>Ga0116229_10001143_pt1 | contig 40413 bp, 30 predicted proteins | sample S1TSphgellanicum_3_FD_87313 | JGI IMG/M metagenome (GOLD analysis project Ga0116229, IMG submission 87313) | Host-associated microbial communities from peat moss isolated from Minnesota, USA - S1T2_Fc - Sphagnum magellanicum MG | ecosystem: Host-associated > Plants > Peat moss > Unclassified...
AAGGGATGACAATTTGATATAAGGTTCTAGGATTTGGAATGTGTGAATCTAAATAACGAATCTATCAATGTTGAATTGTGAATGATGCTTGGAAGACAAAATAATTAACTTCATCTACGAACGCAACCTAATAACTAGACATACATTCGCATTCGTCCTTCATCGTTAGCATTTGTGCTTTCAAGCATAGTCACCTTGTAGAACCGGAGGTAGAGGGACAAAAGTTGCCTCACAGCATCACTAAGAGTTTGTATGAGCCATACCTTGTGTAGCAATTAGTTTTTTCTTCGTCCCCTTCCGCAATTCAAATTTGGTAATATCCCAAATGTAGGTCAATCCCATTAAACACCTTAGCTCTTGAAAGTTGATCAAACAAACCATCAATTTGAGGTAATGGGTATTGATTCTTCATTGTCACTTAATCCCAAACTATGCGACTATAATACGCGAAAATGGTCATGACTTCCCGCATTGGCCGTCACTACTAACCAACCCTTTGGGATGCATTTTAAGCATGTGCGCATCCTTGCAAGCTCACATTGCTTGCCTCCTCTTTTGGGGCCAAAATTTATTTTAGCCCCAAAATGGGAATTCGATTTTGATTTGGGTTTACACAAGAAAGTTCCATTTGTCCATGCCATTTGATGACTTTTTTAATAATACTCATTATATTCATGATGCAATCTCTTGAAAATCTTTAACCTTTATTTCAATTACAACTTGATGTGGTACAATTATGTAATTTCTTGCCCCATTAAATGACGCACTCCCAAGTCCTTTGTTAGACCCACTTGAGGGTCCAAGTATGTTGAATTGCAGAAAGTTAGGGACTTGAGGGCCGCTCCCGACTTCCAGCATTAAAAGGGGGTAGAAGGACGTGCTAGAAGTCTCAAGATTAGACTAGGAAGAGGGACAAGTATTATCTCACTCGAATCTGCATCCAAAACCAACCACAAGAGGGTTAGTTCACATTCGGGAACACCCTTGGGTGTTGGGACAAGCCACAGGCACTTGGACTCACTTAACTCACCACGGCCCGGACTCGGGGGAAGCCACCACCTTCCCCCATATAGTATTCTCTGTAGCTCTTCGTCGAGGCTACATCCGAATGGCACTTTTTCCCAAGACTCCCAAGGAGGAGTCCCAAAATTATCCCGGGTTGGAGTCCCGGGACTTTGGGAACTCATATCTTTCGGCTCCGACCTCCGATTGGAATGAGGTCTGAAACAAAGTTATAGTTCTCCTCAAGAGCTTTCCAACTCTATGTTGCATTCCTGCAGTAGACGTCGACAAGAGGTCGATTCCCGAATTTTAGTGGTTGGGAATCAAGCTGCCAGTTTGATTCTCGTCCCTTCTTTTGCCCATAACTTGGGCTGCAAATGTCCAAATGGCACATGCGAGGCCATTTTGGGCATTTACACTTCAAGACCTTTCCATTGATATAAAGAAAACTTCAATGCGAGGTGTTTTGACCCTTGAAATCGAGCTCTGAGTTTTCGGGAGTCCTGGAGGACTCCAACTTTTCACTTTTGGGGGTGTGAGTTTCATCCTCACACTTATCCCAAAGTGGGGTTGCGACACTAAAAAAAAGGTGATGTCTTCATCACATTCTATGTTTCTTTTGTTTTTTCGTTAATCTATTGTGGAATTCTTCTATGGTTTCTTGGGCATGTTCCATATTCGACTCATTCACCCAAGATGCCTCAATTGGATGGTATCCTTTCTACTTGACCGTCAACATTTGAAAGGGGGTGGCCCCTACTATTGAATATTCTAAATTGTTGTAAAAAAATTCGGCCAACTCAAAATGGTCCACCTAATCTCATTGATTCACCGCCACATAATTCTTTAGGAATTATTAGATAACCAAGTTCATTCTTTCAATTTGTCCATTCGTTTGGGATCGGAATGAGATGTTCATCTTAAGTTTCGACCCCATGTGCTTCCACAAGGTTCGCCAAAACTTGCTTATGAACTTTGGGTCTCGATCTCACACAATGTCCTTGAGGAGGCCATGATGTTTAAACATGTGTGAAGAATAACATTCTCGTATTTTGGGCCGTGGCATTTTCCTTAGTGGGAATGAAGTGTGTCATTTTACTAAATTGATCAACCACCTCCATGATCACATCAAAACCCCTTGATGGTGGCAAATTGACCATGAAATCCATGGACACATTTTCCCATGGCCCTTCAAAAATCGGTAATGATCATAACAATCCTACTTGTTTCTTATTGAGTGTTCAATTTTGTTGGCTAATCAAGTAAATCTTCACATATTCCTTCGCATTGTTTTTCAAATTAGGCCAATAGTAGGTTTTCTTAAGGAATGTTATGGTGCACGTTGCACCACCATGGCCTGCAAACAGCCCATCATGGCATTCCTTCATGAACACATCCCTGAACCTCCCTTCCAGAACATAGAGCCGATTTTTTTTATACCACAATAATCCATCTCATAAGTGGAAGTGTGATTTGATTCCTTTTTGAACATTTTGCTTTATTTCCTTGGTCAACTTGTCATGGCAGCTCACTAGTTGAACTTCTTTTTGAAACTTTGTTCGGGTTATGAAGTTGTGGGAAGCCCCTGTGTCCAAAAGACATATCACCTCCCGCTTAGAAACCTTCCCTTTTAAGAAAATAAAACAATTACGTTCATTATGGGCTTGGTTTGGGTTTGGGGCAATCTTTCAAGTAATGTCCCACTTCATTACAATTGAAAGACGCTCCTTTGGGCTTCCCACTAGCATCCCCATTGGGTTGGCTCCCTTTTAAAAAAGCCCTTTTCTTGACAAAATTTCATCTAGGTTTGAAACTTGAGCCTTGAAATTGTTTGGTTTTTTCCCCTTTTGAAGTATTTTGCTGACACACTCCTAACTCCTTGAAGGACTCAAATGTGAGTCCAAGTAGAAGACAACGGAAAAGGGAAGAGTCAGGGCACACTCCTTAGCTCACAACACTTTGAGGTGTAGAGGGGCGTGTTGAGCTCCGAGATGGGACTAGGAAGAGTTGACAAGTTTCATTCACTCACACGGGCTTGCACACAATCCACACAAAGTGGTTAGTGTATAGTTGGAGCACCTTTGGTGCTAAGACGAGCCATGGGCAACACGAACACACTAGACTCACCATGGCCCGAACTTGGGGGAAGCCACCACCTTCCCCCCTATAGTATACCTTGGCTGGCCACGGAGCCTACATCCAAATGGTTTTTCTCTCCTGGGACTCCTGAGTGGGAGTCCCGAAATCACGTTAGTTAGGACTCCTAAGACTTTGGAGCCTCATAACTTTTCAAGCAAACCTTGGATCGAAATGTAGTCTAAAGAAAAGTTATAGTTCTCGTCGAAAGCTTTCCAAGGGTATGTGGCACGCCCTCTACAGCCAAGTAAATTGGGTCGATTCCCAACTTTTTATGGTCACTTCTTTTTATTCCGACACTTCTTTTGGCCATAACTTGTGTTTCAAATGTCCAAATGAGTAATGCAATTTCATTTTAGACAACTACCTTCTAAGAGCTTTTCAATGATATAAATAACGCCACAAGCCATTGAGTTTTGACCCCTGAAATCGCTCTTGGAAGTTTCAGGACTTCATCGGGACTCGATCTCCCAAAGTGGGAGTTGCCTTGGGAGTGTGAAGGTTCACTCCCTCATACTCCCTCACACTTTCTTACACTCCCGAGAGTATGTGATGTGACTCCCGGGTTTCTTCTTAGCCCGCACCCTTACGACTTCTTTGCCTTGACTCCCGGGCTTCCTCTTGGCCCGCACCCTTGCAAGCCCTTTGCCTTGGTCGTGAGCCCAAGGCTAGGGTTGCGACACTTGCCCTCGGTTCCATTCCCCTTCATGGTGTGCCCTCTTGTGAAGGAATTTATTCTCCTTCTTGAACTTGAACTTTTCATCCCATCTCGCATTTGAGAAACCTTCCACTTTCATGATGGCCTTAAACAATGAGGTGGGCCAATTTTCCTAAAGCTTGTGCTTGGTTCAAGTTGGGAGCCCCATCATGAAATGGCACATTTGGTCTAATTCATGCATATGCCGAATCGCAAGCTTGATTTTGGAATATGCCCTCATATATTGGTACAAATAATCATTCATCGCATTCACAAGGTCATGATGTTTACACCTTGAAATGTAGTCAAAATTTTTTGGAATAAATTCCAACTCAATGTGTTCCTTGAAGAATTCCCATGTGTAGCCATGGGTCTTCCCTTCCTCTTGCCTCACTGTCCTCCACCATGTTGAAGCATTCCTTTTAAGTAGGATTGGGCAAATTCCACAACCGAATGTTGCCCAACTTTGGCAGCACGAAGGTAGTCTTCCATTTTCACAAGCAAGCATTCACAACCTTTCAATTTTGGACCCCATCAAAATTCCTAGGCTTCACGGGCTTGAATCCTACACTTTTAGATGATCTTCCTTTAAGTGCTTCAACCAATTTGGTGAAATCGGGCCTATTCATTTTAAGTAAAACCTCCAATTGTTTTGGAGTGAAAAGAACTACGATTGGTTGGTCAATCATTTTCATTTTCATGATCATCATAGTTGTCACGGTCTTTTTATTCTTCAAAATCCTCTTATTCCTCCTCCCTAATGGCCTTGGATGAAACATCCATGTTTTGGGTGGGTTCTTCCACCATGGTCTTCTGTATTAACTTATGAGTCCGGTGCCATCGAAACTCCCAAATAGGTGGATTGAGCTCTACCAGAGCTTTTATACCATGTGATGAACCCCAAACTCCTCATAATACTCAAATGCGAGTTCGAAAGTGAAAACAACAAAAGAAGGAGTGGGGATACGCTTCTTAGCTCGTAGCACTTTGGGGGTAGAAGGGCGTGTTGGAGCTTCGAGATTGGGATTAGACTAGTGACAAGCAAGTCAATTATTCACATGAACCTGCACAAACCAAATGATAAGTTGGCTAATGCATAGTTGAAGCACTTTTGGTGCACGAACAAACCACGGGCACACATAAACTCACAAGACTCAACATAGCCCAGACTTGGGGGAAGCCACCACCTTTCCCCCTTATAGTATTTTCTATGAATAACCATGGGGGCTACATTCAAATGTCATTTTGTCCCAGGACTCCCGAGTTGGGAGTCTTGAAATTTTCACAATTAGGATTTCCGTCATTTTGGAAGGCCATAAACTTCTTGTGTAGACCTCTAATTGAAGTGAGGTTTAAAGCAAAATTGTAGCCCTTGTCAAGATTTTTTCAACGATATGTGACATGCCTCCTACATGCAAGTAATTTAGGGCAATTCTCAACTTTTAGTGCTCAGGACATAATTTGTGATTTAAGTATTCAAATGAGTCATGCCAACCCATTTGAAACATCTATGTCTCAAGAGCTTTGTAATGTTATAAGGAAGTTTTGAATCCAATGAGTTTTGACCCTTGAAGTCACTTTCTAAAGATTCAGGAATCCATCAAAACTCCAACTCTCAAAGTGGGAGCCCATTTGGTAGTGTGTGGACTCATTCCCTCACACTTTCCTACACTCTTGTGAGCATGAAATGTGACTCCCGGGCTTCACTCTTGGCCTACACATTTACAAGCCCTTGCTTTGGTTGTGAACCCAAGGCTAAAGTTGCGATAATGTCTTTTCCAACCAAGTTCCTCATGAGACATCAATATGAAAACACAATTCATTTTGTTTCTTTTGTCAAGATATGTAATAAATAAATCATTCCAACAAAATTCATGGGTCATTTTGTGTTAGAATTCATGGCAATTTGCTTTTCAAACAACATTTTGAAAAATCATTAATTCCTCTATCTAGTTCTCAAAGGCCTTTTCCTTGGCCCCTTGCCCATTATTGGTTCCAGAATATCAACTAAAATTCCCTACAACATCATAAATGATTGAAGAGGTGTCCAACAAAAAAAATTAACTACCATTTGTGCATATTGTTCTTCTTCCTTGAAATGAGATTGTTTGGATTAGGTATGTAAAATATACAATTTGAAATACACCTTATCATATCCAAATGCATTCCCCCTAAGGATATGAGGGGCAACAATTGGATCCAACACAACCACAAAACCTTTTGGTCCAAATACAAGCTTGTAAATTGGTCGATGTTACATACATACATAAGAGATTGCTGCCATCTTTTAACTTTCAGAAAAAATGAAAAATTTGCAAGAAGACCTTTGAATCTTAGGTTTGTTTGCAAATAGACAAATTGTAGACGTGTAAGGATTTAGACAAAATTGTAGAAAAAGGAATAGGGCAAAAGATAAGGGTTTTACCTCAAGAAACTAATCATAGAGTGCAAAGAATAGAGGCTTCCCGAATAGGTTAGAAATAACTCCTTCAACTGTAGGCATGCTTCCCATGTTGCCACCACTGAGCAAGGTAGTGAGGAAATTACTAGCATTGTCTATTAGAGTCCATTCCTTTGTAGGCTTACATTGTGAATATGTTTTACATTGAACAAAAAATAACCAACTTTCCATGAGCATTTTGGTAAGCTTTTTCCCCCTTCCCCCCTATTGCAACTACAAGATCACCACCTACTTGTTTGCTTCACGAACAAGAAAGATTCGCCCACTCTTCTTTCTTCTTCTTTGTTCATGTTTTTGTTTTTCCTCTTAGCAAAACCAAAAGAGATGGGGAAAAGGAAGCATACAAAACTCACCAACGGACATTCAAGGGACACCAACCAGAGAAGGAAACTAGAAAATTGCTCTGATGCATCATCCTTCTCCCATTAATGCCATATAGTTGTTCCCACTTTTAAGGTGAACACCTACTGGAAGAAGCAATAAGAGCAATAGTTGAAATAGCTGACCATGGATGCAAACAAAATATAGCCATCGCTTGCCTTTCTCACTCTTCACTTCCTGCTCTAGCACCTGCATGTCCTAAGGCTTGATGACACCTCCACCATGCTCCCTTTCTCTTGAAAAACTCCCTCCCTCCTCACCCTTCTTTCTCTTTTTCCCTCTTTTAAGTTTTTTTTAGACAAAGCACTTTTGACTACTTAGTGAGGAGATGTTCTCACCTTCTTGTTGGAGCTTGAGAATCATGCTTGAACTCCAAATTATAGCATTGTTACTATTGCTATTCGATTAAGAATATATTGGCTATAAAGATTGAAGTTGTTGAACAAGGATATATTTGTAGAAATTTCACTAGGATGGATCGAACAGTGTGTCTTTTTGTATCTAAAAAAATTAAGGCGCACAAATATATGAAACTTGAAATCATAGACTTTAGATAAATCAAGAAAACAATTATTCCATTCCTACCGAAACTAACTTTGAATTTGTTTATCTATCCTATTAGGTCATAGGAAAGTTTGATAATCGGTTTGATTGTTTTACTAGGTGTGCCTTCTAGTTGTGACCTTGGGAGTGAATCCTCGACCTTCTCCATCGAAACCTTTGGGACTTTTGTAGCTTTTACCTCTGTACCAAAATCAAGTTGAAGTTTCAATAGAGGTTTGCTACCTTGTTTTTCTTGAATTCCATTACCAACGTTAGTTACAGCTCTGTGAGAGTTGATATCCATTTCTTCTCTTACCTCCCAAACTTTACTTGTTTGTGTGGCCAAAGTGGATCTAATTAGAAGTGCCATGGTTGTTGGTTGGAAGTGTCACGACCTTAATCTTGAGCTCACAACCACGCAAAAGGCATGGAAAGGTGAGGGTCAAGTGTGCAACCCATGAGTCGCATTCACTCTCCTGGGAGTGCAAAAGAGTGAGGGAATGAGCCCACACACTCCCAAGCGGGCTCCTACTTTGGGAGTTGGAATCCTAAAGGATTCCCAAATTTTCAAAAAGCAATTTGAGGGGTCAAAATTCATCAGATTGAAAATTTTCCTCATACCATTAAAAAATTCTTGAGACATAAATGTTTAAAATTTGCTTGCATGATTCATTTGAGTAGTTATAATACAAATGATGGCCGAAAGAAGGGCCTAAAATCAAAGTGTCAATTTGACTCTCGACCACTAAAAGTCAGGATTCAACCTGAAATACGTGCATGCAAGTGGCGTGTCACATATTGTTGAAAAGCTCTCAACTAGGGCTACAACTTTGCTTTAAACCTCGCCTCAACCAGAGGTTTGCAAAAGAAGTTATGGGCCTCCAAAACAATAAGAATCCCAATTTTGAAAATTTTGGGACTCCCGACTTGGGAGTCTAAAGAAAATGACATTTGGGTGTAGCCTTGTGGTTAATCATAGAGAATATTATAAAGGGGAAGCTGGTGGCTTCTTTCAAGTTCAAGCTGTGGTGAGTCTTATGAATCCATGTCTGCTCATGGTGAGTCTATCGTAACCCCAACATTGGGTTCAAGCCTAAGTCTAAAATGCAAGGGCCTATTGAGGCCAAGAAAATGTTTTTAGGAGTGAAACACACTTTTAAAAATGGGGGAGAGTGCAAGGGATGAAGCCCAATGACCCTTAAGTGCATTCCCACTTTGTGTAAGAGTTGTGAGTGTTTAGAGCCTTGACTGGAAAGGTAAACAATCACTAAATTGGGCCCCCAGGACACCATTAGAAAGTTCTTAAAGCATAGATTTTTAAAGTGCCTTCGCATTATTCATTTAGACCTGATTTGCATGAATTATGATCAAAGGAAGGGGGCGGGAATCAAATTGGGAATTTGATTCCCAACCATAAACCCCTTGAATGCAAGGGTCAAATGAGGTTCAATTGGGGTGTGTTATACACCATTGAAAAGATATTTTTGAAGGCTTAAAATATTGCCCTTGCATTTTCAAAACAGACTTGATTTGAAAAATATGAACAACAAGAGTCCCAATTTTGGGACTCCCACTTGGGAGTCTGGGAGAGAATTGACATTTGAACGTAATCCTTGCGGAGAAGTAGAAAGTATACTATAGGGAGGGGAATGGTGCTTCTTCCCAAAGGTTACAGGCAATGTAAAACTTATGTTTTTAGGTTGTCACTACTAAGTTCGTCACACCACTTTCATTCAACTCTTTTCTTGGTTGCGTAGGTTGATTTCATTTTGAATTATTGTTTATGAATTTGCCTTGATCCCAACCCGAAGCTCCAACATGCCCTCCTATCACAAAGAGCTGCAAGTTAAGGAACGTGCCCAATTCTCTTCATTTTCCATTGTTTCACTCTAAGACCTACATTTGAATCCCTTAAGGAATTTGGGGGCATGTCAGTCTATGTATACAACCACAAAATCATCAAGCCATTCCCGGAAAGTGTCGTTCATGAGTGTGCAAAATGTGGCGAGTGCATTGGTGAGTTTAAAAGGCATCACTAAGAATTCGTATGAGCTATACCTTGTGCGGTAAGTGGTCTTCTTTTCATCCCCTTCCATAATTCGAATTTAGTAATATCTTGAATGTAGGTCAATCCTACTAAACATTTTAACTCCCAAAAGTCAATCAAACAAGTCACGAATTCGAAGTAATGGGTATTGATTTTTCACTGTCACCTTGTTGAGGGTTTTATAATCCACATACATCCTCAACGTCCCATCCTTTTTGTGAAAAAATAGGACGGGTGCCCCATGTGGTGACATGCTAGGTTTAATGCATCTTTTTGCAAGGAGTTCTTCAAATTGAACCTTGAGTTCTTTCAACTCCATGTGATTCATTCAATATGGGGCCTTGGCGGGAGGTGCCACTCTTGGCATCACTTTGATTGCACGGTCAATTTGTCTTTTTAGGTGCAACTCATTAGGCTCTTTGGGCATCACATTCAGAAATTTGTCCAACATTCGCTTAACACACTTAAGAGGACTTACCAAATTAGTAGTTTCTTTTGGCTCAAATTCATCCAACACACACATCACACACAACATGCCACAACCTCTTATGCATTCCTTTTCTCAAGTTTTGGCTGATATCAAGTGGATGGTCAATCCACCCACACTAAGCATTTCATGTGCTTTCACTCGAATAATCTCATTTTTGGATGGGATTTTAATTAACCTATTATGCCCTTCTATGAGCACATTGTTATGGGTGATGAATTCCATTCCCAAAATGCATTCCACTCCCCTTACAATGAAAATCAATAAATCCACCTTTCCCCTCCAATTGCCCAATTGAAGAGGCACGTTTTTTGCTTGCAACGTGATTAAATGGAAAACCCCATTTGCAACGTGCACTTCAATGGGTGCTTTTAACTCTTGCAACTGGAGCTCCATTCTTTTAACACTTTCTTGGGTTATGAAGTTGTGGGAAGTGACACACCCCCACACTCCTTGAAAACTCAAATGCAAGTCCAAAAGTGAAAACAACGAAAGAACAAGGAATTGGGGTCTGCTCATTAACTTGCAACACTTCAAGGGCAGAGGGGTGTGTTGGAGTTTCGAAATGGGGATTAGGGTGAATGACAAGCGGGTCGATTACTCACACGAACCTGCACAAACCAAACAACAATTTGGTTAATGCATGGTTGGAGCACTTTTGGTGCATGGACAAGCCACAGGCGTACATAAACTCACAAAACTCATCACGGCCTAGATTTGGGGGAAGCCACCACCTTCCCCCTTATAATATTTTTTTTTATTAACCACATGGGCTGCATCCAAATGTCATTTTATCCTCAGACTCCCAACTTGAGAGTTTTAAAATTCCCAAAATTGAAACTCTTGGCGCTTTGGAAGGCCATAACTTCTTGTGTAGAATTCTGATTAAGGTGAAGTTTGAAGCAAAGTTATAGCCCTTGTTGAAAAATTTCCAAAAATATGTGGCACGCCACCTATAAGCACGTAATTCAAAGAAATTCCTGACTTTTAGTGGGCAGGAGTCAAATTGGCTCTTTGACTCCTAGCACTTTTTTTGGGCATAACTTGTGTTTTAAGTGCTCAAATGGGTCATGTGAGCCCATTTTAAACATTTAAGTTTCAAGGGTGATATAAGGAAATTTTCAATGCAATGAGGTTTAACCGTTGAAATACCTTTTTGAAGATTCAAGACTCCATAGGGATTCCAATTCCCAAAGTGGGAGTCCACTTGGGAGTGCGTGGGTTCATTCCCTCACACTTTTGGAAGAGAAAATATAACTTTTAGGCTACATTTTCGACCCACACCTTTCCATACTTTTGCCTTAGTCACAAGCCCAACATTAGGGTCATGACCGAAAACCCTTATGTCTAAAAGACATTACACCTCTCACTTATAAACCTTTTTTGTTTAAGAAAATAAAGTAATTATGTTCATTTTGGGCTAGGTTGGCAGTAGGAGCAATTGCCTTAGAACCCCCATTGTCCAATTTGGGTTTGGGGCAATCTTTGGAATAATGTCCCATTTCATTGTAATTGAAACATGCTCCTTTGGGCTTCCCGCTATCATCTCCCTTGGGTTGGCTCCCTTTCAAGGGAGCCCCTGTCTTGAGAAAATTACCTTTGGGTTTGGAACTTGAACCTTGAAATTGTTTGCGTTTTTCCCTTTTTGAAATCTATTGCCCACGGTTCCATTCCTTTTCATGGCGTGCCTTTTTATAATAGAATTTGTTCTCCTTCTTGAACCTAGACTTTTCACCTTGTCCCACATCCGAAAAACCTTCCATTTTCATGATGGCCTCAAATAATGAGGCAGGCCAATTCTCTTCAAGTTTACACTTGGCCCAAGTTGGGAACCCCATCACAAAATGGCACACCTAATTTAACCCATGCATATGCTAGATCTCAAGCATGAGTTCGGAATACGCCCTCACATATTGGCGCAAATTATCATTTGTTGTGTTGACAAGGTCATGATGTTTGCACCTTGAAATGTAATCTAAATTCTTTGGAATGAAGTCCAACTCAATGCGTTCTTTGAAGAATTCCCATGTGTAGCCGTGGGTCTTCCCTTCCTTTTGCCTCACTGTCTTCCACCATGTCGAAGCATAACCCTTCCATGATAATCAAATGAATCAACATGTGCATGAAAATTTGACACCATCCACACTGTTAAAACCAAGATCCACATTAGTTGATTATTGAATTTATTTCAAATCTCATAACAATTGGATTAACACTTTAAAAACATTCATTTCAATGCCAATGGATTGAGCAAACATATATGCGAAGCTCTAACACCATTGACAATGTTATGACCAAGATCTATACAAATTGTTTCAATAAAGTTCAACATCCAAATTCAAATTGATAGAATAAATGAATAGGTCTAAAGAATTCCTTCAATGAATTGAACACATAAACTTGTAACTAAAATCTAACACCATCCATAATGTTGAGACAAATATCAAAGACAAAATTATATCAATGTTAGTTTGGACTAATCAATCAATCTAAGTAATCAAAAATACTTCAAGGTTTAGGGTGACTATTTTAATTAATCGACCATAGTAGAAATATTTTGATACCATCAACAATGTGAAGACAAAGATCTAGAATTATTGATGAAGTATCCCATCAAATTAATAGACTCAATGAACATAACAAAAAAATGTTTTTATTGAATCTGGACAGAACTATGAATGATGAAGATGAATTTCAACACCACCAATAATGTCAACTTTCAAGACAAGATCCAAGATAGAATTTGATCAATGTCAATGGATTGATCAATCTAACTAATCATAAGTATTTCAGTGCATGGTTTTGGGCTATTATTTCAATGATAATATATTGATTAACTAGAGTAAAAAACCATTAATACCATCAACAACATGAAGATAAAGATCCAAGACAATTGTTCATGAAGTTCAACATGAACTTGCAAGATTCAATGAATATGTTTATATTCATGATTGGGGTATTGAAAAGGAATGACTTGTATTTAAAGGACAACATTGTGTTTCTATTTATCTTATATTATTATAGTTATAATGGATTATTGTATGCCAATAGATAAAATGATGTATTGTTAAATTAATAAGAATAATTAAAAATAATTTGGATAATATGTAAATGTCATTTTGAGCAATGGAAATCAACTATATCAAATGTCTAAACTACATTTTTTTTAAAAGGAATAAAAAGGAATGCATAAAGTCATACAATTGATTTCAAACTTTTTGTACAACAAAAATGTGCCCCCTTCTATGAAAGTACATGTTCATTAAATGAAGTTGATGAAAAACCAAATTATACAAAAATTTCAAAGTCTTGAAATTTTGAAGGAAAACAACTCATTTTTTAAACCATTTGACCAAAAAAATTATGTTTAATGGGTTCAAAATGTCTAGTTTTAAATGTAGGTCACATGTGCAAGAAATAATCTTTCCAAAAAACATGTTTGGTTGTTCATTGAAACTCATTTTGGGATTTTTTAGAATTTTTTCGTTTCTAGCTATAAACCAAAATATTCATACACAATTATGTATGAATGTGAAAACTCACCATCACATGAATTATCTAAAATTGGACTATTCAATTTTTTTCATTTAAATTTGTTTCAAGTAAATGTTATTTGCAAAAAGTAGCCCCACAAAAATCATGGAGTCCTTTTTCCTTTTTTTGGAACCCCAATTGTGAATAAACCCATATAGAAAAGAAAATTTTGACTAAATATGGACAAAACATTGAAACATGAAAATGAAATCTAACGTGATTAATATTGTCAAGACAAAGATCAAGACAAAATTAGATCAACGACAATTTGCATTGACTAATCTAGGTAATCAAAAGTACTTTAAGGTTATTATTTCAATAGATTGACCAGAATAGAAACATTTTGATACCATCAACAACATGAAAACAAAGATCCAAGATAATTGTTGGTGAAGTTCAACATGAATTTGATAAATTCAATGAATATAGAAAAGAAAATCTTGATTGAGTATGGATAGAACATAAAAACATGAAAATGAAATTTGATACCATCAATAATGTCAAGTTGGATTGACCAATCTATGTAATCAAAAGTACTTTAGGATTGAAGGTTACTATCTTAATTAATTGACCAAAACATAAACATTTTGATACCATTGACAATGTGAAGACAAATATCCAAGATAACTATTGACAAAGTTCAACATGAATTTGACAGATTCAATGAGTAGAGAAAAAAAAATCTTGAATGAATGATGAAAATGAAATTCGTTGCAAACTTTTCAATTACTGAGGTTTCAACCGGAGGAATGTCGCATGTCTCCATTTTGTCCAACTTGGCTCAAAGGTCTGGTGGTGTAGTTGTTACCGCTGCCTCCAAATCAAACCCAAGGAAATTGCATTCCCATACCATCAAACTCATATGGGTAGCTACCATGTCTACCTTGCACTTCAACAAAAGGCTTTGTAAGATTTCCTTGAGACATTCCCTCATCTTCTCCCATACTTGTTCCTTAAAGCCTTTTATGTTTGATGTGGCAACGGTAAGTTGCAACAAAGCGTTCTCCTACACCAACTCACCAAGTATTGAGCATGGTAAGCGATAACATCACTTGTTTTTTTCTTCCAAACATGCAACTCGTCCTAAGTCTAAATGTCTGCTTCCAAGTTTGAAGTAGCGGTAGCCTTGAGCTATCGAATCTCCTCCCTAGCTACCTCCAATTCCTATTGTAGGCCTTCGATTTGATCGTCCCTAGGATTAGGAGATATCATTGCCTTTCCCTTTAACAAATACTTCTTCCATCAACTTGGATTACCTCCTGTTCCATTTCTTCCAAATGGGTGGTAGTCTCATTGTGGTTGTTACGGGCTTGTCATAGCTCTACCCATATTTAGCCGTCTTTTCTTCCGTGGTAAAAAGTTGCTGAATCTAGGACTCAATGAGTTGTCGTTGCTTTTCATTCTCCTATTTGAGATGGGCCAGTTGGGTTTGCAATTGGGTTGCCTCTAGTAATTGAACTGCAATAATTGCTTGGGACTTTTCAATTTCCTCTATCGTCTTCTTGAACTCCTCATTGTTGGAATGCTCCTCCTTTAACTGTGCCTCTAGAACAATAACATGATTGTGGAAATTATTGGCGAGGGTCTTGACTTGCTTTTGCTGTATTACAGCTATTGTTTTCCATTTCCAAATTCCTTCCATCTAAGCCACTACCGTTTCTAGCACTATCATTCACTACTCTACATATTTCAAGACATCACATAATTCATTAATGTCCCTCACTTCCACCTCTACTACTTGGTGTGATGATCCTAAATGCATAGTTATATCATCACCACCTCCACCACTCTCAAGGGGCCGAGAGTGATGGATCTTGGATGAGCCCTTTGAGGTGGATCACCGACCTTGTACTTCACAAAGGGAGTGGCAATAAAATTGTCCACCATTTTATCTATATGACATTCCTCCTTTGGATCCATCCCCTATTGCCCTAGAGATTTCTGTACTTCTCCTATCGAATATGCATTTTTGGTCACTTTCACTTTAGTACTATGGGTCAATGTATCATTTAAGGTGGTCACCTTTATTAGCATTGTTGGAGATCTAGGGGGGAAGGGTAAGGTCTGCTTCAGTTGATACAATTTTACCTCCTCCTTTGTTTTGACCAGGTTGCTTCTATGGACAAATGGAAACTATGACATCATTCTTTGCCTAACTCCTTGACTACCTTCTTCACGACTTACCGTATGTTCCATGGAGGTTCGTCAAACCCTTGATGGTCCTACATAGTTTGCACCTACTACCTCCTCCATGCTCCTTGTTTAGTGCATTCCCTCTTCTAGTTATCCTATGTAGGTGATGGTTTTCAAAGGAGTGAACGTCCTATGGGAAATTACCTCCTGGTCTTGCCCATCCTTGGTGGGATCCCTAGAAAGCTTGGAGGTCGAGGGGTAAGTTTGTACCCCTTGATCTCACCACATCTTCTTCTTCGTTCCCTTCTCCACAACAAGTCTTCAAGCCTCCGGGGAAACATTTGCCAAACGAGGATTGGTTTTCAAATCACAATTAGTACCTCTATTGCCTATTACAACATGGAAACCATGGGTTGATCCATACCTATACAATGGACAAGGGGGACTGGGGGAGATAATTTTTCTACCTTGGGCTCCTCCTCTAAGCCCGCTCGTAAATTTGCCACCCTTCTAGGTTATTCCCTTGTAATGGGAACCATTGACGCTTAATGATGTCTACCACTTGGGCTATTTCCAGTTTGTTGGGAAGCTTTGGTTTGCACCATTTCTCCATATTTGATTTCAAACCCTAGAAAATTAGATGGGCCCAATTAATTTCCGCCTCTAACTCAACTTGAAAAATCAATAATGCCATTCTAGTACTATAGTAGGTTTGTCGATTCTTGAATTGAATGGCATGTAATACCACCCCCATCCTTACCGGATACTTCCCGTTCATGTGTCTTAATGCCCATCCTTCACTGGGAATGTGGGCTATGGGGGGAGCCATATGTTTCATCAAATCTACTATTTTATCCTTGGGAGGACCAAGCCATATCATCTTTTCCTTGGAAAGTGGTAACCGCATTTGCTTTGCGATTACCTCCCTGGTGATCGTTACCTTCTTTCCTCTCACCTCTGAAGTGATCCTATTTTCTTCCACCTTCTTCAATCCTCACGAGAAATCCTACACCAAATCTTTTTGTATCTTCCCCCAATGGATCTTCATCAAACCTTGCAACCCCACTATTTTTGCCCAATATTTGTCATCAAAATTCAGCCATTTCTTGACCTTATTCATGGACATCATTGCAATCTTCATCTCCCTTTTTCTTTTTGGCAGGGTGACTACCGCCTTTGCTCTTTCCTTCACTACCTTCACTATTTTTCCTCTAAGCGATGCTACCACTTTCTCTGTTCTCCTTTCAATTGCTACCTTTTGTTTTTCCTTACACACTCCTTTCCTTCACTCTCTCACTTTCCCTTCATTTCTTGTTTTTTCTCCTTTTGTCTCTCTTTCTTTTTTCTTTTCTCTTATCTCCTTTTGATGAATTTTTCTTTTTCTCTTCTACTTTTTCTCTTTCACCTTGAGCTTATTTATCTTCTTCTTCTTTTCCTCTTCTATTTTCTTCTACTTCTTGCATCTTTTTTTCCTCATCACCTTTTGTTGTCTCTGTTTGTTGTTTTTCACTACTCCTTTTTTCCCCCTCTCCCAATTTTTTTTTCTTATCTCTCTTGCTTTCTCTTTCCTCTTTTCCTCCAAATCCTACTGTTCCTTCGAAACAAGAATGAGATAATGAATCAATGGGGGAAAACATCTTCTTCCTTTATACCTTGAATTAGTAAAGGGAAGAAATGCGACCATATCAATTATGGTCACACTTCTTGGTCTATTCATTATTGGGTACAATTCTTGGAGGTGCCATTCCACCTATAATTGTTACAGGTAATATTCCCAAACAATACATCCTAAACAAGGGTTCTATCCTTTTTATTTCTTTTTCATTCAACATTTTTCACCATGGCTTTTCATCCAACACCACTACCTTTGTTCCATCATTTTTCATCTAACAACCCTTTGCCTTTTTGGACAAACTCCATTGTCCCTCTTTATTTTGAATTTCCATTCACTTGTCATCCATGACGACCTCAATTATTGTGATGAATGAAGCCTTCCTTCCCCCATACATACCTACTTCCTCTTTAATAACCACATTAAAACTCACACACAGTCTTCATAACTTTCTCACCTACCATCATAAGTCTTCCATTACTACAATTCCTATTTTCTCAAACTAACCAAGTTGACTAGATTGGTTTTTTTTACTAGAGGAGATGTATTTTTAACTAAAGGCTAAGGGCTTGAATGACAATGTGTATCATTTGACTAATTAATTTGACTAAAGTGATTGATTTGACAATTAGTCAAATTGGACTTAAAAATACCACCCAACCTAGTCAAATTGGCAAGTGCCTTAGTCAATAAGGCCACCTATTATATTCAATCAATATGGCTAGCTAAGTAGGCCTAGCCAAAACAACCAATGGCCTAGTCAAAAGGGCCAATTACAAATTCCAATACTAGTTGGGTATCTTAAGATTACATTTAACATTTTAACTATGTTTAACCAATTAAAAAAAAAGTTGGAAAATGTAAAAGTAAGTTGATTATAACTAAATGAATCGTGACCAAATTAATTATGGTTAGAATAATTATATATATATGGTTTATCTAATTATGGTTAAATTGATTATATTGAAATTAATTATGGCTCCAATACCTATGAAAAAATTAATTAAAATTAAAACTAACCATAACTAATTAAACCATGATTCATTTATCCATAATGAATTATTCCATCATTTTTTTGGCCATATCTAATTTAATTATGGTTAGTTCAATTATGGTTAAACTATATATATATGGTTTATCTAACTATGGTTAAATTGATTATATTGAAATTAATTTTGGCTCAATTACCTATGAAAAACTAATTAAAATTAAAACTAACCATAACTAATCTAACCATGGTCAATTTAACAATACTTGGTTTAGCCCTAGTAAGTTTAGCCATGATATTTAGTTTAGCATAATTAATTTAACCATTACTAGAGTGGCACCATTATTAGTTTTGCCATAATGAATTTAACCATGGATACTATAAACATAATTCAATTTATTGTTAACATATTATTATTTTACCTTAATAAATTTAACCATAATTAAAAGACCCATACTTAATTAAAAACTATTGTTAATTTAGCCATGGTTGGGCTTGCCCTAAAATATTTATTCATTATTTAATTTAAACATATTAACTTTACTAGTGGTTAGTTTAACCATTTTTGTTTAGCCATATCAACATTTCCCATAATTATTTTAACCATTTTTATTTTAGCCATAATTATTTTTCTCGTGTTTATTTTAACCATAATTAATTTTTACAGAATTAGTTTTTCCACAAAATATTTATTTATTAGTTAGTATAGCCATATTTATTCACTCATGGTTAATTTAACCATTTTTAGTGTAGCCATGGTTAATTTTGCCACAATTACTTCATTCACATTACTTTAGCCATAATTAAATTTAGCATGATTGGTTTTGCCATAAAATATGTATTCATTAGTTAGTTTAGCCATATTAACTTTATTAGTGGTTAGTTTAACCAAATTTATTTACTCATGGTTAATTTAAGCATTTATAGTTTAGCCATGATTAATTTGGCCATAAATATTTCAACCATTTTTATGTTAGCCATAATTACTTCATTCATCTTTATTTTAGCCATAATTAATTTATGCATAGTTGGTTTAGTCATAAAATATTTATTCATTGGTTAGTTTAGCCATATTAACTTTATTCATGGTTAGTTTAATCATTTCTAATTTAGCCACTTTTATTCATTGGTTTAACCATAAAATATTTATTTCTTAGTTAGTTTGGCCATATTTATTTTATTCATGGTTAGCTCAATCATTTATAGTTTACCATAAAATATTATGCATTAGTTAGTTTAGTCATATTAACTTTATTAGTGGTTAATTTGAACATTGAATTGAACTAAATAAGTTTGAATTATGAATTGAACCATAATTAATCTAATCATGTTTATTTTTCTATAATTATTTTAAATTTTTGGTTGGTTTAGTCATTATTAATTTAATAATCATTAATTTTTCCATAATTACTTTAGTTGTTGTTGGTTTAGACATTATTATTTTACCAATCATTAATTTTTCCATAATTAATTTAACCTAAGTTAAATTAGCCACCTATTTAACTTATGTAATGTAAATATGTGGCTAAATAGCCTAAATACAATTAGTTTATATGTAGGTGTATTTATTTATACATACCTTACCTATACTCCACCTATTGACCTATATTTTAACCTATAGGTAACCTAATTATATAAGTTAGGGTAGACCATTTATATGCCTATGATAAACTATTAGTTGGTTAAGTAATTATTAACCTAAAATACATTCATGAATGTGTAATTAAGTAATTAAATATTAATTATTACAAATACATTATTGATAATATATGATGAATTTGGTCAATTTTGTAAGGATTAGTTATAATTTGGTTGTAATTATCAATCAACAATATACTACGTTATAAATATTTTGATATTTTTTATAATTCAAAGATTTATAATATGGTTATAATTATTAATTATAACTAAATAACTAAACATTAACTATTACTAATTTTTTAAATTTTAACTTCATTAACATACATATGTATTTACCTCTTTGTTTATTTATTTACTTAAATTATGTATCTTACATAGTTATTTGGGAATAATGTTATGTGAACTAAAAGGCTTTAGTGTTGTGTAGACATGAAAATGTTTCTCCTTCCCAAAAGTTTGTCATTATTTCCAAACGATGAGCAATATAAATAGATGCACCATACCAAGACATAAGAAATATTTTTAAAAGGAAGGCCACTTGGGATGAGCCAATTGAAAAGGCTTAACCCTTAAAGGCCAAATTCAAAATGAAATAAGATTTTCCTACCTAGGTCATTTAGGTGTAGGCTTAATATAGGTAGTGTACATTTAACTAGTAAAAGTCATAACTTAAGTTGCCTATAGCCTATTTTAGGGTTTTATACATAGTTGTTAGTTATAGGTTCCTAAACCTAGGCCTATGAGTTTAGGTTGTAGGTTCCTAGACATAGGGACCTTAGGAATAGGTATTTAATTTTAGGTTTAACCTAAGTTGCTTAGGTTTTATCCACGTGGCATAACCTAGTGGCCAATGTTTAAATGCCATGTGGCATAGCCTAGATGGCCAATGTTTAAATGCCACATGACATAACCTGAATGGCCAATGTTTAAATGCCACAAGGTATAGCCTAGGTGGCTAATTTTTAGATGCCACATGGCTTACTTTGGGTGGCCACTATTTAAATGCCACATGGCATTTGCTTAGTCAAAATGGTGTTTGACCAGTCAAAAAATCATTTGACTGTTATATTGACTAGTCAAAAGTACTAATCAAAATGGCTAGTAAAAAATACTAGTTGAAATGATTAATAAAAAATGCCAACCTAGGCTTGGTCAAAAAGTACATGGCCCAGTCACAATGGATACAACTAAAAGGTTTTTTTAATGTTTGTCCAAAATGGGTCTTTTTGACCAAAATTTATAGTTAAAAAAAAGAGGAATTCTAGTAGTGTTCCCTCCATTAAACATTGCAGTACCTACCCTATCCTAGTTACCTATCCCTATGGTAGTTTCTCCTTTCTCTAGGTCTTCATTTTTGTTGGTGGTAACCTCACCGTTGTTTCTTTTGTGGTAACATCTCATTCCTATGCACCTTGTCCTTCTACCGCCTGCTCCTGGACTTCCTGGTCCTTAACATTACCATCTACCCTCCCCCTTGCGAAATTGCAACCAGTCTTTTGGTTGGGTTATCAAATAAGCGATATGGTTTAAGCTTGTTGACATTCACGAAGATAGGATTGGGCTCGAATTTCTTTAGAATAGTAAGGAGGATGGTATTGTTGGGTAAATAATATTGGAATCTGTAGGGACCAAACCATCGTTTCTTGAACTTACATTTATGTTTTTTGCGTCCTCTGGGAAACCATAAGACATGGTCACTTAAATAAAAGGTTTTGGGACAACAATGCTAACTTGCCCAAATAGTGCAGGTTATAGTTTTGGCATTTGCAATAACCATGGATTGTTAGCGATATTCGTCAAGTTTATCCAATTCTACAATATGACTAGTTAGAGTGCGCAAAATGGACATTTATGAAGAGTCGTGTTTGTTGCTAGTATGGAGGATATATTTTATAGGCACAAGTGGGAACAAACCATACATTAGTTAGAATGGGCTCTGACCGGTGGTGACCTTGTAAGTAGTGTGGTACATATATAGTACCATTGGTAAATGCTCATCCCAATTGTTACGCTTGTCATTCACCAATTTGGTCAACATGGTACCAATTACCTTATTGTTCGACTTTGCTTGCCCATTACCTTGGGAGTAATAGGTAGTAAAACTTGTATGCTGCAACAAAAAATTAGCCACCAAGTAAGTAATTGTTTCATTAATAAAATGACTGGCCTGATTTGTTATTAATGTGAAGGGGCAATAGAAACAAATGAGTACGTATTCGTAGAAGAACCTAACAGTAATAGTTGTAGTATTAGTACAAAATGCCTTTGCTTCCGCCCATTTGATGGCATAATCTGTTGCCATTGGGATATAGTTGTTATCATTATACCTCCCCATTGGTTTGATAGGATCAATGAAATCCAAACCCCATTTCATGAAAGGGTTAACCAATAGACTAATGACCAAACAAGCCATACTTATTATTATTAGATCATAGGTGCACTAGCAATCGTCACAAGAATGGTAGTATGTGAACACATCTTTATGTAAAGTAGGCCACCAACATTTTGTGGGTTTATTGAAGAGAAATGACCGCCCCCAATCCCCTTGTGCAACTCTTCCATCACCATATGCATTTCCTTAGGATCCAAGCATCATCAAAGCACCAAGTCATGTCCTAGGCGGTATAAAACCTCATCCTGCAATGTGAACCTCAGTGCTCAAATTGCGAGTTTGCGTTTGTGTTATAGGGGGTAATCTTTGGGAAACATGCCGATACGGAGATATTCTTTTGCCTCATGCAACTAATCAACATGCGTGGAAAATAATTTTGCATCAATTGTTTGGTTTGATATTCTTTGCAATTTCAGCTTCATGTAGTAATCATAATAGAGCATCCGCAATTGAATATGTTTTACCGGGCTTGTAAATGATGGTAAAGTCATACTCCAAAAAAAGTAAAAAAGACCAAGCAATTCATCCAGATAGATGTGGTTTATTGACCAAATGTGTCAATGCCATGTAATCCACATAAAACACAAATTTGTTACTGAGGAGATAATGACAAAATTTGTGCAAGGTGTAGATCATTTCCAATGCTTCCCACTTTGTAGTCGTATAATTTCTCTCCACATTGTTCAGCAAATGAGAGGCATATGTGATTGGTTGATCGCACTTATTGCCCAAGTTTTGAACCAACATGGACCTACTGTCGGGTTAGACGCATCAATATGCACATGGAATTCCTTATCCCACGGTGGTGATATCAAAATTGGAGCTTCCACATACTTGCGTTTGATGGTCTCCCAAGCTTACTAGCATTCTATGGTCTATATAAAGGATTCATTTTTTCGCATTAATTTGGCGATTGGCACCATAATGAAGGCGAAGTTTTTAATGAAGCAATTGTAAAATTGCACCATTCCATTGAACACATGTATATCACAAGGGGTGATTGGTGCCGGCATGTTAGCAATAGCCTTGATCTTTTTTGGGTTAAATAGCTTCCTTTCCCTAGAAATTATGAAGCCCAAAATGATGTTTGAGAACCATAGACATGCACTTCTCCGGGTTGAGACTAATACCGTACTCTTGACATTTCTCAAAGCACAACTAAAGCTTGGATAAGTGGGTTGCCATGTCGATAAAAACAATAAAATCATCCAGGAACAACTTCATGAACACATCAAGGTATTCACAAAAAGCGTGACTTACCACCCTCTGGTATGTGGGTGGCACGTTTTTCAGCCCAAATGACATTACCACCCATACAAATGTTCCCCAATCCGTGATAAAAGTTGTCTTTTGCTAATCATTTGGCATAATGTGAATTTGATGGTATCTTGAAAAACCATCCATGAAGGAGTAGACTTCATGTCCTACTACCTAGTCCAACACCTCATTGGTGAATGGTAATGAATACGGATCTTTCTTGGTAATGGCATTCAACTTCCAAAAATCAATGCAAATCCTCAACTTGTTCTTTTTTTGGAACTACCACAATGGGTGATAACCATGTAGCTTGCTCCACATGTGCAATGAATTTCGCAACAAACAATTTATCCAGATCTTATTTGACTACCACAACATAGTTAGGTTCATCTTGTACCATGCTTGATGTGCTAGAGGAATGGTGGTGTCCAATTTGATTTTATGTTCAACAATGTGGGGTGGTAATCCCCAAAGGTCCAAGAGAATACATCTTTAAATTCCCTCTGCAATTCCTCAATGGTGGTAGTTATTGGTGATGTCAAATCTACATTAATCTTGACATATTGTGGTTCGTTTTCTGTCCCCAAATTGACCTTCCAAACCTATGCTTCAAGTGGTAATGTCCATTCCACAATTTGGAGGGCTTTCACCTGGTCACAAATGGGGGTTCCATTTACCGGCATAATCCCAAGGGCATGTGGTATTTATATGGGTTGTTCCAAAGATTTTATGTCTAGTATTATTACTTCACCTATTGCAAACAACTCTTGAGCCACATCCATGAGTACCGCTTCCTCATCGTCCATGACACCCTCCACAAAATTAAAGTAGATGACCATTTGTGGCCAATGGGTGTTATTACTAAAATAACGGGGTATTTGTATGGTCTTGGTAATATCGTTACCTTCAATGGTACCAAATCCTTGCCCCAATCCTAAACCACCTTGGCATCGTGTAACCAAGGTCTTTTTAGCAACATGGAGTAAGTGGGATCAACGGATTTGATATCGATTAACATGAAAGAGATGGTATAGGGTACACCATGAATCCATATTCAGAAATTGCACACCACTACCAATGGTCGATTCATGGAGCAATTTGCCATTTTTACATGAAAGGGTGCCGGTTTAAGAGATGGTAACCCTAAACAACATTTTAACCTTTTTGTGATGGCATTCCCATTGGTTCCACCATCTAGCATGGTGTCATCCACTAGGTTTTCCCAATGTGTACTTCCAGGATTGCCATCTAGTTATCGATTTCTGCCATTGCTACCATAACTTCCGGTGCCAAAGGTTCAACAATAGGTAGTAAGCGGGGTTGTAGAGATTGAATAAATTACATACACAGATCCAATGTTAAATGTAATAGCTAGCCCAAAGACATGGTAAATTTAATGGCCATTAGTTGTGTTCCCAACTCTTTGACTGCTTTAGGAACCCTTGTGGTCTCCTCAGAAATTTGTTGGGTTTCCATGAAATCTGGGTGATCTACCACCGATGGTAAACGAGACCATTTAGTGGACCAATTGGATTCATGAAGTGGGTTGGTGTGAACTACATGTTACTCCTAGGACTTTCTGACAACTTCCTCTACTTGAATATCTTGGATTGTGTCCACCATCAATTGGCGAATTATCCTCTTTATGCCACTCCTAAGGACCCTTCCCTTTAAGAGGTTCATGTTCCTTAAAAGGTATTGCCCATGTTCTTTAACTACAATGTCACTGTAAAAACAAAAGGAATACTTTCTACAGTGTGCATATCCCCATTGCTAGACATCCATGGGCTAAAGCATGTATCTGAAACTTTTACTGAAGCATGACAATTCTGATTCAAACATTCTTCTTCTTCAAGATCCTAACAGACATCTAAATTTTATGGTTTTAATTTTATGGACCACAAAGGATCAGGCATTCATCCTGATTTCTTCTCTAGGAATCAACAAGTTGTTTTATGTGGCTAGTAGCTCGTATCCCACAATAGAATGCCCGCAGAAATTAGCTCTACTACTTCAACATGGTTCAGTTTCAGAAATTAGACAGAGATTCAAGGCAAGGTCAGCCACTACAATCATTTCTACTTCCCAACATTCCTTCGTTCCCAAAACCCCCGGAGCTCCCACAATGCAGCAGGTACTCTTCTTAAGACAAAACCCAATTCAAGAATCCCCAGAAACATCACGAATGAGCTGCCACACAACCACTCCAAAAATCCTAGATAAGCTCATCCTCTCCCTTGTGTTTGTCCCTACAAAATCACATCAACAACTTTTGACCTTTTCCTGACATTTTAGCACAATGAAAGTTTTTTTTGTCAAGATTCTTTGAATATAGTCCTACTTATCAAATTCTGCTTCTATCTAACACCCCAAAATCCAAATCTGACCACACCTTCTTATCTTCCCAAAAGTTTAGCAACTTCTTATCCTTCATCACTAAAGACCCCTCTTCCCTTCCTCAACCTGCTTCAAATATCCTCTGGATCACCTCATCTCCTTTCTTCCCCAAAATCCAAATCTACTAATCTCCTTATATAAATCTGATCCACAAAACTTTTCCAGAATTTTCATTGATTTGCTCAGATTGCCTTCCATCCTAAATGTTATCTCACCAACTTCCTCCTACAAAACAACAAAACAACCAAAAATAGGAGCATATTTTTCAGCCACTAGTTAGGGCTTGTAGTCTTCATCCATAGAAAAATAAATGACACTATTTTTAGGTTACAACAGGTAGTTGCTGCCATGACCATGTTAATTAAAGGTGCTAGAGAGTTGGGGTTACTTACTTGAGGCACCTTGGCCTCCTAGGATTTTTTTCACACCATCCTTTGAATATGTGCTTTCTAGGGACAGCTAGTCAACACATGCCCGGGCTATTGACATGTGTAACATATGAGTGCTACATTACTCCCTCTTAATACCTTGGGGCATGTGGTAGGTTGTTGACCTAGTCTATTATGCAAACATCTCGTGGATGGTTACTTCATGTTTCTCCTATAACCGATTCTCATGATTGGCTAAATTATACAAACACCGATCCTTAGGATGATTCATTTTCTTGGAAAAAATGCATTCTTTGTAAATCGGCTGGTTACCCCTTGCCGATTGAACACTAGTAGTGTTCGTATTACTACCTCCTATGTGAGATGCTCCACTAGTAATACTCTTATTAGGTTATTTCTTAGCAATAATTGGAGTTGAACGCACATCTAGAATTACTTGGTTACTATGATCATCAATTGAATGTTTTTCACATTGTTGTGTTGCCTCTAAATGACCCCACAAAGTGTTCTACTCCAAGTTAGTGGTGGCCATCTTCAAATAAGGGAACATACCAATTCTAAAGTAGGTGATAAGGTACCCACTTGCTCATCCAATATGTTAGTCAAATTAAATAATTTTTCGTAGTAATCTTCCATCTTTTTCGCCCATTCTTGCTTTGAGTTCCTCAATTATAAATAAATTTGCTCGCAATTCTAGACTGACATGTATCGTCAAAAAAAAACATGTGAAAATTCATCAAAGGTGGCTTTGCACATAATTGTTGCCCAAGTTGACAATTCATATTTGCAACTTTGTTGCAATTATCTCTCAATCCAACTAAACAACTAATATGTGACTTTGTTTTTATACATATGACATATGTTAATATTTATGCTAAATTATGATAACATTAAATCACATGTAAATTAATGTGTATAAATGAATAAGTTATGTGTGATACATATTTTGTAATGCATATAAATTTTGAATAAATTCTTTTGAATATGAATTAATAATTTAAGCTTGTACATGTTCATACATGCAATATTTGATTTTTACATAGACCAAATTTATTTTAGGACATATCAAATAATGATACATAATTAAGGATTAAATTGTGGAATCCTAATGTTTATTCATTTATTTTCATGTAATAGCCTAATGTTTATTAAAACTTCATCAAAAATTAAAGTACGTGTAATTTTATTTGTAAAAATGAATGGTTATGTATGATCATTGATGTAAATTTTTTTTTGCGTTTTTTAAATAATAATATTTCATAAATTGAAATAAAATTAAACAAAACTTTGAAATATAAGTTGAAAATAATGCATATGTTCAATAAATGTCATTTCTAATTTTTTGTAAACCAAATTTAGTTTTCAACATATCAAGTAATGATAGATACTTAGTATTTTGTGGAACTTTACTGCTTAATCATTTTTATACATATGATAGCTTTATAAATTTTTTAAATTATCAAAATTCATTAAACTGAAATAACTTGTAAATTTTATTTATAAAAATAAAAGGTTATGTATTATGAAAATAATTTATTGATTTAAATATTAAATTAAATCTAAAAATAATTTTTAATAAATTGAAGTATAAGTATAAAATAATGTGTATTGAAATATAATTTAATAACGATATGTTCAACACATGTAATAATAGCAGTTATTTCTATGTAATTTATTTTTTCATTTACAACATAATTATGATTATTTAAAATAAATGTAGTACTTAGTTTAATGTTTAACTAATGCAATGTAATGATTATTTGAAATTAATTTAATAATTAATCTAATACTATTATTGGTTTGAATATGTCTTTAAATTATTATTTGATTATGAATTTATTTGATAATAAATAATAATTGGCACATTTAATAGGAAAATTTAATAAATAATTTTATAATTTCAAAAAAAATATTTTAGCACTATTATATTTACCTCAATATTTTTACCATGTTTTTTTTTTTACTCAATTTATATTATATTAATATATAGTAGTTGTAACAAGTTAGTTAATAATACAAATAATAATAGTTAAATAAAAACTTAGTTTATATTAGCTACAATAGTATTTATAATTTTTTAAATAAATATAGTAATTTATTAATTATTTATGTATATTAATAATATTTTAGCTAATATATAACTTTGTTATATATAATGAAATATTAAGAAATGGTAAATTTTTAATAAAATTTTAAAATATTTTTTGTTAGAATAATTTAAATTAATTATGAATTTGTTGTTGAATATTTACTTCATGTAAGTAGCATAAAAAATAAACCTAGGCTAGGTAAACTATTAGTTTAGCTCTAGGTTTAACTAAATTAAAACTAGGTTGTGACTCAATTGCAACAAGGTCACAACTAATTAAGTTACAATCACATGATCACGAGGTTGCAACTAAGGTAAACTAGTCAACTACCATATACTTAAGTTATTAAATAATTTTAAATCCTAATACATCCTTCCTTTGCTTTTCAAATTCAAATGATGTTTTAAAGCTTGATTTGGCACACCAATGGCTGTTTAGATCACTCAAAATAGATAAAAATTGAAAAAGACATGAACATTGAAAGTAGGCGGGGAAGTGTTTGATCATAGGCCTAATTCACACATTAAAATTTAATACATTCATTCTCTTTGTGGTTCTTTTCTAGTGGTACTTTCCTTTTGAAGCTTAAAAAAGTAATGTAAAACTTAGCTTGGTGCACCCATAGCTCTTTATATCATGCAAAATGAATAAGAAATGAAGAAGATATGACATTCTAAAATAATGGGTCATTTTTTGAGAAACAAATCATCCGATTTGAACATGTTTAATGCTTCTTGTATGTTGCTCCTTTGCTTGTGGAGCTTAAAGAGATAATGTAGAGCTTACATTGGCATTCATGTAAATTTTTACATCAACACTCATGTAACTTTTTACATCATTCAAATTGGAGAAGAAATGAAAAAGATCTATAAATGTTTAGTTGTAGGCCCTATGTGTGTTTTAAGCTTCTCTTCCCAAGGTGGCAACTAAAATCTTTGTCCCATATTGTTTGGCTTCCATGTAAATAATCCAAACTATATATTAACAAGTGCATTAGGATGATGGAGAATCAAAGTAAACATGAAAATGTAATAGACATTTGGGATGGGCCAATGAAAGATAGGACTTTATTTGTGATTTAGGTCTAGGCTTAACCTAATGCTTAGGTCTAGCCCTAGTTTAAGTGCCTAGGTTTAGTTTTAAGCTAAGTTCAAACTAAGGGGCCATGTTTAGACTTGGCCTTGATCATCATAGTTGCAACATAGTTTACTTTTCAACTTAATTTTCACTATGGCAAATCAATGGTGGACTATTTTGGGTGTGCCACGTGTCACCACATCATTGTTTCAACAATCATTTCACATAGTGAAATGTAGTCAAAATTGTAATTAAATATTTTGCTAATGTCATACGTAGTTAATAGATGAAGTTCATCCACTAGTCGAAAGAAGTTGACAACATCTCATGACTAGGTTGGTAAAATAGTTTGCAACTAAAATGGTTAATGATGGCTATTGATGTGGTGTTGACATGTGGCAAACTCTTTCAACTGGAATATCATTGGTTTGTAGTTGAAAAAAACGTTTTTTAGTTCCGAATTTTTTTGGTAATTGTTTTTATCATTTTCAACTATGTTTTATTGTCAAGATGTAGTTGAAAACATAGTTGCAAAAAGGGGGATTTTCTACTAGTGGATGGATCACTATCGAAATCATATACTTTTTCCCATTTGCAATTCCTTCAACATCTGATGCAGAGGTGGTGGGGCTAAAACCTTATAGTTTGAATGATATATTGCACATTTTGAAGGAGTTGGAGTATACCTTATTGATTATTCTTCACCCAAAGGGGTATTATTTCATTTATTGTCTGCATACATGCCTTTTGATAGGATTTGTTCCACCTATGTTCAATGCCCAAATCTTCATTGAAGATTTTTGAACAAATGTGGAAAATACAAGACATGGAATTTTGTGAATATCTAGCATACAATATTCTATGTGGCTATATTGTTTTCAACGATAGCCATGGTTATGGTGTGTTAGAACATCTCATGGGTTGTTTGAATGCATTTGCATTGCAATATTACTACAAATTAAAGGTGGCATACAACAAATATTACTTGAAACATGCCACAGTAATCAGCAATAAACCCACTTTTGTTATGGCTAGAAGAGAATCTATACCAGACACCATTGAAAAGAGGGTGAAGGAAGACTTCATGGGGACACGATAATGGGCACAAAGGCTAGGAGACCTACTCGAGAGCTATGCATTAAGGATTTACTAAAGGAAATGATGATGTCGATCAGGTAGCATTACACAACAAAGGGACCCAACCTACATGTGGTTCAAGCCCATCTTGGTAGGAACCCAATAACATTACAAGCTACTATATTTAGAATAGATCATTTGTTGAGGTAGCTTTGAAGGAACCCTTGGAGTTTAAGACTTCAAGAGTTCCAACAATGCTTGCCCCATCCATTAGTCCTTATGAAAAATAAAACATATTGACGTTCAAACCTAGTCTCATTCTACCTATTAGAATGAACAATAGGTTGAAGGAGTTTGAGGAGTTATTATTGGACAATACATTTGTGAGTCATGGATTATAATATCACAAATTGTTAAGCTTTAGTTCCATAGTTTTCCTTAGTATTAATGATTTGAATCCTAATAAACCTCCAAGTAATAATTATTAAAAATTGAATTAGCCTTTGGATATTTCAGCGTAAAAGACTATTTTATTTAAATTGATGCAAGGCTTAGTTAAAATTTAAGACCTAATAAATTTTTTAAAGTGCATTATCCTTTTATGTCGTAAAAAAGGGAAAGGGGATGTATAATTAGATGTGATTTATTGATATATTGGGAATACAAGCCCATAATTAACAATAACATTTCGCCATGACAATATTAAGTTAGTATGTAGAATAATCTTCGAGCACAAATGATGTACTTGAATGATTTCTAGGATGTAGTCTTAATACATCTTTATTTAGTCTTCACTTCTATCAGACTTTTAAATAGAATCAAAATCAAACTTAAGTATTAACATTTCCACTTGAGTGGTCTTAGGTGAATTACAACTTAGTAAACAACTTAAAGGGGATAGATCACAATTGCAAAAACTCCAGAACGCGATGAATGGTGCGATCTAGGTATTCGGCACAATGCTCCATGGAAAGGGGATTGATTGGGCCTCACAGCCAATGATAATGGTCATCACCATGTTCGACAATGAAGACGAACATCGTCGTCTTCACATTGACATTCTTAAAACCTTTTTGGTACGGCTCCACAAGTATGAACAAATTCTAAATAGATTGTTAACGCATGTGGGTTAGGAGATAATCGACGATCCCATGCCGAATGATTAACTCGAATGCGCACCATTCTTCTGGACGGTTCTTCTTCGCGCAACTGTTGAGAAACATTCATGTCAAGCGATGATTTTTCAAGCTCTTCCTTTTGTACTAGTGAAACTGGAGGATTCGAGGCGTAGCGACATCATCTGCCATGACTAAATTTTCACCTGCATCAACAAAAACCAAGAAGGTAGCAGAAATAATGTGGTATTTGCGTTTAGAAAGGGTCGAGGTTCTTTTATTTAACAAATTAGGGTAGGCGTAAGGCGTGGGAGTGACGGTGGAACCTCATGAAAACTCGACATCCTAGATCTAATGGATTCATCGAACCTTAATTTTGACAGTGGATCTAGAAGTATGTGGGGGTGTTTGTGATGCAAATTTTTATTTTAATTTGTTATGTACTACATAGTTAATTAGTACATGGAAGAAAAAATAAGTAGGGGATATCAAAAGAGTAAATGGTACACGGGGATGTTACTTAAACCATTGAATTGATTTAGTCAAGTAAAGACTTAAGGATGTTTATTTGTTACTATCGATAAATTGTCCTAGTAGTTAGTTACTTGAAATAATTAAGATGAAGAAATAGGATGTAAGGGTCAACAGACGGAAGGGATAAGGATCAAGTTCAAGAACTTCATCAAAATATCCAAGATAAGGGGAAAGATGAGTCCTCCAATCCCATTAGTCATGAGGATTGTCATCCTATTTGATTAGAGGATGGAATATTTTTTGTGTCTCATTAGGCCCAAAAATTCTCATCCTAAAATCAATTGGAGGGCAAATCATTCTCAATTCTCATTGGCTCTTGAAGGATGAGGAGGCCATTGATTAGAGGGGAGGATTTTGAAACTTCCATTGGACAAGGGGAACAAACTCAAGGAAAGGATATGGAGATTTATCAAGGGAGAGGGGAGTCTCTTGGGTTGGGGGAAGGGAAAAGGAAGAAAATGAATGTGTGAGGAAAAGGTTAGTTCTTATGTGTGGAAAGGTGTTGTTCATGGAAAAGATGTGTGCAAGAAATAAACATGGAAGGATTTCCATGACAAAGCCTTTGGAGTTTTATTTCAAATAGTTGTTCCTCCCAAATCCACTATTGGATTTGTGTTAAACTTTTTAAAATTTTTTTTTAGAAGGTGTAGAAGGTTCTTTCCAAATTTTAACATCATCGGGTTTGTTGTAAAGGAGTTACGCTTGCCGGAAGTAAAGAGTGTTTGTAGTGGAGTTCATGTAAGGATTTTCATGACAAAGCCTTTGGAGTTTTATTTCAAATAGTTGTTCCTCCCAAATTCATGGTTGGATTTGTGTCAAACTTTAAATGGTTATTGTTTTCTTCAAATTTCAGCATCATCGGGTTTGTTGTAAGGGAGCTACATTTGCTTGAAGTAGAGGGGGTTGAAATTGTATGTTTTTCCTCAATCTAAACAAAGTGATTTTTAGTCCCAAGGCTTAACTTTTGATCAAAAAAATAAAAATTATAAGATTTTGTAACATGACTCATTTTTATATTAACTTTTCAAAAATCCAATGCATGTTAGATTAGAAGGTTGTATGTAAATGTTATGACGAATGGAACAAAAGGGGTTCAACCATCAAGCATGACATTGAATGAACATCAACATAATGCCCCTTCACATTCCATCATGGTGAATTACAATTCTCTCACAATGTCTTTGTATCTTCTAAGTGGACACAATGCATTAGATTCTTAATGAACTTCATTACATTACATTGAACCACCTTACTTGTTAGACTACAACTACATAGTAGTTTCATTTCCAAGCGGGTTTTGTGAGTGCATATCTTCATGTTGAAAGTGTGCAAGAACTTTTCACAACCTTACTTAAAGTGCAAAACCAAGTCTTAGGAGATAGAAACCCCAAGTGGAAGGAATGGTGGCAAATTGTTCAAGAATTCATAGAGGAGTAGATTTAGGAGAGTATGGAGTTGGCTTGTTTTGATGAACAAAATTATCAACTTGAGTTGCATGCCTACCAAATCGCTTTCCCTGATTTCAAGTATGAACGAAATTTAAAATTTTGAGCTTTGTGTTTGTGGAAATTGGAACTAGTAGCAGAGTTCTAGTAACATCATTTATGGTACAACCTGTTACTAAACTAGTTAGTCCATTAAAAGGTGGAACATTTTAGAAATCATACCTTTACCTGTTCAAACTTTTATTATACATGTTTTAATGACCACTATTGTTGGTCAACCTGTGGAAAATAGTGAGAAATCTAGTAAGGAACATGTTAACCTATTAACCCTTTATTCACCATATTAGATAATAGATTAGAATTTTTGGAATTCATATCTACTAGTGTACCTCTAACACCACACCAAATAGGTATAAGTTAGGAGGTTACTTGAATATCAAGTACCCCGCATGCCTTAGAGGTATTTACAACATCCATAACAACCTTTGAAAACACACATGATCAACAAAAGGCTGTAGCACCAACCGGTTTTCAAATTTTGAATCAGCTATTGAACCTGTGACAGAACCCTTTGCTGACAGGTATAGTTTTGGATTTCGAAAGGGAAAATGGAACTTATGGAAGCAACAGGTGCTAAACCTATCAAAGAAGTCATATATCAATTGGTTACAGAAGGCCAATTTAACCTAGGACTTTGAGCTAACATTTTGAGGATGAAATGTAAATTTCAAAGGGGGATAATGTTACCTAGATTTAGTAACAGGTGATTTAATAGGTTGATAGAATAAGCAGGTTGTTAAACCTAATAGGTGTTTTAACCTATTATTTAACTTAACTTGTAGTACTGATCTAACTAGTTACTAAACTTGGTAGGTAATGTTATTGGGTTAAGAAGATAGGTTGATAGGCTAGCCAATAGGTGAATTGCAAAACTTGTATTTGGCAAAACCGGTAGTTGAACATGTAGTTAGGTAGGGTTTTTTGAAATTTTGAACTATTAGTCTTGGTACCGACTAATGACTGTTTATAATTGTCACTCATGATAGTCATATTGGAAATAATTAATATTGGAAATAATTAGTATAAAAATTAAGAGGACAAACCTATTGAGAAGTTTTTGGATTTTATTTTGGATTATGTGTTTAATCTTCATTTATGGAACTTGAATCAATTTTTCTTTCAGCCAATTTCCTTTAAGGTTTGAGCAATATTGTACATGTTAGTTTAGGATTGTAATTAGTTCAAGTTTTATTAGAGTGTTGTATGTATTTGTCGTTGTTTTAGGAACCTGTTGTTGAAAAAATTTAGAAATTGAACAACCTTAATGGGAATAGAAAAACCCGTTAACAACGGCCTAACAACATAGAGTAGCTAGAGTCTAACACACTACTTTGTATCATAATGAAAGTCACTACATAAGGAATTCCATGAACAAGAATTTTAAGATCCTTTATCAGACCTAAAGGTTTGGTAATGGTTTGATTAGCCATAGGTAGATTGTAAGGTGTAGGTTTTGGTTTTGACAAACCTAGTTGCACTCTCAATTTTTTCATAATGATAGTAACTCTAGAATCACCATCTAGAAGTACATTTTCAATAAAGTTCTTTCTTACTTGAACATGTATCACTACCATTTGATGATCAATGGCAACTAACACAATTGTCAATTCTGATAAAGCAGGTTTTGATGGTACTGAAATAAGAATGTAGCGTTGATATCAAAAATCATTCCCAACAATTGACCCAAGTTCACTACATACTTGGTTCGTAAGACTTGTTTATTGATATCCATTATAATTTTTTTTGTTGTAACATGTTATAAAATCATAGGTTGTTGATTTGTTTCATTAGTTTGATTGTTTTCCCCTGGTTGAATTGTAGTAAAATTATCAAGCAGTCCAACCCAATTACTTTGCAATAAACCTTCATTGATGGTAGCAAGTTGTTTATCAATCCCACCATGTTGTAGTTGTTTAATAGTTTCAATTTGAACGAATCCCATAGATTCTCTTCTTGTTGCCAATCTTCAGCTCCTTTGGCATTAATTGGCTCCCCTTTTTTAAACACCTATTGTTTCGACTGTTGACTATGAGTTGTAACAACAACTATTACATTAACTAGCACATTGTCAATTTTAAGCGGTTTAGGTGTTGTTGTGACTTTAAAACTAACAAGTTTAGTTTTGAACATGTTTTGTACCTCGATCTTCTTGGGGCATTCTCCAAATCTATGTTTTTCACTATAACAAATTATATAGGGATAACAAAAAGGTATTTATCTTGATTTAATAGGTTGGGTTTTAGTTCCTACTATAGGTTTTGTAGATTTAAATGTAACAGTTGGCACAACTTGTACCTCTCTTTTCTTGTTATGATAAGTCTCCATTAAATGACCGATTTTATCACAATTGGTACATGTTAATGTTGTTTTAGCTATAATAACATGTACTATAGGTTTAACCACTAAATTAGATTCTGGTGTGGTTAATAAAGTATTGTATTTCAAACTAACATGTCCACTTTCTTCACATACTACAATAGCTTCCTTATGCTTAATTAAGGTATTTGATGCATCCCAAATTCCTTGAAAGACTCAAATGCGAATTCGAAAGTGAAAACAACAAAAAAAAAACTAGGGTACATTCCTTAGCTCATAGCAGTTTCGGGGTAAAAGGGGCATGCTGGAGCTCTGAAATGGGGACTAGGATGAGTGACAAGTGGGTCAATTATTTATATGGACCTACACAAATGAAACAAGTTGGTTATTACATAGTTCGAACACTTTTAGTGCATGGACGAACCATGCATGGGCATACACAAACTCACAAGATTCACCACGATTCGAGCTTTAGGGAAGCCACCACCTTCCCCCTTATAGTCTATGTGATTAACCATGGGGGTTGCATTCAAATGTCATTTTTCTTGGGATTCCCAAGTTGGAAGTCCCAAAATTCTCAAAATTGGGACTCTCGCCATTTTGGAGGCCCATAACTTCTTGTGTAGACATCCGATTGAGGTGAGGTCTAAAACAAAGTTGTAGCTCTAGTTGAGAGCTTTCCAAAGATATGTGACATGCTACTTGCAAGCTCGTAATTAAGGGCGATTTGCAACTTTTGATGGTCAAGAGTCAAATTGACATTTTGACTCACGACCTTTCTTTTGGCCATAATTTATGTTGTAAGTATTCAAATGGATCATGTGAGCTCTCACTTTCTAAAAATTTGGGAGTCCATAGGGAATCCAACTCCCAAAGTGGAAGTCCACTTGGGAATGTGTGAGTTCATTCCCTCACACTCTCTCGCATTCCTAGGCATGTGAGTGTGAGTCTTGGGTTGCACTTTTGGCCTACACCTTTCCATGCCCTTGCTTTGGTCATGAGCCCAAGGCATAATCGTGACAATATTTCTCTTCATACCTACAATTGTTAATTTTAAGTAAGGTAATAAACCTACCTTGAAAACAATGGTGAGAAGAACATCTATTGCTCTAACCTATAGATAATTTGCTAGTTTCAACAAGTGTTCATAGTAAACCTCAACACGTTTGATGATTTGTTGTTGTACGTTTTGCAATTGCATGTAGGCCTCTTCATTGTTTTTTACAGTTTTGAATCGTTTACAAAATGTTTGTTCCAACTAATCAAATGTGCAATTTGGATGGTCTTGAACATAGTTTTTTCTCCATCCCTAAGAGTAAAACCAAACATGTTGATGATGTTAACTTCCACTATTTCACCATTAGTTTTAATGGCCTTTTCGAATACTTTGATATGAGCATTAGGATTAATGTCTTTGACATAAATTAAATATTATAGCTTCTTATATGGCACCTTGGTTGCAAGTTATGATACATGTTGCATAATAGGTGGTTGATATCATGGTGGTATGAATGGATGTTGGTCAGGTGTTAACCATCCATAAGATCCAATAGGTGGATTTCCTCTGGGTGAACTTCATCTAAGTGAGTTTCCAATGTTTTCCATTCAATGGTTAGTGAATAGAACCTTTGGGTACAAAAGTTGGTAAACTGGTAGTAATTTGTATAGTGGTTGGAACTAGTGCAATAACATGTTCTTGAACAAGTTATCTATCCTTGTTGGCTATTGGTTGAACCATTTTAGGAAACTGATTTCCAATAGAATATGGTATATATGTTGGTGGCATAATAGGTTGTTTAGGTATTAAGTACACATTCTCAGGTACACAACCTATATAATTCCTAAAGATTGAATAATCAAGTCCTTGTGTTCTAGTTGGATATGCTAGATACAAATTAGGATCTAAAGGCACAAAAGGGGGTATGACATTATACCACATTGGGTATGTTGAAAAAGTAGGTAACATACTAGTTTTACTCGGTACAATTGGTGTAATAGGTTGTGACTAGGTTGTTTGATAATTAATAGGTATTATCGTATGACCTATATTATGATTCATGGCTTGAGTTCCTAATATAAACACATTGGGTATTACTATTGTAATGGTTGGAAGAACAGGTTGATGAAATTCATCACCTCCTCTTGTAATAACTGTTTTAATCTATCATCAACAAATGGCCAACAATTGAACAAGTGTCCCCACCTATTGACAATATAAACAGGTTATAGTTCCAGCATTTTGGTTTCTTCCTGAAACCAGTTTGTGATGTAAGACTTGTGATGTTTCACTTGGACCAGGTATTGATATAACATGTTAGGTGTTTTATGGATATGTGACTCCCTATTGAACAATTATGGGTGTTGCTTTGGGTTCAATAGGTTCTAAATGTGGTATAGAAACTTATTGATTAGATGGTCTTCAATCAATGTGACAAAGTTGCTCCAACCTATTGAGTAGGTGAAGCCATCTCCGAACTAGTGGGTACCAAATTGATGTTGGCGTTTAATGGGTGGTTTTGAAAACTAGTAGATGTTACAATTGGTGTAGATGCACTGGTTTTGGGTAAATTATAACCTAGGGTTGCAAATCACCATGGTTGTCATGTGGAGACAACTTCATCAAATGGTTGAACACGTTCACGATTGTCATCATGATAAACATTCATTACTCGTGGTTGGGTTATTCTTCGTGGTGTTCTTTTATGAGTGGTTGAGAGCATTGTTGGGTCTCTTTGCACAACTAGTTCTGCTACAATTTGATGTTGTTCATTAACTTTTCCCCTTTGTGTTGCATTCGTGTTTGGTGCATTCATAACTTCATTTCCCATAGGTTGCATTTACTATTCATCTTGCTCTTGTGTAGGGTTCGAAACATGTTGATGTTTGACCTATTATAACTATTTTCTAAGACTTCTAGTAATTACTCTTGACATTTTCTGAAATCAACAAGTTCTAAGAAAGCCCTTGCATTATTTTTTAACATAATTTTTTTTAGAATAGTCCAAAGTTTATATAAAACTTCTTTTACAAATTGGGTGCCTATTTTACTTCAAAAACTTTACGTTAACCTCACCCTATTCTTAATGTTTTCAAACTAAATCAAGGACAAAAACTTCAATCCTAAAATGTCACAAAAACAAGCAAATATGAAACAAATCAAAATTTCAAGCATGATTACTTTTCAAACTTGATATACTAAAACTACTGAATCAAACAAAAAATTCTAAACATGACTACTTCTAAATTTTGATCCATTGCTTGGTCACCAAATGTTAACGAGTTTTTTTAATTCCATTAAGGTTATTAAATTTCTAAATTTTCAACAACAAGTTATTTTTATAGCAACATGTAATAACTACTAATAAAACTAAAACTAACTACAAATCCTAAACTAACATTTACACAAATTACTAAAAGCTTGAAAAATTTTGGTTGAAAGAAAATGATTCATGTTCCATAAGTGAAAAATGAAACACATACTCAAAAATGAAATCCAAAAGTCCCTCAACAAGTCTATCCTCCTAGTTTTATACTAGTTGTTTCAAAATACATCATAATTGACCATTATAAATAGTCATTATCCAGTACTTAGACTAACAATCAAAAATTTCAAAAAATTACACCTTATTTAACTAATTGTTCAACTACCTATTTTGCCAAGTATAACTTTTGCAAACTACCTGTTGATTAATCTGTCAACTTGTCTTCTTAACCTAGTATAATATTACTTATCAGGTTTAGTAACCGGTTAGGTCATTACTACAAGTTAAGTTAAATAACAAGTTGAGTCACTTGTTAGGTTCAACAAATTGCTTACATCTTCAATCTATTAGGTCACATGTTAAATCTAGGTAACAATTATGCACCTTTATATCAATAGGATAGGTTCTATCAAGGAGAGATTTGGGTTTCTTTTCATTCATCTGGGATTTAGGGTTTAGGTTAAACCTTAAATCAGATCTATTGAAGAAAACATTAATATTTATCACTAAAATAAGCCAACCCTACCCTAATTGTAAGATTGCATATTTGCATATCAAGTTCTAGCACAATACTTCACATTCCTACATCTTAAGGTTTTGTGTTCAAAACAATATCCAAACCAAATCTAATATAGCTTCAAAATTAGATCAAGCGCTACTACCTTCACAGAACCCAGATTGAAGATTGTGTAGTTAGTGTACAACAATGATCAAGTGACAAAGAATATCTTACATAAGAACAGAGAAATCTCCATTTTCACAATGAAAAAAAAAAAGGCAAGGTTAACACTTCCTTAAGATGTCGTAGACAGAACCAAACTAAGAAAGACAAAACAAACAAAAAATAAAAAATACACATTGATATGAACAAAAGTGCCAGTCTCACACCTGTTTAGGGACCATCAACAGTAGTATGTATGATAGTGACTTAACTACCACAACTTCCCCATTGACTTCATCAGCTCCCTACAATGGGTAAAAGCTGGTGACAGAAGCTTTTACAACTTACAATTCAACCCACAAAAAGTTTTTGGGTATATGTCGCTACCAAAAAAACCTTGGTTAAAGTACATGAAATTCTCAAAGTCTGGAAATCAGTAACAAAAAAATCATCCACAAA
>Ga0116229_10001147_pt1 | contig 40333 bp, 27 predicted proteins | sample S1TSphgellanicum_3_FD_87313 | JGI IMG/M metagenome (GOLD analysis project Ga0116229, IMG submission 87313) | Host-associated microbial communities from peat moss isolated from Minnesota, USA - S1T2_Fc - Sphagnum magellanicum MG | ecosystem: Host-associated > Plants > Peat moss > Unclassified...
AAAAAAAAAAAAAAAAAAAAAAAAAAAAAAAAAAAAAAAAAAAAACAAACAAACAAACAAAGGTCCGGGCAGTGCCCGGAAACTACCCGGACAGACAGACAGACAGACAGACAGACAGACCTGTAACTTTAATATATAAGATAGTTCAGGGTATTTAAAATAATAACATAGTAATAAACCTATTTACCATAATAAGTTATAATAGTGAATTATGTCAATTAGTAATGAAACATGATGTTTAGATGGTGACTCTATGGTGAAATAACTCTAACCAGGATGAAATCATTAGAATATAATGAACCTATTTCAGTTTTAAGGTCCCATAGTGATTTAAACGAATGATCTGCACCACACTTTTGTACTAGTGAATTGACTTGAAGATTTGAATGTACACAAACCTTTACCAATTATGAAATCCAATATCCTTGAGCCAATAGGCAAACATGTCTCTAAGAATGCATGATTACGATATTATGCACCCCTCCAAGTTTCATATGTAGCTTTCATGGGCAAATGAACATTTGGATTAGAAGTTGCATCCAATTCAATAGGATTTGCAAGTGGGTCGACTAGTTACCAAATTCATGAAATTTGAAGGATCCCTTAGGCTTGGTGAGGACATTTGCATCAAAGAACAAAGTCTACCACAAATAAACCACATCAATCTACTTGAAATTCCTTTTAGCATTCCTATGATTGATTGACACACAATTAAGAAAATGAATGGAGTCTATTTAAGTATGTTATAATGCCTTTCACTAAGTCTTTATTCCAAAGCAATATGGAAATGCCCCCATTGAGTGGTGTAAGAAGCAAATATAGATAATGCAACCTTGCAGAACAACCAAACATCCATGTGTCAACAACTCGAAACACATTTATGCGATTCATGTGCATATTGACAAGTTGTGTAAAGAAAAAGAAGCAAGTAGATGAAAATATGTGCTTGCCACCAAAATGTTTTCCTACCAAAGATCCAATGTTGGTTCATTTATTGGCCTAGGTGGAAAGAAGTTTTGGTTTTGAATTATTTGGTCCCCATTCTAAAATTTTAACCAAATTCTAATTCTCTTGTGGATCCATTTTAACTGTGGCCACATTCACCAATTTTTCTTGGGTCATCTCCTCATAACCAACTTTTGCACATGACCAATGAACCTTGAGTTGGGTAATGAAGTTTGCCCCCAAAGAAGGATCAACAATAAGGAACAATTTCACCAATTGATTCTTGTGTTACTCCCTTGTTCTGAGCTTGGCTTGCATCATCACCTTTTGAAGACCCCCTTAAGTCCTAGGACCATTAGTTTTTTGTTTATAAGCTTTTCCTACCATGTGTTGTGCATCAAGAATTTCATGTTGCAAACCAAAAAATGCCCCACAAACAACATATATCCATCAATGGCATGGAAACAAACACTTTAAAAGATTACAATATGTAAAAATTGCATGAAATTTCACAACATAATGATAAATCCATGGAATATTGTATAGAAGGAAGAAATTTTACCTTGAACAAGTTTTCTGTCATGGCAAGGATAGTCAAATGATACCAGGTCTTCCCAACTTTCTTAATGCATTCATTATATTGTTCCTTTTTCAATACATTTTTCCATTTAATTAAAATTGTAAGACCCACCATATTCAAATTGCATATGAAATGCACAAACCTTGACACCACATGTGCCCTTTCCATTGCCCTATGTGCCCACAAAAGAAAAACATGAAAATTTGATGGATTATTTTTGTGTCACAAACTAGTAATATTAAGGGAGTAAGCAATTGTACTCACACAATGAGCCCATCCATTATGGATTGAATAGCACCATGATTGTCCATGTTTGCATCAAACACCCAACTTGTGATTTGGACATGCATGCCTTGATTTGTTTTTTGCATGTACTTCATTGATTTATCAACACTAAACTTAAAGTCAATGATTTCCATCCCAAACATGGAACATCTTTCCCATGAGGTGATGCAAAGAAGGTTTGGATTGTAAATATGCCTCAAACTTTTCATTCATTGCCTTCCAATGATCATCCCAATTGTTTGTCCTTTCTTGGTTGACATAAAAAATGCATCCCTCAATCCATTCAAGAAAAACATAAAATATTGTAGCTCCAAGGTGATAACATGAGTAGAAGTCCCCCCTAAACTTTAGGATGTCATTCGTAAGTGCATGCCTTATAACCTTCATGGAAATAATGTGGTAGAAAGGAATTTCCATGATGCCATCTTCAATGAGGAAGGATTTGAAAACAACATTCACATTTTGTTTCTTTTAAAAAATAAGGGTTTGCTTAACATCAAGTGAAGGTGGGTTTGCTTGAAAGTCCGTTGGTTCTTCATAATCATCAATAGTCCAATTATCGACATCAATTTCATCAACCAAATCTATTGTTGGTTCGGTCAAATCATACGAGGTGGTAACATCATCCTACAAAAATAATCAACAAATATTTTATATGGATAATAAAAAGTTGATAACAATAAAACATAAAAATAGGAGCATATGATTATGTAAGTTTTAAACAAGTTGGTAAATTCAAAAAGGTTGTAATGAGTTGCATAAGTGAAAGAAACCAGAAAAGAAAAGAAGTTTAGAAATGTTTTTACGTCCATGCATATCAAGAAACATGACATAGCCTAAGGAAGCTTTGAACAATGGAAAAAATACCAAAATAACAAAGATGCAAACTTGAAAAGTCACATGTGCCAACAAATATGACATATACATGGAATAAGAAGAAAATGACTAAGAAGTTAGCAACTTGGAAAAACAAAAATAAAAATAAAAATTCTTGGAGGTTGCAAAGCTCCATTTAGCCATGTGCACCAACGCATATGGAAAAACTTGGAAATGACATTGTTCAAAAATTGAATTTTTAAAAGAAAACTAAAGCTTGGAAAGGTCAAAACCCATATGTACTAACACATATAGAAGAGCTTCGTTGGAAGCATTGAAACATGAACAAAATTTGAAAATTTGAAAACCATTGAAATTTACAACTTGTTCAAAAGCCATATGTGCAACACATGCTCTTCTTGCATGATCTTTTTCCATAGCTTCCTTGCTGGCACATAGATTCGAAACTATTTCCATATGAGCAACCCCTCCTTTAAGTTGATACCTTTCACCTTTTTTCATTCACGCAACTATTTAAAATGGTGTTGAATGAATGAGTCTTGCACATAAGCTTCCTTTATTTTCCTTTCTAGTAAGCTCCCCTTGGAAGATGGCCTTTAATGTTTGAGTCTTGGTTGAGGTTTTTTCCACTTGAAATTCCTCCCTTCCTATTTAGTGCATCGGAGACCACATTGTCATGTCTTAGTTTGTGGATCAACTCCACATCCAACAATGCCAAGGTGTCATGCCATCCCAGTTGTTTCATTGAGGCCTTCAGTTGGGTTTTGAAATACCTCAAAGAGATGTTGTCCATAAAGACCTTAGTATTATGTGTCCCTAAGTAATGTTGGCACTTTTTCAAACAACACATGACAACATACAACTCCTTCTCATGAATTGGCCATTGTATTTGTGCCTTGCACAATTTCTTGTTTTCAAAAACAATTGGGTGTCCATCTTGCATGAACACCCCACCAATGGCGAAGTCATTTGCATTTGTGTGCACTTTGAACGATTTTGTGAAGTTTGGGAACTTCAACATAGGGATGAACAAAAGCTTTTCTTTCAAATTTTGAAATGTTCTCTATTGCTCCTACTTCCATTTGAAAGATAATTCATTTTTAAAGAGACCTGAAAGCAATTTCGTTAATTACGAAGATCCTTTTATGAACATTCGGTATAAATTAACTAAGCCTAAGAAGGATCGTACACCTTGGATTGTGACTAGTGTTTTCCAATCTCTTATGGCTTGCAATTTTTTAGGGTCGGGCCTCACCTCTTCTCACAACAACATATGCCCCAAAAAGTCCATCTCCTCTTAAGCAAACTCACTTTTCACCCTATTGGCAAAGAGTTTGTTTTCACGGAATTTACTCAAAACATATTCCAAGTGTTCCACATGTTCTTATGTCATCTTGGAATACACCAAGATATCATCAATATAAATGATCATAAATTTGTCCAACTTTTCATGGAAAATCGAATTCATGAAAGTTGTGAACATTGATGGAACATTACACAACCCAAATGGCATCACCAAAATTTATATGAGCCATATATAATTATCATTACCATTTTTTCCACATCCTCGTTCACAATGCAAATTTAATAATACCTTGACTTGAGATCAATTTGATTAAAATATTTGGCCCCATTGAATTGATCCAATAGATCATCAATGCAAGGCAAATGATGGTTATTTTTTATTTTATTCAAACACAATAGTTAATAAAAATTCTCAACTTGTTGTCCTTTTTATCAATAAACAAGACAGGTGCCCCATAGGGCAACCTGCTTTGTCAAATATAACCCCAATTGAAGAGGTTGTTTAATTTTTTAAAAAACTCTTTCAAATCCTTTTGGTTTAACCTATAAGGTGCTTTGGACGGTGGAGTTGTTCTAAGCACCATCTTAATTTTATGATCAACCTTTATGCAAGGTGGAAAGGCATTTGAAATTTCATTTGTTAAAACTTCCAAAAATTTATTGAGTGAATCCAAAATATAAGCAAGAGGTTGCCTCGCCTTTTGTGGCTTAGGCCCCCCCTAGGAGACTCTCAAAAACATTAAAAAATTATGCGACTCCAACTCACTAGTTAAAGTAACCAAGTTCACTTCCATAGAAGCCAATGCATAATTATAATCCACATCTAAGTTCATTAACTTAGAGCCACCTGTGGCACAAACTTTCAACTTATCTTTGTTGTGGAGAATGTTTACTTTATAGGCATCCAAAAATGTGTTTCGTAAAATTACATCAAAATTATTTAAATAACACAAGGTGAAACTTTCAAAAAATTGAATTCCTCCACAAAACAACTTGGCACCTAATGCTACGCTAAGCAAGGGTCTAGCTATGTTTTGTGCCTATTGCACTATGATGGGGTCTGCCATTAATTTGGTCTTGATTCCCAGTCGCTCTACCACTTGTAAGGTCATGAATGAAATTGCGCTATTGAATCCAAAAGACAACCCACAATTTCATTATTTATCTTACAATTCAATTTTAATAGATTAGAGGCTTCACTTTCATGAGCCCCTATTTTAGTGAAAGGTAAGTTAATTTTCAGCCTAAACCTTAAACCTTAAACCCTTGGAAAATTAACTTGCCTTTGGCAATGTAATCACTTACTCAAGGTGGCTTGGGACAATCTTTCGCCAAATGTCTATTGTTGTCACAATTGAAACATTTGACCTTGGGAAGGTTTTGCTTCACATTCTTAACCAATGACTTTTTGCCCATTGACTTTTTTTTGTCACTTGGAGGCCTAGGCTTTCCTTGGCCCCACTTGTGTTTATTGCGGCCCTTGCTTCCATTACTTGGGCCAACTTGGTTCTTTTGGGTGACTCCGCTTCCGATTTCACCCTAAGGGCATGCAAGGGCTTCATCCACCATGCATTCCACCATCTTCATCAAGCCTTAACAAATACCTGAAATATCAATCCTCTAATAAACTATCTTGTGCACCTAGAGCTTCAACCCATGCAAGAAGATCAACTTCCAAGCATACCCATCTTTGAGGGGGACTACAATCAACATTTGATTAAAGTCCTAAATGTAGGTGGCCAATGAGCCCCTATCATCCCCCTAGGTGAGCTCCAAAAGCTTCATCACATCCCAAAGCACTAGGTGGTCCAATGAGAACCTTTTGTTTGGTCACAATTTGAACTCCTCCCATGTGAGGGTTTCAAGGAGGTCGAATGTCTCCTACTTTTGAAACATCGACCATTCCCACGTGTGTTCCTTCAACAAAGTTTGAGCAAAACGAATTTGCTCCTTGTTAGTCTTAAGGCACTACAATTCCATGTACGTTTCCATTTGGTGTAGCCACGGCCGCACATGTCTAGTCTTGGTTTCTTTCCCTACAAAGGAGTTGAATAGCCTCACTTTAATGGTCACCTTGGTGGAGCCCCAATTTAAAGCACCATCGATGACACCCAACTTTTTCGCAATTTGGCCCATTTGTTTGGGCATTTAATGGTTACTTTGCTATGGTTTTCCCTTCTTGCACCATGAATGATCGGAAAGCATCCAAGAAGGCCAAAAACTCCTTGGACATCTGGTTTGCTTTTGGACTTGCCACCTCCCATGCTTGGGGAAACTTGTCCACTTCTAGTTGTTCTAGGGCCTAATTGCTCCCTTTTCTTCTCTTTGGCCCATCAAAAAGGAGAATCAAAGAATGCACATCCCCACTTGACTTAGAAGACGAGTGGAAATTGATGTGTTCAAACGACTACTCTCTTGGTTTTGGAACTTTTTCCTTCCCTTTATTCTTTTTTGGAAGCCACAAGAGTTTTTAATGGAAAGCCCATGCTCCCCTTTTTTTCCTTCCTTCGAATGATGGGGGAAGGAGTTTTTCATGCGCCTTCGCTTTGCTCGAGCCCACCTCATCCTTCCCTTTCGTATTCTTCTTAATCTTTTGTGGAAGGGCTTTCACTACCTCCTCCACTAGGTCTCTGATGCTTTGAGCCTCTTCAACATGAAGTTGCTCACCAATCATGATTTGACCCAAAGTGATCAAGTCTTCCACAATTGCATCCTTTTCCTTCTCCTTCTCGGTCTTGTACTTCTTCTTGCCCTTGGGTTCCACCACAACCATTGTCCTGAGTACAAGCTCATCTGGGTATAGGCTCATCCAAGGCCATTTGCCTTGGAAACATTTCTGCCTTCCTTGGATGCCTTAGAAGATTTTCCAATCAACCCTAGGAGCATGTTCTGATACCAAATCTCACACTTGAATATGCCTTGATGCCATTGCACCACTGCCTCTATTTCATTCACGTGCCTCCCTAAACACCTATGCTACCTACATATGGGAAAAATCATGCACTTGGTGAAGCTATGGCATTTAGACTTGTCTCGCAACCTTGGCTATTTCAGACCTCTAGATGGGTGGGACTAAAACTTGCTACAGACTTTCCAAGTGGTCCAAGGCCTTGTTGCCCGGGATTACCATCTCTCATCTTCTGGCCTAACCACGGACTTGTTTAGTTCGAAGACTTAGCACTCCGAGGACAATACCTTGGGCCCCCTTCCTCAAACCCTCATTTGTTGGCACCTATGTGGCTCGTGAGCTTGTCAAACTGGAAATCGAACCCAACCCAGCATTTAGACTTGCAACCCAAACCACTGCAGGGGCCGTTGCACAGTGGTCTGGACTTGGGCCCCACCTAGGCAAATCCCCACACTTGAGGGTCCACCTAGAAGGGCATGTCACAAGGGATCTCTATGCAGCTTTGTTGCCTGAACTTGTTCCATCTGTACAGTGTGTGCACCCACAGCAGCTGCAAGCCCTTCAAAATCCAAAGGACTTCTCACAACAATGGAACTACCTTGTCTGTGATTACCACCTAATCCCATATCAAGGAAATTGTAATTTTCTAAAAACTTTGTCTCACTATAGTCAATCATTTCACCTCCGTCTAAGGCCAGCCTGCTGTTGCTGGTACTCGGATGTTCTCTGGATGACTCTCCATCTAAAGGTCTTTGCAAAATGTCTACTGGTTTTGGTGATGTTAGATATGGGAACTGAACTTCATGAGAATCTTTTGGCGGCCAAAGACTACTTGTTTCATAACCAAGATCTGTTGCAAGAATATTTGCACTTATACTATCTCTTCCAAAAAATTGGTCAGGATCAAGCATAAGAAAACTAGCTGTGGTCTCATCCTCTGACTGAATTAACCCCCAAATTATTGTCAAAGCCTGATGGGCCCGGCCAGAAAAAGGGCTGTGGAAAAGGAGCAGATGGTTACAGATGGAGACATTGATGATTAAGGGAGTGCAAAGTAGATAGCTGGAGGTGGATAGTGCATGTGATGTGGCCATGGTCATTGGGCACTCAAGTGAATCTAAATCATTCACCTGTTCATAAACCCAAAATGGCACAACACTTAAAAAAAATATTGCATGGAGCTTCTATCCTGATACTCTAATGAGGCCCACTAAATAAATCCTCCCTGCACAGCATCTGAACTGATTTACCTATCTATCAACGTACAGTTAGAATGTTGTTGCATCCATTGCAACAATACACCAATATTGAACACTTTGTGATCATTCAGTACATACACCGATTGCCTCTTGTCACTTGGGTTTCAGGATTTGCCAACAGGATGATGGTCAGTGCCTTTGGTCACCTTGCAACTTGTCTGGACTCCAACATTAGTAGGTACATGCTGTTGACCATTACAACCAATGTAACCAGTGGGTTCTCTAGTGAAGTAGAGTGACAACCAAGGGCTTTTGAGCTGTTGGACCAAGATTCAGTGATTCCCCATTTCCTCCTTTGAGGTGTTCAGAAACTGTGTCAAGGAGTCAACTCGGTAAGGGGTGAACAAAGGGTCACTCTTGTGGCAGAGACTGCATCATTCCACTTGGACATGTTTCATTTACCATTCACTCATTAATCTTCTTAACCAAATAATGTGACATCTATCACAAATACTTCATCGCAGTATCCCCACTGACTTCATAAGCTCTGTACTGTGGATAGAGGCCAAGCAATCTTCTGAACCAAAGTACTGTGCACCTGCATAGCCTGGCCAAAAACCTCAGGGCTTGTAGCCAATGACTTGATCCAAAGTTTAACAGTCTCTAATTATGCAGGGACACAATTGAGCAAGAATTCCTGACTAAGAAGCTCATAGTACCACAGTTGGATGAAATTTAAGAAGTTTTGCACAAACTCCTTCAGTGCAAACAAAAAAGAGTCCTTCCAGTTCTCGACCTTAATATTGCCTAACAGCAACAACTATGACGATGTCTCCACATGAAAGGCAAAATCAACAAAAGAACCACAGCTGTGAATTGGAACCAGATCTGTATGCATTGATTTTAATCTGTGTTCTCATTGCAAAATTCTGCTACTGCTCCTCTTTCATTAGAGCTTCAGGTCCTTCCAAAGTGGGAAGATGAGTGTCTGCAAAGTCCCATCCCATGGCTTTCAGGAGTTGATTTGAAAGATCTCGTGAACCTCAAAAGCTTAGGCAAGTAATCAATGTGACTGACCTTGGACAGTGAAACCACTCATATGCTAGCTTTTTGTGGCCATAGATTGACTCGGAGCACTAACAGGGGAAGAGGAATTTGTGGAAGAGCAGAGTGGGAGGGGAAGGGAGAAAGAGGAGGGAGACCATTATTGCTGAAACTGGCATTTACCATGATACAATGGGCTGTCTTAACAAACCATTGTATTGTAGACAACACAAAAATCAGGAATATTGGACTGGACTCTTGAATCCTGCATGTCTGTTGTTTGTGATTAACATTAAGGTGCACCTTAGTAAAGTTTGAGCTTTCAGCTCAAGACTCAAGACACAAAGCTGTAGGGACCTTAGTCTCCCAGCATTTCCAGCAGGGTCTCCCTGGCAGTTCTTTGAGGGTGTTGAAATACCCAGAACCGGTTGTTCTTTCATTCTGATGTTTTTCAAATACCTGGGTCAACTGACCAGCTCTTTGATTCTGATTTTTTTAATACCTGGAACTGGTCATTTCTTAATTCTGATTTTTTCCCAAATACCCAGAACTTTCAGTTCTTTGAATAGAATCAAAGAAAATCAAAGAACCGCCCAACACTGGTCAGTAAGCAGAACACATGATATAACCATCATCATCGAATTTGAGTCTTTAAGTTGGTGCACAATGTGTTGCACAATGGAATTTTGGCTTTTAAGTCTTTGATCAACCAACAGGGCTTATTAATCCTGTGGAGGAAAGAACATCTAGTATCTCTAGGTCGCACACCAATTGTGTACCTAGGAACCAAAGCTAAATTTCATTGGCAGACATTATAGAACATGAACATGAGATGAAGTCAGAATTATCAAAACTCCATCGAGCTGTGAAACATATTACCAAGAGCTAGTTGTCAAGCTAATGAGCTTACATGAATACAACCTTCGAGAACAATGACTCTGTTTCTGGCTGATGTGCAATGCATATCTTTATGAGCTACCATGTTGAAGAACAACAAACCCAGACATGTATATATCTTTTGCTAATCAGTCTCTTGAATGAAAACCTTATCTGATTCCGTCATAAGGATTTGAACTGGTCCAGTATGTGCATTTGTGTTGAACAACATCCTTCTGGGCAAGATTGAACCTACTGATGAAGCTCAGCATCTTCACTGCATATAATTGCACTAATATGCTTGTGAAGTAATACATTATGGGTGGCAAAGAAATTGTGTGGAACATTGGAGTATCAGGATATTAGTGAAACAATATAGGAGCCATTTTGGGGTCATGATAACTCAGTCTGTGAAATTTAAGAAGAAAGTATTGTTGTCGGTAAGTGCTTTAGATGTCTACAACACCATGGATTCTTGTAACCTAGCAGTGTGTAAAACTATTATAAAACTCATGTGACACATCTGTGGTGAGCACCAGAGAACCATTGCAAGAAACAAGAGGCCATATCTGTGACATCAAGGGTTGATGATTTTGAGTGTTGCAGACATAGGTCATGAAGTCTCACACTAAATTGATTGTCAGCTATGGAAGCTTAGAATAAACTCCTTACCTGTGTATGCTAGAGATGATGTCTGAAGTTGGGTGTCATCGGTTTAGGGTTTAGGGTTAGTCATGCAACATTTGTGTTGTCAGGGTTGGCTTGAAATGTCACAAATGGATCATCTCTGTAAACAAGACAATGAGATCAATATTCAAAATGGACATGAGAAGAAGAATGAAAAGCTCCAGTTGAGAGTTGGCTAATATAGTTAACTGGTCATGAAATACTTTCATTAGTCACTCCTAAATGCACTCATTGCAACAGAAGTTCGGAAGCAAGGTCAATAACCTAGCCTGCTTCAAGCCAAGGGAAGCCACTAGACATTTATGATTGCCATCCAATTCATGTCATGCATGGTAATACATATCAATTTGAATGCTAATCATGTATACAATTAGTAGATTGAACAAATATTCATGTTGATTAGAATTGTCAATGACACTTGTATGGGCTTAAGCATAAGCATATACATTTAATTTGGATTCAAACAAATGTTTGATTATGTTACTCAATGTTAATATTAAGGTTTCGTTATGCTAGGAGTTGCTAGTGATGATATCATGATTAAAAGTATCACTCATTAACATTGCATGTTTTTATAATTTTACAAAAGTTGACAAAACAAACAAAATTGATTGCATTTGCATATGCTAAAAAATATACACGGTAGTCTTAATAGGTTCACACACACACACATTGTAATTATTGTCCACATGTAGACGTTGTATTTAGATAGTGTTAGATTCTATTGTCAACAATTCACATATTAAGAATGTTAATTAGTTTTTTAAAATATATTTTTTGGATATGGTGGATGATTGATTAATTGATTTTAATTGTCTTATTTAATATTACATGATATAAAAAATTATGCACAATCTATATTTTCAAAAATCTTGATATAGACTTAACCCATATTTAGGTATGATGTCAATTTATACATAGAACAAAGTTGCAAGGGAGTTTATTCTAGTTTCAACAAGGAAACATTTACTAAAAGCATGCAAAATGGTAAATTAGTCTTTTCATGTCCCTTGCATAAGTTGAAGGATGCAATCATTTTGATCATAAACTCTTCTTTTCTAGAATAAAAATCAACTCCATACCTTGGACCCTAAACCCTTTCATCATAAACTAAACTCTCATCACCATACCCACATGCTAAACAACCTTATCCCTATTTTCATATTTTAAACCCTAAACTCTTGTCACCATAACTATATTTTAGTCAATCTTATCCTTTATCCTTAACTCGATGCCTTGTAAACCCATAGAACCATGTATAATAGACCTAACCCTTGTCACAAACTCCATACCATAACCTTAAACTTTTTCTTATCATGCCCCCACACCCTCATAACCAACCCCATACTAACAGCCAAGGTGAACCAACACTTACAATAGTGCCAACAATATTAATTTGTTTTTCAAAAAACAATGGATGACATTCAAAAATATTCAATTTGTCCTTCCTTATGGGCCTCCCCACAAAAACCTCGGAAGTTGCTTTCCTTATTTTTTTGTTCAATGCATGGCCATCATCACCTTTTATTTTCCCTTAATAGCTTTTTAGGTTTCCTTCCCATTTGATAACTATAAATAGGTATCTTCCACTTTTGGTATTTATCTACATGTAGTTTCATAGGAGCTATGTATTCTCGGTACACTAACTAATATATGAACACAAATGATACAACAAACCAACAATCATACAAATTAATAATTTGTCTTTTTTGGATTTAGTGTCATCAAGACATCAATAATCACAAAACTTGTGAAAGACATGTTATCACATATCGTATTCCCAGATTGGATTCGGTAACTATCGAATAATTAATTAAATGTTAAATCTTAACTTCGACAATTGATTTTTTAATTTTGATTTTTCCAATAGATAATGGTCATATAAAATAATAAACACAGTCCCTTCAACGTTATGGGATAGTCTGTTTGGACTTTAAATTGTTTTAGTCTTAAATCCTTATACTTTAAAGTTTGTAGTTCAAACTTGATAGTTGAAATCTTATTGACTCTTAATTTTATTAAAATTTTGACACAAATAGTATATATATATTTAAAAATTCAGCAAAATGAAAAATAATTTAATTTATGCCAAAATTGTTCATGTACTACAATATTAACAAACTATTTTAAAATTGTAATGTTTCAATTTTGGTTTAGGCTTTAAGTTTCTTGTATTTAATTGAAGTTGACATTAATTAATCCCATGCATTAAACTTCATTAGATATTACAATGCATTTTACAAGTTGCCCTAAACAAGTCAAAAAGTTATGTCAAGTATTATATTAAAGACAACAAACAACAAAAAGAAAATAAGGTGTCTTAACAAGTATACTAGGTCTCATTTAGCAAGTTGTTTAAAGTGAGTCAAGATTTGATAATAGGTATAACATTCAACACAAAGGGCACATGTTTGATGAATGTTCACCCAAATGACAAAAATGTGCAATATCATTAGATATAACGATGTACAATGAAGATTTCACCCATTGTGCCAATGCTTAACCAAATAGAAGTTCCTTGTGCTCACATCAAGCAAATGCATTAGATATATAACATTAATCAAAAGGGGAACATGTCATTTAATGAATGCATATTTAGATGGCACAAGTGTGCAATAATGTCATGTGAAAAATAACATGTTTTACAAATCAAAAGAAAAGGTAAGCATGTCAAATGTTTCTTAGCCCAATGTAACAATCAAATTTCCATGGTACAACCCAAGGTATGGGGATGTCAACCTTTGATTGAAAATTTTGTCTTAGGATTTTTTTTAAATAGCAAAGATAGCCACATGGAAAGTCAGGCCATAAAACTCACAAAAAAGTTGCACATATTCATATTAGAAGAGGGAGGAGGAGTCGAGATAACTTTTTGATATTGATATGAAGATTAATATATAAACCTTAATACTAATAACCAAACTACCATGGTCTTTCCTTATTTCTTCTATACCATAATACTAGAATAATATGATATTAGGCAAACAAAAGACTTATAGGCTAGTTTGTTTTTTATATTAGTGTTGATAGGTCATGATCTTCAATATGAGGGCCAACATTGTTTTCAATACTAGGTGTGAAGCTTATATACCAAACCAACATGAATTTCCATTAAGTTTAACATTAAAAACATTGAACAACTAAATGTTATTATAGGAAGATGTTGGTTATAAAACAAGTTATTTTTCACATACACAGACACACAACACACACACACAAGAAAGAAAGGCACGACTGTTCTAATAATGCCACTAAAGATAGGCCATTTGCATAAACACTCTTATAGCACATAAACACTTCACCACCTCACACCCCATCATTCATTCCCTTGTGGCTACTCTTTCACAAAATTCTCTTTCATCAAATTTTCATATGCTCTTCATGCTAATTTTTCATGCCACCCAATGCAATATAGCACATATGTTGTACCAACAATTTGTTAGAATGTATCTTTGTGTCTACCATGATTTTTAGGAGTGTAAGAAGTTTCAATATAGGTTCAAGTCATGTGAGATAATAAGTTTGGGGTTCATCGTGATGAAGGAATTTGATAAATGATGATCACCCATGTGTGTAGAGAAGATGGATTGTTGGATACTTACAAGGTGCAGGATCATTTTAGTGGTGTGTTTTGCATTGTGACAATGGTAAAAGTGTTATATAGGTTTGAGGTTTGAGAAAATATGGTGAAAGTAAGGGTGAACCCAACCCAACCAAAGTGAATTTTTAATATGACTGGAGCTTCAAAGGGATTTAGAAAGGTGCTTGGGGTGCTCAAGGATTCAACAAAAGTGGGACTTGCAAATCTCAACAGTGATTATAAGGTAACATAATTAAAACTTTATTTGTGATTGCTTTTGTGGTTTTATTTTCTTGGTGGCTGCTTACTTTTGATTATTTTTATGTGATGTGGAATTAGGGGATTGGATTTTGTTTAAATCAATATCCTTACATATATCTTTGTATATAGTGATAAGAATATTTCCACTAATTTCAATGATAAGTGATTGATAAATATCATTTAAAATTAGGGATTCCTTTTTCTTACATTCTTCACTTGCAACTCATATTCTTCAATTGTAATAGCTTGCAATTCGAAAATTTTCAACCTTGGGTACTTGATAAGTTTGTTTAATCTTTTGACAATTTGACCTTTAACCTAGGTTATAGTAGGAAGTTATTACATGGGTTTTTTCTTTTCAAATTACAACCTAAGAAAACAACAAAAATGATAGGGGAGGTGTAAGGATGGATATATTTTATTACATCAAAAGTCATGTTTTGTTTCGTAGATATTTTTGGTTTTTTCTTTTTAACAAGATTGCAATGGTCAATGATTTGACACAAATGAACAATGGTTGCCCTACACATAAAACACAAGAAACGAATTTCATTAATGTTGAAAGATTGCATGGAATTAGAGGTTGGAGGTGATGATAATGATGGACAATGTTGTGGTAGGACCTTGACATAGCATTGGTGAAAGCAACAAATCATGTGGAATGCCCACCCAAGGAAAAACATGTGCGAAGTGAGTTTTAGAAATTTCATTATATTTGTCCTAATTTGGAAAACAAATGATTTTTCTTGTTTTTTCCACATTCATGTAATATTGATACTTCATATGTGAGAGTATGATTTTGATGATCTTGAAAAGCAATTTTGAAAATATGGGAGTTTTGGTGGGAAATTGTAGCAATTTTTGCAGCAACATCATCAACAAGGCCTCGTGCAGATGTGGCATATTGCATACATACTCTTGCCAAACGTCTTGCAAAGACTCATACTTGGACTGTAAACTTCCATCCATTTATTTGATAACACAAGGTTGCAAATAGGGATCAAAATAATTGTAAATCCATGATGTTATTATAAAATTGTGACTTGATGGTGTTTACAATTTCCAATAGACAACCATTTCAAAGATAATTTCAGTTTTTGCACAACGATGTACATATTATATTTTGATACTTTAACAAGTATTTCCAAATCACATTTGTTCAATTTCTCCACTAAGGATTACTATCTTGCCCTTGCTCCAACTATAGGAAAAAACATCATAGAAAAATTCAAATTAATGGATGAATATCTCTCCTAACAATAATGTAATTTTTATTTGAAATGAACTATTTTTAGACCTAAAAAATATAACCTTGTTCAAGGGATCATTAAAATAACAATATATACATATAGGATATAGATCATTATTTTGGTGTGCATATTTAGAGGTGCATTGTTGATGAAGTATGCTAGTTTGGGCAGGTTGCATTGAAGTCAATGATGGTAATTCATCGTACACTTAGAGAAGGAGATCCCACATTTCGAGAAGAGTTATTAAACTATGCTCGAAACAAAGGGCATGTTCTCAATCTTGCCCATTTTAAAGATGATTCAAGTCCAAATGGTACACAAACCTTTGTGCCATTTTGTTTTGCACACCTCTTTCCTTTTACACACCTTTCCACCTCTTTAATAAGCTCTTTTATTTGGATGGCACATTAATTGGCCTTAACTTGTAACAAATCAATGTGATGATTAAGTTAATATGAAACATTGAAAAGTAATGCCTACGTGTAAAAATGATTTTTTAATTAACTACTTGAAAATATTTCATGTTAGATGAAAGCCTTATACAATGACAAATTTGACATGTTTGCTTCATGTAGCTTGGGATTATTCAGCATGGGTTCGAGTGTATGCACTTTACCTTGAAGAGCGGTTGGAATGCTTTCGGGTTTTGAAATTTGATGTTGAGGCAGAACGTTCTTCAGTGAGTTGGGCTTCAACATGTTAAGAACGTAATTGTGTAAGGGCTATGTGGATCTTGTAGCATTAAGGTGTGATTAAAGGTGTTATTAAATGAATAAATAATTAGTTTTTTATGTTGGTTGACTTGAGAAATGGGAATGATTGGTAGGGGCCTAGTCGAACAAGGGACTTGGACACAGAGGCTTTATTGCTCCACATGCATGCTTTCCAACAATTGTTGAATCGTCTCATGGGTTGCCAGGTGACATTATGATTTTCTAAGTACAAGTGATTTCACATTTGTGATGTCATTATTCAAATCTATTCACAATTGCAACAATTATGTGAAATTGTTTATGTGAAAAGGCTTGGCTACAAAGATTGTACTTTTGGGGTTGTTATGCATTGTTCAACTTGGCTACAACAAAAATGAAGTAGCAAACATAATTTTTGACTATTTTGTAGCCTGAAGGAGCAGCTATGAATAACTATGTGATTCAAGCTGCATTATGCTTGGTATGCCTATTATTATTTTATGAAATTATCATGATTTTTAATTTTGATATTGTTCCTTGAATATTTTTTTATCTTTCTATTGCTTGATTCATTTAAAGCAAGATTTAATGTTAGTGGTGGCATTAATTTCATTGTTCATCCACAATTGTACATGCATGTAGGTTTTAAAAGAAAGTTTTAAATTGTATCGTGCAATGAATGATGGCATCATTAATTTGGTGGACAAGGTGAACATTGAATTCCACTTGCATCAACATTTGTCATGGATTTTATTTGACAAAATAATGATTATAAATAAGGTTCATGAGTATCATTTCTTTCATCGACCAAGGATTCTATTAAAATTGAAATGGAACTATGATTGTAGTTTTTTGAAATGCAACGATATGATGCTGTCAAGTCTCTTGAAATTTATCGACAAGCTGGTAATCAGGTTAGTGTTCATGTGGATAAGCTCACAAGGAATTGAATATTAACTACAATTCCTTCTTTCAAGGATTTGAAATGAAAAACTATTAAACTTTATTTAATTTGTTTTAAAATTATCCAATATGGCAGGCAGAAAGACTTGTGCAGTTCTATGAAATGTGCAAAGGATTGGATCTTGCTCGTAGCTTTATGTTCCCTGTTTTGGAACAGGTTTGCACAAAAGTTATCACTCAAATGCAATTGAATATGAGATGTACTCAAACAATTATTTGAGAATGAATGAAAAGTTTAATTACAAGATTTGCCAATGTAAGGAATACGATATTGGGCACAAAATTTATTAATACGTGACCATATTGTCAAAACTCTTTTAATTATGGATTGTTGTCATCATATATTACCATTGTTTGTATGTAAATTGTATTGGCAAGATTGAATTGTGTAAACAAAATATTGTACACAAACAAGAAATGTGAAATGGTTTTGTTTTGGATTTGTATGTTTGTAATAAACAAGTTCTATATTCATTCCCATTTTTTATTTAAAATGATATAGCCCCCACAATCATTCCTTTTCACAATGGAAGATTATGTGAAAGACATTCATCGGACAAAGGATTCAGTTGGGGTACACATCATGGAACTCATAACCTAAGCCTTGTTTGAATTGTTTGTAAAGATTTAGCATTTTACATTTTTCAAAGGAAAATCTTGAGGAACTTGAATGTCCAATCCCATGTTTTTTGGTTAAAAGGAAATTTGATCACTCTAGTTGATGGTGTTTAATGTGGGCATTTTGTGAACATGCTACAAGAAATGTTGTTAATGTTGAACCATTCCAATATAATGAGTTGATATGTCTAATTGTAAATTCTTTAAAGTCCCAATGATTGGAACAGGAATATGATGATCGTGGGCCAATTACTCGTAGACGTGTCATTGGATCTTTTGATTATGTAGGGGAAGCTGAGTTTGAGGATACTTTGCCTAGGGCAGAACCTATGCCTAAAGAGTTTCTTACTCCAACTCTGGCTCCAGCTCCAATTCCAATTCCAAATTTGGCTTTAGTTCCTACCATGATTCCAGAGAAAGATCTTGTGGTAGCTTTTTTAACATTTTAACAAAATGCATGGATCTATTTAAAGCAATGTTGAATGAAAGATATATGGTGGTTGTTCTAATATTCATTATTAGTCCTTTTTGAACCATTTTTTTGGCTCAAAAATTGACTTGATCATGGTGGTGAGGGTTCAGGACTTAATTGATGTAACCCCAAGTACTCCAACATTGGATGAAAGTAATGCATTGGCATTAGCTATTATTCCTGATACACAAAAATCCCTTAGTGAGTATTGCATTTTCACTTTTTCTTAAGTATTTTAGGATATGGCCATTTTTATCTTCAAGAAATCTAATATGTTTAATTATAATTGGTTGAAAAAAGGTTGACAGTTGAATCTATTTCTTGTAACACGTTAAAGCAATCAAAGGTTTTTGAAGTTTACTTCAACATGTCTAGGGGTCACACTCATAACTACCATTGAACATGTCATGTGTTTTTGAACAATGCATATGGAAGCAACATGTTCACTTATATGTGTAACTAGTTGTAGACCAATGAAATTTCTTGTGATGCATGAGATTGTGTACAACTTGCAATTTGGCTAGATGTGGAGGTGCTAACAAAATTTAATCAGTATTAGTGTTAGTGTTTTAGGTAGCGCCAATGGTTGGGAGCTTGCTCTTATCACAGGGGTAAACAATAATGGAAGTGGTGTGAACAACAAAGTGGTAAAAAAGGCTTTCTATTCCAACTCCATATTTTATTCATAACTTTGTTGCACTTTATGTGTAGTGTAGAGAGTCATTTTGTGTTTCACTTTTGTAAGTCTATAGTTGTATAAATAGTTTTATTTTGATTTGAAATTGTTAATATGCCTAAATCATAATTCATTGGTTCAAGAGTATGAACTTGTTGTATGTTGTACTATATGAAGGGGATTATTGACTCAAAACCTATCCCTTGTGCATTTTGGATGTTTGGGCTTTCATAATTCACACTTTAATTTGCAATTGAAAAAGTTACAAGAACATAACATTTAAAATTCTTTCAATTTTGAAGAAGATTATATTTAAATAGTCTTCACTCAAATTGTCATTCAATTAGACACCATTTATGTAGCAATAATGATTTTGGATATTGTGATTTTTTTTTTTAAAGCTTTTGAAATGGTCATAATCTTGATGTTGTATTTGTAGGTGGGAGGGCTTGACAAAATGTTATTAGACAACTTGTATGATGATGCACTATTAAGATGGGGCCCTTTTAAACAAATTCCAACCTATTACAATCCTTCAGGGAAAATTGCTTCCAATCCTTTTGATGCAAATCAATTTGGAACTTTGCCAAATCAACAATTAGATCCATTTAGGGCATCAAGCAACTTTCTTCCTCCATCGAATGTTCAAATGGCCCAATTGCAACAACAAGAAGTATTGTTACAACAACAACAACAAAGGAATGCAATGCACATGTTCACTCCTAATGGCAATCATCCTAGTGATCCCTTTGGAACTTCTTTCCCCCCCCAAGTTTTCCAAGCTCCACCTATGATGCCACCACTAATTCCAAACCACACCACAATTTTAGCCTCTCCCAATAATCCATTCTACCATAACCCATTTGGTAATCCTGGGTATCTATGACGGGTTGTTGATGGACTATGGTTGTTTTATTATGTATAGGTTTAAAAAATTTCTCATGGTGTGTACATTGTTTTAATTATACATGTGTGTGCCCAAATGGTTATGGCACATCCCCAAATGGAGAAGAAAGGAAGGTGAATGTGAAGATGAATGATGTGATGTCTGGTAACAACTGCGAGCCAATTGACCCACATCTTAACACCAATAATTTCAACTACATTTGTGTTCAACAAACATGTCAGTGCTTCATATTGTTAATCCCACAATGAATGACAAAAGGAAAATCCATAAATTGTATATTAAATAATAGTTATTTGCAATACTCTTAGTTATTTGCGACATACCCATCAAGAATTGTTGATGTTTAAAAATACATTCACAAATTGTTGATGCATGATGTAATTTTATGGATTGAATCACTTAATCTAGACTTATTAAATTAATTGTAGGAATTAAAAAATAAAATTGGTCACTTGTTCTTGAACCCTTAAACTTGTTATTACTATTTTCTGTTGTCTACTATTAGGGTTTATGTACCTAAATATCATGACGAATTATCATTTAATGACAAAAAATCATAATGTTTTTATATGTTATCTAATCCAAACACTAACATCTATGTACTTGTACATATTTCAATATGAATATTTAAAAAAATTCTTATATGATATGAATCATTTCCCAACTTGGGACATATATTCTTTTTGTGATGAATTTGTGTTATTTCAATGCCATATATATATATATATATATATATATATAAGACTTGAAAAAATGTGTTTGTTTAATGTAAAATATATATTTTCCACTTAATTTAAAGATGAATTTAATTTAACTAAATTTGTCCCATAGTGCATTGTATCCATAGAAATATATTAACACAACTAATCCCAATTTTTGAACAAATTACTTAAAGGTTTGCACCACCACAACTTTTCCAAAATCTTTTGAAGTTATTTAATGCCCATTGAGTTCACATCTTTTTATGTTTGGCCTAAGGTTCAGTGCATGGCTAACAATACTTCTTGTAAACTACCCCATGTTTCATATATCACTAGTAATATTTTCAATAAAATTTCAAATTAAGTTAGGTCTTTTTCATTTGTTAATGGTAAGTTTAAATGTTATTGTGTTTACAATTAGTTCATTAACTCAATAGATATCCAACTCTCATAGTACACCCATGGTGCGGAACATATATTGAAATAGTTGCAATGCATAACAATTTCACCTACATTGTTTGTGAACTTAGTTATTACATGGTTTATGAACAATTGCACATGTTTCCTTTCCCCAACCTCAATGTTTTCTATTGACATGTCAACATTGTCATTTCTCAACATGGAGTTTGCACCTTTGTAAATGTCATAATTGTTGATCATCCCACTTGAATTGACTTACTTGTAGCTTGCTCAACCTTATAAAAGATTTTACAACTTCAAATGTTATGCAAGGAAAGCAAAGGAAATACAATGTTTGATATTTAGGTTGTCATGATCCTAACCTCAAGTTAATGATCAACTTGAGAATGAAAGAAAAAAAAGTGTACCAAAAATAAAGCCTAAGACTTGGCAAAGACCAAAAAGATATGAATTTAATTTTCACCCAAACATATGAAAAATCATGTAGGAGTTGAAGGGATTCACTTTTGAAATTCCCAACATGAATTCTTGTTTTGGGAATTGGGACTATGCAAGGATCCCAAATGTTCAAATTAAGGTATCAAAGGTCAATCCTTATCTAAATCGAATAATTTTGGTATTAACAAGGAACATGATGTGTTGGGCTTCCATGCACAAGTTTTTTTGTTTCCCGTTGAGGGTTATGGTTGTTTGAAAAGTTGAAGCATGGAATGTCAAAAAGTTTCCCAACCATCTATAACATGGTTTGAAGAGGAAATCATGTTTGATTGAAGAACATGACATGACATGACATTGGAAAGCTTTCAATGATGGTTATAGGAAAATGGTCACAATTTTTTCAATCAAATACATTTCCTAAAACTTACATGACTTAAAACTATAGTGCACAAAAATGTCCCAATTTCAAGAAAGGATTTCAACAATCTTGGAAATTTAGTCATTTCAACGTAGTTTTGATTTGGATCTTCATAAGAAAAGTAGTGCCTCTTTCATGGGTGCAACCTATGGTGAATCCATGATGAATATATGTGGAAGCATGAATTTAAATTGGCTTTAACTACGTAAAATTCCTTTTTCATTTGTTTGCATGTGCACAAAAGGGTGTAGTGTTTTTCCTCAATGAAATGTTTCCTTATTGTTTTTCATTAGTGTAATGTTGTTTCCTAATGCTCTCATTATTGGTGTGGAAAGGTTGATGTGTAACCAAAAAAGAAGCCAATGACTATATCATTTGTATAAGAGGATCAGCATGAATTCTACAACAACAAACTTGTAAATTTTGGTGTTATTCTTGTATCTACGATGACCCAAAAGCCCTTTAGTTGTGTGGCTGTCTCCTGGTACATGAAATCTCTATTGAACCACTCCATAGAATTCTGCAAACACAAATTTGCCTATATTCAACATATGAAGTCCTTCCTATTCTTGCTAATTAACCTAATTTGATTTGAATCAAGGACTTGTTGAGATCAGAGCACTCATTGTTCATTGGATCCATTGAGCTGCTAGAACCCACCCTTGTACTATGTAATGATGGTTTAGGATTCTTCATGGTAGCACATAAAACCTCTACATTCCCGTATTGCTTTCAACAATGCATACTGCGAAACCCGGTCAACTGCTGATATGAGGTTTGTTAAAAAAGAACCACTAGCGCATTGTGCAGTTTTCATGTGTCAAATTTGGTCTCAGGTTTTGTCTTTTGCAAATTTGGTTAAGTTTGCTTTTACTTGTAGTTCTGCCCAATCTCTAGGATACCCTCAACTAATGAAGGTTTCTCATATCTTCAAGTTCAACAAAATTTCAACCCAAGGAAGTCTGGTTTTTGATAGGAACCTACATAAAATGCATGGCTTTACAGTGGTCTACATGCACTATTCCTATAGCTCGGATCTCCTAAAATCTTCATCACTTCTCAGTACCCCCTATATAAAACCTTGAGTACAACATTTGCTATGTCTCTCACCAACAACTGCTAATGCAGTGGAAGAAGAAGACCAACAATTAGTGAAAACATCCAAGAAAACACCCCATCTATGATGCACAAAGAATTGTGCCACTTAGCTTATCTTTTGCCCCTTAAATCCTGAACACCAGCAGCAATCGTGCCTCTTGAAGTAGCTCCACCTTAGCTACAGTTCTATCCTCCTCCACTCGAAGTCCCATCGAGATAAGCGCTACATTAGACATAAACAACTAAGCACTCCTACTTTCCCTATATTGCCCTTATTGCAGTCACTTTAGCATGGACAATTTTGGAAAAACAACAACTCTGGAACAACTTTTTCCAGTCCAGAGAGTAAGTATACAACAACAAAGAGCAAACCCTTTTTGTTCACATAGCAAAAAAAAGAAGAAATTACCCCACATTGGGTCACAGATGAGCATTATTTGTTTGAATGAATTGGTGAATCGAATATCGTTGATGTGCAAGGGCCAATGGTCCTCAATTACAAAGGCCCTTGAATTGTGCTATTGACTCTCTCACTACAAAACCTTCAATGTGCATGTCACATGCATCCTCCCAAAAAATGGGTTGTCTTTCTAAGCTTTGAGAACATATCATTGCATACATATGTATATGTTTAGTGTGCTGCTCACACCATGGCTTCATTCATCCACGTGTAGTTTCTCACTTCTTAGCTCATTGATCGATGTAATCAGGTTTCAGCACTTCACTAATATGACATGGAGAAAGTAAACCGCAAAGTGCTTCAGTGCTAAGGAAAAAAGGAATCAGCTACTTTCTTCTTGAATTGGGTGTCTGTTTCCAAATTTCAACTGCAGCAAATTTTTAAAGCACTGCCCAATTTCAAGTCCTCAAAGGTCTGTTGGAAAGACAACAGTTTGGTACTTATCACAAAAAATTAACCCTAAATTTCCATTTGGAGGGCTTGGCATTAGATTGGCAAGATGTTCTAAGAATCCCAGTTTTGATCATGTGAATTATGATACAAGGTTCCATTGAGGAGGATCCAATTAATGCTAGCAGCAGGTGTTGCCTTTTGTAACTCATCTTGAATGACAAACCAATTAGGTCTGTTCTTTCTTTGCACCATCTTATGTGGATCTGCAACCTGCAAAAACTAAAGGGCATGTGAATTCAGCTAGAAAAGAGTTAGTTTAACCCTAAAGCTTAACATGGAGGACAGGGATAAATGAGACTCTAGAGCAATAGAGGCTGTAGGCTCTCTCCAGTGTGGCTAGAACCTATGTTTCTATGGATATGGTTACCTATGTATAAACCATCTCCTTACCTAGTAATTACCTATTTTCCTACCTATCTGCCTATGTATGAAACCTATTTTCTTACAGAATTGGTTACCAAGATGAAACCAAATATTAACTCAGTTGAGGTTCATCCACAACTGAGTAATAACAGACATCCAGTGGATGGTGTGCTGGTGGGTGCTGGTTCATTTATGTCATTTAGTTTCACTTTAGCATCAAACTACAGTCATGGAACTCAACCTGTCTCCAACATATTTCCACAGTATTTGCTTTGAAGATCAAACTGGGATTCTGCAAAAATGTACAAAATGTAACCTGACAATCATGGTCTAAAGAGAGAAGCCTTTTACACACCACTCAATATTCAAATAAACAGTTATAATTTCCACCCAAGTTCATCTACCATGCATGTTTCTAACTTTTGAAGATGCCCATATATGTTGGTGGCCATTGTTTATCAATATTTAAATAAATAGGGACATAATTTGGACCAAAGTTGAACTCCGAATTAGTCACTGTGCACCTCATGTGTCACATTTCTAACTTTTGATGATGGCCATGTTTGGCCATGTCTACCAAGCGTTTTCATTTACATTCAAAATCGAGGATGTGCTTGAGTCAACGCTCCTCCTGATTTTCATGTCAATGCTCATGACCAGGTATGCCATGCAGACTTCCACATTATTTTGACATGGAAAAATTACGATTAAAATTTTCCTTCACACAAGAAAACACAAACTATATTCTAATTATCTAACCTACCAAAAAAAATTGGGCAGGTGTGAGCAATTGGAAGTTCCCAAGGCTCTCTCTGTAGGCCACAAAGAGGAAGGTTAAAGAAGTGCATGAGGCAGAGGCAGCCAAAATCATTGCTACAACCCCATCTCATCATGATACAAATCTCCCAACTGTACTAGACTGTAAATCCATTCAACAACATCAAAGTTACTTGTTTGTTGGCTCTGACTTTAAGGAAGATGTTACAATGTAGTTTTCATTTGGTCCCACATTTTGAGGAATGTTCAAAAGGCGTTACTGTGAAACTGTGAGTTCATTTTTTTTTTGGGGAACATCATGGAACATTTCCTGTTTTCAATACCTGTAGCCTAAAGTCAGTTTTCACATTGACAAAACGAATAATGAATTATGTTTTCAAAAAAAAATAATCGTTTTCAAAATTGGAAATTATATAATTTTTCCATTATCTACTTTAATATTGTGATATGACTAGTGAAATTATTCAGAATGTAGCCTATGATAATTATGATGATTTTGTTCAACATGTGAACTTCATATATTTTCACAAAATTTCATCTCACTATTTTGAGGATTATTTAATGACAAAACTGACCTCAGGGTAAGGTAGTTTCTAGTTGGCCATAAGAGCAACTCCACTGGTGCTCAATATTTGACCTTGCTAAGTTAAAGTTGGAGGAAGAAAGCCAAAACATGCTGGTCTGGCTCAACAAAATGGTTTTGGCCCAGTATTGTTTCACCGAGGCTGGTAAAAGGTACAACAAAGCCTAGCAACTGCCAGAGAAGAGTGTACTTAATATGATCTGACTGCTGCTCCCTGTTTCTCACTGGTCAACGATTACAATTGGTTCAAGTGGCTTGCAGTTAGTGGCCTCCCACCTATTTGCAGTCCCCATTTTAGTTCGATTGGTGAGGTTGAAAAAAAAGTGAATAGCTAAACTTGGATATAAGAAATATTTTGGCAAGGTCATATACTGAGCACCACTCTAGACGCTCAAATAAGGGGCAGAGTCATCACTCAATAAGCTGTTTGTTGATCCTCAACCCACAAGTAAATCCCAAACAGCTCCAAAACAGATCAAGACTTTGTTGCAAGTCATGGACAAGCCAGTAACCATGCAGGGCACAAAAAGACAAGCCCAAAAAATTGCATCAGACAAAGCTTGTTAGGGGATATTTAATGTTTAGCCTGAAGAAAAAGTTGATAATATAAAATATAAAATCCTCACCCAAAAGAGTGAAAATGTGGACAATACAAGTGAGAAACTATTTAAATATCAATATCTGGGCCAATCATTATTGTTGGCTGATCCAAAACATTGAGTTCTTGTTACAGGCCCTCTTGGAAGACATTAGGGGGCAAGGCAGCCACATCACATTGCAAGGCATTAGAGTTATTCATGAAGTCACCCTGTCTTTTGGGCACTAGTTTGACCCCCCTTAATCCCGGTTTCATTCCCAATTTGAGTGTAAGCTATAAATTAAGAAAAATTCGGTAGTGCAGTTCCTGAATCTGGTTATAAGTTCAGAAGATTTGCATGATCTCATTCATTCTGACAATGCTTGATTGTATGAAGCATATGAGCACAGGTAAAGGCAGCTCCAAAACTGGGGTGGGGTGAAACTTCCCTGAGAGTCAATTTAGGTTAGAAAATTAGTTTGATCTCCTATTTCTTTTCCTGGTTTACTGTTTTCATCCTGACTTTTTCATTTTGTCTCAAGTTTTGTCAGAATTGGGCCCCAGTTTGTCATACTTTACAGATAACTCGATTGATTCCTAGACATTTTCACAGGCTCAAAGTGGATGTCACCCTATTGGATTGCTATACTTCATCCAAATTTTAATGTACATGTTATTTTTATTGCTATAGATGGAGTTATTACTTTCTCGTGTTCCCCAAAAGCAATAGTAAAGAAATGTAAATGACTTCAATTGACCAGTCACAATGGGGTGGCATTCAACTAATCGTAAAGCACTGACCTGGCTTTTTTACCACTATGGGCAACGGGTGTTATTAAAGCATAAGTTTCCACCCTGGGAGGTGTGAGTAAGTTTGGTACATTGTTGGGGCATTTTGATAAACCCTTGAGCATTTTGCAATCTCATCAAGGATTTCACGTTATCATTGGGCTCATCACAAGTTGTCATCCATTGGTTTTATAAAGCTTGCTTTACGGTAGAGTGACTCTCCATTAGAGCAGATAGTCCCTTGAATTTACCGCCCTTGACTACTGCCATCACTCAGTTATTTTGAGAACTCCCTCCTCATGGAGAGTTACCCAACATGTACTTGTACACTGTGTAGTGATTGACATTCAAGGGTCGGGTGAGGAAATAATTTGCTCACTATTTTGGATGTGATAGATAGGTCTAAGGGCCTGCATACTGAGCGTGTGTGGATCTGCTCTATCAAAGGGTTAGCCAACTGCTTGTTTGATTTATGAGAAGAAGAAGGAAGAAGAAGATCTTGATTTGTCCATTCGGGGTCCCACCCTTGACATAAAATGATGCAATCTGCAGTCCGTAGTAGAAGACAATCAGCCCACCTGAGTTGCTTCATTATTGGTGCCAGAGTCTAATCTTGGATTTGTCAATGCCTCTGGATGAGTGACTGCTAGTGACGATGAATATTTATGTAGGCATATACAAATTCAGACTCCTGAGAGATCAGGAGAAGAGGACGTCTATTTAAATGGCAAGGGGGCAGATTTCACCTGCAAGCATGATAAATTTTCTTGTAATCACAAGCAGACTTTAGCCCTAACCCTAAACCCTAGCCAAGTTACCCACCACCTAATCCGTTTTCCTTTTGGGATGTAGAACTGCAAGGAGATTCTCCAGCATCCTCACTCCCAGCAGTAAAATAGCCTGTTCAGTACATTTTGGATGAAGTAGAGGAGCCATTTGGGGTGAAACTCAATTGGGCCTCTAAATGACACTTGAGTCTTGTAACTTACAATCAAAAGGGTGGGAGAAGCTCTTCCCCAAAGCTGGAGAATATGCTTGAACATGAGGGGTGAGGACTGAATTGCTTGATGCAATACCATGGTAACCGAGCAGGTTCAACACTAAGTAATTAGTAGAAAAATAATAATTCAGAACTTTTGAGAAAATTTTCAAGGTGTACATAACGAGTACAAAGTGCACTTTAATAAGTTCTTAATGGTTATATGTGGGAATCTTAAGAAAAAGCATTCAACATCAAAGTGCTGAACCTGCTAGGCTACTGCAGTATTCATGATTGGGGTCCAGTGTTGAATGCTTAGAGAAAGTTTTCTCAAAGCTGAGTTCAGCTTACGAAGAGATGAGTGACTTTGGGCATTGGGCAATGAGCTTGTTGTAGTTGAAAGCATTAAAAGGCCGATCTGCCAGGGTCGACCAGATGCTGCAGCAAATTTAGGTGTACTCACAACTGCTATCGACAGATAGTCCAAGGATGTGGAGATTGTGTATCGGAAAAGGGCATGCATAGGAACTAGTGGAGAAGAAAAAACACCCAAGGGTGGGACCACTAAGTATGTTCTAATGGCAAAGTCACACATACACGGACCACCCGCTTTTAGACCAGACAGACACTATTTTCAGCTTCAATGTGCGCAAAGAATTGACCATAACCTCCTCTTTCAATCATGGCTGGTCTATAAGGACTCCATGGCTTCCTGAGTCCCTCAACTTCTTGTCCCTTTCCACCCACAATTCTCAACCAACACAATTCTCAATAGCGACAAGAGTTCTTTGCCAGAGTGGATGATCACAAGTTTGTGATTTCCCTCAACAACCTTGCTATCTTGCTCTCAGCTCTGGACTGTTTTGCCTACCAATTTGTGTTATGGAGTGTGCCAGGTACAGGCCATTGTGCCTGCAAAGGATATCTCCAGTGGTGATTAGTATGTGACCCTAGAAATTAAAATTAGAGGAAGAAAAGTCACAATTTTGTGGTTTCGGTCAGCAAAATTGGTTTTGCCCCCTGGGTGTTTGGCAGAGTTTGTTGAGGCTGGTGAAGGGCACATTAAGCAAATCCTAACACCTGCTAGATAAGAGTGTAATAAATATGATCTGACGGCCAGTCCTTGTTTCTGATTCGCTAATCATAAGGATTGGTCCAGGTGGTTTGCTATTAGTAATCTCCCACCTATTTGCAGTTTTAGGTTTCACCAAGGTTGGGAAAAAGTAAATAACTAAACTTGAATATGAGAAATGTTTTTTGGTAGGGTCACATCTTAAGCACCGCTAGAGCTGCTCTAAGCTGCCTGTGCAGGTCTACCAAAATTTTGGGCCCAGGTAGCTCACTGGGCACGAATGGCCTGTGGCCCTGTGCTCTGTAAGCTCCATTAGGTGATGCTTTTCATGTAGGTTTGCAGAGTGGTCATGGCCTGTGGCCCTGTACTTAGCAAGCTCCATTCGGTAATGCTTTTGGTTTGGATTTGCAGAGTGGTCATGTGGACCTGTATAATGGGTATGTGGACTTTGTAGAATGGCCTTGTCAACATTGGGTCTGGTAAACCCTGCGTGACCCCTCTATTCAGCCTTGTAAGGGGACTACAAAAGAGGCAGAAAAGGCCACACAGAAATCATTATGCATTGTGGAATGTGCTGAGTAAGGTAAGTGTGCCCAGTAAGATGTCTGTGAGGAATTTGGGCAAGCCCAGGTAACACAAGGCAAAAATTTCTGAGTGGGCAGCAAAATGGCACAATGGCATGTACGTGGCACATTCCATAACAGAATGGTTTCCATGATTTGCACAATTAACATGTGAATTTACAAAATGGGGATGTGGATTTTGCACAATGGGCATGTGGAATTTGAACAACTATGGTTAGGTTAGGGAGACAAAGAAAACTGTGAGTTGCAAGGGGACTAAAAAGAGACAGAAAAGACTACATGGAAACCAATACTTACATGGAGAAGGAAGTGGTATGCTCTATGTACTTGATGGCATTGATGGCATCCATTTGATCTAGGTGACAAATTGTGCATTGCAAACAATAATTTTAGAGAGAGATTGTCGCAACCCCACTTTGGCCAAGTGTGGGGGTGAAGCCCAACACTTGGAAAAGTTGGAGGTTAGGAGTCCTCCGGGACTCCAGAATGTTTAGAGCTCAACATCAAGGCCCAAAACACCTTGCATTGGGGTGTTCTTGGTGTCATTGGAAAGGTCTTGAAACTTAGATATCGAAAATGGCCTTGCATTGGCCATTCGCACATCTGCAGCCCAAGTTATGGGCAAAAGAAGGGCCGGGAGTCAAATTGGCAGTTTGACTCCCGACCACTAAAAGTCGGGAATCGACCTCTTCCCGACGTCTCCTTGAAGAGTGCGACACGGTGTTGGAAAGCTCTCGACGAGAACTACAACATTGATTCAGGACTCGTCCCGATCCAAGTTCGGGGCGAGGAGCTATGGCCGTTCAAAGTTCCGGGAGTCCAATCGAGACACTTTCAGGACTCCATTTCGAGAATCCCAACAAAAATGTGCCATTCGGATGTAGCCTCTGTGACCAGCCGCAAAGAATACTATATGGGGGAAGGTGGTGGCTTCCCCCGAGTCCGGGCCGTGGTGAGTCTTGTGTGTCCAAGTGCCCGTGGCAAGTCCCAACACCCAAGGGTGTCTCGAATGCTAAACTAACCCGATTTGGTTGGTTTTTTTTTGGATGCAGATTCACACGAGCTAAGCTAGTCCCTCTTCCTAGTCTAATCCCTGGGCTCCCAACTTGACCCTCTACCCCTTTTTAGAGTTGGAAGTCGGGAGCGTGCTACCAAGTCTCAACTTTCCGCAACTTGACTTTGTGAAACCCTCAAGTGGGTTTCACCCCGTGACTTGGGAGTGCGTCAGAGATGCTAGTGATCAAAGGAGTTTTTGAAGACTCCTTCGATCACCACCAAATGATCAATACATTTTATGAGAAGCATACGAGGTGGGATACTTTGACAAAGGTGTGGGTGGTTTGTTTTCAGAGACTCCTTTGATCACCACCAAATGACCAACATGTGTAATGTGTAGTGGAAAGCTTTAAGGTGGGGGCATTCCCAAAATATGAGGTCTAGAATGAAGTGGTAGTTGAGTTTGGCCTTGCATTTTGGAATTATCCCTTCAACTCTTAAGGAGATAATGTGAGATCCATCATTATCATCAATATGGAGGGATGTTTGTGTATATAAAGGTACCCTTCAAATAAATTAGAAAATGTATATGAATACTTTATGAGAAACACAAGAGGTTGTATATATAATTTGCAAGTTAATGGTATGTAACGTTGGTTGTTATGATATTGTCCTTGAATATATGGTAATTGGTTTCATTTAAGGATGCTTGGTTGTCATGAAAATAAACCCTAGAAAACCACATTGTCTACTTGTAGATTGGAATGCAAATATTGTGTTGAACCACATTTTACCACCATCTACACCATTGGTAGCCATGCTACACACATAGACACAAACACACACCAATGGAGTTGTCTGTGTTGTGCATTTTTGGATTAAGTAATTGGGGAGAGTTGCTTGGTTATTGAAAACAATCAAGCTATGGAGGTTGCAATATTATTTCTTGTAACCAAGCAACTCGAGCTAGTTATTGAACATTTTTAAAGCCTTTTCCAATTTTGAATTACAACTTTATTCTCCAATAGAAATTAGAAATTGGATTGATCCACTTTCATTATAAGAATATTTACTCTTGTTATGTAGTTCTTAGGTTTTAGGAAAAACCTTTGGTTTCGGTCTTGGAGAATCTCATGGGGTTAGTTCCAATTTAAGGGCAATTCTAGTTATGGTTCTTTTCTATTTTTAAATTTAACCAATCCGTAACTCTAAGATGGGTTATGGGTAAGCATTTGGTTAAGTTTCAAAATTCCAAACATCACTAGAAGTAATGTAAACAAGCCATATTTTTATTGAAAAAAATTCAGATTATTACAAAGCTTAGACAAGGTCAAATCAATACAAATTAGCCTATTTTTAAATTCTAAACTACAAATTACACTACTAGTTTCTAATGGATCAAATTTTTAAAAATAAAATCATTTATGCCAATTACCTTGATGATGAGCACCAACAAGAAGAAGAGAGCGAGCAAAACAAGACCATGATGAGGATGATGATGAGAATGGCAATGAGTGCCAACAAGAAAAAAAGGTGAGAAGAACACAACTAGGATCAAGTCAAGATGGAACAAGGATGACAATGGCGATGAGCGTTGGTAGGAAAAGAATGGCAAGAATAACACAACCAAGATTAGGACAACAATGAGGATGGTGACGACAATGAGCAGCAATATGAAGAAGAGGGTGCGAAGAACATGACTAGGATTAGACATCAAACCAAGACAAGGACATTGATGCACACAACTGGAAAAGGAAAAATGGAGAAAGGGAGCAAAGACTTACTTGTCAAGAAGACATAGACCAACACAACCCATGTGCCACCACAATGAAGAATGGAGACTATAAAGGCAATCCACAATGAAGACCACGAAGAAGATTTGAACAATGTGTGTTTGTTTTTGAGATAGTAAAGATAGAGGCAAAGAACTCTAACACCAACCACAAACAAAGAGCAGGAAGAAGGAAGAAGGAAGAAGGTGGACTTGTACACTAAACTCTAAACCATGGGGTGGAATTGGAACCAGTTTTCTTTAATAAAATTGATCTGGTTCAGGTTCCGGGGTCCATTTAGGAACTGGACCCAGGTCTGGTTCTACTCTGAAGGACATACTTTCCAGATCCATTTCCCACCTGATCCCTGGATTTGGTTCCAACCTGGTTCTGGAACTTGGGACTTGGTTCCAGGTAACTGGAACTAGAACCACCGGTTCGGAACCAGGGAACTGGGTAAGCACACAACACCGATATTTACCATCATGGGATGACCTTGAAGACCTAGTAAACTATTTGAAAGGAATTATTTGAAGTTATGTTATCATTATAAACCCTAATCCAGAGGGGCAAGTAATCTGTAAAATTTTTCAAAAAACAAATTGAAGTTATGGATTTAAAATTTAAAAAAAAAACAAGTGTAAATCTGGAATTGGATATAGAATTCAAATACATAATTTTTTGAAAATAAACCAAAAAAATCATAAAAAAGAGAGGAAGGAAAGCCCCTTATTAGCCCACAAACTCTCATCAGCCATGGCAGACTCCAGCCTTTTTCATGAGAAAAGGGGTTTAGAAAAAATAGGGTATAACAGAAGCCATGGCCCATGATAATAATAATAATAATAATAATAATAAAGGACAGACAGACACACTCTTGTTTGAGCAGCAAAATACATAAATGGGTAGCCTGACAAAATACCTGACATAAGAGCTCCATCATGAACCATGATGTCTCTTTAGGGTTTAGCCCTAAAGAGCCCTGCCCCTCTTATATCACACCTATATTGTCATCATCATCACCATCATGAGATCTCCATCTAGGGTTTGTTGTCCCCTTGCTTCCTTCCAAATTTGTCATAAAAAGTAAATGAGCCCCACACAGAAAGTATTCAATGAACCCCATCAAAATCCCTGGATCTGGATTCTGATATCAACCAATCAATCTAGAAATCAATCCATCAATCAATCCATCGATGAATTTACCAATCAATCCATCAATCAATCAATCAATCTAGCTATCTTGTGAGAATTATTTGGCGGTTCCTTAGAAGTTCCACATGAGGAGCAGAGGGTGCCAGCAATCAGTTCCTGATGTAAATGCCAAAACTCTGACAAACGCATGCTCACTACTTTTAGAGCTTGTTGGGTGCCTGCCACAAATTTGCTTTACCTATTAGGAATTCTTTTGACTCTGGCCTTTAGCTCTTTGGGACTTTTCTCCATGAGGAGAATTTGAGGAGGCTGTTGAGGGGTAACATTTTTATTGGCCTTGCCTACCAAGGCAAGGATATTGTGTTTATAGATTCATTATAGAGTATAGTAGCTAGATTAAGGGATTTTGGCCCCCTAGGTAATAATAATAATAGGTCTATTTTTTATATAAGGATTTTCAAAAGATGATATTTTGGCTTGTGTTGAAACTTGAGATTAGTTATAGAGTTATGATATCTTGAAGGATTTTGGTTTCTTTTAGAGGATTTTATTGAAGATTATTTTTTTGCATGCTGAAACATTTGGATTTCCATAATTCTTCTTTTGCCTTAAGATACTTTTTGTTGTAAATGGCAAGGCCATAGTGTGTGACACATGCCTTGTTATATATATATATATATATAATATCCTTAGTACCTTGGACACTTTGACACATGTTTGTTGAATAATTAATTAATTAATTTGAGGATTCCATTTTCAAAAATGGTATTTCCCAAATATTCCATCAGATTCTTTACTTTCCTTCAGAATTATTATTTTTCGAAAATTTATATATTTTCTGAAAATTTCAGTATTTCAGAAACTAATATAATTAGAGTCCAACTGGCCCAGGTACTTGATCATGTTGCTCCGGACTTGTTTCTTTAATAGCAAAAATGGTGAATTTTTGCCCCCTCAAAAACAATCACTAGTGCTACCATAGTTTTGGAAGTCTAGGGTATTCAACACAAGACAAGATTGTATAGAAGGGATGGTTGGCCCATTCTGACAAGTAACAGATTTCATAAACATAACTGTAGTACCTAGCCTGCTTCTGCGCAAGGTGCCTAATCATGTTTTTTTCAATAATTTACATTTGGCAGTAAAAATAAGAAAGTGTTCTATAATTTGACATTATTATTAAATAATGAAACTAGTGTGCTTGAGAGTGTCTTTCAGATTTTTGGCATGGCTTGCATGTATTTCTTAGAATTATTGGCAATTCCAAACAATAAGTATTTACTGTGTAACTGGGCTAGGTACAAGGATAGTCATGGTAGGGTTTCATAGTCATTGGAGCATGTCTATTACCTCATCATATGTCTAACTTATGCCATATGTTTGAGATGAATGCTTGCAATTGAAGGGTGGAGTTGAAGATTTCTTTCGTATATGTGATAATTTTCCACTTCAAGTTTAAACAATGCAAAACCTAGTGAGTATTAGAGCTATCCCAACTTGAGTTTCAGGGCCAAAGGTAAACCAACACCTTGATTGCGACCCTCATCTCCTTGAGTGAGGCTTCCTAGACATGTTAGAATTTTAATATGACATTAACTTATGTCGCATATTACATTTGTGCCTTAAACATTACATATTGTACATAGTAATGGATGAAACCATAAAGTTTATCTCACACATGTGTCATTCAACCATGGCCTTTTGTGTGAGAAAACCACATTCATTTGTAGCGTTTGTTGCATGGACAAGCACTTTCCATTGGAGATCTATAGCTAGGCTGGAAATCTACGGGTAATTAACATTAATAATATGTGATGAACTTTTCTTAACACTTAATAAGGAGTACATGATCCCATTCAAAAGACAGATGTTACCTTCTCGTAACTCATAGCTCACACAACTTTGGGTTTGGTCAATGCTCTTGACCTATAGAGTTGGAAAGGTGACTTTGAGCACAACTATAGAAAACATTTGTAATGGAAACCTGCTCTTGGGGAAGAATCGGTGATCACCTAAGTTATAGCCTAATCCAAAGAGGGCCTTACCATACTACCAGCGTAGGTACCCGTTCACCAAATGGCATTGAGTTCAAGAGACCAACTTGAACTCTGAGTTGAGTTGAACAAGCAAACAGTCATGATGATTGACTTAACTTCAGCAAGGATGATGAATAGTCATGATGAATAATAAGAGCTACATACCTTTCAATGCCTTGCTTTGGCAAGCAAGCATCAGGCCACTCATCCCTTTGCAATAAGGTGGGTGTATTTATTACATACTATGGAATGAGATTCATTCTATGAAATGTGTGTCACTTGTTTCCATGATGGCACTTGTCATTGAAATAAAGGTAGGAAATTGGAATAGGGGGAATAGGGCAAAATTAAAATTCATGTCAGATAATGTTTGTTGGTTGTGACATTATACCATGGCTATCATGCCTTTGCAAGTATTGCTGCTCAACATGACTTATATAGACCAGAATTGCTTGCTACTCCCAACTGAACACCATCAAAGATATCATTGAGGTATCACTGCATATAACTTATCATTCTCTACATCATCTTTCCCAGTTGACAATGATGAATCTGATTGGATCATAGAATTTTCCCTTGTACCCAACCCACAATTTAGTTACCATTCATAAATGTTGTGAATGGATAGGTATTGTTCACACATATAGCCTAGCTTCATTTTGGACATATTATGTCTCTTGCAAACATGTAGCAATTTTTTTACAAGCACAGCTGTAGAAGTGTACATATACTAGAGATGAGGACCAAAGTTATTCTCTTGTTCGGTACAATGATGTAGCAAACCCTAAATTTGATGACCATTTTTGGCACATCCCTGTGTTGCCAAGTCTCTATGTCCATTCCAATGCCAAGTTCCTTTGAGTAGGGTTTCACATATTTCTTGCGAATCCTAAGGACATTTTAAAGTTTGAAAAGAGTCAAGGAACCAACCACCACAGAGGTGAGAGGAAATGATAGCCTACTTGTCCATATTCTTTCAATGTTGGTCCCATACCGTAGTACTTTGGCCATTTCAACACATGTCCGGTGAATAATTAGTTAATTTTGAAACATTCATTTCAACAAGTGGAATATTCTTAAATATCCACGATGTTTCTTCACAATATTTTTTGATTTGGAAGAAATAATTTTTGAAAATTTCAACATTTCTGAAAATAATATAATTAGTGTCAAATTGGCCAAGGTACTAAGGTATTGTCCAGCCAAACCTAGGTGAGAGATTGGCCAAACCTCCTCCTCCTCAAACCAAAAGACAATGCAAATGGGCCGTAGTTTATCCAATTGGCAACAATAGAAATTGCTTATAGTCAATCTAATTTGGAAGTTTTCCATTTCACAAAGCTAGCCCCCAAGGACATTTGGATTTGAAAGAGCCCCTCATGAGATGTTTCTAATGGATGAAAAAACATCATAGGTATAGTAGCATCATCTTAGTTAGAAGGTCAGTTATTGTGAATTATTTAAGAATTTTCATATTCTCTATTACCTTCCAATTGAAGGATGCTTAAATATTTTTACTTTCATATTTTGTACATAGCCAAAAAATTTAAATCAAAACATCTTATAGATGATGGCCATTTTGGCTACAATGCAAAATTGAAAAAAGAACACTACCAGTTGGGATTTTGCGAAACAAAATGTTCCTGTCAAAGTTCATCAGGCCTGCTCAACAGGACACCCATGACTTTTAATGTCCGTATTGCAAATGCTTATGTCAACCATATACACAGAACAATGGCAAGACCTTAAATAAGCAAAGGGTCCTTATTGAAGGCAGTACAAAAGTACTTCTGCCTGCTTCTTCTTTTTCTGGTTTTGGTGCTGCCCATTATAGACTTTGTGTGTCCTGTTATTCACATATCGGCCCTCGGGCCTGGAGTAGATACTACCTAGTTTTGCGGACTCAGTCAGCACCAAAATGTGTCTGGACATCATCCATCTTCTCTGAGAAAAAAATGGATTGGGCCAAGGGCAGATAAGGGAAAAAACAAAGAGAAAAGAAGCAAGCAGTACTTTTGTATTACTAAACTAAGGTCTTCTGAACAATGTTGATAGTTTGTTTGTTGAGGACCCAGCCTCAAAATGAACAGGCTCGAAAATTCACGCCAGAAGCTCGGGGTCCAGGGGTGGTCCTAACATTTCAACACAAAATATTTGCATACTGCACTTGCAGAGAACATGACTTGTGTGTGTGTGTGTGTGTGTGTGCAGATATGATTTTTGGGTATGAGAGATATGATCTGCTAATGTGAAGTACTCCATTTAAGATGATCTAGAAGGGGACTGACATCAATCACTCTATTGGTTTTGATTCTTTTGGTGATTTGAAGCACTTTGGGTACTCAACTCTCTCACAATGAGGTTAATATTGCCCATGTTGGGCTTGATTGATAGCTTCAGAGATGATTGTGAGGCATGTTCCAAGCTTCTGCCACAAGGTATAAGGGAGATAGATCCATTTGGTCATAATTTCCTGATAATAGCTCAGGGAATAAGAATTCTCTGTTACCGAGCTCATCGGTTGTGCTATTCATCATCCGTTACATCCACTCCAATCGGTAAAGCACTCACAGATATATCCAGTGTTGGGGGTGGTTCCTTGATTTTTCAAAGAACCGTCAGTTCCATCCAGGTATTTGAAAATAAAAGCCCAATCAAAAGAACCGGCTCGATCCGGGTATTTGAAAAACATCAGAGTGAAAGAACCATGAGAGTTCTTTCCCAGTTCTTTGACATTTTAAATTTTGTGGGTTTGGAGCTGGAGGTGTGAACCACACAAAAATTTGTTTGCTTGGTCATCAGTTCCCAGGGGCATTTGTTTTACAGTTTGACCTTCACTAGTTATATGCATACATAACCCGGTCAAAGAACGAGCACTCAATTAAAGAAATATGTAACGATGAAAATTTTCCTGGTGAGGTTGGCTATAAAATGTGGGTATAATTTATTAATCCTTATTCATTAGACTAGTGAATTCATTGCATTACCATTAGGTCCTGTTCATTACGATCAATGAATTCACTCATTGGACATGCACAAACATCTTGTGTTACAAGGAGGACATGCTTGAATATTCCTCTAGAAAAAAAGAAATAATATTATGTATACTACTCCTTAGGTGAGGGGATCTATGTTTACATATGGGTGTAAAATCACTTCCACTCTTAAGAAGTAGGCATAAGCAACCTCCCATTTCCTTTGACACCTAGTGATATTGCATTTGTTTATGTGTTCGGTAAAGCCCTAGGGGAGGAGCATTCTCAGCATTTTTTTTAATTTTTTTTTTGGAGAGTACCCATGGTGAGGACTTCCTTTTTATCCTTTCTATGTATCTTGTTTGGCTTCTCCTTAAGGTATACAGATGAATGAAAAAAAAAGTACTGTCGAAACATAGTGAAGGTACTTTGCTATCACGGTTGAGCTTTTACAAATTTCGTAAGTTCTTGTGCAAGAACATGTTTCATATGCATTATGCGACCTAAAAAAATGTACTTAAAAAATCATCAATTCGTGATGTTTAATTGTTTGCCATGCACTTCTTTCCAAATGGTAAAGCCCACAACAGGTCAGGGAGATTTTTCAAAATGTGGGGTCATACTTGGATTTAAAACCATCTTGTCCTAGGACCCGTATTTTGGAAATGCCCCCATTCTAGGGCTTCACCTACACTAACATGGTTGTTGGAAATGGGATGCATTATTATCAATACAGGTCTAGGATTGGAATTCTAAAGTAAACAACTCCCTTTTTTATTTCTATATGTATTTTGAGGGATCTCCCCTAGCAGAAGAACCCCAAGCCAATATGCTGGGGAGCTCCCCCAATTTTATATGTTTCCCACGTTCCCATGGAAATATTTCTTTTCTATGAAATAGGAAAGGAGGAGGAAATAAAAAGAGAGTTATTTCCGTAAGGGGAGGTTCCAATACCCGTGCATTCTCCTGAGGTTTGGGAACACCCTCGGGCTCAAGTGTTCCCAAACCTCAGGTCACCTCCCTTAGGAAAACACACTTATATGGGAACCTCCCCTACAATGTAATATTTTCCTGATGTTGTTGAAATAATGTCCCTAAGCTCCCATGTTGAATAAGCCCTTATTTCAGGAACCCCTTTGCTCCTGGGGTGTTACCTACCATATAAAAACCCTCACTCTGATTTTTGCATTGCTTTTTATGTTGCATAAAGCCTGCATGCAAGGGCATTACCAGAATTGAAGTTGTGCTTAGCTTTTGCCTAATATGTGCTTTATGTCAATAATGCCCCCACCACCCTCAAGCCAACCTACTTTTTTTCACTGGCACAATTTTGGCAAAAATAAAATAAAATAAAATAATTGAAAATGAAATGATTTTGGAAGGTTTCCATCACCAATGAGATTTTTTTAAAAATAGTTAAAATTTTCAGATTTCTATATTTGGTTTTCAATGTGCACCCATGAATATAGATGGTTGATTAAAGATTTGTACTCTACCCATGGCTTACAACCAGATTTGGCTAAATCTAGAAAATTTACTACCCTACCTGTCTTGGAACCAAATTTGGCTAGATCCTCCTGTGGATGATTGTCATTGTGGCTA
>Ga0116229_10001152_pt1 | contig 40261 bp, 26 predicted proteins | sample S1TSphgellanicum_3_FD_87313 | JGI IMG/M metagenome (GOLD analysis project Ga0116229, IMG submission 87313) | Host-associated microbial communities from peat moss isolated from Minnesota, USA - S1T2_Fc - Sphagnum magellanicum MG | ecosystem: Host-associated > Plants > Peat moss > Unclassified...
ACCTTTTCACTTACCTATCTACATACCTACCCACCTACCTACATATTATGTACTTACCTATCCACCCATTTATTTACTTAATTTTAACCATTAGGTGTAACCATAAAATTTAGCCACTAAATTTAACCATTAGGTTTAGCCAAATTTTAACTAAATTTTGGCCATTGGTTTAATTTAAATTTAGCCATTATGTTTAGCCATTAAATTTTGGCACTAGGTTTAACTTAAGTTGAACCATTAAGTTTGCCCTATAAGTATAGCTTAAGTTTAGCCACTAGGTATAACCACTAAATATAACCTAAGTTTAGCCATTATATTTAACCATTACAATTACCCACTATATTTAACCTATGTTTAGCCATGTAATTTAGCCATTAAGTTTATTAATTATATTTAACCATTATGTTTAACCATTATTTTAAGTTATTAAGTTTAACCATTATATTTAACCATTACTAATTTTAGCCATTATGTTTAGCCATTACTTTAAATCATTGAGTTTAACCATTATGTTTAACCATTACTTTAAGTCATTATGTTTAGCCATTACGTTTAGCCATTATGTTTAGCCATTACTTTAAACCATTATGTTTAGCCATTACTTTAAGTCATTAAGTTTAACCACTATGTTTAACCATTACTTTAAGTCATTGAGTTTAACCATTATGTTTAACCATCACTTTAAGTCATTGAGTTTAACCATTATGTTTAACCATTACTTGAAGTCATTGAGTTTAAACACTATGTTTAACCATTATTTTAAATCATTGGGTTTAGCCACTAGGTTTAGCCATTTTTTAAATCACTAAATTTAGCCATTATGTTTAACCATTACTTTAAGTTATTAAGTTTAACTAATAAGTTTAGCCATTTTTAAAAATCACTGTATTTAGCCATTAAATTTAACCATTATTTTAAGTCATTGAGTTTAGCTATTAAGTTTAGCCAATAATTTAAGTCACTAAGTTTAACCATTATTTTAAGCCATTGAGTTTAACCATTAATTTAAATCATTGAATTTAACCACTAGGATTAGCCATAATTTTAAATCATTGAATTTAACCACTAGGTTTTGCCAATAGTTTAAGTCATTGAATTCAATCACTAGGTTTAGTTAATAGTTTAAATCAATGAAATCAATCACTAGGTTTATCCATTACTTTAAGTCATTGAATTTAACTATTTGGTTTAGGCAATAATTTAAGTTTAGCTATTAGGTTTAGTTATTATTTTAAGTCACTAAGTTTAGCCATTAGGTTTAACCATTACTTTAAATCATTGAGTTTAACCCGTAGTTGTCACTTAGGTTTAGCCATTATGTTTAATGATGTGAAATGAACATGTGAAATAAAAAATTTGATAAAAGTTGATCACCTTTGATGGTGTAGTCCATTGGTAAGGACTTAGTTTATCATTGGGAAGGTTTGTGGTTCAATTTTTTATACTTACAACCTATGTGCGTGTTGAGAAGGCTAAGGTAGGTAAGTTAGACTAAGGTAGTTAGGTTAGGTTAGGTTAGGTTAAGTAGGCTAACACTTACTTACCTAAGTGTTTTTTTTCAACCTATCTACAATTATTTACTACTTACTTACCTATTAATTTAAAAAATAATAATCCAAAAAATGATTTTAATTTAGGTATAAAATTAACCTAGTCAAATGATCCACTATCCACCAGTCAAATAATTAATCATTTTGTCAATCATTTCGCCAGTCAAAATGACAAAGTCCAATTTGACTACCTAATCGTGTTGGACATGTACAAAATGACTTGTCCACATTGATAAGGTGATTTTGTTGACACTTGTCACTTTTGGGTATTTTTTTTACTAGAAAACCCAATTGAAAAACCCATGAATTATAGTAGTGAAAAAAGATGAAAAAGACAAAGAAAAATGGCCTACCCATTTTTATAAGTACAACGCATATAGTAGAAAACTAGCCATGGGAATTAAAACATGAAAAACTAGCCCATTTTTTAATGTAAATAAAGGGTTTAAAATAAACCCTTATGGATTTTCAACCCATTCCCTTGGCCTACCAATCTTAAGCATGGATTTAAAATCCACAAAAGGTTTACTTTCATACCTTTTTCCTATACATTAAATATCCACTAGGTATCTAGTTAAAAGCATTGAGGGCTCCTAAAATATTAAAAGAAACCCAAGTGATGATATTTCCACATGTATTACTTGCCATTGATTTTTTCCCCCTTGATAAAGTCACCTTGGTGTTTCTTGACCAACATTCTAGAGTGTTTGCATTGATCCAAATTGGAATTATTTCTACTAGTGGTAGATGTTCATAACAAACCATCATGAGATGAGAATTTTGACACCTTGATCATCTATTGTCATGAGTTGCACACGATAATTCTTAACCTTGGTTTCATCAACAACCTATTATTTAGCACAAGGTTCTCATTAACCCAAAGATTCCATAACCCTATCACTTCTTGAATGAAAATTAATAATCATTTTTTTCTTGGATGAAAAGAAATGACATTGATTTTTATTATGGTTGGTTATGTTTAATAATGAACTTAAGGTTGCTAATTACAAAATTCATTTAGTTTAAAGGAGGCAAAATTTGTAGCACAATGTAAGTAAAGAAACTAAAAGTGTGTGACAAAGGCCAAAAGTAAACCAATGGCCAATGGAGTGCACCATGAAGGATGGATGGTAAGTGGTTAGAAAATAATTTTTTGTTGGTTTTTAATTCATTTATTGTGTGTTACTAAATTGGTGGCCAACACTATTGAAACCAACAAAGTGACACATGAAAATATGGATGCATTCACATTATTATGCGCCATTTTTTTAACCATTGTTTATATTTGTAAATAATATGGTGTCGAAATTGATGCATTAATATAATCTAGAATTTTTTTCATAGGTTCCTTCAGTATGTATTGGTTGAAATCCAAAATAAAAGATGATGACAATAAAAATATGGGATGCAAAAACACATTGTTGTATTTGTAAGCAACATTTTTGTTACTTAAAGGATTCCTAAAATATTTTGACATATTTATAGGAATGTTTTCAAATATGAAAAATACATAATAGTATAATAACATTTTTTTGGGTTATAAGAAATAAAATATTTTTTTTGGGGTGAAAGCACACTACATTATGGTGTCAAAAAAATGTTGTCAAAAATATTGTTTTTCAAACCTATGCAACATTCATCTTCCACCAAGGCAATATTTAAAGAGGTTTTCATAAATTATACTCAAAATAAGGTGGTTCAATAGCCAAATAATGTAATTTTTAGAAGAAAATAATTTTTTACTAATATTAAATGATTAAAAAGCATATTTATGAGAATTTAAATGTTGTCATGATGTATTGCAAAGTTAAAATATACTCTAAAAATGATCAAATAATTACAAGACTTGATGAAATATTTAGTCATATATTGAATATGAATTGATTACACCATTTCAAATACAATTCGAAAGTTTGATTCATGTGATTTTACAAAAAAAATCTAAACAAGTTTTTCATTCAAACGATAAAAAATGTGTTGAAAAAAAACAATTTGTTGAAAATTTACTTTCATTTGAAAGATGATAAAAAATTATGTTGGAGGCCTTTATATTAAAATCCATATAATATGTTTATGAAAATGCTAGATAGAATCAAAGAAAAACTACCCCCAAAATATACCCAAAAAATAGTACATTTTCTTGCTTAAAACAGCCCCCCAATAGTGTGATTTCACCCTTTTGGTGACTTGTAAATCATGATTTAATTTTTTTTTTCAAATGAGGAATTGTCTTCCATGCCACATGACCTACTTGATTGGAAAATTGAATAACTTGATAGTTACCACTTGCCATTAAAGAGAAATATTCACCTTATAATGTAATGTTTCTCAAAGTTGTTTTTTCCTTAGTTGTTGATAGCAACTTTGATGCCATATCCACAATCAAACCTAACATTCCCCCACTTTCACTATTCACGTGGCGTGCCTATAGGTCAAAAAAGGGCAATTGGCCCCATTTTAAAGGTTGCCATAATGATGGCAAGAAATAATGGGGCCTAGCAAATTAACACCCTAACATTACCATATTCAGATTCAACCTAGAAGATGAAGATTTCTCTTTTATAAGCCTTGTGCGAACATGTTCCATGCTTCGGGATATGGATGTACCAACTATTAACTAATGTAAATGATTGGGGAAAACACACTTGGCACCTAGCCTAGGCCTGTCTTTGAAAATCTATTCCCTCATCAACTCCACATGGCTTTGGGAATTGTGATTTCAAACATGTAATTGCAATTGGTGAATCAATTTCAAGTCATTGTTATTGATGTGCGTTTTTACATTGGTTTTTATGATTGAAGTCAAAATAGGTAGAGAACGAATTTGTCCTCAATTAAATCAAACCAATTGTTAATGCCAAAAAAATTGATTGTTCGTTTTTACTACAATGACTATCCATAATGACTAAAATGATTAAAATTATAGTTGATGTGGCAATGTTAATTTAATTTAAAAATTAGTAGTATATTATTGTATAATATTATAAATAATATAATAATAATCATAATGACTTCTTTTTTTTCTAAATTAAACTATGGACAAATCATTATGTGAATTCATTTGGTCACAATTTTGAACTAAATGCAATTGTAGATCAAAATGAACAAAAGCACTTTGGAATCATGCCACTAAATGCACATAGGTTCTATTCTTATACAAGAAGGTTGATCCAACCTCCAAAACCATTTTTCAATTTTGTGGTGAATATTTCAGAAACCATCAATGCACCTACAAATTTCTCAAAAGTTTCAATGACTCCTAGATGGATGGAGGCAATGTAGCAAAATATCAATTTAGTAGAAAAAAAAAAAAAACATGGATATTTTAAGACTTACACTTTAGGAGGAAGTCAACCACCACAATATAGGTTTACAAAATGAAGACAAATGTTGATGGTTCAATTGTTAGGTTCGAGGTGAAATTGGTTGCTTGTGGTTTTCAATAGTAAGGGAGGATTTTGAAAAAGACTTTTTCACCTAGTGCTAAATAAAATATTATTTGAACCATCACCACGTTGGCAACTCATAATGGTTGGCAAATCTACCACCTTGATGTGAAAACCACCTTCTTGAATGGTGAGTTTTTGAAAGAAGTCTATGTATAGCTACTAGGAGGATTTGTGGAAAAGGGGGAAGGAAGGCAAAGTTTGCAAGCTACTCAAAACATTGTATGAGTTGCAACAAGCATTACATGTTTGGTATACAAAAATTGATGATTTTTTGCCCAATCATGGTTTGAAAAAAGGAACTACAAATGGCAACCTTTATTACCTTCATGAAGGTCATAAGGTCTTTTTTATGGTCCTTTATATGTGTTGATGATATCTATCTCATAGGCAACCATGACACCAAAATCCAATGGATCAAGATTGAAATCAAGAACTTGGGTTTGATAACTCATTCACTAGGGTTGGAATTTTTCTTTCAACTTAGTGGAACCATAGTCACACAAAGAGGATAGTTTGTGTAGATGTTGAAGGATTTTTGTTATTCATAATGTAATGTTGTAGTTATTTCAATGCTATTGTGATTCAAACTATCTCAAGATATGGGAACTTTTGTTGTGGATGCACATGAAAATGGTAGGTAAGTTTAATTTTTTGATACAAACATGGTTAGATATTTCATTTGTAATAAATATGGTTAGTATGTTTTCCAACAAGCCCCAAACTCTTCATCTAGATGACATGAAACAATTTAAAATAAGATCAAAGGTTATATAAACTTAAGAATATATTATTGTCAAGGTTAGGCAAGTATTCTTGAAGGGTATTCAAATGAGGATTGGGTTGATGACATTCCAGACCACAAATCAATTGTTAGTCTACCATTTTTTCATCAATTGAGGCAAAATAAATGGCCTTGACAAGTGGAGCAAAAAAGTTGTGTGGCTAAGGAATTTATTCCAAAAGCTTCATGTGATTAATGTGAAGAAACCAACATTCATGATGTGGAACAACCAAAATGTAATTAAACTTTCTAATAATCTAACCTTTCATGATAAAATTGAATGCATAACAATACAACATTTCATTAGAGAGAAAGTTGTTGAAGGTGAACTAGAAATTAAATAAGTTCTATAATTTTAACATTTAGCTAAAATTTTAACAAAGCCCTTAGGAAGAATGAAAAAATGAAAGGTCAACAAGGATTAATGAAAAAATTTGACTACCTTTTCCACTATAATTTTTCCAAATTATAATATTCAAGATGCAATTTTGGGTGAAAATCCTTTAAGGTGTACCACACATGACGAAAAAGGCTTAGTCCTTACTATAATCCTTTTTTACCCTATATTTTGATCCTCATGAATCAAAAGTTGTCAAAAATTTTAGAAGGACTATATTTTAGACCATTACAATTTTAGGTTCCATCATAATCATTCATAAATGTGACTTTACATGGTAAAAAAAGACAAAAAAAGATAACGTTGTGACAAGATTTTGGTACACCTTACAAAATTTGGACCCTTCTAGATCTAAAAGACATTTGTCCATAATTACATAGCTAGGATAACGCATAGCATGAAATGAATCTTTTAATTTTCAAGTTGTAAAGAAATAAGTCTTTTGCCATTAAGATGCATAAATAATCTAATTCAAACCTTAATCTTATTGTTAAAAATGCTTGGAGTAGACCATGTTCCTCAATTTAGTTGTGATATCCAAAGGCCTCAAGACAAGCAATCATTAAAATGGACCATTCAATTGAATTATTCACATATCTACATAAGTTTTTGTTGACATGTCTCAATTTGCAAAACAACATTAGTGGTAATGGATCATAAAGTTGAGGTCATATTTGTTGCTCCACTAGGTGATTAGAAAAAGGAGACAACAACAAAATTTTCACAACTACATGCACTTCACTTTTGATAATGATTCTGAACATGTAAACTAGTGATCCACAATAGATGTTGACTACACCAAAGTTCCTTCCTTCTCTACCACATCTTCATTAATCAACAAAGAGATTGCCATTCTATGTTTGATCCATGATGAAAGGACCTCACACAACTTTCACCACAATTGACATATTGTCCACAACAAACACAACAATGTCTCCCCAAAAACAATTTCCTCCATCTTCTATGGTCCAATTATTCCTATTGGGGCCATTTTCATTTTAGAGGAGTGTTCATTTAGAATATGTCTATGTTTCTCCAAGTTCAAGGGGAGGTATTGAAGATAGGTTGTTAATACTCTATTTAAATAATTAAAGTAGTGTAACTCTTTAATTTTGCAACAAGTAAAAGGACAATAATTAACTGCCATGATTTTTATGTAATATTTTGTTAGTAATTGAATGATTAATAATGGTTCAACTAAATCATTGGATTTAACCATGCATGGTTCATGTTAGGATAATATTTACTTGGTATATGGATGGGATCATTTAACTTTCAAACATAATATATTCTCACATCTACTACAATGGGATGGTAGTACAAAAAAAGTTCATTCAAGTTGCATTGTTTCAAGCAAGTCCACTAGCATGGTCAAGGAGGACAAAGTAATGCACTACATGACATTGACATGGTAATGAAATTGTTTCATGTTTTTTGCAAGCTGACCTATATGTCAAAATTTGTCTACCTCATTTGAATTTTTATGCATTGGCACATATCATAAACCTTTGTTCAAAAGTTTTCAAGCTTTTAATTGGCCCTCCTTTCATTTTTCACAATGATGCATAATATTTATTTATTTATTTATTCTACATACATCATCTAAATAGATAATGGTTATGGATTTTCGTCCATGGTGAGGTTATGAAATGCTTCATCCACCGACATGAGGGTTATGGGGTTGCTTTCAAGCCTCTAAAGAAATGGTTATGTCTAGTGGGTTCATTCACAATTGGGGTTTTGCAAAGGGACATCTAACTAAAAAAGGATTACAAATGACAATTTTTATGTTTTCAGTGTTTAATATATTATAACTATGGTGTATTATGTGTTCTTACAATTTGAGTATTGAGAATTCTTTTTTAATCCAATAATTATTGGGTGTTGTGTAAAAGTCCTTTTGAGTTCTTGATAAATTTATGGTCAATTGTGCATATTATATATATATATATATATATATATAGTGGAATGCAAAAGGAATGCATTAAAAAATGCAATTGATATCAAACTTTTTTTTATTAAAAAAACATGTTTCTCATCATGCAACTACATGTTCATTAGGTCAATTTGATGAATAAATAAATCATATGAAAATTTCAAAGTTTTCAAAATTTGAAGCAAAAGGTTGCAAAGGAAATTATTATTTAAAAAAATCCTTTGGCTATTTGTTTATATTCATTAGGCTCAAAATCTTTAGTTCTAGATGCATGTCACAGTGCAAGAAATAATCATGCAAAAAAAACATGTTTAATTGATTTTTTAAAAAAATTGAACATTTTTTGCATTTATTTTGGCAAACCAAAATATTGATGCACAATTATATATGCATGTGAAAAATCACCATCACCATGCATGAATTATCTTATTTTGAACTATTCAAATTTTCTCATTAAATTTGGTCCATGTAGATGTCGTTTGTAAAAAGTAACCCTAAAATAATCTTGAAATTATTTTTCCTTTTACAAAACCCCAACTGTAAATGGACCTTGGTAACCAACACCACCTCATTGGTTACCTAGTTTGTAGCCGATTTTGGGGTCCTATTCCAATGTTTTTCAAGGCTTTTTCCTAGGTGGGTAGGCAACCCATCTATAACAAGCTCCACCTATTGTGTTATCAATGTCCAAGACAATTTGTGAACATGATTGTATTGTGAATTGGTAGTGAGAAAACCAGTTACACTTTGGACTAGGTCTAGTAAGAACCATTTATCACCATGGGGTGTTTTTTTCCCTCAAATTTGTCAAGTAGGTCCATTGGTGAGGATCCCCACCATTAAATGGTGATTGTCCTAGGTGGGCTGTAGCATTTTTAAAAAAGTGCTGCTACAAGTGGTGAACCAGGATGTGCCTAGGTCAAGATGTGATTAATTCAATTTTTTTATTTCAAAAAATAGTGAAAAAAATCCCTGTAAATCACAAATTTTTATTTATTTATTTTTTGGTTTACTTAAAAAATCAATTGCCAAGTTGTGAAAATTTGCCCAAACAAAAAGAACACTGGTTACCACCTAACGAAACAGCAGCTTGCCCACCCTAAACCCTAACCATGGTCCTTGGTGGAACAGGCCCAGTACCCTATGGGGTTCATTCCATGGTGAAAGACATCCAGATGACTCAAATGTTTCTGATTCAGTATGTGTTGAACCTTTTCCCTTGTACCCAAATAAGGTAAGCAATGTGAAGGTGCATCATGAAGGTGCATTCACACTTGGTGTTAGGACTCTAGCATTGAGTCCCTTCTCACCATACTAGTCATTTGAGACTTAAACATACTTATCATGAAGATTTTATGTTAAAATAACATTCACTTAGCTATTGCCCATTTAACATTGGGTGCCACCTAGGATGCCACCTAGATTTACATTTAACATTGATTTAACATCAAGTGTGAATGCACCATTACAAGACTATTTACATTGGCACGGCATGCTACTACTGTCAGAGAATATTAGGGTACCTAGTTTCTTTGGCTTTCCACAGAGCATTTTACTCCTTACAAATTAAACCTCATAGCCAGATTTTGGCTAAGTCTTCATAGGGACAATTGCCATTTTTTGGGTACAACTTTCTAGGGATGATTGCCACTTTGGCTACATTAAAAAAAAATTCCTAAAAGAACCACTGGGTATCATAGATCACTTTTGAATGGCAAGTGGTATCTTTGGGTGGTGGTAATAAGATGGTGAGAAATGGAATATGTCAGTAATTGATCTAACGAGCCTTGTAAACAAAGGTCTAAGACCTGAGAGAATTTGAGTAAAAATTGTAGTTGTGGCTGGTTCTGCTTTTACTTTGACCCGGAGTTTCATGCCCAGTTTGCAGTGGTCTTCATTTCCACAGATGAAGTAATAAGTTCCGGCTTTGGTGAGGGTGATGTTGGTGCTTCCTGAGTACCACACACCAATTGTATCGAGCTTGCAGGCAGCGAAGTCAGCTTCATCGGCAAGTTCATACACATTGTCATCAGGTGAATATGAAAACACTGCACAGACAATAGAGTAGAATTGAACATCATGGGCATGACTGTCATTCATGCTCTACCATATCGAGATGCTTACATCTAGACTGCTATTTACAATTGGTTTTTTTTTTGGGTGGGGGCTATTTACAATCAAAAAGTGATTGTTAAAGATGTTTTAATCAAGTTTTTCTGGGGAGAATTTTCAATAGCCAAAATTCAATTCAAAATTTGAATAAAAATTGTCAAATATACACACATGGTTCAAGTAAGTAGCCAAAAACATATACTTGGTGTTTTTAAAAAATTACTTTCATATTTAGCTTGTACCCAAATCTGTCTAAATCTTGATATATATGGATGATTGCTACTTTGGGTACATCACAAAATTGACTCAAGAAAACACAAAACAGAATTGGGTACATCACAAAATTGACCCAAAAAAAACAGAAAACAAAATTGGGTACATCACAAGACTGACCCAAGAAAACAAAAAACAGAATCTGGGTACAACTAAGAACAACATTTGTATATGTGTGTTGTTTTTAAGCTATTTTCGATATCTTTATATTAAGCTGGTTCATATATTATGATCATGATGTAATTAGTGCAAGCTAATTAGGAGAACTGAAATGAGAAAAATAAACCTCATCAATCAATCAAGTTGTAGCTTGACACGCCAGGAGAAATGACATCCTAGTAGGCACTGTGACTAATTGCTGCAAATAATAGTACTTGAGGGAATAAAGTTGTCTGTAAAGTCAGGCAATTAGGGGCAAGAACGGCCGGTTTCGATATAATAGGGCAACAAACGCGTAACTGCTAATGAAATTTTACAAAATGAAATAACTGGGACCCAAACTAAGTTTTCTACCAATTTTGGTAGTAAACTGAGTTTCATCCCCTCTTTCCTTTTTCCTGAGCGCCTCCTCTGCTGCTACATATATTTTCACTGCTCCTACTTGTACAACTACTATAATTAGTCTCGAACCTTGTGCATTAAATGTTGAGTTTCAGCATTTCATACTGAGATTTAATAAAATGTCCTTACTTTGCGGATACCACTGAAAGAGGGGATAGGGACTGAAAGAGAGGGTGACTTCACGGATAACTTTAATATTACAGCAAAATCAACAGAAGGTGTGTGATCACTAGGAACACTTGAGTAACTCAAAATTAAATACTGATCCCTGCAAAACTGTATTGAATGTAAGCTAATTGCAGTCTAAGATGTAAGAATTAGCTGCTGCAAAAATTGATTTGCAAAATTCAAAGTGGACATATTGATTCATGCATAATTCAGCCACAATGGATGTCGAAACTCCTTTTAGATTTCTCAAGCTTGTGAATGGAGGATTGGAATCACTAGGGGAAAGAGTATAGATCTATATCTATCAGCCACCAATTAGTAAAATCTCTTGCGATGTAATTCGGGACTTAGAAAACTCATTTGAGCTATCGATCGAGGAGGCCAGCGAGCTCGCTGAGAGAATTGGAGCCCTGAGAGAGATACATAGTAGCGCAGTTGTAAGACAGATTATATATGTAGGAGATCTGACATTTGGAGGAGTTAGGCATGGAGAGAATAAATCACGCACCTAAGACATCGCCCACTTGGAAGCTGATGGATTTCGCCCACACTTCGCTGTACCAATCGGTTTGACCTGATGGCGGAACCGACCATCCTACAAGTCCACCCACTGCGTGCAGCTCTGTAGCTTGAATTCCGGACAAAAGATTCGCCAATATTCCAAGCAATAGCATATAAGATTGTGATCTCATCCTCATCGGGTATATTGTTGTTCCTCCAACTAGTTGGGCGCCTGTAGAAGGCATGACTAATTAGCTCGCTTCCCTAGCTTTTGATCTGCAGCTAGCTAGCTAGCAGCTCATAACATCTTCAACCAGATCTGCAAAGAATTAGCATTTCTCATTGAGGAGTTTATATGTAGACTTCCTCTCTACAACACTGATGAATTCCAACTACTACATATGGTCTTGAAGTTGATCTCTGAAACTTCCTGCAATTTCCTGACCTCCAGTGCAAGCTCTAAATTCCCTAGTGGAGATCGATCTAAGATGTTTGTGAAGCCCAAGAATGAACTGGAGATGGATTCTTCTGATGGCGTTGTGAGAGCGTCTGAAGTACCTACCCGTTCAGTTCACGGAGGAAGCTCTAGCTCCCTACCCTGCAATCATTGGTTTGGTGCTTGAACCCGCCGGTTATCTTAACGGTTCCACGACAGCCGGATATCTATTCTTCAAAGACCCCGCCCGCCCAGATCTGGCTCCCAAAAGGCTGGACCTGGGACCTGGGCAGTTCTTTAACTTCAGTGTAGGGTAAAGCCCAGCCAGCCTGGGGGCTTCACTACAGAGGCTGCCCCGCCCCCTCCCCCCAAAACCACTGTGCTGCTTTCAATCTTTTTGATACCCTCCGGATACCATATCATGAAGGGGGGGGGATGCTAGGTTTTTACAAAACCTGGAAAAGAAAGGGCAATTCTTCTGTTAAAAAAAAAATCATATACCCAGACTGGATTTTTTCTTCCAAATCAAATACCCACTGATATTGCACCAAATAACACCCCCCGCCAGTTGATTTTCAATGTGATCAAAACCTAGCAGGCAGCTATTTGTGCTGATATTTGCTAAAGAATCTAGATGTGCATAATGTGTACTTGGCAGCTCCACAAGCAACTAAACTAGTTGCAAATGACACTTTTAATCACATAAAACAAGTCGCAAAGTGTGGATTTCCTGACTCATACCTGCCCAACTCAAGTTTTTCAGAAACCAAGAACCCCATTGATGTTGTATCAAGAATCAAAATACTCACCTAACACTTCTTATAACTCCTCATCCCATATTTTTGGGTTTCCTGAGTTAGAGCGACTCCAGCAGTGCTCACTATGCGATCCTGCACAGTAAAATTGCATGAAAAAAAGTCAAAATGTGCCAGTTGGAATCAGGAAAATGGTTTGCGGTGGCTGGCGAACGGTGCAGCGAAACTCTGCTGCACCTGCAAAAAAGAGTTAACTAAATACGATCTCATTTCCAATAAGTGTTTCTGATTGGCCCATCGTAATGATTTGTCCAGGTGGTTTGCTGTTAGTACTCCCCCCACCTGTTTTACGGTTTCAGTTTTATCGGTGGGGTTGCAAAAAAGTAAATAACTAAACTTGGATATTTAAAAGATTTTTGCAGCTTCACACACGCGGAGCACCTCTGGAGATGCTCTTATTACAACATGCATATGAGGTAGTTTGCCAAAATTCAAGAAGTTTCCTCACAGATTTTATAACACATTCATTTAATAGGTAGTTTACCAAGAAACTTGACCAAGCTCATGAGGTAGTTTAGTTTCCCATCATCTAAGGAAACTTATACCTGATGCTTTTATAACATACATGTTCATCACGTAGTTTACGTAGAGACATCTAGTTGGATTTGAAATCAAGGGGCCTTGCTGAAACTTATTGCTGGGTCAAAACAGCAAACTAAACAATTGGGGAGTAGCAGCACCTTGAGAGGCTCTCTCTTTCTCTCTTTCCCCTTTGCTTGAACTCTGAACTGCCATATAATTCAATAACCATCATGAATGGCTGCTACACTCAGTAGAACGTCACATGTACACACAGAATTATGTACTAGGGTGTGCTCCGCTCTCAAACCCACCAACCGTCCACTTGCAAACCAACTAACTACCAATGAGAGAGCTGACAAAAAGGCACCACCATTTTATATACGTTACCATAGCCTAGGGTCAACTTTCACATTGGCAAAACAAATAATTAATTTTTTAAAAAAAATCTTTTGAATATTGAAATTATTGTTTTTCCATGATCTACCCAGCAGCAGCAGTGGTTTTTTTTTGGGTGCAAAATATTTCCAAAATGAAATTAATAATAATAATAATAATCAGGGAATATTCTGCCACCAGAATGTGAAAATAAAAATTAAAAGAGAATATTTCAACTTCGCCTCTTTTTTTTGGAACAAAATTGCCAAATTTTTAATTGAATTTTTTTTTTGGCTACATTTGGACTTTGATTTTAGTTTGATAACATTTTAAGATCTAGTTTTGTTTACTATTTTAGACGGGTTCTAAAAACCTATTGCCATCTAATGCTAAAATCCCTCTTGGGATGCTAATGAATGATGCAACATCAAAAAAAAAAAATTGAAAAAAATATCACCAATAGTCTACAATTGTCTATTGTGTATACCTAGTCAATAATAGTTATGATAATTTTCAACACCTCAGTTTCATATTTTCACACCCAAAAGGGGGGGAAAATTAATTAAAAAAATTGTTTGTATTTTATGCGCCAAATTTTATAGCAAATTTTGTTGTTGTTGGAGGCTGGCCAGCACTGTGGGGCCAGTAGGCATATTGCACAGCTCCTCAAGCCTTTAGAAGAAAAGTCCAATCATTTAGCATGTTGAACAAGGGGTGTGTTGGTCACAATGTGGCCTTGCCATTTACATTAAAAAGTATCTTAAGGCAAAAGAAGAATGAATGGAAACTCAAAAATATTTCACCATGCAAATATATAATCTTCAAAACAATCCTCTAAAAGAAACCAAAATCCTTCAAGATATTATTATAACTCTCTAACTAATCTCAAGTTTCAACACAAGCCAAAATATCATCTTTCAAAATTCCTTGTATAAAAAATGGATCTATTACCTAGGGGCGAAAATCCCTTATGCTACTATACTCTATAATGAATCTAAACACAATATCCTTCTTGCCTTGGTAGGCAAGGCCAATAAAGGTGTAGGATACATGAGGTTCATGCCATGATCTAATTTACAATTACCCTACTTAGGCCTAGTTGAATTTCAAGTTACTTCATTTATTCTACATGTAAGTACAAGAAGAAAATAAAAAGAAATTAAAAAAAACCCATAGGAGTGGATCTTTGAGAATAATTGGAATATCAATTATTTTACTCCCCTTGTCTACTTCTAAAGCTTGAAGTCCAAAGTAATTAATCTTTTAAGCTACTTCCAACTGAATAATAAGTATTTTATATACATGTATGCTCGAAGATCACCTATTTTCTCTTCATAAGATACAAGCTATTTCGAGCATTAAGGTGTTATTGAACCAAGTGAATGTGTAACCCTTGAACCTTAGATATGGCCCAACAAACCATTACTGACTTTGGACAAATTGTGGCTCAAATACAATTTTAATTTCATTCTCTGGTTATATAAAAAAGCATCCATTGAAACAAATATTTCCATTCAGAACCAAAGGAAACAAAAAATCACCCAATCATGAAGTTTTATTTGATCCAAATTTTATGTTTTGGGCTTTGAATTTTGCATTCTAGTGTCAAGGTTTCTACCAAATTGTATCTCGGGTTGTCCATGATATTTGAAGACCTCACTTCTTAGAAATTAGACCATGAACAAAAGAGCCTTGAAGTTAAATTAGACCATGGGAAAAAGCAATTTGTAATGAAGCAATCATATAGAACCAAGAGGATGAAATTGGGACCCATTAGCTTTACATGGGAAGACCAAGACAAGAAAAACTCAAGGTGGCATGAATTTGGTACCAAATCTACTTTGGTGTGAACCAAAAAAACAATTGTTTGCCTTTTGTTAGTTAGGTCAACTTCTCAACATTGGAACAATCATAACAATGATAATAATAAAGTATTTGGAGCATTTGTATTGGCAACTAATTGGTTTGGGAAAAAGATCAACAACTAGGTATCCTTCCCCATTTCATATTATTATTCATAGTAAATAGCTTGGTAATAATAATACTACTTACACACCTAATAATGCAGAGTTTTCTTTGTTTCTCAATGTGTTTGGCTTCACAAAAGTGCCAAATTTATGTTGTATTACTAGTAAGGGACCAATCAAATAAGGGCATCCCAATAGTTAAGTGAATTTTGTAAACCCACAAGTTGAATAATGGAAAAGTGTCCACCAACCATGTTTGGGTGTTTCCTTCTCTTAAGATATTGCACACTTTTCAAAAGTCCACAATTTTGTTTTTAAGTACTTGGAGAAAAAGTGACATAGAATATTGGGTTTGTCATGTTGGCACATCACAATGACGGTGTGCTTTTTTCAATCATGTAACATCATTGCCATAAGACCTTTGTCATGACATGTTAGTATCAATAGATGATGACATCTAAACCTAACCCTAGGTTAGTAACTTCATTTTGCTTGACTAACCCAATTGAGTTATGTGTAGAAAATGGTTGTGAAATCTGAAAACTTACTTGAAGTTAGGTCGTACTTCAAGAAGAGTAGTTCAAACAAATGGACTTGATTTTTTAATTTTGAATTTTGGTTTAATAAGTGGTTTTTAATTTGCTTGAAAAAAATATTTCATGTTAGATCTAGAATCTGTGAAGGACTTGAACCAAGGGCCTATGTGGAGCACCTTAGCAAGCCACCTCCTACAAGGAGCCTTCAATGAGGTCATATGCAATAAAATAGTCAACAAATGTTCTTGGATGTCAATTAATAAAGAAGCTCACAAGGAAGTAAGTTCACCATTAAGTTTGGACTATCATAGTACCTTTTCAAGTTTATGGTAATTAAATTATTTTCAGAAATGTCAAATTCTCTAAAAATTATTTGTTTGAAATGTTAAATTTTAAAGAAATTACAAGGGAGGGTGAAAAAAATAAAATTGGTGGAAACCCATGAGCTTCTTGCTCCATGTCAATTCACCATGTTCATAGCAAGTATCCAAAAATTGACAACAATTCTTTATCCTCTAATTTGGTGGAACATTTTGTCTCCCCATTTTAAAAAAAAGAACCAATAGAAAATGTTGTAAAAGATGTCAATATCAATTCAAAGTCTAAAAATCATGCCAAAGAAGTTACCTAGATATTTATTGCTGAAATTTTATAATTTTTCTTAACTACCAACATGGGTTTTGAAATATAATACAATTATTCGACACTTCATTGCCAAACTTGAAAATGGACTATAATAATCAAATGTTAAACTACTCAATCAAGCCTTTTATAAGTCTCACTATTTCCTTTGGTAACAGAATTATCATTAGCCTCACCCCTCCTTTGGACCAACAACTTCTACACACTTAGCAACATGACAAAACCTTCAACCTAAAACACAAATGTTCACAATTTACATTTCACAACCAAATTTAGTCAAAAGTGTGTGATTGGAGGGGAACTTGAAATGCAAATGTCCAAAGATATTCACTAGCACCATCATCAATTGAACAATTGAAAAAAAGACCCAATTGTGTGTGTTCTTTTGGAATGATAGCAATTACTCTCCAAAGTACACACACAAAATTGCAAAAACACAAAACGGTTGTTGTTCCAAAAATTTAAAAAGATTTAGAACATTCAAAACAAATAAACTCCACATTACAATGGAAACATGAAAACCTCAACTTGACACCTTATTGCTAACCAAAACCTCTTCACAATTGTTGTTCCTTATCTCTTCGTGCAATAAGAACACAATAGACCTCACACAAAAACCACAATTGAACATCAAACTAAAATGACCCCAAATTTAGGGGCAATGTTGAATCGCTTTGTAAAATTTTTGTGCCATTTATCACATGTTTACTCATGTATTGCCAAAACACAAGGTTCTAGTGCTAAGTTAAAGGGACTTTACAGATAACTTTAATATTTTTTAGAATTATCAAATGCAACAAAGGTTAATCCCATATTTTATAAATAGATTATGGCATATAACCACCAACTACATTTCCCCTTCTTCCAAGATGATAAGTAGTTTTTTCGCTCTCCTTTCAATAAGTACAAAATCAATTAAGATGATTAAGATCTTGTTTAAAAAATCCTTAGATTTTTGAGCTTTTGGTCATCCTTTGAATATAATAATATGTCAAAGAAGTGTTTGTTGGCTTAGAGGATGTAAAGGTTCCACTCTTTACTAGTATGTGATTACAACTATTTTTTATGAAAGCAAATTGCACATGGTGTAAATTGATCCTTTCAAGTTTGAAATTTCCTACAACAAGCTAATGAAAGCATTGTAATTTTACATAATATTCTCCACATATCCACAATGAATTTAAATTTTGAAATCTATGAGTTCATATTGTTGCAAAAAAGTTGAACATTTTCTCAACCATGGACCAAAACTTGACATCAATCAATCCTTTGGCATCAAAATTTCCAATATGAAAAATAATGAGCTTTGATTCAAATTTACATCCTCATAACCATTTGTCCTATACATATAACTACACCATTTGAAATATGGTGTTCCATGAACACATTTTTGGTTTCATTATGAATGGAAACATTCTATAAACAAAATTCCTCTCCTTTTATATTTAACTGATTTTATTTCTTTGTTCTAATCAAATACTTGATATAATGTTGAACATCTTGTAACAAAAACTTTTTAAAATGGGCTTGCAACTTCCAATTCATTAAGTGTCCTAAAAGTTATGAAGTTCAAAAGCCTCAACAAATTGAAATACTTCAATTTTGGTAGTGGGATTTTGGTAGTTTTAAAATTTGTCATTTTAATGAAGGCCCATGGAAACTTATAAATACAACTATATGGAAAGCAATGCCTCTTATAAGGGTCTCGTCGATGGTGACCTCATGATGCATCTATGATAAATATATATATCCTAATTTCAAATTAAATGGACTTGAACAACATTAAATCCTTATTTCATTTGCATTGTGCAAATTTAGGGTTTGAAGATTCTTGTGAAGTAGCATCATGTCTTTTGAACATCCCAAAGCTTTTAATGCAACCCAATGGTAAGGAACTAGGAAATGCATTTAAAGCTTAAACAATTTTTTTTGCTTGTTCAATGGAGGTATTATCACCAATACAATTTCATGTCAAACCTATGAGTTGCGTCATTTTTTATCATCAATGAAAGCATAAACGCCCAAAAAAATAGATTAAATGACTATTGTAACATGTGGTTAGCTTCCAAGTTGAGCAAAAAAATTATTATTATTTTCCAACACCATATTCATAAATATATTTTTGATATTTCTCAACTAATTTGCATCCCATTTTTCTTCAATTCAATTTGATTCAATTCAATTCAATCTTAATCCAATTTTTGAATTGAATTAGAGTTGAATTGGAGTTATAGTGAAATAAATATGATGAATTCAATTCAAATCAATTTGCATGCAATTTCATTCAAATGTTTTCATTCAAAATGGAACTTAATTTCCACATTGAAATCAATTCATTTCTTTCATTAATTGATTAGATGATTGTCACTAGTAGTACAAAACAACATGGAGCCCAAGTAGATCAACATCATAATGAACATCATAATAGGTTAATATTGTAACCAAGGGTTAGACTTGTCATTGTAAAATTGAAATTTTCATTTTTCCAAAACTTCAATTATTTTTTTTTGCGTAATGAAATTATTTTATTTTTCATTCATGCAACTTTGAATTTTCTTGAAATTTGTCATATGTTGGATACACAAAAAAAAATATTGGATGGTATGTGGTAGATGGTGGCATTAAATGCATGGTTAGATGTTACACATACATGCTTATTCATGCATCTATTCTTCATTAAACACACATAATCCAAATTATCCATCAAACAAAAAGAAAACCTATCACAATGTTGATGCATCTAGAGGACCAAGGATGACATCAAAATATTCACCAAGGCAATCAATTTCACTCATGACGAAGATAAAAGGTGTCAAGTGGATTGCTTGTAGAAGGTGGTTTTTTATACAAATGCCTATATTTTGTGTTCACAAATTTCATCATTAAAGAAGTGAAATATTCAACATTTTTGTCACCTCTACTTGGGCATTTTATGATATTCTAGATTATTTAATGATAAACCTAACCATAGGCTAGGGTAGTATAAATATGTGTGAAATTGTAATATTGTGGAATAATATATGAATTTGAAGCACATAAGTGGCTATGGAATATGAAAAGGTTCACATTGGAATCTAGAGCTAGGGATTTGGGTTAAGGTAAAACCATAGTATTTATAATTTATCTAACATGTGATAATGTCAATGTATATATATATATATATATATATATATATATTAGTGAAAACAAAAAATAACATGTTGTGGTCCCAAAATAGAAGTCTAGTGGGCTTGGGCAAGTAAACCAATTGGCATACTTGGAGCTTTAGGTAGCTTAAACATGTTTTTTTAAAACTCAAAAATTTTAAATGTTCAAATAGAAGGAAGAACCTAAAAACAACACACCATCTGTCTTGAGGTAGTTGGAATTAATTAAGGTCCAAATTATTAATGACCAAAAAACCTTGGTAACAAAAATTATTTTATTTTACCACATAATCGTGGTCATTGCCCTAGCAAAAAACCCATTTGTGATACAATAATTATCAAACTTTTCACATGATTCACAAACTTACTCTAATTATATGGAATCACAATGTTTAGTAAATACTATATACAGATTTCATAAAGATTTTAAATCATTTCAATTTCTTAAAAATATTTTTTTAATTTTTTAATAATTTGTGCCATATAATATTTTATGCAAACATATTCCAACATCACATCATATCAAATTTTAAATTTTATTTTTTTTGCCTTTCTTTTTTTGGGTTTTGACCTATCATAATATACAATAACATTGTGAAAATTTATCATAATAATGACATGGTTGAAATTCAAACATGGTTCCCTTGAAAGAAATACAATGTGAAAACAATCTCCCCCGCCCAAGTTTGCTTTCACCCCAAATTTCATTGAAACTATTCTTAATGTTCTTAATCATATGAGTCTTTCATATGATTAATTATCTCAAGATTAAGTGTTTTGACATCCTTTGATGCCCTTGTTGGAAGACTGTTGTGCAAACAAAGTTGTAAGCAATTTAAATATGGTTCTAAATTGGCAAGGAAGCTTTGTACACTCAAACTAAGTGGTACACCAAACCATTTCATGATCATGATGGAAAGTGCAATATAGGAAATTGTGATTATCGTGGCAAGTTTAATTGTTGGATCAAGGAATGTTGCAAGCGAAAGGTAGACATTCACAAACCTAATAACAACCACTATCTCAACCTAGAATAACATAGTAAATAGTCAATTCATTCAATAAAAAATGATCCAGCAAGATCTATGGATCTTCATGAGTAAAACATTAATGATTTGTTTGAAATAGTTGTAGCTAGCCTAGTGAAGACAAAACCACATTGGTAGGTTGACTTTAGAGTTTTTTGAAACATATTACTAAAAGTGGAAAACTCATGTCCAACCTCAAGAAGTTTATCATACTAGTTATTATGCACACAATAAGGGGACAATCACAAGTTCTATGATTGGCATGGCAATGTGCTGGACCTAGGTCCTCATGGCCACTACTTGTTTGAATAAATGTATCTAGAGTATATTAGGCCTTAAATTACATGATGCAAGATGATTACACAAACACTTATTAGGTTGGTAGTTACATGCAAACTAAATGGATGTACATACAATCATGAATTTACATTGGTAGCTACTTTAACAAGTTGCCCTTTGATCTACTCTCTTTGATCTTCAATATTTTAGTGTTCCATGTAGGACCCAAACCTACATGTGTGTTCATAATACTTACATAACGTGCCCATTATGGTATCAAAGCAATGAGGGGACATCTTTTTAAAAATTATGTTTGATTGTTATGAGTTGTGTGCTAAATCAACATTAAGAAATGAGATTAAAATTATTTTAGAATAAAATTGAATGGTTGAATGTGTTGTGTGCCAAAGTTTTTTTTTAAGTTGTCAATGTGATTGCAAGGGTTTTTTCTTTTGTCTTTTTTTTTGTGTTTAAAGTTTGTTTGTTATTTTTATTGACTTGCTTGTTTATTTTTAGTTGAATCTATTGTATTGGAATCAAAGACTTAAGAGCACCATGACAACAAGAAACGTTCTCCCTGACACACAAAAATTGACAAGTGACAACTACTAAACATTGAAGTCCCATTATAAGTTACTCATGATGAATGAAAATACTTTGAGGTATGTGGACCTCGATAGGACCAATCTTCCAATTGGAACAAAAGGTAATGAGATAATTTAGGGTCATGTCAAAGCTTTCTACTCCATCAACATGTTTTGTAGAGAAGATATTTTCAACTTTTTCACAAAAATCTCTAACCCACAAGTTTCTTGGAACACATTCAAAACTTGTTTTGAATTTATTAACAATGTTTTTCATATCATGCTCTTGGATAAATTGAATTCAATCAAGTTACAAGAAGGGTCAATGATGGAATACATTAAAAAACTTCAAGAATTCAAACTAAATTCAAGGGAATTATGGACACAACATATATAAGTCTAATCAAGTGGAGCACCACCTTGGAGGACATGACCATTAGACTTCTTCAAGCAAAGGCATGTTTGCAATTTTGCCAAAGTTCCATTGCCATCATGCCAATAAACATGGATGTGTTAACTACGAAGATGCAACATAATTCAATTACAACCTACAAGCAACAACATTTTGGCTTCAAACCTCCTTACCAAAGCTCTTAGTTTGGCAATCAACCCTCATATCAAACTTCATATCGCCCCCTACATCAAACATCAACTAGTTTTTTATGCTGCAATTTTTGTGGTTCCATTGAACATCTCATCGCACTTGTCCAAAATGTGCATAGGAAATGGCCAAGCATGTCCACGAATGTCATGATGTAGGTGGACTTGGACAAGCTCATCCCACATTTCAATCTCACATAATCATGATTCAAGAGCTTGGGGAAACACCTTTTAAGACAAATGATCAAATCAATGTCTTTAATGTGGCACTTAATGGGCTAGATTTAGAGCAAATGGTTCATAGATTATAGACTAAAGTTGTTCCTATCATGTTTATGGGGATCCTAATGTCTAAATTCTAGCCTGGATGTCCAACACAATCTAACTATGGTCCAAACAACAAGAATTTTTATTTTTTCTTATTAAAGGCAAAGGCATTGTAAATTTTGGATCTCAAGGTGAAATAAAAATCAACAATGTCTACTTTGTGCATGGACTTTCCTTCAATTTACTTTCATTAAGGTCCATAGCTAACATGGGGTTGGTTTTAATGTTTGATGATAAATAATGTCTCATCTATCAAGGCCCTAATAGGATTGTAGGTCAATGAATACGTGACTAAACAACAAGTCTTGACTGATACATCATCATTAATCCAAAATTCAAGATATGTGCAATTGCTTCACCTTTAGCAAGAACCTTTGGCATCATCACCTTAGGCACTTAAACCAACATAATGTTAAATCAATGGGGTCACATCATATAGTCAAAAGCATTCCCCTAATCCCCTGACCACATGATGTTTGCTATAACTATTAGCTTAGCAAGCAAGCTCATGAACCAATTCTAAAGGAAGTTATTCGCCCTTGAGCTAGAAAACCATTGGTTTTAATTCATTTTGATCTTTGTGGTGAAATTTGCCTTACTTTTTTGGGTGGCAATTTTTTTTGTCACATTCACTAATGACTATGCCAAGTTCACCTGGATTTATTTTATACGGAATAAATATGAAACTTTGCAATATTTTCAACATTTCAAGGCCAAAGTTGAATTAGTTTTCAACACCAAGATTCAAATCATTCAAGGTGGGGAGTTTCTTTCTTTGACTTTCACTATTCAATGTTGAATTTAGCTGGTATCCACTAAAAACTCATACAAGTGTATGCACCCCATCAAAATAGGGTTAATGTTCATGCAAAAATAGAACATTTCTTGAAAGGCACAAGTTATGATGTTTGAAGCTTATATGCCACAATTCCTATGGTTAAAAGTTGCGAACATCGCCAATTATTTCACAAATCATTCTCTAACCCATGCTAATTATGGTGTGAGCCATACTAATCCCTCTTTGGCAAACCCCTTGAGTTGCACCATCTTCAAATGTATGGTTGTGTGGCTTTCATCCACATCCCCAAAAAGAAGTGTGTCAAGCTTGATGCTCACAATGAAAAATTCATTTTTGTTAAATATTCCAATGAAACCAAAGGGTTCCACTTTTATAATCTTGCTTCTAGCATGATTACTATTAATATTGATGCAAAATTTATAGAACACCACTATTGACATACATTATCAAATTTCACAACCCTTGTTGTGTTTTTTGAAGCTTTGATGAATCAATTAACATCTATTCAAGTCATTGACCCAGTCTTCACACCTTTGTCAAGTGTGTTTGCAACCCTATCAACATTAGAAAGTTTTATGCCCACTTCTTTGCCCTTACATTTAAAAGTTTCCACTAGCACCTTCACCTTTTCAACATATGATTTTTCCCCCATTTCACCACCACCAACATCTTCCAATTCTTCAAAATCTACATCAACAACTAAATTGATCGGCCTTCGTTGTTCAACACATTACATTTCCCCAACTATTGGTTGTTGGAATATGTTGTTCATGTGGAGTTCTTTGATGACATCATCTCATGTGTGGTTACCTTGGATGAACCATGTTTCTATTAAGATGTAACATGTGGTCCTTCTTGGGTCAATGCCATGGAGTAAGAAATGACCTAATTCATGACAATGAAACTTGGTCATTAATTGATCTTTTGCCTAGCCTCAAACCCATCTCAATGAAATGGGTCTACAAATTAAATAGTTACCCTCTTGACACCTCCCCCCAAAGCACATGGCTTGTTTTGTCACTTGTGGTGATCAATAGGATGATGGGATTAACCACTAAGAGACATTTGCACTAGTCATCAAATGGTCAACAATGTTGCCATTGTTGCACAAAAAAGGTGGCATGTGCACCATATGGATGTAGAATTGGCTTTCTTCAATGGCAATATTAGTAAGTACTCTTTCTCAAGCAACCCCTTAGTTTTATCAAGGCAAGTTCCAAGGGCAAAATCACAAAATGTACAAAGTTATGTATGGTTTACATCAATCTCCTCATGCATGGAATGAACAAATCAACATGTATCTCCAATCCATTGGCCTCATCCCTTGTTTTCCAAACCCCCTAGCTTGTATGTGATGATTGTTGGTGATTTCATGTTCTTATTGATTATCTATGTTGAAGATTTGATGATCACAAGAAATTTCATTCAAAAGATTGAATAGCTCCAATAATAACTTTGTGAACAATTCACCATGGCCCTTTTTCTTTGTACCTTGGTATGGATTTCTTTTATAGTCTTCACGATGTGATGTCCCATTATCGATATGTTCTAAAATGTCTCATTGACATGGACTTGAATGATTACTTTCTCAGTCCAATCCCCATGGATCCCAATAGCAAGCTCTCTCTTGAGATGGATTCACCATTGCTCATGGCTTCCACCATCACATATTATTGAATGGACCTAGGCAAGCTTTTTCATGCCGCCAACATTCACCTTAACATTGCATATTTTATTAGTGTCATGACCAAATTCACTACTGCTCCTCATGAGGCTCATTTTGAAGCAATGATCCTTATTTTCTACTATTTGAAGGGGTTTTTGGATTTTACAATTCATTATGAACGAAGGGGATATTATACTAGTTGATTTCACTAATAATGATTATCTTGGTGATTTGGATAAGTGCAAATCTATTTCTAATTTTTTGTTTAACATAGGTAGTGGGCCCACATCATAGAAAAGCAAACTCCAAGATGAAATGGCGCAATCTAATTATGAAGTGGAATATTATGCCTTTATGGTTCAATTACGGAAGAAACATTGTGGTTGCATCATTTATTGGAGGAAATGGGTTTTCCACTTTTGAAACCAATGACAATATTATTTGACAACTAAAGCTACCTAAAGATGTTGAAGAATTTTGTTTTTCATGCTTGCACCAAGCACATTAAAAAGGCTTGTCATTTTATCCACAACCAAGTTAAGAAAGGGAGAATCATTCTAGGGTACATGAGGTCCAAGGACCAAATTGCTAATGTGTTTACCAAAGCAATGATCAAGGTTCGGTTTAATGAATTGAAAAGTTGGTCACAATTAAAGACACATAAAAAGGTTGACATAGAGTAAATTTATTAGAATATTAGTAATTACATAGTTTTTATAACATCTTTGCATAGTCTCCTAGGCTCTCATAGATTTTATGTAAGGTGTTAGTATAAAATAAAAGCTTGTGTCCCATCAAGTTGTAACTAAAAACTTGTAGACAATCACATCTCGGACTCAAAGGGAGTGTTGGACCTAGGTCCTCATGGCTAGTCCATTACTTGCTTGGATAAATGTATGTAGGATATTAAATTAAACCTTAAATTACATAATGCAAGATGACTACACAGACACTCATTAGGGCGATAGTTATGTGCAAGTTAAATGATTGCACATATACTTACTAATTTACATTGGTAGTTACTTTAGCTAAATGGTGCCCCTTGATCTGTTATATTTGATCTTTAGTATCTTAATGTTTCATGTAGGACCCACAACTTACATGTGTGGTTATAGTCTTTATAGAATATGTCCATTAGAATGTTGATGTTAAAATACCACTTGGGGAAATGAAAACCATAAAAAATGTTTTGTATGTATTTGACTTTAAAAAGAACTTGTTATCAATTGGATCATTTATTAACTGAGGTTATTACATTGTTTGTGATGATAAAAGGTGCCTTGTTATCAATAAACATTTTTATGAAGTGGTAATCATTGGAGAACAAAATAACAAGAATAGGTTGTGTAGGCTTGGGATGACTATTGTTCTTGGCAACTCATTGCCAGTGGAGGTCCACTTGGTCTCATTTACTAGCAAACCACAATGTAGCATTGTTAGTTAATGCATCTCAACTACATGAAAAGGTTACATTTCCTTACTATTAATAAAATGACAATTGGCATGATCTCATACTTGCCATTTATAATACAAGTTTGCTAAGGATGTCACCTAGGACAACACAAATGTCATCGCTTCTCAAACAACACTTCTAATGCTATGAATATGCTTAAACTAGTAGTACATGTAGACCTTATGAACCTTTCCTCATCAAATCTTTGTTTAGTTAATTTTAATTCATGACCTTTGAAGATAATTTTTTTATAAACATATGTGGGCATATTTCTTATAGAGGAGATGAAGCATTTTCTAAGTTTCTTACATTCAAACAAGAAGAAAACCTTACCAAAAATATGATTGTCCCTCTTCATTTAGATTGAAGGTTTAGAGGATATTCTCCCCCTTGGTCTAAATGATAATAAAAGGATGTGTTACCAAAAGGATGGGATGTAAAACAAAATGGTGTTACATAATGGATGAATAGGTCTAGATAATTTAAAGAACAAGGTTGATGTTAAAGAGTGAGACTCCAAACCATTTATGGGTTGATGTTGTTAGCACATCAACCTATTTGCTAAATTGTTGCCCCATAAGAGGAAATAATAAAATCACACTAAAAGAATTATTTTAAAACTAGTAATCAAATTTCTTGCACATTTGCATGTTTTTGGTTGCAAAGTTTTCATTCACATACCAAAGCAAGATTAAACTAAATTGCAAGTTATGGACTTTGAAGGAATCATGATGGGATACAATGAGTATTTAAATGTTTATATAGGTGTTTTGACCCTATAGACATAGAAAAGATATTTGTGATTAAAGACAAAAACTTTGATGAACTATCTTCTCATACACCACAACATATTTTATTAGAACCCCTTGCAAGATCAAGGATGGCTCATGCCATGTAGCAAGAAATGGATTCTATCCAAAAAAATCAAACCTAGAAGCTTGTAGACTTGCCACAAGGAAAGAAACAAATAATGGGATGCAAGTTCTACAAAGTGAAGCCCAACCTCGATGGCAAGACTCAAAGTGAAGTTGGTAGCACATGGGTTCAAACATAAGGAGAGTGTTGATTTTAAAAAGACCTTTGCCCCAATGGTAAGGTGGAGCATTGTCCAGACACTTTTTGTTCTTGTTACTCACGATAATTGGGATGCTTTTCACCTTTATGTGACAATCACCTTCCTTAGTGGTGAGTTGAAGGAGGAAACTTATAAATAAACAAACCTAATGGGTTTGTAGCCAAAGGCCAAAAGAATAAAGTTTGTACACTTGTCAAAGCCTTATATGGCCTACATTAGGCTCCAAGAGCATGATATGATAAAATAGATCAACGTCTTAAGGAACAAGGATTGAAAACACAACAATGCATCCTACAATCTATATTATACTATTGAGAACAGAAAAATTCTGGTCTTGTACATAGATGATTTGTTGCTCACTAGAAGCCACAAAGAGAAAATAACTTGGCTGAAGCTACATCTAGAAACTATGTTTCAAATGATTAACTTGGGCAACTTGAAACTCTACCTTGGTATTGAGTTTATCAAGTTGGACAAGGGAATAAATTCATGATGTAGAAGGATTACATGAATAAAATCCTTGAAAAATTCTAGATGAGGGATTGCAATCCATCAATGACCCCATTTTCAAATGGCTTTGGGCTTGGGAAGGAGGAGCATTTAGAATCAATTGAGCCTACCATTTATTAGAGAAATAGTCGGGAAGTTCATTTACCTACCTAACACCCAACCCAATATCACATGTTTAGTCAATGTAGTTAGTAGGTACATGAGTGCCCCTTGTAGTTTGCACCTAGAAATAGTGTGTTTCTCAAAAAGGGTTAAGTGTTTTTACTGAAATTCATGGCTAAGCTTTACAACACATCTCCAACAGCCAAATCATGCACATTTTCCATGTAGTTGGGTCTGTACTCTCGACACCCAGACATGGCATGTATACAAACTGCAGCAAAGCTTTGTGTCATGTACAATTCTGAACTTAAGATCCAGTGAAACAGGTGTGCAATTTATGAGCAAGCAGATGGGTGTTTGGACTAATTGGCTACCTTCACCATGGCAAGGGTTCTCTGTATGTCAATTTGGTTGATGAAAAGCACTTCTACTGTAAGACCTACCATGGCATCTCCTGTAATTGAGATTAAATCCAAGCTGTCAAGTTTTCAGCAAAGGCTATGAAAACTCTGCAATGGTGGTCAAATCTTTGAGAGCACGAGTCCTCTTTCCTATAGATTTTGTGTCCACACTTCTGAAAAGCAAGGGGGGAAGAGGGGCATTACTAAGTAAAAGGGAGTCAGGAAATGAGGCCTGCGGAAGCCACTCTTGAAGGGCATGAGCCCCTGAGATAATCCGGCCTGTATTCCATGGAGCAAACTCAAATGGGGCGCCTATGGCAGACAGTGCACTATGCACAGCCTTTGCAATTGGAAGAGTTCTTGAGTCCTTCTTTGGGTCAATATCTCCCCACCTGTCCAAAACCCCAATGTTTATGGTCGTGTTATCTTTATCACTTCTAAGATGTGGCACTAATCTGATTCCCAGAAGGAGGGGGCAATATCATCCAACAATCATATGCTACAACTCTTTGGTTAGCATCCTACACCACTAAATGAAATTGCCTGAGCCTTGTGCCATAACACAACGTGAGTCTCCAGTCCTGCTGCCCATGGAGTGAGCTAATTCAGATTGGAGATAAAACAATGGGAGAAGTAATAGGTGAACTTCTGCAAGAAATTATAAGATCAGAAAAGGAAATACTCACTTTGTTACAATGCTGAGGAGAGGAGGAAGCTCTTCCCCCAAAGAAACTGCTGTTTTCAAGTCCGCCAGCCACACCATCAATGTTGTCAATGCTGCCCCTGTTGACATCCTGGCCACAAGGAACACCATCAAATGCATTAAAATTTGTCAGAAGCTCATTATCTTCAAATGCAGCACTTAACAAAACCAACCAACTCAGGGATGCAAAAGATAAGTGAGAAAGAAATGTCATCAGGTAGGACTTCAGAGTGCAGGCAATGAAGAGGAAGATGAAGTAAAGAATGATATGAAACCTATGAACATCAATGGCCCACATCATGCGAGTGTGACTGAGAGCTTCAAGGAGAACCCCTCGGCGACGTCCCTCAGCAAGAATGCGAGCAGCTCTCTCTCTCTGACCTAAGCACCAAAGAGCTTCCAGCAGTGCATTGTAGAAATGAAGATTGCTCCCAACCCCATCCCTTCTGAGGTTATCAAAGGTGAACTCCACCATCTGCCAATTTGAACCTTGGTCTACATCACCCTTCAAAATTCCAGCAACCAGGCCATAGATAGTTGGCATTTTTGGAGCCATCATTTCATTGAGTAACTTGTTGGCATCATCCCACCTGCATGAGAGAAAGCCACGTATTTAGCCATATAAATGTCAACCTAAATCTAGAAACTTTTTGGCCAAGAATAGAAAGCATTATAGAAAGGTTCCCATTGAACCTTGGAGTAAGACAATTGCCCAGTTATGCTTTAAAGATCTTCTGGAGGTTCTCAACATTCTTGTAGGATGGCAGTCCATGAAATGCCAACATGAACATGAGAAATTAGAGGGAGCCTGCGCTCACCGGTTACGTCGGGCACAGATAGAGAGCATAAGACAATATGCACTGACAGTAGGAACCCTGCCTCCAACCTTCATTTCCAAAAACTGTGCTTTAGCTTCATCAAACAAGCCTGCAGTGCAGTATACAGCCAACAGAGCTTCATAAGTCTGCTGATTAGCTGCACACCTTGCTTCTTCCATATCACGATAAACCTCCACTGCATCATCAAACAAACCCCCTCGGCCATATGCCTCTATCAGAGCATTGAATGTTGATGCATTGGCTGGAAGACCCCCATCAAACATAGTTTCAAAAGCTCCACCAGCTTCACAATATAATCCACCAGCTGCATAAACCTCAATAAGGGCATTAAAGGTGCCCTGATCAGGCTTACACCCAGTTTCCTCCATGCTGTGGAATGCACCGGTTGCTTCCTGATATAACCCTGCGGTCCCATATGCTTTTATCAAGCCTGACCCACAACAGAATTCTTTTGTCAATGAGGATGCTACCCAGCTTCTCAGTCAAGTGATCCACAACCACAATTTTGTGCCATTTCATAGCCCCAGAAATGCAGATGTAAAGCAATGCATCTAGGATTTGTGTGTAAGGCGCCTGTAGACTGCTATACATGTGATCCTCCTAGTCATTGTCTTTGCTTTCATGCAATCAAAAACTAACAGACCAACTGAATCTAGCATATGAATCTAGCATTGACACCCATATGTCTAGAATAGCTCCAGACATTTCAGCAATTTCAGTCCACACCTGTATAGACCTCCACTTTTGGGACAAGATTTCTCTGACGCATGTGTCGATAAATTTCAGTTGCCTCACGGTGAAGCACACCTTTCCCACAAGAATAAAGAAGGGCAGTGTACGTTGACATGTCTGGCTCCACTCCCCCATCCTGCAGATACTTTTTGCAGACTGTTTAGAGACCATTGGGAGCCAGGAAAGATAAACTTAGAACCTATGAATACATTGCCAATGTGTATCCACAGCATTATATTTTGTCTTTAATCTTTACACCTTGCCACTCTGGCTGGAATAACATTAGGGTCCTTGCATGTAGTTCAGAGGATCACTCCTGCACACAGTTTTCAAAGAACTTCGTATTTTCAAGAACATGCATGCCAATAACAGAGTGAAAGAGGTATGTACAACTTCAACTTGGTGTGGGGGTTTACCAGCATGTCTCGAAAAAGATTAATTGATTCACGGAAGAAACCTCCTTGACCAAATACTTCAATAAGTGTATTATATGTGACAACATTGGGTTCTGTACCCCTTTCTTTCATGTCTGTGAAGAGGGTCCGCACATCATCATAGCATCCATGTTTACCATATGCCTCCAAAAGGGAACTGAACGTAACCACATTTGGAGTGCACCCGGCCTCCTGCATCTGTTTAAAAACTTCTGCAGCTGCCTGAAACTCACCAATCCGAGCATATGCATCTATCAAAACATTGTATGCAACAACATCAGGAACGTTGCCTGCCTGCTCCATTTCACGGAGCAGCTCAGCAGCACCTTCAAACTGCCCAGCCTGGCCATATGTGTCAACCAATGAGTTATATGTCACGAGGTCTGGGACAACTCCTGCCTCATTCATGGTTCGGAACACCATGCCTGCTTCCTCAACAAGTCCCCGACTGCAAAACCCCAAGTCCCCAACTTTAATATTTCTAGATTCTGAGGTGATCATGGAACATTCATAAGCTTTCATTCACTTAACCCAAAACCCTTAACACAAATGAAATATACACTGTTTCAGGAACCTCCACAGTCAAGACCATTTCTACTACTGTTATGAAAGAGAAAAGAGAAGAGTGGGGTATTACAAAATATCACCCCATACTCATACCACAGTAACAAAAAGAAACAAAATGTGATTAATCTTATGTATAAAAAAGGATTGGACCTGCTGCAGGCGCTTAGAAGAGTGTTGTACGTGATGATGTCTGGCTGTATACCTTCATGTCGCATTTGTGCAAAAAGTCCCAAAAGGCCTTCCCAGTCTAAACCCCCCTTTGCACATGCATTTATGACAGTGTTATATGTGATCAGATTTGGGGTTACTCGCTCTCGCTTCATCCGGGCAAGCAAGTGCAGAGACGCTTCATACTGGCCATTGCGCCCATATGCATTTATAAGTGCTGTGAATGAGTAAACATTCCACTCCACATCATTGCTAGGCATTTCCTCAAACAGTTCTGATGCCTTGTCAAGCATACCCTCCCGCCCCATGATGCCTGCAAGACACAAGAGAACAATGAGACACTCCAACTTCCAATTGCCAATTGACAATACCTGGTTGGCACACTCTAAACCCTAAACCCTTGCAGAATGCCACAAGCAGTTGGAAGAATGGAAATGGGAGAAGATCACCGATCATGATAGTATACACATGCTCCTTAGGTTTGCACCACTGATGTCTTTGCATGTATTTAAAAAGCCGGAGAGCTTTCTGCCAGTCACCACGCTGTGCAAACTCACGAAAAATAAGTGAGAAATCATGCATAGAAAGTTTGCTCCTGAAACCCTCCATACACTTGGCAATGCTGCCACGCGGTGCAAGGGACGACAAATGATTAATGGCAGATTCCACATCGTAGCTATACTTCCCCTTTTCAACCTCTGGCACCTCGGGAATCACAATTGGGGACCTTGGTTTAATCCCCCCTGTTCTTCGAACCCCAGCCGACGCATTAGGCTGGGATTGTGGCAATAAGAGCTTCCTGGGAAATCCATATCCAAGAAAACCTAAATTTGTCGACCTCATCTTAAACCCACGACTAGATAAACTCTCTTCCACCCCCAGATTCTTGAAACCAAAAGAGAAAACCCATTCTGAGCCGAACCTAGCCGCCAGAATTTGGTTCTTGACGAAGCCTCCACTCATAGCCGGCCCACCACCACACGCACCTGTAACAGGATTCATCATACTGTCCTCCCGAATGACGTTCTAGTCAGTGTTAGACGGTATCATTCTGTGGCATCATACGCAAAATCAACCTCCCGATAAAAGCTTACCAGAAAAAGCATGGGCGGCTACTTTGGAGGAAACAACATGAGCAGATCAACAGCCACAGGCTTGACCCATTGTTCCTGCTGCCTCAAAGCTCTCTCATATATTGAGCTTCTAGCACCAGACTAAGAATCTGAGACTTCAGCTAAATTCTCTCTCCTATGAAAAAACCAGCAAAATGTCCATTGCTTATATACATACCCACTGGAGTTTTATGATCCGGGGAAGACGACGAAAAACTCGAGAAAAACATTTGACAAAATGGAAGAAAGAAAAGTAACCACCACTTAGTTCTACTCCGTTCAGTTGCTGTTCATGAAACAACACCCAAAAGCGGCAGGAAGATCGATTGTTGAGAGAGAGAGATTTTATGTGCAATTCTGATTTCCACGCAAATTACGCAACAGCAGCGATGGAGCAACAAAAATCCCAACACTCTTGTCGAGCGAGCGACCGAGCGCGCGAGCATTATCCACTAAACCCTGGGACCCCAGTGTAGCCGACCCGCCGGGTATATTTCCTATTTTTGTAGGTTGTAACTGGTTTAGGGTTTAAGGTTTGCTAAACCCTAAACCCTGGGCTTTGTTGTTGGCCTTGCCTACCAAGGCAAGGATATTGTGTTTGGATTCATTATAGAGTGTAGTAGCTTAAGGGATTTTTATAGGCCCCAAGATAATAATAATAATAATAGGTCTATTTATTTTTATATGAGGATTTTTGAAAGATGGTATTTTGGCTTGTGTTGAAACTTGAGATTAGTTACGGAGTTATGATATCTTGAAGGATTTGGGTTTATTTTAGAGGATTTTTTGAAGATTATATTTTTGCATTGTGAAATATATTTGAATTCCCATAATTCTTCTTTTGCATTAAGATACCTTTTAATGTAAATGGCAAGGCCATAATGTGATGGACAATTTTAACAAATGTATTTCATGTCCAAGATTGACAAAATTTTGACCTTTCACACAAAAATGTGAATATCAAAGCATATGAAACAATCAATTTTTTTGTGACGAAAAAATTGCCAAATGATAACATTGTCTCAAATTCCTTGCAAAAATTCCTTTTTCTCCCAAAAGAAAAACTTCCCCTTATTTTGAGGAACGTGTCACCACTTGTTTGTCTATTGACTACAATTTTAATTATCCTATACAAAAGTGTTGCCAATTAAGGTGAAATTTGTTTGAATATGTCGAGGGACACTTGATAACATTGCTACAATATAATAATAATAAAAGAATAATATTAAATTGTTATAATTACATTTTAAATAATTGATTTTTCATGTTGCATCACACTTCAAACATAATGACACTAGCATTAAAGTGTCCAAAGTTTCCACCTTCAATCAAACACTAGTTTGATAACCAATTCAAATTCAAAAATCAATCATTCAACCAAACAAAAATTGGTGGTATATACCTAATCCAAAAACCAATTTTGGTATATGACATGGTTTTTTAAAAAAATCAAAAAATCAAAAAATTGTCTTTATGATCATCGATATTTTATTAGTATTTCATGAAAATCATCAATTCTTTGATGCTTTCGAAATAATTGAAACCCCTTATGGGTTAGTTGTGGATGAATCACAACTAAATCACCAATGTTCCACCTTGGTAACCTACCATGTAAATTGTCTTGTTTGCTAATCACACTACCTAGGTGACTACTTAAGTAAGTGAGTAAATATCATAGTTAAGTAGGCATTTATGTGTAAGGTAAAGCACTTGGGCAAGGGCAATACCAAAATAAGGGTCTATGCAAGGTGGCAATCAAATATTGCTTGATTTTCACAATGCCTTTCCCCACTTGTTTTATTGAGTGTGAAAAATGACCTCACATTTTCATTTCTTTTCTTTGAAAATGTTAGATGTTATTAATTTTGCTTTAACATCTAACAACAAAATTAATAACAATTATTCAACTATATAAGTATTCAAATCATGCAATTCATTATGTTCTTAGTTTTACCTTACTGGTGGCACAACATGAAATTGAATGGTACCCAAAAGGTCAAACCCCAAAAATTGTGAAAGTTGTCCATCAACCAAAGTTATCTTAGTTATGTGATATTTTTGAAAGGAATATCTAGAGTGAAACCATTCAACCTATAGTAGTTCAATCGTATAAATTTTTTCAATGCATTTGGAAATGGCAACAATATTTTGATTAATGAAGTTTAAACAAAAAAATTAAAATAAAAGATAACACAATGGTTATTATGGGGTGGTGAGTGAAAGTTCCAAAAAAGGTGCTTGGAAAGACTCTATGATGGGATATTTTGGATTTTAATGTTCAATTTAGATTTTGACCTTTGATATAACATCAACTTTTTCAGATCTCACATGTTCTTGTGTGTGTGTGACCTTACATGCACCAAATCGTGCCTGAGTGCTAACACCAACTTGTGTTACAAGTGTGGTCTTCTTCTTTTTAGCTTAAAATCCACCCAAATCCCTCCCCCCCCAAATTCCTTCAATCCACATATTTGTAAATGTTGACTATTGTCTAGTTTTGGCATGCCACATCATTCTATTACAGTGATTTCTAATTTTCATCAATGAAGGAAAGTTCAAATGTGCACCTTTGTAATATGGCCAATATCCCCATGTCTAGTTCTACCCTTGTCTTCAATGGCATGCCCTTCCAAAAGTCTAGTAGGCTTTATGGATGGTTGCATTTCTATGGGGCATTCAATATCATGCCCTTCCCCAAGCTCTGTACACTTTGTGGCTGTTTGCATGTCTACGATGTGTGTGGCAAGTTCAGTAGTTCTTGCAATGCCTCCTTGACTTGTCAAACTTGCACCTAACACTCTTGCATTTGACTGTGCCAGCAATTTTGTCATGAACAACTCCACATGAGCATTCAATTGTTCAATTCCCCAAGCATTTGAGTTGCATGCCTCTAGGATTTCTGGTAACTTTGTTTCAATTGTTACAATTCGTGAAGAGAGAATGGTTGAACTGGAATCTTGCCAAATTTGCATACATTCCCCAACATAATTACAACCTAGTTTAACAAACATCATTGATTATAGAATTTCATCACTAATTTCACTAATTTAAGATTGTTTGTAATTTATCCCTTAATACAACTACAAGAATGTATCCATATGCATATGTGGGAACTCATTGGGTTTCCATTCGGGCCAACTGAGGCTAGCTCTACAGCTGCCACCTCAGATAATGATGGACTTCGTCGCGCAAGCTTTTTCTACAACCCCAAAAAATGCATCCATAGAGCTCAAGGGGTATGGAATTATATATTATATGACTCATATGCCTATTGTCAACAATTTATACACATTTTCAGAGGCAAAAAAATCAAGTTTAAACAAACACATACCAATTTGGCTTCAACAGCAGCTTTTCCACCACGACCATATTTGCTTAATTTTGTGACTACGCCTCTTGCACTTGTTAATTGGGAGGTCTTTTTTTGTGTGTTGCGTTTTTCCCAATATTTAACAAGTGCTGCCCACTGGTCAGCATCCACACCAAGAGGGCATCCAGTCTATCCATCCTTTTGATACCATTTTTAAAAACGGGATCTTTCAGACTTCATGAATCGTCTGACACAATCCCTAAAGCCATGGGCACTCAACTCATGATGGATATATTCAAATAAATCATCAAGTTGACTACGGAGCTCAGCCATGTCCACAGGGTTTTGTTCACCCACTTTAACAACAACCATATTTAGGATACGAGGTGCAAGACCCTGCATTGCATTATCCCAATCATTTTTACCATCGCATGACCCATCAATTTTGCCATGCTTTGTCACCTCCACTTTGTGAGGTGGTAATCCTTTCTTCTTCCGCTCTTCTGCCTCAAATTCTATGGTCTTTTTTGCCACCCGTTGTTGTGTTTTAATGTCAGCCTTTGACGTATTAGATGGTTCTTGTAGCTCCTCTATGGTTGTAGGCATTTTTTCCCTTTGAATGTTAGTTTCGCCTACACCAAACCCACTAGCCCATCCGGCCTGTATGGAACCCCTACAATAACCACCAGGCCCATCCCAATTTGCATGGCCATGGTGGTTTGTTGCCATCCCTTCACAATAATTATTCCACTATCCTTGGTAGCTAGCAGCCCACTGCCCTTGGTGCTTACAGTGCCCATGTGGTGGTGGTGGGTAGTTTGATTGTCCCCCTGCCCATTGCCCCAGGTGTCCACAGTGCCCAAGTGGTGGTATACACTCTGCTTGTCTATCAACTAGCTTCCATTGTTGCCCACCATATCCTAGAGGTGGCCCACCTTGTGCATTAGGCCTATAATATTCTTCTGCCTACTGTGGAGTGCAACTTTCCACCCCCGTTTGACCACATTGTGAAGGACAAGTTATACAACCTTTTTCTGAATTTGCTCTCTGCTCTCAATCATGGTACTTAATCCCATGTCAGTAATTTGAAAACATATGGATCCTACACCTAGGCAACTTCCAATAATCAAGACATTCAATACCTAAGAAAAATGATAAGAAAGCAATAGCCAAAGAAAGCTCTTCTGTGGAATTTTGCATGCCATCTTTCACAAGACAGCTAATTCAGTGGATGGAGGTGCAGCACACATCCATCAGTCCAGATACCAAAATAATGATTGTGGTGGGGGATAATGTTGATGGACTTCTATCAGATAGTCAAGGTGGCAAGGTAAATTAATCCTTTCCAGAATTCTGTCAGCATTTTCAATAAACATAGATTGCCCATGCACAGCAAGGTGATGCAGGCAAACCTCTGACCAGTATTCTCTTAGAATGTCTATTGGTTTACACCAGTTATTTCAATGAGTACACAGGGAAGCAAGCTGCCTCCTGGTTACAAAAGGAGGATTAGTCGCTCAGTAGATGGGAAACTTGAAAATTATGGTCCTTATAAGCATAGTCCCATAACAACAACCTACAAAAAGGTTGTGTTGAAAATTGCAGGTCATTACAACTTTGAAGGGCCACTTAGACCATTCATTTGCATCAGCATGGCACCCAGATGGTTAAGTTTTTGTGACAGTGAACGAAGATACAACTTGTTGTTTGTGGGACATTCAAAACCTTGCGTCCTCACTAACATTTTTAAAGGGATACATTGGTGCTATTCACTCCTTCTGCTTTACTTCTGAGGGGTGTTTTCTGGCTATGGCTAAGTCTGCAGACTTTGTGCATGTGTTTGACACCAAGCAGGACTATGCAAAGTGACAAAAGATTGATCTTTTTGGTGAATTGGCAGGGTTTCCTTTCAACCCTGATTCTGAAGCTCTGTATCTGGGAGTTGCAGACCATACTTATAGCAGCCTTCTTGAGTTCAACTAGAGTCATCCTGACTCCTATGTCAATTGTCTTCTTTAAATTGCAACATTTGCATTTTGCATTCCTGGTTCTGTGGGTTATATCCAAGCAGGCATGCAGGCTAGCAGGACTGTCAACTTGCCGAACCCACTTGGTGGTTGCAAGTCCATATCCCTGTTGCGCTTTAAAAGCTGTGGGTAAAAACCTTAATGGTTTTGATTGTTTGGAAGGTTGGTGAGGTGCTGTGTGCTACTGAAACAAGGAAAAGTTCATGTGAAGAGGAAGTTAGCTTCAGGCTAGGCTGGTTGTAACAAGCAAGTCTGCTTGGTAACTTCCCTAAGCATGTTTAGGGTATAGAGGATTGGCTGTGGTTCAACAATGATGACAAAGATGATGGTTAGTCAACCATGATGAGAACCCCACTTGGTTCTCATCCTGGAGTTGACTAACTCTTGTAAATAGTGCAGAAAGGTGGGCTTCTTCAATAAACAACATAGACAAGAAGCCACTTCTGAACTTAGTGCCTCTAGAAAAGAGTTCAATTAAGTTGGGCCTTGAAAGGATATTAAGGTTAGTAGAAATAACATGACCATGATGGGAATCAACAAAATTAGGGAAACAAAAACAAGCACAACCCGAGTGAATAATTTTATTAACTTGAGAAGCACGAACAGATCTACCCAACGCCCCATAGCTGAAAAACTTTTGACCAGAGGTTGTGACATATTTCCAAGCAACTAAGGGAGGGGACCAAAACTTTCTAACAAAATGAGGAAGACAATCTAACATAGAAGGAAGGTTTAAAATGGAAGAGAGATTCAAACCATCCATACCAGAAGAAACAAAAACAGAGATAATGAGATCTCTACCTAGGAAAGAGGCACTTGACGAGAAAGAACGAGGAAAGTTTCTCTTAATAAAATTGCTCAAAATTTTAGACAGTTGAAAAGCATGGCCAACATCAAGATCAAGAACAAAAGGAGAAAACTCAGATAACAACAAAAGCATACGAACCAAATTCTTGCTCTTACACTTGGAGAGAAAAACAATAGAAAATTTACCTTGAGACATAAGAGAAGAAAGGAAAACCAACCTTCTTTTGTAATCTCTGTAGCCAAAAATTATGTGAGGAGAAAGGTGAGGGACCCCACTATGATTTGGTTGCACATCATCAGAAGGAGAACTAGTCTCCTCAAAAACTGGCAAAGAAGGAGGAGGTAAACTTACAATAACATTAGGAAAAACGTTGACCGGGACCCAAACTTTGTTATTAGGATGAGCAAATGAAAGCTTGCTGCCCTTTCTCCACAACATTGCAGAAATTTTATGTACCCTAGGAGAATGTCTATTGTTTGACTTGCCTTCTAGGTTGTAACCTCTTGGAAAGAAAGTGTGTAAAATACTCATCCATTTTCTTTCCAATTGAGAGGCAACGACCTTAAACAA
>Ga0116229_10001153_pt1 | contig 40257 bp, 24 predicted proteins | sample S1TSphgellanicum_3_FD_87313 | JGI IMG/M metagenome (GOLD analysis project Ga0116229, IMG submission 87313) | Host-associated microbial communities from peat moss isolated from Minnesota, USA - S1T2_Fc - Sphagnum magellanicum MG | ecosystem: Host-associated > Plants > Peat moss > Unclassified...
ATAAAAGGCATTACCAGAGTTGACTTGTTGTCAGGATTCATGCTAAGCAAATAAGCAGTCCAAATCACATACCAGAGTTGACTTGTTGTCAGGATTCGTGCTAAGAAAATAAGCAGTCCAAATCACATATCTTTGACAGGCTCTTGTTTGGTTCTGAATTGGATCACAGGTCCTTGAGCTCTATGTTTGGCTCAGCCTTCGAATGGAAGAAGTTTAACATGATATGATATTAAGCCATCAAGCCATCTAATTAGTGTTTTTTTTTTTTGGGTGTGAAATTTCGCCAAATTAGATTTACATAGTTTACACTTACACTCACATAACCCATGTTTTACATTTGCAATTACACACAAAGTGTAAATAAATTTCATTATGGCATTTACATAATGTAAGTCCTAAATCATATACATGAACAACACCAGTTTAAACAGGTTTTTAAAACCTAACACCATTTAATGCTAAATCCTTCCTCAGATGTTGGCCAAGGATGCAACATCTAAAATTTGAAAATAATTCATTGCTTCCACACCACATCCCATGTCAAAAATAGATCATTCCCATTACGGTAGCAGCTTTGGATTGTTCAAAATTCATTTATAAATTATGATGAAGTTTCCAACTATAAATACAAAATAAATGAGACTAATTATTTTTATATCTCGTGACATATTAATAGAAGTTGAAATAAACCAATTTAAAATAACCCACATTTCTTTTCATGCAATTTGTTTTCCTTGAAAAATAAGAGGTTTCCAAAGTCAATCCAAGTGGAATTGTATTTCTTTGAACGTCTTTAAAATTAGTTATGATTTTATTTTTTTTGCAAATTTTGTGATAAGATAATCCAACAAGGGGTGTGTCACACTGTGGCCTTGCCATTTACATTTAAAAGAATCGTAAGGCAAAAGAAAGAATTATGAAATTTCAAATATTTCACCATACAAAAATATAATATAATCTTCAAAAAAATCCTCTACAAGAAACCAAAATCCTTCAAGATATCATAACTCTATGACTAATCTCAAGTTTCAACACAAGCCAAAATATCGTCTTTCAAAAATCTTCATATAAAAATAGATCTATACCTAGGGACCAAAATCCATTAAGCTACTATACTCTATAATGAATCTAAACAAAATATCGTCTCAAATCTGTTGTAGACTCAAATGTGGAAGACTGAAACCTAATTTTTCCTTTTGCAAGTCTATTCTTGCAAGCCCCTTCCAATGAGGTCGAATGTTCTATTGAATGGACAGAAACACTTGACCACAGTGCAGGAAGAGAGAGTACAAATTCCAGCAGTAAGGGAGTTAGGCAGAGCTCAATGCTTGCTTTTGCTGACTCAATTAATGACAGACAAAAGCAGGAGCTGGCCTGGGGCTCCTAAGCTTTGCTTTGGGATACTAAGACGAGTGCTCTGGTCTGTCATGTACTCTTCTTGTCAGACCAGAAATCATCCACTGCACTTATTATGGTAGACTCTGAACCAGAAATGTTGTTGAACCATGTCTATGGTAGACTTGGAACCAAAATCGTTGATCCCTGTCTTCTTCTGCTTCAATCTGGCTCTTGCTCTGCAATCTCTTTCGTTTTCATGCCACGATGGAGCTTCTGCAAAGATGGGGTTGGATGTTGTGTAGTTTGTCTGTCAGGATGGGTATGTGGTGTGCGCCCATAGTAATTGGGATGTCACTGGTGAAGTTGCAGTGGCCTTGGTATTGTTAGGCAGCAAACTCAGGAACACACCAGCATTGCAAATGAGCAATACTTTATGGATCCCAATATGGAGCTGGTAAGAACAAAAAGGCCACCTTCCTTTTGAGGTTGATTGCATTCCCCAGTGTTTGTTGAAGCTGTCCCCCCTTCATACAAGGGGCCAAAACAAACAATGAATTACAAGTGAACTAAAAATGTGAAAGTGAAAATAGGCAGGCACATTCTATGTCTCTTGACTTGTGTGCATTGAGATTATTTTATTGGTTTTTTCTTATGCACATGCAAAGGGCTGGGAGGTGTGCCAAAAGGAGCAACCTGTTTCTTCATACAGCCTGTGGTAAAACCTAACAAAACAACCAGACAATTGCTAGCATGGGGCTCCTTGTCATCTCAAATTTTCCCCATGCTTTCAGTAGCAAAGACAGGTTATGGTTTGCATTGCTTGCAATAAATTATCCCAATCCCTAAACGTTTGAGGACAGACAAAACTGTCTGATCATTGCTAAGTCTTCCCAATACCATGCTCATCTTGTGACTGAAACTCAGTCCATTCAGAAAGGGCATTGAGCTCCACCTACTGTTTGGTGCTAATGAAGTTAAATGGGGATGGTTTTTTTAGCTGCTCATTACTGTGCATTTGCATGTAGATCAATGAGCATGTGTGGGACTCCCCATTGTTCAAACCACTCAGTTCTATTTCTGCATCTTTGGGGCCACAGTCTCCTCTTTTCTTGTTTGCTGATATGCTGATGCAGGTTCTGAAATCAATATAACCTCAACATCCGGTAAGTATGAAGTTCTCAATCCTCATGACAGATAATTCAAGAATGTCACAAACCTCTGTTTGTTCACAAAAATGACCAACAGACTGCTATATTGTCAGTTCATTCCTTTTGTAAAGATAGTCCGATCCTCCCTCTGCTAACACTTTTGCTCGGTGGTCCTTTGCAACAATCCTAGGGTTGATCCCAGCATATACTCCACAGTGTGCAATTAATATACAGAGGAACAAACACACCTGCACTAATCAAACAATTTGGAGACACATATGGATCTAAGAGGAAAGTCCACTTCAACGATTTTACAAACAGTGAATGAAACGGGGAAATTCTACAGCACAAAAGAAGACCAAGGAAGCTTGTGTATCTGTTCCCATCTCAAAGGGATAACTTCAAGAGCTCCTCCATCATGATGGTAACCAGATTGAATGACACAGTTTTACTGCTGGAGGCATGGTTTTCACTACCTCAATAGCGGTACTTGGTGGAATAGTCCTTAGGAGAAACCACAAGACCTCTTCCCTTCCGTGCTCCTCGATAAACAGTCTCCACAATGTCAATGAATTCCTGCTTGTTCTTGAGAGCCCAGTTGATCTTGTTGTTATTCCCGGTACCCAGATCGATCATGATGTGCTTGTTCCGGAAGAAGAACATGATGGTGCAGGGGTCGTAAAGCTCATACATCGTGTTGAAGTCCGGTACCTCGCTAATATCTACGAGATAAATGACAGCAAAGTTCTTGAGGGTCTCTGCGACCGAAGCTAGCACCTCATCCATCTGCAGGTTAGCTCCCAGGCTCAATCAAAATTTTCCCATAAGGAGGGCATGACACAAGGCCACCATCGAAAGCCATAGCCGCAAAATTCGAACCACCAGAGGCAGATTTTTTCACAGGAATTGGAGCAAAAGGGGACGATGCACAAACAGACCCAAAAAAAAAGTAAGGAGGATGAGTCAAGCCACCAACACCTGCATGCAAGTCTCGTCCCAATCATGACCGAAGCGAATCACCACGGCACGCTCCTCCTCCGCCAGGATGGCCTGGTCTACGGCCCAGCCGGAGTGCAGATGCGGCAACAGATACGACATAGCTTCCTTCTATCTGGCTTCCTCCCCGTCCTTCTCTCGCTCCTGCAATCGAAGGCAAACATGTGCAGAAGCGGCAGCAGGAGTAATCGGCAAAGAGGGAAGGAAGACGAGACCTAAACCCTAATCTCACACATTACTGTGGTTTTAAGCTCTCTTCATGGATGAAAAATTCTTAGTAAACGTGAGGTTACAATCAACGAATTCCCCAACTCCAATCTCACACATTAGTGTGCTCATTGGCTCTCCCCATGGATGAAAATTTCTTAGTGAGCGTGAGATTACAATCAACGAATTCCCAAACCCTAATCTCACACATTGTTGTGCTCAATGGTTCTCCAAAATTTCTTAGAAAACGTGAGATGACAATCAAGGAATTCCCAAGCCCTAATCTCACACATTATTGTGTTCATTGGCTTTCCTCATGGATGAATTGTTTGTTTAATAATGATCTCATGTTTTCTTTTGTATTTTTCATCTCACGTGAAATTCCAATCAATGAATTCCCAAGCCCTAATCCCACAAATTACTATGCTCATTGGGTCTCCTCATGGATGAATTGTTTGTTAATAAAGGTAAGATTTCAATCAAGGAACTCCCAAGCCCTAATATCACAAATTACTATGCTCATTGGGTCTCCTCATGGATGAATTGTTTGTTAATAAAGGTAAGATTTCAATCAAGGAACTCCCAAGCCCTAATCCCACAAATTACTATGCTCATTGGGTCTCCTCATGGATGAATTGTTTGTTAACAAAGGTAAGATTTCAAGCAAGGAACTCCCAAGCCCTAATCCCACAAATTACTATGCTCATTGGGTCTCCTCATGGATGATTTTTTTGCTAATAAAGGTGAGATTTCAATCAAGGAATTCCCAAGCTCTAATCCCACACATTGTTATGCTCATTGGCTCTCCTCATCGATGAAATTATTTTTCATGAATGTGAGATGATAATCAAGGAATTTTAAAAGCCCTAATCCCACAATTATTGTGTTCATTGGCTCTCCTCATGGATGAATTTTTTTGGTAAACATGATATCACAATCAAGGAATACCCAAGCCCTAATCTTGCACGTTAATGTGCTCAATGGCTTTCCTCATGGATGAAAAATACCCAAAAAAAAACATGAGATCATTATCAAGGTATTTCCCAAGTCCTAATCTCCACAATTATTATGCTCATTGGCTCTCTTCATAGATGAATTCCTTTTAACAAATGCATACATGAGATTGTAATCAAGGAATTTCAGATTTTATTTTGAATCATGCAGATTACCATTAACTTTTACCTCATTCTCACATACCATTGAAAAATCTCCCTTTAAAATGAAACTAAATTATAACAAAAATTAATATTAAATATTAATTTAAAATATTAGAGTACATTCCATAATTTAAAAAATGATTTGAGGTTCGCACTACCAATGATGATCAATTGACATAAGGTCAACAATTAATATATATTTTTAAAGTCATTTAAATAAATTATTTAAAAATATTTAGTTACTAAACAGTAATAATCCATATAAATTATCTATGAAATCATTTTCGATTTCATTAATTTTGGAACACGAGATTTAATTTTCACCTACTAAAACATTAATATTTTTGACATTCATCATGTCCTTTTTGGCACCCTCATTGTTTCAAAAAAAATCTTTTTAGGTTCTTCTAACATTCATAATGTCCTTCCTACAATGCTTCCCAACAAGCTCTAGTTTGAAAAAATACAAACCCTAATGCTCACAACATCCTCTATGTAATTGTTTTTGTCATGCAACATTGTATCCAACATCTTCAATTCTCAAAGTTTCAAGACCTTGGCTTGACAACATTGATAGTCATTTAATAGCTCAACTTTTTATGGAAAAATGGGTCAAGTCTTCACTAATTCTTAAAGAAACCAAAGTTCAAAGGGAAAACATACTCCATTGATTTGAGAAAGAAAGTAATTAGAATGACCCCCAAAAAAAAAAATGTTTACCCATTCTAAGGAGAGTGTGGTTACAAGGGGCAAAATAAAATGCCCACCCTTAAGTCATGTGTGGAGGTGATGTTAAAAGATTGTTAGATGCCACTTCCCATTTAATATTAATAAATTTAATGTTTAAAATGAGTTTGTTGAATCTAACTAATTTCATAAACATTACATTGATATAAATAATGTAGACTTGTATGACTTTGATCAAATATTCCTAATGAATATTTCATTTTCAATGTTGATTTGAATATGTTTCTAGTTATGATTAAAAAATGTTCACTAAAATATTACCTTTAAAAAAAAAGATGAAATTCAATTTATTATACTATTATTAATTTTGAATTAAATCATCATTAAAGTGAAAATACCAATGTCAATTACTAAAAATGTCAATAATTTAATTTTTGAAATATAATTAAAATGGAATTTTGTATTGATTTATTTGTAATTCTTAGTTTTAATAAAACCAAAAGTTACAATCATGTTAAATAAAATGTTACCAAATGTTTGAATTATGAAAATTAATCAACATCAAATGCATTAAAAATGTATGGATATAGAGTGGTTTAATGGTTTAAAAATACATTAAGGCGTGTTCCATTTCATATGAAACATGTTGAAATTTAGGACATTTAAAACAATTTGCAATCATGATGTGTAGGTCAAAAACTTTAATTATAATTTAAGATTCATTTTTCAAAACATAAGCAATGTATTATTTAATAAGCCATTAAGTTTTAAAATGTAGTTGTTAAATGAAACGGTGAAACACAAATGCATTTGAATGTGAATCATGCATACTTAAATACAACATCCACAAAATAATCTCTAGGCTTTCAAGACCTTGGTGTGATACATAATGATAATATGTTAAGAGAGATATGATTTATGGTTAACATGCAATTGATTTAACCAAAATGTTAAATCTTTGAATAATGTAGAATTCAAAATCAAGAGCGAAACTTTGAACAAGTTTCAATTTCATAAAAAATGGGGAAGAATTTTTATAATTTTAAATTTTAAAATTTGTTATCAACTTTTATGGGTTTTAAAGCCTTACTTGTTTCATTTTGTAGCCAATTTGTAAACATTGGTTTATTCCGCACAAACTAGATCATCTCTTTTTCTCTTACCCTTTTTTGTTGCTTTCCTTACTTTATTTTTTCCTTTTTGTAAAGCTTCAATGGTAATAAGCCATTCATCCTTGCATGCATTAATTCAATTAATGACACAAATTGAGAAAAAGTTGTAACCCCAACATATTCATGGGATGTATAAAACACAACATGATATAATAAAATTTGCAAATATTTTCAAGATTTTTTAAATAGTTTCGATTAATATAGTACAAAAAAACTTCAACATGTTTAATTAATGAATTTTGAAATTTTCATGTCAAGAATGAAATACTCTTGAATATTCCAAAAGACTATGCATTTTTCTTCACAAAAATTTTTCTTTGAAAAAATTAAAATTGAAATTTACAATAATCTACAAATAATATAATTAGTGTCAAAGATGCCAAGGAATTACAATAATAAATAAATTTTAAATATAAAAATGACATCAATATATAATAAATTATGCAATAAGTAGAATTTTATTTTTTCTAGTGGGTCATATTTGCATAAAGGACAAGGATCACCAAATGAGTTTTAAAAGGTCTACATATGAACCACTTGGGCTTCACATTGTTTGCACTATTAGTGATGATCTACCAATTTATTTTAATAATGTGTTTGAATGCGAGTATTTGAGGAATGGAAATATATTTTTATTGTTTATGTTGTTATGCAAATGTGATTGCATTTGTGACACATTGTAAATAGATTTTTATGGGTGAGTCCAAATGTTGTATTGGTTGCATATGCTATTGTGAAAAATCCACAAGATGAATTGTCTAATTGTTGCATAACAATTGCATATGAATATAATAAGTGTTTTACATTTATGATGTTAGTTAGTAATTGGATGGTGTCATTTGATAATTTTTTTGTTGTCAATCTATTTGAATCATATATTTTGTAGTGCAAGTCTACTATGGATGCATGTATGTAAATTAAAATCCAATGAATATAGTTTATGAAAATGTGTTGAAGACAATTAACTGGGAATCTATGTATAATCCTATGATTGCATACGTGTGTTGTTGGTATCCTTTCAATTGTAATTTTTGAACATATAATATTTGCAAATTGTAACTACTAATTATTAGTCATTTGTGAAGTGACTTTATGTCTCTCTATTCTCGGTTCTTTGAGCTGATTATATTTGAAAGTACATATGCTACTCGTGAAGGAAAAATGCAAGTGTATTTCTAAAAGTTAAATTGTGTTTGTAGTTGAAACCGAATAACTTGCCTCCTATGCATCATTTACGATTTAAAATTGATAGATCTACTTTCCAAGCTCAAACACCTCAAATCCTAGAATTTTATGTCAAATTATCATTCATTTATACTAACCTTTAAGAATTCAACACCATGTTCAACTTAGCTACAAACCACCAGCCATTTGAAATATTATACCTAGCACATATGTTATTCAAATCTAGTTTGCCTTAGCTCATTAAAAAGTTAACTACAAGTGCACCTTGCTACTAAATCCTAAGCTCTGTAGTTAAGCTAGTAAAAAGTTATGCCACCAAATTCAAAAGGGTTTTACAAAGGTAGTAAGTTCAATTTGGTTACAAACCACCAATCACTTGAAATATTATTCTTAACACATACATTATTCAAATTTAGTTTGCTTTAGCTCATTAGAAAGTTAACTACAAGGCGCACCTTGCTACCAAATCCTAAATTCTGCAGTTAAACCAATAAGAATTTATGCTACTAAACCCAAAAGGGTTTTATGAAAGTAGTAAGTTCAACTTGGCTATAGACCACCATTCACTTGAAATATTATTCCTAACACATATTTTTTTCAAATATGGTTTGCCTTAGCTCATTCAAAAGTTAATTATAAGGCGCACCTTGTTACCAAATCCTAAGCTCTACAGCTAAACCACTAAAAAGTTATGTTACCAAACCCGAAAGGGTTTATGAGATTTTTCTAAGATTTCAACCTCCCAACATTGTCCCTACTCACTTCCATTCTTTCAAAACTATTATAAATGTCCATTTTACACTCCTTCTTCCTACCATCTACCAAGACTAATCATTCTTTTATTCTTCAACAAGGTTGTGGGAACAAGTATTCTTAAAATTTGAATTGAAAATTATGTCTGGGAAAGAGAAAGCCCCCAATGATCCGAATTCACCTTCTTAAAAAAAAAGGGGGGGAAGGATGTGAAGGAAGATCCCAATTCGGTGGCCGATGGAAGGTTCCATTACTTAGTGGCCAATGGAAGGTTCCATTGCTTAGTGACCCTTGAAAGGTTCCATTATTTGGTGGCCCTTGAAAGGTTCCATTGCTTGATGGCCCTTAAAAGGTTCCATTGCTTGGTGGCCCTTAAAAGGTTCCGTTGCTTGTTGTCCAACGGAAGGTGAAGGAGAAACACCTTTTCACCTTTTCTCACTTTCCCCCCAACAAATTTTACTTAAACCTTCAATTTTTTCCCTTTGACCTTAAGGTCTTACTTTACCATGGTTCTAGGCCATTACTTACGCATTTCATTCCTTTTCCTTGACCTATAAATTATAACTGCGCATCTCGATGTAACAAGTCTTCCACACATTCATTATCGATTTGATTTTGATTGAAGATCTTATTTTTTTCCTTTCCTTGATATTATGGCGTCGCGGATGGTCACGTTTTACAGGCCCCAAGCCGCTCAAGTGAATGAAGAACTACCTCCGAAGTCATCTTTAGATTTGACACTGACGCAACATCCTCGTGATGAAAATCCCAAACCTCGAGAGGTGCACGCTCGTTTCGAAGTTGAACCCCTTCGAACCTAACACTATCGTATTTCTCCGAACTCTCGCACCTTGGTGATCTTGTTGCAAGTCGACCTTATTTCTAGTGATGAACCTAAAATCATCTATGAAGGTTGTTACGAAATTGAAGACATTTCTATCTTCGCATGGTCTTTAATTCTCAATGTTGGACATTATTGTTGATTGTGCGGTTCGATTCATGAACTACCTCCTAACAACAAAGCGGACTACTTAATTTGCATTATTCGACGCCTCCTAGATTTCCTACAGTTATGAACCATCACTGTGGCACAGCCAAGGATTCAACATGTTACTGCATCTCTTCGTTGAGCTTACCCATAATTTGAATAAATGTTTCATTCATTATGAAACTTTTGTTGCCATTGCCACACACTCACACTATTTATTTAACCATCACGTTGTCTTGAATTAATCTTATGTTTATAAGGTTTGATTATCGTTCTATCTCTATTGGACCTTTCATTGACACCCTTCAATGGCTTCATGAATCTCAAACATCCTTAATATTTGCTAAATTTTAAAACAAGATGAATGTTTTGCTGAACACCACAAATTTTGGTGTCTGCTTCTACCCCCAACCCTCTAGAGATTTTCACCCTTAATTACGCAACTGAGGTTCTAAAACTATGGGTACCAACTTTTTTCTGAAGAAAAGAACTAACCCAACATCTTATTCACCAATATTGTATTTCGAAAAAAAAAACACCCTCCGTGCAACACTACTAGAAATTTTGTCTTTTGCAACTTGTCTTATGTAACTAAAAAATCTCACATGCAACTATTTTGGAGTTGCATGCGACATGTGTAGTTGCATGCGACATTTTTTAGTTACATAAGACAAGTTGCAAAAGACAAAAATTTTAATAGTGCAACTATGCGCATTCATCATTCATTATTCTAATTTAAAGTTACCAAAAACCCATAATAATTTTACCACACTCGAATACCCCTGATGTAATTCTTAAAATTTGAAACTACCGCACATGATTATGTTGGTATGGCTCACAACATTCAACCATCCATTTAGATTGAAAAATATATTCTCATCATTTTTAGTTAATTGGAATTTTTCATGCCAATAATTAATGATATTATTGTCAATATTGTTGTCATCTGAATCAAAAATAAATGTTTGTTCTTTTCTTTGTAGGATTTCAATGGATTATTATTTTGGATATTTTTAGTTATGTTATGTTTTGAAATAGGTTCCAACATTTATACCGATCATTTTTTGAAGTTAGTTTTGTTTATGTCTTGCATAATAATATTTTGTAGGATTATGAATCCATTTATGGATCATAGATCTGATAAGGTTATGTATATGGTGTGCATATTTAAACACACATTGTTAGGTGGTTGCCAAAATAGGTCTATGATTAAGTTGTTTAACGTTTGTTCTTGTGCTTTGAAGTCTATGAAACAAAAAGTTGAAATAAATGGCAATTGATATCTATTGATTATGAATGTTTTAAATGTGTTTCATTCCAATATGTGACGGTGATATTGAAAATTCCTTGATATGGGTATTATTGGTATGACATTTTTAGGAAGGCCTTTTGGTCTTATGTTTTATAGTTTGATGTTGTTTTCTATGAAATCATTAAAATTGACCCAAACATTTATGGGGGGATGCATTGTAATGTTTTTTTTATCCATTTAGAATCTATGAGGGAATATATTATTAATGTATCTAATGCTTCCATTTACAATTCCTAACTTAGAATATAATTTTTTTGTCATAATGACTTTCTGTCATGGATGCCAATGTCATGGGGTTCATTCCTTTGAATGTTCATCCATAACTTGTATTGAACTTGTACCTAGCTTTTAGTTTAGTTTTAGTTCTCTTTTGGTTAATTTTTAGTTAAATCTTAATTCACTTATAGTTAATTTTTAGTTAATTCATAGTTAAGTTCTAATTAAATCTAAGTTAACTTCGAATTAACTCCTAATCAAGTTCAAGTTAACTCTTAGTTAATTATTAGTTAAACTCCTAGTTAACTCATAGTGAACTTTTAATTAACTCTTAGTTAAATCCTATTTAACTTTAGTTAATTCCTAATAGACTCCTAATTAAGTCTGAATTAACTTTTAGTTAAGTTTCAATTAACTCATAGCCAACTCTTAGTTAAGAAGGTGTTCAAAAACTTTTTTACTTAATGCACACATAGAAGCTTGCTTGGAAATTTTGTTAAGTTAAGTCCCCAAAGGGGTATAAATATAAATAAAACCCTTCATTTCTTTCAGTCTATTTAACATTGATATTAGGCACAATCTTACACCATAACTTTGTCATGTTCTTTTCATGTTCATATTTACATATGTTAGCATAATAAAAATATGTTTTCATGTTTGTCTTGCACATTTCGGGTTCTTGTTCTTAGTTCTTGTGTTTTTATTTTTTAATCACATAATCTTGTTTTGTTTCTGGTTTGAAAATCAAACTTAGACTTTTCCTTTAACCTTTGTTCTTGTGATTTTTCGTGTCTTTAACACTTTCATTCCTCTATGGAATTTAAGGAAAGGTGTTAAACATTGAATTTTACTTGTGGACACTATTTGTCTTATAATGCATTCGATATCATTACGCATTAGACCTTTTTTGTACATGTTAGTCGCAACAATAATGTAACATTTTTTATTTGATGTTTTTGAATGTATATCTATCATGTAATGGTTTATGACATTTCATAATTTGTTAAGAAGAATCATGAAGGTCGGTGTCCTCCATGGATCATTTAATAAGTTGACATTTAAATTAGACAGAATGTGGGTCTTTAATCAATCAAAAAATTTAATTTTAGAATATTTCCAATTCGAAGGTTTTCTAAAAGGATAACATATTGAATGTATTTGTTTTATTTCATTTTCTTCGTTAAGATCATATTATTTGGTTGAATGTAATTTTCCTGAAGGCTTTTACCTATGATTTTTTTTGTGTTAATTTTGTGAATGTAAAAATCAATTATATGTTTGCTGAATATTATGGTGTGTCATTGGTTAGTGGAAATTGTAAAAAATCTCCCATGACATTATGTTGATTCTTCCAAATGGTAAAATGCTAGATTTTAATTTTTGTAATTTTAAATGTATTATGGCAAGCAAAATGCAACCTACCATATTCAATAATAATGAACTAAATATTGGGCCATATGTTTATGACTAAATTCAATTTGCTTATAATTATGTGTTTATCAGTTGATAATCCCAAATAAAAAATGTATTTTTTGTTCCATTTATTAATAAGGTTGCATTTGTAGTGTATGTTACAATTATGAATTTTTATTGTTTTTTTCATTTTCAAAAAAAATTCTTGGATAGCTTGGTTATCTGTGTTTACCAATACTTGTAGCTCTTCCTACATATTGTAATAATTGATTATTTGTTTTATTTGTAATGAAATGGCTTGTGAGTTATTTAACTTATAGTTTTCCTTTATGATGTGTGTAATGTGTAATGGTGCATAAATATTTGTTTCATCAATAAATGTTATGTTTTATTTATTTTTTCAATATTATATGATTGCATGTCATTAAATGGTAAGTGGCGTAGCTCAGGTTTTGTATTATCAATTGTATAGGTTATGTTTAATATGGATGTGAAATTTTTAGTATTAATTCATCAAGGTTTGATATTTGTGGAAGTTTCAAATCTTAATTCCATTTTTCGATCAAAATTTGAAGTTTGATAATAAAATTTATGTTGTGATTATTAAATTTTTCATTTTGTGTTTTTATTTCTATTGTTTCTAGATGTTTTGTTATTTAAATTACATAAATTTTATTACTTGTGTTATGTAATACATAATCAATTTATATTTGCTCAAATTGAATTCTATTTGTATGTTGTTGTTTTGTTCATTTATGTCATGGACGTTTTGTTGGAGTTTATTTTCAATATCATCATAAAGTGGATTCATTGCTGATTTTTCTTCTATGTTTTCTTTATCAAATTCAAGTTGTGGTGATTATATACTCAATAATCTATTTGCATTTCTTGATTCTTTACATTCATGTAAGATGCGATTTTTATTTTTATTTTTTTGCAAATCAATAAATGTTGGATACACATTATTTAGTGTCATTTCCCAATATATAGTGAAATCTAATTTGATGTAAAAAAAGTGTACATCATGTTGTAAATAAAATACAAATTGCTCAGGCATAATTTTCAAGGTTGTTTTTTTTATGAAGGTATTGTGTAACTTTGTAAAATTGAAGATTTTGGTATTTTGAATTCGTAAAGGCTATGGGTGTTATATTGAGCGTGTTCATTATTCAATCTATGACAAAAAATGTTGTTGATTTTATTTATCAAGTACTAGAAAATTCATATGGACATAGAAAATTAAAGTAAATAGGTTTGTGTTGGTAATCAACCGCAAAATTGTGTATGATATATTGTTGATTTGATGAGTTTTTATCAACTATGAAAATTTCATAATTGACATTAGTATCATTATTGTTTTCATTTTGAACATTTTGATTTTTTTCTTGTCCATTCGCCCATGTTGACAAACTATCCCAAGGCATGTAATTCAAATCATGATCAATTATGTGTTTTGATAAGTTCAATAAGTAACCAATTGCTCTAATGGCTTTTTTTGTTTTTGACTTTCTATTGTATTTAAACAACTTATGAGGTGACGTCAACTTTTGTCGATAATTATTATTTGGGATTTCATTTATTGTTTTAATTTTTTGTACTATTATTTGCAAAATAGAATACATATGTGAAATGTAAATAAATGTTTTTGTGATGTAATATGTGTGTAATAAATCAATGATTTATTGTCTTTATTGGAAGTTGCTATAAATTTCAAATCATGGTTACATCTTGAAGCCAATAATATCCATGGATTTGCATTATTTAACTATGTATCAAATATTTTTATGTGTAAAATTTTCATATCAATGTGGAAATGAGTTTCATTGACTCAAAATTGAGGGAATCTATACATGCATATTTGTTTTGTAACATGCTGGATTACATACATGTCTATTACATATATTCATTAATTTATGAATGTCATTTTGGAATAGTTTTGTAAAGGTTTGTTATTCAAGACTTGGTGCCTTTCAGTGCAAGGATGTATGTTATCAAGATTCTCATCAATGCATTTTGTATATGTCATTATTGAACATGATTTTATATTGATTGATGTCTTGTGTAATTATATCATTTAAATAATTAATCATATTTTGTCGAAAAATCTTGTCATCATGCAATGTCTGTATAAATGTTTTGGGATTTGGATAATCATTAAGCCATAATAATGTGTTGATATGTAAACTGCCATTTTTTACAATTTCATAACATCCATAATGAACTTTTATGTGATTGAGAACACCAAAATTGTTATTAGATGAATTCTTTGTCTTTTTTACTTGTAACATATATTTGAAGATAACATTGACAATATCGTGTACAAATATAGCTTGAGCTTTTGGATTTATCGTTACATATTTGCATCTTTCATTTTTTGTTAGCATATTTTTGTAATGGAATAAATCGAGATTCTTGTTTTGTCCACTTAAAATTGTTATCAACAATGATAAATGAATGTGAGATTTAAAATGAAAAAAAGCTTAATCTGCCCATAAATTTTATCATACTAAAAATTTGGTCTTTTTATGTTGCATGACTACTTTCGGAAGCCATGACGTATTTACTATAAAATTTTAAATGTTGTAATAAACTACATATATATCTTTTGAAATTTATGTTTTGTGGGTTAATAATAATGTGATTGAAATTTATAGTTCGTATTTCATTGAAGATTTTTCTTTCATTCATGTTTGATGGTTTTGATACTATATGTTTCTATGACTCATGTTTTTATAATGTTCAATTTCATTGTATTTTTTTTTGTTGGTGTAGGTCCATGATATTTGTAAAATGTTCAACATTTGCAAGTTCAATATTTGTCAATTGGAACATTGATATCATTATTGACTATAGTATATATTTTCAAGCAATGTGTTTAGAACATCCATATTCATAGTTATATTTTTGTACATATTATATGATTCATTTTTAACCATGTGAGCCATATGGTTATGTACGTATAATAATTTGCAACTTTTAATTAATATTCTATAGATGGGTGTGAACTTCCAACAAAATGTATTGTAATAATAATGGATAATGATTCTAATGACAATGGTAATGTGTCTAGAAGTTTTATCGCACTTTCAAGATCTTGTGCAAAACTTACAATGTTTCCTTTGAGTACATGTTGACATGTTGTGCTCCCTTTATTGATATATCTCAATTTGACCAATATGGTACAACAACAATAACATGTTATCAATGTTTTTTCAATTTTGGTGATATTTTGGTGTGATGCCAATCCATAAACCATTGGATAATCCAAGTTTTGGCATTTTATTATTTTTCAACAAAACATAATAGGTTTTAGATCATGAAAATTAATGTTCAATAGTTGAAATACCTTGATTTGGTGACAAGAGTCCTTCTAATTTTGGATGCACGTGTTTGGTGTTGTTCAATAATTCTTCTAGGATGAATTCAATATCATATTCAAAATGAAAATTGGATTCATCTTGAGTACATTTTTCATATGCCTTAATTTAAAATCAAAATTTGAAATATCACATATTATTAGTTCATGTATAAATTTATTTTCATTGTAAATGCAACAAAGTTGGATCTCTTTATGAAATTGTTGAATTGTTTTAAACAAGACATGTTATTATGTATGTTCATTTGTGGTGGAAAAACATTTAATTAATGTATTTTGCAATTATTTGAATAAATCTTTCGTCTTTTGGCATTAATTAATTTTTAAAAAATATTTTTTCTTTTAATTCTTCTGAATTTGTTTTTCTTCACTCTTGCCTTTGGGCATTATTTTCATCTTATATATATATATATAGAGAGAGAGAAAGAGAGAGAGAGATAGTTTATTTCTTTTGTACTTTGAATTGTCATTATGAATAATTAGTTGGAATTGTACTTGTAATGAAACTCAAAATTGATTAAGTTGTTGTATTGAATCATGATGTTTGATATTTGATATGTGGATGTAAAAACATATGAATTATTTTGATTAAATGCACATGGAACAATATAATGATGTATGACATGTAATGGTGATTTGAACATTATAATGGAAATAGATATTCACATTAATAAATGAAATTTATAAATAAATGTGTATTTTTACCCAATTTTAAGAAAAGGTTTAGGGTTTAAGGTTTAAGGACATTGTATTCATATGATATATTTATGATTGTCATATCTTTTTTTATCAGGTTTACTTGATCTAGTAATTTAACTATTGCTAATTCTAAAGTTAATTAATGTCGTTTGAAAATGAAATGCCTCCAATATCTAATGTAAAATTTGATGAAAATTAGATCTCCTAAATTGATTGTGTTTCCATCAATTAATTTGTTATTTTTGTCAAAAATTGCAATTGTGTTAATGTTTTTTGAATTGCCATTTTGTATGGTAGTTTTTTATTTTTGCCACATTAGTTTAAGCAATTTTGAAGTTGTTAGTATGGTTTTTGTTTTTAATATATTTTTTTTTTAAATGAATTTTTAGTTGGCATGCCAAATAAAATCAATACATTTTTTCTCCATTGTTCATTCCATTTGGGTCTGATCACAATCAAATGAGCCAACAATGATGAAAAACTCAAAGATTGTAGTCCTTTTGTGGTCATTTTCACTTTCTCATATAAAGGACTTTTGGGATGAAATCTTTTGCAATATGTTACTAAAAATACATATATTTTTCAATACATCACATTTATTGTATTAACTTTTCATAAATAATTTAATTTTTAAAAAAAGTCTACAGATTTTACCAAATTTTGCGTTTTGTTTTGAAAAATTATATTAATTTCAAATTGTATAAAAATATAATAATTATTTTATTTTTATTTATTTATTTCATAAAATACAACTTTTTTTGAGATGTCATGTACATTACACCCCATTTACATGTAGTAAAGGATTTTTGAAATTTTAAAATTTTGTTTAGTAGATTTTTAATTTAATTTTTTTTCAAATTTCACAACTTTCAAATTGTGAATGCTTTTTGAGTGTGGATAATCAATTAACATCTTTTCAATTTTTGTCTCATCAAAATTCCTTTAACAAAATAGTCTTTAATTTAGTAATTTGTAAAATTGATTGTTTTTGATGCAACTGTTGTTCAAGTTCAAAGGTCCTTTTATTAAAACCAAAACCCAATATATATATTTTTTAATTTTTTTAAAAAAATCTTCAACATTCATATTAATCATTCAACACTACATTCTATGATTAACATGATATTAAAATGGCACCACAAAAATATATCTAACAAAATTACAATTTTTATAAAGTTTTGGCAATTGGCCAATGTGCTTTTTGGCTTGTTTGATTATGATTGCACCCATTTTCATATTTTATTTTTATATTCTTTGATGAATTTTGGGTCATTCAAATAAATGTAAAATGTTGCATCTACATATGTGTTAGCAAATGACACTTGATTGTAATTTTTTCTTTCCCCCACCTAGCAAGATCATGTAGCTCCAATGAATAATGCAAAAGTTGCATCCTTTATTGATGACATGGTAATTTTTTTCATATTGATCATAGATACATTATCAAATGTTATATTCCTACCAAGAAATTTAATGATTTTTTAAAATTAATTATTTTTTAAATTAATGGAATTTATGTGTGTGATATGTTTGAATTTATGATTTTTTTTTGTATTATATAAATGTTTGCCATTTGGTATATATGTGACAATAAATATATGTCATAAATATGTTTAAAGTTTCTTTGTTATAATGAAAAATGATGCCATAATTATGAATGAACATTTATTTAAACATAACTTTTCATTTTATTCAAAGGATAACAATATAATGAAGGTGAATCATTCATCATCATATATATTATTGGAGTTAAATAAAAAAACATTTGTCTATTGTTATAATTTGAAAAGATGTGTTTATTTTATTATTATTTATGATGTATTTTTAAAAAATTAATAAAAAAATGGAATGTTTGAAATTTTTATTGATGTCAGAAAAAAAAAAGTTTGATATCTTTGAAATCAAGCAAATTTATTTTTCTTTTCAAAATTTCAATTTGCATAATCAGTTTTTCTTTTTGAAATGGGGAATTTTTTTTCACAAAATTTCATTAGGGTCAAAGTAATTTGTCATGAAGGTTTCCAAATCTATAATATGCAAGTCTTTTAAATTTGACAATGCTTCCAAGAGATGTAAAATTAAAAAATGAACTTGAAAATATTGGAAAGGATATGTATATATAATAGAAAATATTTACAATTTTTCATGGTAAAGCTCAAATGTAGAAGAGGGTTTTTTTTGGGATAACACTAAAGACTACACATCAATGTGCATTCTTGAGCAACATTCACATCAAGATTTCACGTGCCTTATGAATGGTCTATACACAATTGTTTTTGGTTTTTTTTCACTCTTGGCTATTGCAACTTGTTTGAATTGACTCCTTGAGGCTCTCAAGATTTGCCACAACCCAATCACACTAGTTGAGCAAATGCAAGCAACAATGCTACTGCACATTCACTAAAACAACAAAAATCAATTTCTAATTTATTACAACAACAAGATGATTAAGTTTTTGGCCTTTCATTTGTTGTCTAAAAGACGATGGATCCTTATACAATGATGATTTCACACCAACCCATCCATCACCCCTCCCCAAATTGACAAAAGAAGCAATTATTGCAAGTTCATCCATAAAAGACCAAAAGTTTTAATACATTCAATGTAGCCAAAAACATGAATGAACGAATAAAGGCCATTTCATGTGAAGCAAAATAGAAAAAAAATAGTGATGGAAGGAGCATGAGTTACATTGTCCATCATTAACTTTCTATCTCTCTCAAGTATCTACCTCAACAACCACAACAAGCAAGTTCAGAATTTACAATTGAAATCCAAAAGCTAAAAAGGAAAAAAAAAAACCCAAGAGTTAAAAGAGGTGGAAAGTGGAAGAGCTTGGAGGTGATGATCATGGGGGTGAAATGAAGCAGGATCAAGCTTATCAAACAAATAACTAATGGAATGAGTTCACATGCAATAATTTTAATTTGGGTTGCCACATGTACATGATGAAGGATCGTTGTAACAACCAAGTAGGAAAACAAATATGCAATTCAAAAAGGAAGGAATAAGGTTGTAATGAAGAAGAGCAAGAGAACAAAAATGTAGTTCAAGAAGAAAGGAATGAGGTTGCAATGAAAAAGAGTAGGAGAACAAAGATGTAGTTTAGGAAGGAATGAAGTTACAATGAAAAAGAGTAGGAGAACAAAGATGTAGTTTCACGAAGGAAGGAATGAGGTTGTAGTGAAGAAGGAAAAACACCTAAACCATCATATGGAATATGATACAAACAATGAATTACAAAATTAAATGTCGAAATCTCTAGATGAAACCACCTTTATCGTTGTTGCCAAAAAATTTGGTGAAGCTTTTAGAAGTTATGAAGAAGGGAACGAGGGATGCAAAAATGGTCGGGTTCCACGTCAACATCATCTATTTGTTTTTGTTCTATATTCATTTGCTCTATGTTGTTTGTGAGTGAAAGGTTTGTCTCATTCTTTCCTTTTTTGTGAGAAATTCACTCCAAGATTTTTAATTTTTTCCGTTGTGATGGGGGCTCTAAATGGATTCTAAAAACCTTTATCTACAATAAGTACTAATGTTGTTGCTTTATTATGTGGTAGGAGAAGGAATTTTTTTCTATTATGGCCTTCTTGTTTCTTTCATTGCATTTTATGCCATATCGACATCATTCTCTTCTTTTCTTGATCAAATCTTTTTTTTTCTTTTCTTTTTTGCATCATTCGGCTATAAGTTTTCGGCCTTACCATTGTTCCAAACATCTTCCTACTATGCAACATCGGTCTCTACACATAAGACAAGTGCCTATCATGACTTCTTTCTTTCTTTGCTTTCTTATCCTATTTGTTTTGTTTGAAGCAACATTTTTTCTTCTTTTACTTCTTGATGGACAATTTGGAGAAACAAGATGATTATGTGGTCTTGAGTTCTATCCAAAGTGCATATAATGACAATATGGCAATTCTCAAGGCATTTGAGACATTTGCTTCCATATATACAAGCTCTAAGATTCTTATCAATGTTTCAGGTACCAAAATGGTTTCTTTCCTTTGAAGAAAATGGGAGAACAAGGACCTTGTTGGATAGGCTTAAAAAACACACATGCATACAAAACTCAATAGGTTTCAACAACAATAATGGTTGTTGTTAGGTTTAAGGTTCAAAGTTTAAGTTTGTGAAACAATTGTAAAAGTTTAGATTGATATGAAAAGAAATTGGATTGAAATGAATTTTAAGGTGTTTTTTTTCATGTGTACATGAACTAATAAGATGTGATCCGAAACAAACGAGGTGTAGGAAACATCCTTAGTATCTATAACCAAAACTGCATTTGGACCAACTTGTATTTTGTGAATTCTTTCCTTTCTTGTGTGTTTTCCATATTTGATTTTTTTTGTGAACTTTGGTGGGTTGTTGTGATAGTGAAAATTTCATTGCAGGCAAGGTTTCCATTCCCATCAATCTTTTGTCAATCCTCCTTTTGAACATTGTTGAAAGTAGTATATAACATGTTCTCATGGGTTACTTTTGGAAATTTTAAGTAAGATGAGTTTGTGTCTCTTCCACCCATTATTCTAAAAGGTTCGGTAACAATTCTAGGTCTAGTATGCTTCTCTTCTACCCTACACAACAACATATTTTTTGGGTGTTGGTTTTAGGAAGACAAGAATGCATAAAAGCTCGTAGGGGTTTTTGATGGTTTTTCTTGTAGGGAATGGGAATGGCAGAACTTGGATCCTTCTAGAGCTTTGGCCATCTCAAAAACTCAAAGGGTTGGGAAATTGAAAAGAAGTGGTTAGTTGATTGTTCAAGATTTGGTGACAATTGATTTGGTATTTGTTCATGGCGATGGTGATTTGTTTCTAGCTATTTTTTATTTTTTAAAACAAATCTTTAGTTGTTGTATGCTCAATTTGACCTTTTATGTTGTCTCTCCATGGGCATAAATTAGGTTATGAACAAAATGAGTATTGTCAATGTAGCTTGTTGTTCTGCCAAGAATTCACCAATGTTGAACCCTAAGGTCAATATCACACACATTCATTAATTTTCTTCAAAAATGTTGCATGTGAAAGGGAATGTCATAAGAGTAAAACTTTCATATAAATTGGTGACTAGAAAACAACATATCATGGTTGTGTTGGAGATTGAAAATTGAAATACAAATAAATTTGTTACTCTTTTGAAAAAGTTGTTTCATATGCAATGACATACCTAGCAATGTCAAAGGGGTACATTCAAATAATAAACTTTAATAATGATTTATTATAAATATTATTCACTTTTATGAAGGATTCAATTTGACAACTTTAAATTACTACACCACATTCCACACAACATTTCATGTTTTGAAACATATTTATAGTATTATAGTCATGGTCACAAAATTAGCAAATGTCCCATTAATTGACACATTAAACTCAATAATAAACATCCTTTATTAATGTCATTTGGGCTCCATGTTGTCATGCACTACTAGTGACGACAAATTGATGAAAAAGATAACTTAATTTTGTATAAATTTGTTCCATTTGAATGATTTAATATTAAATAAATTTAGATAATGCAACTTGAATTAAATGCAACTCAATTGAATTTGATTTGAATTCAAATATATTGAATGAATTTGTATTCGATTCAATTCACATTCAATTGAGTTTAGATTGAATTGAATTGAATTGTTTTCAATCAAATAATGAAAAGGCACATTTTAATTTGCATTTTCATATCCTAGTTACAAAATGTTTTCATAATTGTCAATTAGGCCATGTTCAAAATTGTCATGGTGATGACCACTAATGGACCATATATTTGTTTCATCTAAATTAGTTATGATTATCATTGTCACTAGAATTCTAATGTAAATGGCATTCACAATATGGGTAAGGTGATGTAAAGCATATAACTTGGAACTTCCTACCATATCACATTGCTTAAACATACATTTTTTTGCCAAAAGCTTTGCAATATTTTACAAATAATTACAATTACAAAACTTTTGTGCAAAAAAGTAATGTGAAATGATTAACATCATTACCACACTTGTATTTAACTATAACTATGCTTTGAATTCCATATATATGGAGCTATTTTCATCAATATAATATAAAGAATGACATTTGAAATCATTTAAATGAAGACCATGTATAGTACAAATAAACACATATATGCAAACGTGTGCATCAATATTTAGGAATATACTTATAAATGTGGATTTGACCAAAAGCAATTTTTTGTGCCTATAGGATTTGGTCCATGAAGATGTTTGCTAAAATAAAAAAAGTTGAAATATCTTTTAAACTAATTAGTTCCATTTGGAATTTCTAGATTGATATATTGTCCATTTAAAGTTTTTTGCACAATTGTGACACTAAGTCAATATGTTATTTTGGACCCATCTTTCATTTGTGATGCATATGTTAAAAAATCTTCATGTTTGATGGAAAATGGGGGGTTGAGGTGAAATTATTGAAACGCGAATTGTTGAGAATTTTTCATAAAATCTCTTTTCAATGGGGATTGTTTTACACATTGCAACAAAGGGATCATACATTTTTTAAATCCAAGGGATGGAACCAAGCCCATGATGTTGTCATAACACATTCAAAATGTTTTGATAATTTTTATCATTTTTGTGTGCATCCTAAAGGCATTTTATCTTGTGTTAATTTAATATCAACAAGTAATGTGTGGTTGCTAGGTTTCTTCAAAGGATCTTATTGCTCATTCAAAAGAGTGGCCATGGTGGGGATTTATATCTTTGTAAGAAGCTCCTTTCTTTGGTCATTCAACTAAAATGAAATATGTAATTTTTCTTGCATGCACCCAAAAAAATCAACACCAAGTATGAAATCATGATCATGTTGTGGCAAATGCAAAATATTTTGATTAATATCATGTAGGAAATTGATAAAAAGGTGAAGTTCCCATAAATTGTTTGGCAATAAATGCTAAGAACCTCCACACATGTGAGTTGGAACTAGTGTAAAGGCTTTTTTAGGCCTTCGTATGAGTTGTGATTGTATGCTTTCAAAACATTACAAATTGTTGATTTGGTAATCATTTTACAAAACAAACATGGGTGCAATTTGGCCTCTTGCAAAACTAAATTTAAATCAACTTTGCTTTCACGTTTTCATATTCTGGTAGGAGGCCCAAACAAGCATCATGCTTAATTAACAATATTGATCAACCTAGTAGGTTTGCTTGAATGCAACATGGGATGTTCTTACAAGTACATTTTTTGGGCATATATCTAGTGTGTTAGGTGTTGTATCGTTTTTGAAATTGAATATTTAACATCCTCCACATTTATAATACTTCAAGTGGAGAAACAATATCTAAATTAATATGCCATGGAAAAATAAGATCTTCTAGTATATTCATATTCCTATGCAAAACCTTAGGCTTTCCTTGAGGCACTTTGATTGGTGAGATTCTTTTTGTACAATTAGCTTTGCCCATTCTTTTTGGAAGGTCTCCCAACCTCTCTCATCCAACTAAGCCTCTTGATTGGTAGGTTTGGTGTTTGTTTTAATTTATATTCGAAGCACTTTAAAGTCTTTCCCCCAAAAAAAGGCCATGTGAGTATAATGATTATTGAGTGATGATTCAAACTAATGACTAAAAAAACATTGCTCTCATTAAAAAAAAAGAACCCCCCATTCATCATAACAAGAAATAAAAAATGAACGTGAAATTTGCTTCAATTACTATTCAACGACCAACATGAAGTTGATATGCTTAGCAAAAGCAAAGCTTGGACCCAAGCATTTTCTATGCATCAAAGTTTTTGAACTTATACGATTCCAGCATATGATAGAGTGGGAGTGTTGGAACTACCCAATAGTCATGCTAAAAGTTGTTGGGCTAATGTCATAGCAACAACCAACCGTCATAGATTAGCTCATCAACTCTTTCCCACTAATCTTTATTTAGAGATTAGCTCTTCAATCATGTGTATATTGGTCTACTTCTACTTATATTATTTTAAACAAAGCTTTCATGCTCAGAATCATGTTCAATGCACATGTTCACATGAGACAACAATTCTGAACTATTGCACTCTTATTAGTTTCTTCTTCCACAATCTTCTCTCTCTCTCTCTCTCTCTCTCTCTCTTTCTCTCTCTCTATGTTTGTCATAATTGCCACATGATTAGTTGTGTACTTAGTTGTTGAATTTTCAATCTTATTCAAAGTTTTTGGTGTTTGGCCAAAAGGCTTAAGATATGGGAGATGTTTGTGCTTCTGAAAAGCAGATATGCCTGCCAGGTCTTGATGCTTCTTCACAAACTGACTCCATCAAAGCATCATAATATATGACTCTGAATGGTCAAGCGAATCTTCCTCTTGGGAAAATGGATGGAAGCTTTGTGGAGTGTTTGTTTTTCCCTAGTGGATTGTGCCCATTCCTATCTGTTAGGTGAGCATTGTCACTTGCTCATACAAGGGGAAGGGGAAGGGGGAGGGGGAAGCCAAGTATTCCCTTCCATTGGAGGTGGGGCCAATGGCCCATGGGTTCTTATGTAGGTTGGCACCTGGGCAGCCAATCACATGATGATGATGATGATGATGACATGCTACTAACCCTTGGCAACATAGCAAGGGGAACCAAGGGAACATCCCGTTCCCTTGCATAAATAGCAAGGGGAACCAACGAATGAAGTTGGTTTAAGTGAAGGGAACAACTCCCCTTGAATGGAAGGGAAAGGGCTCATAGCTACAACCAGTTCCTCATCCAATTTGGAACAAAGGACCTTACCCATCATCAGCATGGGCTGCTGGCTGTAGTAGTAGTAAGTAGTAAGTAGTAGCAAACAAAAGGCCCCACCAGTCCCAGGGGACCTGTCTGTCTGTCTTTCTTTTGAGCAGAAAAGACAAGTAGGGTTAGGCTAAGGCTACCCATATGGGCCAGTTGTGAACAACTACTACTATATACTACTACTTCAACGGTTTTCTTGTTGTGCCTTCTTCTTCTTCTTCTTCAACTGCCCAACTGGCCCCTCTTCTTACATCTGATATACAATACCTGTTGCATACAACAGGTTTGCAACTGTGCTTGACTTAGTCACACACAAACTGTGACTTAACATGCAGTAGTGTTCACATTTCTGACACTATTTTCCTCTTTACTTCTTGACTTGTTCAGGTTTCTCTTATTGTAAAGCACTGGCTCTTTTTTTCTTTTTTTCTTTTTTAAAAGTTATTTATTTATTTATTTATTTATTCCCTTTGCTACTTTATTGGCCTTGGCTACCAAGGTAAGGATATTGTGTTTAGATTCATTATAGAGTATTATAGTAGCTTATGGGATTTTTATAGGCCCCTACTAGGTAATCTAGGTCTATAGGTCTATTTTTATATGAGGATTTTTGGAAGATGATCATTTTGGCTTGTGTTGAAACTTGAGATTAGTCATAGAGTTATTATGATATCTTGAAGGATTTTGGTTTCTTTTTTTTAGAGGATTTTTTTTTAATTTTCTTTTTGATGATTATATTTTTTTTGCATGGTGAAATATTTGAATTTTCATAATTCTTCTTTTGCCTTAAAGATACTTATTAATGTAAATTGGGCAAGGCCATCATAGTGACCCACCCCTTTGTTTACAATTGTGAAGCAGAATAATATATCTATGGGCTCTTTTACAAGTTGGAGGATTTCTTTCACTCTGTAGACCATCCTCCTCTTGGCCCCCTTCCTTTTTTTTCTCTCTCTCTTTTTTTCTTTTTTCCTTTCTTTATTGTCAACATTTCCTTACATTTCAAAGAAAAAGGTAAAATGAAAAAAATGAAAAGAAAAATGTCAGTCCTTGTTGTAAGAAAAGGGTGGCCCTAGAGGCCCTTCAACCCATGTTTTGAGGTCCCTAGGTATGAGGACTCTAGGGCTATCTCATGCTAAGGCACCTCAAAACATAACCGGTTCCTTTATGGAAATTGGTGGCGTGGTGCCATTCCATTGGCGGAGAGGTCTCAGGTTACAACCCGTAATCAGGCTGCTCTCGCCAGTTACGTAGTCCATAGAAGGGCCTCCGGGGCTACCCTTATCCTATAGGTTAAGTACTCATGCAATCGACCTAATTTGGGTTGGTGATGAACGATCTCATACCGGCCATGTATGCGGTTACGAGTCCCGTGACATTCATCCAACTAAAGTTAAGCTCTACATGGGGTCGGTTTGTCTCTTCCTAACGGGTAGTAATCCTAGGGTTAGGTTCCCTAAAAATACGGTGTTTAGAGAAGCTATGACCCTTGAATTGAATTTTGCCATTTGAGCTTGTTTTTATTGTACCTTGCGAGTAGTGGTTTTAATTTTGTTTGTGGTGTAATATTTTTGTGATTTTGTGAAAAGTATATTGAGAAGAGAATAATATTTTGTCAACAAATTCCCTATTTTTACATTTAAAATTGTAAGAAAAACAACGAATTTTAAAATTTTAAAATTGCCACAATGGCTATGATTCGAAAGTGTGCTTAAGATTTTCTACTTTCATATTTTGAATAACACTAGAGTTGATTAATAAATATGCATGATTTGCACTTGATTAACATCACAATGTTGAACAAAACAAAATAAAATTGCTTGGGATTGGGGAGAGTTGGACCTTTAGCGAGTGACTTTGTCCTATGAGTTAACTATGAGCAATTTGTGTTTGTTGATACAATAAAATGTCTCCAATCTTTTCATACCCACCATGAACACCCAATTCAAAATTGGGATAGATTATAAGAATTGATAGGGATGCAAATAAATCTCTTTTGGGAACTAGCCAAAATTCCAATTTTTTGGTTTAAGATTTAAGTTGCAAATTTTCCCGGTCCATGCACAAAATATGGTTTAGCCTTGATTTGCCACTTTTTGGTCTTGGACCCTCATCTAAAGGCTATGGGTCCAATTTATGTCTCTGAGCCAATAGTATTGCTCTATTTCATTGGACCTTGGACCTAGACCCTCATTTTAAGTGGCCCTTATCATACATATGTGAGAATTGAAAGTTACAATTCATTTAACTTGAACTTTCTTGATGGCAAAAGGTTTGCATGTGAATGGCAAAAGGTCAATTGGGCACAAGATATTAAATATCCCCCTACAAATTTTAGGTGAGTTACGTTGTGACTTGTGCACAACGACCATTTTGGATGAAAATTTGCCTATGCAAAAACAAAAAAGAAATAGACAACATATGACAAGGCCATAGTAAAAAAAACATTGTATTGCAAAAATCATCTAATGCTATTGCCAACAAGTTTTAGGATTGGCATTTCTTAGAGAGCCTTAAACCTTAAATTGCCGCTCTACCTTTCATTGTCACCATTCCCTCACCACCATTGCTACCATCATTATTGAGCTTTTACATCTCCCATCTCTTTGATGAAATTGCCAGCACATGGTGATGTAATACAAGATAATAATTGTTAATCACATTTTTAGAATATAAGGTTTCACACAATGGAGGTAAAAATTTAGTGATTTTGTAGAACTCAAGGTTGCAAATCAAATTTGTAGTTGTGCATTTGACATTGTTTTGGCAATCAAATGAAATTTGAGAGCTTGTGGTTAACCTAAGGAGATATGGCATACAAACAAACAAGGTATGATAACAAGGATGATATACGAACCCTTTTGGGAACCCTTTGGATAAGATTTGGTAATTAATGACATATATTCATTATTGTTTACTCTTTGAGGATTTATATGTTTATATATGTTTTGGAAATTGAAATCCATACATGGTGTTTGTTACCATTACAAACACATGTGTGATGAGTATTGAGGATTCAAATTTTTAAAGAAAAAAAGGATTATTTTACCTTTTTTTAGTTTTGATCTACAAATTCTACCATTGTTTTACAAGAATGCAATATCAAAATCTATTATTCTATTGAGCTAGATTTTATTTACAATTGAAAGGCAATAATATGTAACATAATTTCTATTAGGTTCATGTCTAATATGTGCATTTTTTAATTCCTAAAAAACAGTTCAAATTTCCCAAATGTTTGAAACAAAACATGAATTTGGAAACTAAAAATTTACATTTAACTTGTGAAGTGAAAAAAAAATAGATGAAAATGTGTTGCTCTATTTCAAATTCGAAACAAAAAACTTGTTTATATGTCTAAAATTTTATTATAAAACTTTTATAACAACTTTGGTTTAAAATTAAAAGACTTCTAGTTAGTATAACCAATAAAAATGTAACTAATCTACAAGTCATTATTTGTATCAATCCTAATTTGTAACCTAATACTAATTGTTGATATGCAAGTTACTAATCCCTACTCACCACCCCTTAACAAAAATACCCAAAGGGGTTCATATATGTATTTTATGATTTTAGTTTTTGAAAAAATGTGAGGTTATGGAGTTTGTAATACATGTATGTTCTTGATTGTGGCATGTGTTGATTATGTTCACAAGTTGTAGGTATTGTATGAAGTAGAAGAAGGGCCATGCATATGTGAGAGTTCATATTCCAAAAGCTAAAACAAAGATGAAATAAATGCCCAAGGATGTGAATCTCCTTTACCTCTATCTTTTATGATTTTGCTTTGTTTTTTGTAAAAATGTCAAGTTATGCAATGTGCATATTTTTGTTCAATGTGGCATATGTTTTTTTTATGTTTGTAGATTGTGACGTTTTATTATGTAGGAAGTGCAATGCATGGGAGGTTTGTGTAAAACTAAAGAAGTTATAAATTGCATCTAATTTGTGTGTATTTGTGGTTGTGGATTGCTTAGAATGTCAAAACTATTCAAATAAGAGGCGAGTTGAGAAGCTTTCAAAAATAGCAAGAAACTCAAGGGAATTTTTTTTATATCTTGAAGTTGTTGATGTTGTTTTGAAACATGTCATGTAAACTATAGTTGTGTAAGAAGGTCTTATTATTCCACTATGCTTTTGTGAGCTAGGGTGCATGTCTATAATACCGGTAAGTTAATAAAACAATATAAGATAACAAGGAAATGATGGAAAATGTAGGTGATTATGGCACAATGAGATTATCAAAGAAAAATAGGGAGGAAATTGACAATTCAATGTGCTGAATGGACTCATGAATGTAATAAAGTTCAAAGTTCTAGGTCTATTGAAAGAAGGTGTGATGTTAGTGAATAAATTAAAATATGAATATTATATATTATTTTGGGGGTGGGGCACACATGTTTTAAGTTTGATTAAACGTAGTGTGTGTTGGGAGAAAATAAGGGGAGCTCTTGGAAAAACTTTCATTGCAAAAATGACATGTTAGAAAATGGATACTGGAAGTCGGAACTTTGAATTGACTAGAGAGGGCAGATGAACCCAAGAGGAAACATTGAAAGATTTTATCCATGCTATTTTTGCGTATTTTAGGAATATATAATTGATAATATATTTAGTTGTAGAATATCAATCTTTATTTCTAATGGCATGTGATAAGATCTAAGACATTGTTGTGTATTGTTTACATCTGATGTTCATTAACTTTGTGATATGTATTTGCTATGCATTTGCATTTATTATAAATTGCATACTCTTAGGTCCTCATTTTTGGTCACTTATCAAGATGCAAATAATGTGTGATGAACATTGAAGAAGTCATAAAGATGAAAAAAAGATAGACATGTTCTTGATTTACCTTTGCTTCTTCTTTTGGTCGTGGTCTTTTTAAAGAAAAACTAACGTCATTATATATTTCCTTTGTTGTGTGCATGTGGGTTGTGTTTGCAAGCATTTTATTGTAAAAGGTTTACATTTTGATGATTATATGATCCTTGAGGAAAGGGGGGATGAGTATGAGAACTCATGAATTGATATTTTTTTATAGTTAATGAACAATAGGCAAAAATTAGTGGATGATGTATAGAAATGTGAGATGATCATTGGTGATTCAAAAAAACCAATGAAAAGAAGAAAACTGGCATAAACTAAAAGTGTTTGTTTGACATCTAATTTTGTGATTATGTTTCTTTTCAAAGTTGTAAAATGTTTATTTTCTTGTTTATTTTTGTAAATCTATGAGAAAATTATAGTATAAATAATCTTCAAACTATTGTAACAAGGAATAAATAAGAATATGAATTATTATTATAAATATATTGATATGAATTTACGTAGAAGTAGAAATAACTCAAATTTGCATGAATCATGATCAATTTTTTTATCAAAAAGGCATGTACCACAAATAATGGGAATGATTAAATAAAATTTTATAAAATCTATAATGTAATTTGGCAATAGAATAATGCACATAGAATTTTGAAGACAAAAAAATCTACCCAAGGTACTTCAATATTTTTGTGAAGTAAATAAAATTAGAAGTTCTAAAACACATTTGAAAAATCTTAAAGTGGTCATCTTCTTGAAAACACTTCAAAAAATGATTAACTATTTTCAATATTTCATAACTACTTATGGTAACCATATTTTATAGTTTCTAAGTTATTTTCAATTTCTAGTTTCTATAGGTGGTTTTTGTACCTAATTAATACCAAGGTATTATTTCAAATTTGTCCTTTTAACAATTTTGTTTACATGTGTTTCATCACAAAGGAAAAGCTAGATGAATATAACAAATATGACAAGGAATTCAAGATTTATGAAAGCAAAGCAAAGAAGATTTTTTTTTCTTTTTCTTCACCTTTGTTTTATATGGTTTTTTTTTGCAAGTATGAGTCTTTAGATACATTTTGATTTATTGTTATACAATTTGTTATCTATGTTTGTAAACATATTATTATAGAGGAAAAGCATGATAATTGTTGAACATCGAAAGGATGATTTCATGGTTAATGAAGACAAGGAAATAGATGATGCACATTCAACATTGTAAGAAATAATAATGATGAAGAAGTCAAAATAAAGGAAAAAAATGGAAAAAAGGTCTTTGTTTTGCCTTTGTTTTTATGTTTTCTTTTTTTTCTTTTTGCTACTCTTCTATGTGATGGATAGTGGAGATCATGTGTAGGTAATACTAGTTGCTAAATCTTAATGTGTAACTATGAAGTTGTAGGGAGGATGCATTTGGAAATTGGAAAAGTTTTTGGTGTCATATGGATGATGACCTAAAACTTAGAAGGTACTTTACTAGATACATTATGATTCATAATATCATATTAATACTATACAGTAGATAATAAACACATTAGAATTTAATATTCATATAACATTTACACTAACAAGGCAATGGTGATCACCAACTTCCCAAATCTATCTTTAAGCAATGGTGCAATGAATTCCTTCCATGAACATATATAAGTGTAAAACATGTTTTGTCATTCATGCAAGAATTTGAATCATTGTATAGATTAATGAAACAACAATCCAATTGATTCATTCCATCCATATGCAAGTGTAAAATGTGTTATATATGTCATTGATTTAAGAATTTGAATTGTTGTATTTAAGTGAAGCAATGGTGCACTTGATTCCTTCCATCCATATGCAAGTGTAAAATGTGTTTTGTCATTGATGCAAGAGTTTAGATGTGAGATTTGAATAATTGTATCTAAGTGAGGTAATAGGTTCCAAGTTTTAGCTTAGAGGTTGTAAGTTGAACTTGCAACTTGTGAAGTTTACTAGTTGAGTTTGGGGTTGCACATTTGCTTTCTATTAACCTTGTTTGGTGCTTTAGGTAGCCAAATCTATTCTTTTTGTAATCACCTTGTAGCCAAATGCACTCCCCTACAATGCACATGTCATCAATGTTTTTTTATCACCTTTAGTATGGTTCTACTTAATATATGGAAATTTGTTAATGAAAACTCATTAAAATAACCATTTAAAAAAAAAAAAAAAGTCACTAAAATTTAATTTCACCTCATAAAAAACATTTAGCCAATTATGTTAATTTAAGTTTGAATTATGTAATCATTGCCTATGTGGTGCTCACATGGTTTGATTGGGTGCAAATTTTAACTAAAATCAATTTGAACACTATTACTTATAAGCAAATGAAACTAGTCTATTGTTAAAATTGTCCCCCCCTTCTCCTAGGAGGTTTTTGGTTCAAAGTTGAGGAATGGTAATACATGCATGACATTTTTTTGCTCTTGCATTTAGCAAGACAATTGTTCACATAGAGGTCATGACTTGAGCAATGCCTAACCATGCATTGTCATTTGGAAATGTGTACGGGATGTCTAATGTCCCCCCTTCAATTGATGATTTTTGTTTTCCCTATAGGGAGTGTTTGAACAAAATAAAAAGAAAAAAACTTTGAGTGTTTTACATATAATTTACTACCAACTAGAGACCTAATTAGTTTAGGTGTCTAATTATAGAAATTGTTTTAGGATTTTTCCTACATGGGACAAATGATCATTTTTGGTTTTGCTAGTTCCATTCTTAATGTGAATCAATATTGGGGAACATTGCAATGATTCAAAATAACAATAAGGAACATCAATTAGACTTTTAAATAGGTGATGGTAAAACTTGTTACCACCTAACAAAACCACACCTCACCTTATTAGGCTCCACATGTTCATAAGTCGCATGTTGGACATAACACAATCTATAAGTGCTCACACACATGGTCATTTATACATCCTTCAAGGAAAAATTAAAATGAAGTACTTGGAAGGTTTGTGTTATTCTAAAATATTCAAATTTTAAAATAATATTTTTTTGTGTTAACTATGTTAAAAATTACCCAATTGATTAAACCAATTTTAAGCTCATTTTGGTTATTCTAATTTTCACCCAATTTATTAAACCAACCAATTGTTTTGTGGTTATAGAGGTAGCCAATGACAACTAGACATTTCATGTATGGTAAAAGCTTGGGGTGGGGGACATTCTTGAAATGTGGCATTGAATGAACTTGATATTTTGTGTCATTAAATATGGGTTCTACACTAGTATTGAATTGGGTAGAAATAAGACTTACAATCACTAAATTAGAAAGAGTAGCTATGTACACAATGGAAATAAGCATTAGGTCATATCTTCCACTACATAGACAATACAATATATGTAAATTGAATTTTTGTGTGGATGTAGGTCCTAGGAATTAAGGTGATTACAAGTGCATCAAATGTAATTATAATTTGCATTGTTATTTAAACTTAGGATTTAGAGTAGAATTGTGGGGTTTTAGCAATTTGGTGGGATTTGGGCATTGTTGGTTGTTATGTTGGTTATTGTATTTCTTGGAACTTGCATAATCCACAAAAATTAGTTGTTATACAAGATGTCGATGCCAATATATGACTTGGTGTTGGTCTAGTTCTTCTAATACTCATGCAACACTAATGATAAAACCTCATTGGTGAACCTTGCATCATTGTGAAAAAGGAAAGATATTGGAGCAAAGTCACCAAAGGGTTTTACTTTGGCAACAAGGAGAATGATGTCTTTTGCACACCTTGTGCGAATGTTGCAATTATTGTAGGGTGTTAAGGGGGGCTACCCATGTATGCCCCCTTGGTTTAATGACCTAAAAGATATAATATTAGACTTGTAAGATGACAAAGAACCAATCAAAAAAGCAAAAAAATTGGTGAACATCATCACAAATGTCAAGATGGTTAGGCAACTTAGTTCTCCATGGTTGAAATTATCATGAGGAGTAGCAATATTAAACTCCAACATGTGAAATGTTTTGTTTGTGAATGACAATTTGAGTATGAGATTTTTTGTTAGCACCATGTAATCTACCAATGTGGAAAAGCATGTCAAAAAGATAAAGGTTTTGAAAAACTTGTCACAACTTGGAATTCAAATTGGAATGTGATATGCCAACAAGTAATGTCTACATGTACAATTTAATGAGTTAATTTTTTCCCACATGAATCATAACACAATGCTTGATCAACAAATATAGGGAGGACTAAAGGATGAATGAGGTTGCAAGAGGCAAAAGTTTGTCACCATCTTTCATCTTTTCAAACGAGGGACATTGATGTGGGAATATGAAGTTTTAAAGTCTCCATTTTAGTTTTTGGGGATCCCAATGATGACCAAAAAGCATTAGTCAAAACAACCAATTAAATAATGGTCTAGTTTATGCATGTTGAGGTTATGAATAGGGTAAAAGAAGTGATAGTTATTTCAAAATATCTTGCTTTGATCCTTGATGAAATCACCACCATTGACAATTCAAGTTGGATAAACGTGGGTGCCTATGTGATGGTTGATTGAGATTGGGTTCCTATTTTGATTTCTTCATAACATGTCATTGAAGGGGGACCTAATAACATTCGGCCAAAGTTATCATGTCTAGGCATTCAAAAACAATGGAAGATTCTTACCAGAAAGCATGGTTAGCAAATTATAATCCTTTGGCACATATGGTATTTCAAATAGGGTTTGAATTTTGAACTCTTGTTCTTTTGTTTTAGTTTTATTTTTTCTTCTTTGAGTTTTAAGATTTCATGTTGCAATTTTTTCATGCCAAAAGTCAATTTCAAAATAGGGTTGTTAGTCTTGGTGTCCCACAAGATCTTGATCCAAACACACCAAATGAAAAATAAACTTGGAATGGGCTTTAAAGTTTGGGGGATGTCCTATTTTGCCTTGGATGAGGGCAAAACACATGCTAGAATGGCAACATGGTGTTCATGCATGGTTGAACGGCTCACCTTTTGAAAAAAATAATAATCATGCAATGTCCACTCCATAGTGTTAAATTGGTAATTTAATCTAATATCATTGGTTAACTGGTAATAAAATTCATACATGCAAAAAAAAAAAAATTCATATCAATAGCACCCAAGTAGATTTTCCAAATATATGCACGTGAAAAAATAAACTAAAAAAAAGAAGAAACAACAATTCTAAGAATGTGTGTAATTAAAATTTGGTTATGTATTTTGACTAAAGGATTTGACATAAAATTTTAATATTTCATATTACACCATATATTAATCATTATAGATAATTTGGAATGAAATTCAATTGAGCTCCTCAATTTTCTACATTATATTCAAACTATGATTCCATAACTTTTTATTCCAAAGTCCACTATTAAAAGTGAGCACACATTTTCGTCAAAAAAAAATTACACATATTTTTTCATAATCAAGTTGTTAATTTAAAACGAAGTCCCAATTGGAAAATTCAAGATTATATGTTTTGTTTGTAAGACATTGAAACAAGATGGGTATTACAAAAACCAAAAAAATGTCACAAAAGTGAATCACTCATTATTGCATACACTCTACTTGGAACATCAAGATAATAATGGGAAACAACAAGGGATAGTGATGGGAGTGATGGATTCATGTGAAGGAATGATGGGGGATGATGAGGGACAACAAGCGAACATTGAGGAATGACTAACTATGGCATGAGACAATAAAGGATGTCAAAAAATGGGAAATGGTGGGCTAAAGGTGAAGGATGATGAAGGAACAATGAGGCAATGACATGGTACAATGGGGAATGGTGGGTTTATGACAAACTTAAAAAAAAAAAAACTTTTTTCAAGGAATGGATGAGTGATAAGGGATGACGTTTGGGGGGGGTGGGGATGCAAGATGCTAGGAGTAATCGCAAGGGTGTTGGGATGGACACCATTGACAAAACTATTAACAAATGATGGGGATGTCCCTCATGGCCACTTGGTTTAAAAATCAAGATGCAAATTCATCTATTTGATTTAAATTGTACAATGCTTGTGAAGGAACTCAAAATGGCTAGCTGTGAACATGGTAAAATAGACAAAAAGAAAGTAGGTGGATAAATGCAACTACAATGGACCAAAAATGACATGATAGGAGTCTATTTTTACATAGTTTTTAGTGTTGTGACCAACTTCAAAATGAATTTGTTGATTATAAATTAAGGATTTGAAAGAACTATGTGTTGTACATCCTTTTATAATACATTATAAAACACTATCAAAATGAAGATACTTCAATCAAATTTAAAGGAATTACATATTTATAAAATTCCATGAACTTTGACCTTCCAAAAAGTACCCACATACCTATTTTCATTCACAATGGGATCATCAATATGAATTTTAGTTTTCATTTTGATCATACAAGTTGTAACGAAATACAAATAATAATAAATTTTTTAAGTGTCCAAAATCTATGAGTCCATTTACAATATTTAAAGATTATGACCTAGATTGAAACACAAGTTTGAAAGTCCCCCTATGCCCAAAAATGGACATATGGTGTATATATTTTTAAGTGTTATTCCTATAACAATATAGATGATCAACATGAGTCATTATTTACAAAACCCAATTTATTGTTGAATTTAGTAAAGATAACATAACTAGAATGTTTGGAATTTTGCATTATGACATCCAAAAATGGACACCATAATATGCATTTGTCAGCTATGTATCACCACTTTTTATTTTGTATCATGCATATGAGAACACAAAAAGTAGCATCAAAATATGTGGATGTACAATAGGAAAAACCCAATGGCCCTTACATTTATAAGATTTATTTCCAAAAATACTTAGAATAAACAAATTTAAAAAAATACCAAAATTATCCCCATTTAATGGTTGGTAAATTCATTTTTGGGGAGTTTTTAGCACAATATATTCAATGAAATATACTTATAGTAGGTTAGGATATAAAAGCTTTAAGAGGTCATTTCCATTTAATTCCAAATAACACACAAAAAAGGATGCCACTTATTGAAAAATAAATAAATTCTAATTTACTTAAACTTAAATAGGGTTCTTTTAGTTCATTATAAGAATATAATTAAAATATACCTAAGCTATACCATTATTTCATAGCATACCACAAAATGTCCTTTTATTTTAGGTGCTTCCTAAAGCATACAAGAAGTGCCCTCCCCAACTATAAAAGTCACTATTATTTTGAAGCTCCCATCAAAAATCGATTCTACTTTTTCTTTGTTAGAACATAGGTAACACATACTTGAAACAAAATACCAAACCGCAAATCAATTTTAGATCTACTTGTATTTAGAAAAAATACTTTAAATCTACTTTTATAATGTAAAATTTGAAAACTAATGCACAACATTGAACAAAGTTTATCTTGTTTTTTTATCATTCAATTAAAAAAATCTGATGTACAATAATTATGATGGCTTTTGTTGTTATCTTTTGTTCATTTTGTAAGTAGACAATTGAGGTACTTCATTGGTTCACATTATTGTGCTTTGGCTTAACGTCATTAAACAACTACAAGAACAATACAACTTGCATCACACAAATCTAATAGTTTAGACCTTGAACCATCTACAACTTACATGTGGTGTGACCTTGTACTAAAATGCTATTGTAATCTTTGTACACTTTTTTTGTCGATTTTCCCAAGAAACATCTTGAGTTTACCAAACTTTTGTCAAATTCTACAAACCACATCTAATTTATTTAATGTCAAAACACATTGGATAAGTATGCTAAGCCCACCTAAATGTGTTATTACATAATACAAGACACTAATGGTGAAGACAATTAAAAATAAAATGGAAACTAAACATGCCAATAAGGTGTAGCCATAGTAATAAGAGTCACAAGAAATGTAAACACTGCTTTGTTTTGTATGTTTTTCGATCTCAATTTTAATCAATTTTGAAAAAGATCAATGTTTAAAAAATTGTATCCAATATGTCATAATAACATATTGAAAAAAGTAAAAAGAATAAAATGGTATAAATGTTCCAAAAGGATTTTTCTAAAGCTTGCATTGAAGGGTGAAAACATAATGAAGGGGACTATTTGGATTGTCACAATTGCAATTTTAAAGGATTGTAGATGAACTTAAAAGGTTTAAGTCATTTGTAAGATTAATATTGTCAAAATTTTAATTATTTATGTTGTAATAGATTTTAATGAGAGGCATATTTGAAAATATGGATGAGTTTATGATAAGAGTGAATTCATAACTTGGATTTTTGAATAATGACATTGCATTTGTTACACATGAAATTTTTTCATGTGAAATCTAATTTAGTATGACATAGGAATGTGAAAATAAATAAATAAATAAATGAAGAATTTAAGATAAGATGCATTCAAAAAAATTCAATACCAAAAAAAATGTTTGATTTTCATAATTCTCAATCATTCATAGTCCAATTCTCATTGAAAATTTCAATCTTTAACATATTTTTTTTGACCAATCACATATTTAATGAAATTTTATACCAATATTTTTTTAACACATGCATAAGGGAATCCACATTGAATTTATAATTTGATAATAATTATTACTACATGAATTTTAACTAGTTTAAGATATGGACTTTTCAAAGTATCAAAAGCAAATCATCTAACCATGTTTTTATTTTAAAGTGCGAGGTAAAGATATACAATAAGAAAATTAATCATCTTGAATAGGTTAAAGCCATGGTGAAATCTAGGTCATGATCAATCCATGAGCTAGTTTTGGCTCCAATGGTACTTAACATCTTTTTCATATTTTTTGTGCAATTCAATTTTTCTAGAGTTATTTATGAAATGTATCAACTTGCATTCCTAATTTTTGGGGAAGATTTTGAACCTAAGGAGCTCGCAAGTGCACCTTATGAACAATTGGAAGAAAATTAAATATTCCATTACTACAAAATTGGAAACAACCATTAAGTCCCCTATGAACTTAAAGGCACATCATCAAATTTTTTCAAAGGATTACTAATAATAAAATCACATAATAAAAACCTTGTATTCAAAATGAAATGTGTAAAACTTTCAATTCCTCTATGCACCACCAATTGATCACAACATATTGGAGGATTCATAATGGTTCAACGTCGCAATTGAATGGCACAAAATAATAAATGCTATCATATTCTTCCTAGCTATACCAATACAAAATCCTTTCACTCTTTTACACATGGTTTTAAACCTTGTTCCCCTCTCCTCATCCCAATAATGAACCATGCATAGTTGTATGAGCATTGGAGTATCCAAGCATGTTATTTTGATCACCTTCATCATCTTTTTACAATTGTTGTGAAATTCCAAAGCAATGATTTTTTTTGTGTGGAAATATACTACATAAAAATAAACACTATAGACAACACCATTATATATATATATATATATACACACACACACACACACACACACACACACAATGTCAAAGGGATCAACACAATTGGGCAAAATTATTTTCAATTATAAATGCAATTTTTGTATTACTAATTTTCAATTTCAATGTTCATATGATTTGAAAGTTGAAGACTATAGCTTTGTAGTTTTTTCAATGGGAGATTTAAAGCTCCCCCGCAAGCTTGGGGAAATACCAAAAGATTGACAACAACAACAACAAACATTCATTAGTTTCATCATGCCAACCATCATGACAATGAACTTGACCATCCTCGACATCAAATTCCATTGATTGTTTGCTTGGACCCATATAACCACCTAAAATCCCCATGACATTTGACAACCACTAGGCAATGTTGATATCCACATGGATGATGTGAATGGGAGGATTTGAATGGTGAGATATGGCAATCTATGCTCATGAAGGTTCATAATCATAGCAATGTATTGTCAATGTGTCGTCATTGCATTGGGTCGATGTACAATTCAAAAATTTAATATGCTTATCGCGTAGGGTGGATGTATGTGATCCATGGATGAAATTTGGGGAAGTGCATTCCCCCCCCCCCCCAACCAAACCTTTTTTATGTTTGATGTTTAAAACAAAAAAATTTGCAAAAGGTCTAGTTGAAAAAAGAGAAAAAATTTTTGTTTTTTTTTGAAAT
>Ga0116229_10001154_pt1 | contig 40248 bp, 29 predicted proteins | sample S1TSphgellanicum_3_FD_87313 | JGI IMG/M metagenome (GOLD analysis project Ga0116229, IMG submission 87313) | Host-associated microbial communities from peat moss isolated from Minnesota, USA - S1T2_Fc - Sphagnum magellanicum MG | ecosystem: Host-associated > Plants > Peat moss > Unclassified...
TAAACATAATGGTTAAACCTAATTGATAAACCTAATGGTTAAATTTCATGGCTAAACATAATTGTTAAACTTAGTCAATAAATTTAATGGTTAAACATATTTCATGGCTAAACCTAAACTAAACCTTGCGACAAAATTTAATGGTTAGATATAATGAATAAACCTTGGTTAAACATAGTGTCTAAATTTAAGTTAAACCTAATAATTAAATATAATGGTTAAACTTAAGTTAAACCAAGTGGGTAACTATAGTGGATAAACATATTCGATAAAGCTAAACTATACCTAGTGGTTATACTTAGTGGCTAAATTTAGGCTATACCCATTGACAAAATATAATGGTTCAACTTAGGTTAAATTTAATGCAAAATTTAATGGCTAAGCATAATGACTAAATTTAAAGTAAACTCAATGGCTAAATTTTGGATAAACCTAATGGTTAAATTTAATGGCTAAACATAATGGTTAAAATTAAGTAGGTAAGTGGGTGGATAGGGAAGTAAATAATATGTTAGTAAGTGGGTAGGTAAGTAGGTAGGTAGGTAAGTACAAATAAAAGATAGGTGGGTGGGTGGGTAATAGGTAGGTAAGTAGCTAATTACGTAAATAGGTGGATGAGTAGGTAGGAGGTAGATTCATAAGGTGGTAGACCATGTCATATTTAATTTAAAATCATTAGCCATCTTGACTAAATGTTCAACTTGACTATAGATCATTGGTCATTTTTACTAAAAATCATTGGCCATTTTGATTAAATGTTCAATTTGATTAAAGACCATTGTCCATTTTAACTAAACTTATACAACTTGACTATGTGTATCTAGTCAAATGAACCACTATAGTCAAGTTGATAAGTCAACAAATGCATGTGTAATTCAAGCCCTTGGGCTTTAATCAAAATGACAAGTTAATTAATTTGAACTTCTTAAAAAATTATGAATTGTAATAGTGAAAGCTTGTCAATTGAAAATTGATGATATTTCATACATTTCAAATGGATGCAAAAAACATCAAGTGCTTTTGAGAATGGTGGAAGAAACACAAAAATATGTTCTCAATTGGGTGAAAATCCTTTAATGTGTACCACACATGACGAAAAGGGCCTAGTCTTTATTATAGTCCTTTTTTAACCTTATATTGTGATCCCCATAGAAAATAATGAATCAAAAGTTGTCAAAATAAGGACTATATTTTAAGCCATTACAATTTTAAATTCCATTATAATCATCCATAAATGTGTTTTTACATGATAAAAAAGACTAGGTAAAAAAAATAGAAAAAGGCGATGATGTGACAAGATTTTGGTACACCTTAAAAAATTTAGACCCAATTAAGTTAAACAAATATTAGGGATTGTAGGTTCCCAAATTGAAATTGAAAGAATATTTCTCCTTGTTATAAGTATATTTACCAATTTGAAAATATGCCATTTATAATAAAAAAAACTCTGAAAAGATTATCTTTGTGAATAAGATTTGGCCAAATGATGTAAAGGCTGGTTGCAAAACCGCTTCTAGTTTGGTAGAATTGATAAATTTTGAAATAAATTTAGAAGAGGAGTTAAATGAATTTGAAGGCTCATTCGAGTGAAAAGAATTAAATGAAGATTGATTTCAAGTTTCCCTTGTAATGAACTTTGTTGGTTATTCCTTTGGTCATTATGTTTTTTGAAAATTTTCAAAATTATTAACATATTGAAATTTAATCTTAAATTAATGGTAAAAAAATTGGAAAAATATAATAAAATAATATAAATGGAAAATTATTTATGAGAAAACCAAATTAATGAGAGAAGAAAAAAAACAAAAAAAACCATATCAAGCATTTAAATTGAGAAAAAAAAGAACTAGCTTGGTTCTAATTTAGAAAAAATCCTAAAACTAAAATGGGTAGTTATTAAAAAAATTTGATAACTACCCAACACTACCTAAAACCCTCACTAGTCATGTATCAAGTCGTGTGAAATAACATTCAAAAGCAATAAAACACCAATGGGAGTCGTAAAATAGAATAAGGACCTACTAAAGGGGGCCAAAATGACAACCTAAAACCTAAAACAAGTCACATGATGCATATATTACAAGGAGATAATAAAAAACCCGAAATAATACCTAGCCTAAATGAAGTCTCCCTTACAACTCAAATGATTAATCATAACTGATAGCCCTCCTATGGCACCTTCTTGCATGTGGTTGTGGGTTTGAATTTAAACCATTGTTAAGCAATTATTAAGAATGGCACATAACAACCAATGGTTCTCAACATGTTTCTTTAATATACTTTTGGATATCAAAACATCAAAACTAATTTTGATATACAAGTGAGTGTTATGTGTGTAAGTGTCAACAACCATATATACAACATGTAAGTGTAAATCATTTACATTTACACATTCAAACTTTTTACATTTACATTTATATTGTTGTTGTGTATAATTATTTTTTCTACAATTACACAATCCCATGCAAATGTTTTGGACTATGTAAGTGTATATACTATATACCCTTCATCACCATATCTTCTTGTGAATCCATATTAATTAGTTGTGAGTGCATGTTTTGATGGTTTTTTTTTGCAATGGGCCATTTGGTTGGCCCCTATCACCAAAAAAATTAAAATCCCCCCTAAAGTAAAAATCACATTATTTTACATTAAGATTGTTTTGCATATCTACATAAAATCATGTAAGTGTATTTGTTTTACACTTACAAGGAATGTAAGTTGTAAACCATTTACATGCACAACACTAATATGAACATAGTTTTTAAAAATTCTAATAGATTCTTATACATAATTACAATTTTTAAAACATCTAAGAACTAATCAAATACCCTTCTAAAATATTATTAATTATTTCATGAAAACCACAAGTTCTTTGAGGGTTTTTTGAAAAAGACAAAATTGGAGGTTATTTGATTCTAAAATCTTTCAAACGATTCTTGAATTAGAGGTTTTTTAATTCTAAAAATTTCAAAAACCTTGGGACTAATTTTTTAAAAATTTGGACATGAAAATTGGTTCCAAAATTTTCTAGTCATTTTCAAATTTTCATCACTTTATGCATTGAATTTTTCAAAAAATCAATAATTGAAAATAAAATCTAATTATCGTTGAGTTCATTAAAGTACTAAGGTATGTTTGAAGAATCTTTTTTAATATACCTTTTATTATGTATATGCTTCCCACATGTGGCCATTAATATTAATGTGTTGTGTTTGTTGAACTAAATTGTCCATTTTCATTTGTTTTGTGTGTAAAAGGTTGCAATTTGATAATATTATGTTCACCCATTTGCCCTAATAACTTGTTTCAAAAAAATCTTATTACATATTTCATGCCACCAAAATTGGTTGCTAATATTTGCATGTCATGTTTGTTGAATTAAATTGTGCATTTGTATCCCTACTTTAAGGGGAATGACTTTAAATTTCATTGGTTGTCTTTTGGGATGACAATTTTGAAAGAGGATTTCACACTAAATTTTTTTCATATTTGCCTTTTCATATCATCATCTTCCAATCATGTGAAAATTTAATATTTAAATTGTCCTCCCAACACATATTTTAATTTAATTTAGGTCACATCACATTGAATAAAACAAAAAATGTCTTGCAAGATGATCACTTGCAATACAACTTGCTTTGCAAGAGGATCATTCACAATACAAATCATTGTTGTTTAATGTCCCCCTTAATTTTACAAATTACAAATTATCAAAACATGATGAATAAAAACTAAAAAAAAACTCATGATAAATTTGATAAGATAATTTCAAAAATTGTCTAAACGTGATGTATAAACATGAACACAAAAATTTCCATGACAATTTTGATTAATTTCAAAAATTGTGAAAACATTACCTAGAATAAACACAAACACGAAAATCAATGTCCATGCAATGGGTTGCAACTTTAGTTGAAAGTGCAATTGATATGAATGATAACCATCACAAGCTAATGAAAAGCCAATTTTTTGTTAACAATTGTACCAATTGATCACATAAAAAACTAATATGTGGAATGAAATGTGATTTTTTTTTGTTTTCTAGGGCAAACTTGTTGTCCATCACCCAAGCTCCACATTTTGATTCCCTTATTGTGCAACCCTAGTGGATTTGATATAATTAATTTTGGATCATGTGGTAGTGATGTTTGTTGTTCTATCCAAACATGTGCCAACCTTTTGAAAGACCTCAATAATTGTGAAATTTGTGATCACAAATTCATTGTGGGTTATTGTTTTGGGTATGGACATTGATGAATCCATTATTTTTGGATTCATAATTTCATGATTGACAACTATAATATACACAATTGCTTCAATGTTGAAAGGTTTAAATATTGATTATTTTCAATGTAATTGATATGATAAGAATAATTTGAAACCATAATGACTTCATCTAGAATCACTTATATTAGTGGATCCACTAGTTTCCTTTTCCCTTTTTCTAGCAAAAGTCACATAAAACACATACAATAAAGTTATCTAGAAAGTGACCATAACTAGGCAGTATAACCCCCTATTTGTGTTAATTGGGAACAAAACCTACAATATGAGGTTCAACAATTTGAAACAAAAATAACTAGGGGCTACATGCATGTTAAGGTAGACCACTTTTGGTGTTGTAATGGTAGTTTTTTGTAATGGGTGTTATTACAATTGTTACATGTTATTGTAAATGTTAGAATTTTTTTCAAAAAGAATTTTTTAAGTTATAGACTTGAATATGCACATATGCAATTGATAACACAAATTGACTAAAATTATAGAAGTTGTGGACTTTTGAAATTCAAAGTACAAGTGTGTTATGTAAGTAAAATTTAGCTTAGTGGACTTTAATTAAGTTAATAATTGGATTTTAAACTTGTTAGGGACTTGGTTTTGGTTTTAAAATATAATGAAAAATGAATATTGAATTTTTTCGCATTGTATCATATGAAAATGTTGAGTTATAAAATTTGTTTGTGTAAAAGTCGATTTTTTTCAAAAGTCCATGGCATATTGAAAATGAGGTGGTTCATGTTGAGATTTTACACACATGTTTCAATGAGGTTTACAATGAGGTTTAGGGTTCATCATGGGAAACATTCTCAAAATACATGGCTCAATTTAGTTATTTTCTAATATTAGGCTCCTTGTTTTGGAAATCCCACAACCTTGAGGGCTTTACATTACACAAAAGTGAAGAAAACCAATCAAATGAGTAGATATTTGAAAGAAGAAGTGAAAGAAAACAATAAGCAAATGAACACTTGCAAATTCACATCAAGGAATAAACATTTGAAAGGATTGAAGCATGACATGAGCCTACATGCGAAGGATAGATATCCCAAAAGTGAAACAAATCCGTGGTGTGATTGAAACAAATGGAATGAAACTTTTATTTACCAAGAGTTTAAACATTGGGTGATAATGCTTAGGTTTCAACTTTCTAAACAGTAATAAGCTTGAAGCATGATTTTATCACGCCAAAAAATGACCTAACTTATCCCAATAATAAATACTTCAAGTTCTTGGGATGAAGCACTCACCCTAAGATACTTCTTTTAAGTCTAGATATGATCCAATATGTCTAGGCTAGACAATAACTAAGGGACAAATCAATGTTTTTTTTCTCAACAATTTTTTTTCATATTTTAAACTAAAAAATTGGGAAAATTTTGAATTTTTTTTTTTTTTGTGTAATGTAAACTTGACTAATTTGACTCGATTTTTTGGAAAAAAATTGAATACCATAAATGTTTTTAAATTTTTTTTAGCAAAAGCTTTTTTCCTAGAAATTAAGAAACAAAGGGTTAAAAACACCTTTTTAAAAATGAAACAACACCCTAGTTCAAGTTCTAATTCCATTTTGAAAATAAATGGACTCTTTTGTCAAGTTTCAACTAAGGTTGTATGTGTAAATATCAATAGTCATCTATACAACGTGTAAATCATGTGTTATAAGTATGATTGTAAATCATTTACACTTACAATTCTAAATTTCTTACAATTACATTTATCTTGTTGTCGTATATAAATTTTATTTCTATTTACATGAAGTCATTGTACATATTTATCAAATACACGTACATAGCCCCATGTAAATGTTTTGGGGTGTGTAAATGTATATATTATATATTTTTAATGACCATACCTTCTTGCAAATCGATATTAATTAGTTGTGAGTGTATCCCAAAGCTCAATTTTATTTTTTGCAAGGGGACACTTTGATGGATCCTTCACACAAAAAAAATGATATTTTGATATTCCCTAAACATTAAGGTTTTGCAATATAAGCTTATAGTGGTGTTATTCCAAGAAATATCTTGAATGCACATTTTGTCCCAACTCATTGTTTGAGTACAAATTTTATTATTACTATTTTTATGAATATTACTTAATAATAAAAGTAGCTTTTTAAAGAGCTTAGGTACTTATTGTACTTATTGCAATTCATATTTATTAATTCAATTAGTTGTGATGCATCCCAAAGCAAAAATGTTCTGATGATTTTTTCTTTTTTTTGGGTGGCAATGAGCCATTTGGTTGGTTTATCACAAAAACATTATGAAACCCCCCGCCCCCCTCCACAAGTAGAAATTATATTTTTTACATTGTTTTACACTTACACTATTTTATATGACCGCATAAAATCATATAAATGTATTTATTTAGTTTTACACATACATTGTTTTACACAACATAAAATAGATTTACAAGGTTTTACATTTACATTACATGGATTGTAAATCCTAAAATCATTTACATACACAAGACTGGTACACACACACACACATTTTGTCAAAGGGCTTTTTGTGTAAGGTAATTAATTCTCTTGGAGGGGGCATTCCTGAGATAAGGGCCTGAATTGCTGTAAAGCTTGATCAGCTGATCAAGGGAAGGTTAATGGCCCTAAGGGCATCTCCACCCCACACCTGCAAACACCCCTTTTCATTAAATCTTGCACCAGGATAGTAGCGTAAATCCTGCTACGCTCCTGTATCCAATGTCCATTTTGAAGTGGTCATTTTAACACCTTTTAGAAGCTTTTTTCTACAATGGATTTGGATAGTGACTATTACTCGTCCAGATGTAAAGACATAAAAATGGTCTTTGAGTGTTTAAAGGGACTTTTATGACGTTTGTGGGTGGGGACAATGGTCATTAAACAGTATTCTATTTTAACAGAAAAGGAGTTGTTTACAGTTTTGGGGGTGGAGATGCTTAAATGCACTGCCCTTGAACAGCTGGTTTTTGTAGTGTCCGAACTCTATTTTGTGTTAGGTACAGCCCTAAGTCCAGGGCCCGAACTCTATTGTGTGTAGGGTACAGCCCTAAGTCCAGGGCATTACCAAAATAAGGGCACACAAGGAGATACGTGAGTGCAGGCTTGATTTTGGTACAGTAAACTCTCTCTAAACTAATATCCTTGGGACCGGCCGGAAGATATTAGTTTATGGAGGATATTAGTTTACACAAATTATATTAAGTATGAGGCCCGTCACGGGCCTGTGCCAGCATATTAGTTTAGAGAGAATATTAGTTTACACAGTATTAGTTTAGAGAGAGTTTCCTGTAATGGCCCTCAACCCAGGGCTTTATAGGCCATAAAGACCTGCCAGAAATTCAGTACAATTCTAAATGGCCACCCTTAAAAATATAAAGTGCCCCCTACAAGACGAGAAAACATTCTGCTCTGTAAGGGTGCCTCCAGATACACTATGAGATTTCAGAGAGGGCTTTCTTTGCGTGTCTTGTGCAAACTTGTTTTTGATTTCAATGAAAAGAAAGGAAGAGAAAAGAATTTGGAGCCATGAGGGTTATTGGTACAAGAGTTGTGAGGAGATTTGTGTACGTTTGTAAGGATTTAATTGTGCGGAGGAAGAACGAACTAACTAATGACGACGACGGAAGACAACAGCGGACAGTCAGCGCCTGAGAGAGGTGCAGCCAGCCAGCCAGCCAGCCAGCCAAGGACGCCTGTGTCGACTGCAAGCAACACGCAACCGAGCCTTACGTCGCACACACCGCGCCTGTCGTCCTCCTGTTTCCGTGGCTCCCTTCGCTTGCTGCATCCACGCTCTGGCCACAACAAAACACATCACGGCTCACTTCTTGCAGCAGCAGTTATAGCCTCTCCTTTGAGAGCGAGAGAGAACGACCGAAGACGCGCACACAGACCCCCCCCCAAAAAAAAAAACACCCGACTTTGATTTACTTACTGTACATATAAAAAAGAAAGAAACAGCCGGAGCCTGTTCGCACACACCAAACCCAAGTCGCTATTCTTTTCCCACAGAGATACAGAGACAGAGAGGGGGCCAAAAAACTAAAAAAAAAAAACTAAAAACAAATAAGTGTTTGGTTTTGTGTGTGTGTGTGTGTGTGTGTGTTTTGCAACAGTTTTTGGTATTTTGGTGGGTCCGTTTTCGGGTGCTTGTGTTTATCCTTCCGGTTGCAGAAACACAAGGAGGGGAGGGGGAGGGGGAGAGGCGGGAAAGTGGGGGATGGTCTTCTTCTTTCTTCGCTCGTGAGGATTTGTGGTCTCGCGGATCAGTTTCGGACTCGTCGGGTATGTGCGTCTCTCTTTCTTGCTCTGCTGCTGCATTTTGAGTTTTTTTGGAATTGAATCTTTGAAACTCAGGTATAGTTTTTGTTTTTGTTGTTGGATGTGTTGTGGAAGAATGAATTCACTCCAGATTTTTTTGGGAGCTTGCTGCATACGTATATAGAGCCTTGTTTGGAATTTGAGATCGGGATTGATTGAGAGAGAGAGAGAGAGAGAGAGAGATCCAGGGGTGTGCGTGTACCTTCCTCCTCTTCTTCTTCTTCAGCGGCCGCACAAGAGGGAATTTGGATTGTACCGTTTTGCAGTTTTGTGTACCTATCAAGAAGCAAACTTTGCTTACGAAAGAGCTCGTGGTGTTGGGTTTAGTGCAGACAAATTTTTAAAAAATCAAATCAACTCAAATCAAATCAAATGGCGCAAGGGCATCTGTCAAACTGCTGCACATCATCATCATGCTTTGAGCGAAGTTGCTTTCTTCAATCCATTCGGGGGAGTTCCAATCCCAGAGAAAATGGGAGATCCAATTTTACGCTTAAACTGCATGTATACCCATCCATAATTTGTCGACAATTTGTTGTTGTCAGAGCTTCTTTGCCTCCTCATCATCATCATCCTTCTTCTTCTTCTTTGACCTCAGCAGCTACTTCTTCTTCTTCTTCAAACAAGACTTTGCAATGTCCTCCTCCTCATGGCCTTCTCCTAAGGTACACAAGTTTGTCAAGGAGAACTGGAGGTTTTGTTCCATGCAATGCTGCTAGGAGCTCCGCACTATCCGAATCCGAGGAGATGATGCCAACAACAAGCAGGAGGGTTACAGATAATAGACTGCCACAGTTGGTGGATGTGGTGCCTCCTGTGGTGGAATTCAAGCTATCTGACTTTGAATTGTGCTCACATGTCAGTGTGGGTCTTGCTGGAAGAGTGAGTGTTTTTGTTTTTCCCCTTTTTCTTTTCATGTCTGCTTTGTTTTGATCTGAATTCCAGGAAACCCATTGTTTGCAATTGCAAGTACAACAACACATTCTTCCTTTGCAGACAGAATGCATATTTTTACCATTCAGGGTTATGTTTGCTCTGAGCTTGCGCTTGGGCTCGATCTTCTTTAGTGCCAGCTCTCTGACCTCTATAGTTCTTGATTGGCTCTGTTTGTAACCTTGCAGGGTGATGAGGTGGTCTATGAGGGAGTTGTGAGAAATCCAGAGAGGTGTGTCTTTTGCCATTAGGGTTGTTGGCCTTCTTCTGCTCATCTTGTTTTTGTAGTTGATGATGCTGATTTCCATCCAGTTCTTGAGCTGAAAACATATGCGTACATACAGAAAGCAATGCTCCTCTGCATGCAGCACACTCAGAGGCAGCAATTGTGGGTGTGTTTCTTGCAGTCCTTTGAGAGGAATGCGAGTGGTTTTGCGACAACTGACTGGTCCAAGAGCACAGCGCTGGGGTCATCGAGCACTGCAGGTAGAAATGCATATACATTTTCTGACTCAAAAGTTTGGTGCTGCATTTCTTCTTGGGCCTTTTGGAAATGCAAAACACCCTCCCCTCCTTAGATTGTGCATTTACAAGAGTGGTGTGCAAAATTGGCTAGGTGATCGCAAGGCTGGTGAGGAGAGAGGATTTGTACCACTCATATGCTACAAGAGTTCATGGCTACATTCTACCATCAGGCACTGCCTCTGATGAAAGCAATACACTTACACTAGTTCATGGGGTGAGTTTCCTTCAATTTGCTTCTCTTGCTTGACCTCACACTGTTTTTTCTGAAATCTTTCATAAATGTGATATATACTTGAGAGCAGAATGAGAGCATAGATGTATGTCAAATCCTTTTTGTCTTCTGAACCTCCAAATCTGTTGGTGAAACATGGGAATCATGGTGATCATTGTTCCCCCCCTGGACCACTTGCTTGGGCAGTACTATGGGAGCTATTCACTGCATCAATGGCTGCTGTGCCATGACTGGCTCCCAAACCTAGAAGCAAGGCTGGCATTGGATGAAGAGGCAGCAAGACGAGTGGGAGATGATCGCACAGGTGGTCCAGAAGTGTCACGTCAATTGCGTCTCCTTCGTGTCATCATGCGTGACCTCTTGATTGGGGTATGTTGGAATAATATTCCGTTTCTTTTGTGGATCTAGTTACCCCATTTTCTAAGTGACAGTTAGATTAGCTGGACTTGTAATGGTGAGGGATATATATAACTGGAATACTCAACAGAATTGACATCTTATTCTTTTTTTCTTTCTTGTTGGGTGATTGTGGTGGCAGCTTAATTATGTCCATAGTCGGGGGCTGGCACACACAGAACTGCGCCTGCAGAATGTTCATATCAGTGCTGCTGATCGCCATGTAAAGGTCTGTGTGGAGCTGATCATGCAGAATGTTATGTTCAAATTTGCTCATGGATGAAAATAGCTTGGTCAGTATGCTTAGAAAGCATTTGTACAGAAGAGTGGCTGGTCAACTTTGAATCAGGTAGGCTGAGTGTCATTGATATGCTGCATCATTCATGTATTGACCACAGCAGGAAGATAAACTCATTTGTTGGGAACATCAGATATGTACCAGCAAATCAAATGATGGGTAGTTGGAAAATCATCTCCAGATGGGTTTGTTTGGTGCAGAGCATGCAGAAAAGTTGAGGATTGTCTGTTGGGTTTGTTTATAAGTGCAGGTGGGTATACTTGGAAATGCTGCAGACTTTCCTGGCAATGATTTTGGGAAAACTATGGTGTTTGCAAGCAGTGACTCCAAGAGTGCAATCACACGGCGACTAATGATTGCATTTGACATTAGGTGAGATGGTTGAGAGTGTTGGTAATGCTGTATTTTCTAAGTAGCTGCAATTTCTTTGATGCCTGGATGTCTCCACTGTGTTTTCCCTTCTGCACATTTCTTGACATCAACAATTTATGCATCTGTGTGGTAAAAAGCATTCTGCTTGCTGTGGCATATGTGCATATCCAGATGCATTTTAGAGTATGTGCAAGAATAGCTTTCAGTGTTTGTGTTGCAGTGCAGGTTAGATTTCCTCATTAGTGTGCCACTCTAGGGTTTTGAAGGGCATTGATAGTCTAGTTACAAATAGCACACCATAGTAAGTGATGTTCTTGGGTTTTGGAGGCAGGTGTGTGGGGTATATGATGGCCAAGATGGTGCTGCGAGAGCTCATGGACCCAGCCATTTTTTCTCTTGTAAAGAACTTTCTGACACAGGTGATGAAATGCCAACTAACATTGTGTTATGAAGATTTGACCTTTCAGATGTCATTTACTTTACTAACTCATTCTTTTTTATTTGATAGTTTGTTAGTTAAGAGATGCCCCTACTGAGTACTACCATCAACTTGCAGGGACATGATCCAGCAGGGCTGCGTGAATTCTTCTCCTCACTTGTGAAGTCAGCCTCAGGCAATACTGGGGTCCAGGTTGTTCTCTCACTCAACAATGCTTTTGTTTGGGCAAGTCTGGTTAGTAGCCTCATTAGTCTTGTCATGCTCTTGTAGAACTTGGACTGATGATTTTGCATGGATCTTTTATGTCTCTGCGTTTTCAGATTTTAGATAGGGATGGGGGAGCTGGATGGAATCTACTGGCGTGTATGCTCACCAACAAATCTGCAGAACGCATCAGGTATTCTCAGCTTCCCCTTCTCCCTTGGTTTTTGCATATATATATATATATATATATCCATTTGGCAACTTGATATATCGCTTTGGAACTGAACAAGGGTTGAAGTAGAGTCACTATTAGTCCAGACCTTGTTTTTCAGGATGGTTTTGACTGTGATTGTTTTTGAGGCAGTTGCACAGATGCATTAAGGCACCCATTTTTATGTGGGCCAAAGTGGCGGGTGGAATCATCCCTAGAGATGACTCGATGGAGCTTGGGTTCATTTGCTGTTCGCATTGTGGAGGACTTCATGTATGGAACTGACCAGGTATTATTTCTTAATCATTTGTCTTCAAATCCACTCTTTTAAGACCTTTTGAGTGCACACTGCATTTTGGACTCAACTGTGAACATAATATTTCCAGTCACTAACATTGGGATTTTCTCTTGAAATGATGCAAACTTTGGCAAGCAGCGCAACCGACTGTCACAGCTTATTGACTTGTTGGAGAGGGTGAATCCAAACTCAAGTTACAAGGTTGTAAGCCTCTGCTCCTAGAAAACAAAGTGTGGTTGGTGTTCCCTTTTGTAAGCCCCTTGGAGATGACTGTAGATAGCTGAGTCAGGAGACTAAAGCTTGTTCTAAATACTGCAGGAGTGGATGAAATTACTGCCTGGAAGATGGCGCCTTTTGTATCACACAGGCAAGCTTATTGGTCTCACACGGCGTCAGGTATTTTCTAGATGAGTACAGTACCTGGATGCAATATCACCTGATCTATTGGATGCAAGTCACAATCAGAGAACTATCCCAGGCTGTTTAATATTTGCACTGCTGGCTCATGTTTTCATTGGTGCTTAAGGTCATCATTTGGTTGAATGCAGGCAAACCCTGCAGTGCTAGTAGACAACCTGATCCAAGACTTCCAGCTTTCAGCTGATGGAACCAGCAGTCTCACAATGAGAACAAGTGTGGCATTTACAGTTATGGCAGAGAACAGCAACTGGTCTGCTGAAAAAGCAGGTCCAAAAGGGAAGTTCAATGTTTGTGCACATACTGTTGCACTCTCTGAAGATACAAGACTCTACCAAACAGATGGAGAGGGAAGTGACAAAGCTGCCTCATATCCAAAGCAAAGAAGCATCAATCACACCCAAAATCATCCAGTCTCTCATCCAACCTCTCAAGAGATTGGAAGACGAGCAGATGGATCACTCAGATTCCGTAAACAGGTCATACCTGATGAAACACCAGCTAGCATGCCAGTCATCAGATTGGATGTTCATGAAGATCTGGAGATGAGCATGGAGCTAGATATGAAAGGAATAAGTGCCCTCCCAAAAAAAGTTCTTCAAGAAGTTCAGTTGCAGATCCCACGCGAGATGTTTGATCTAACAAATCTCGTATGTGCCACATATATAGATTCACGGCTCCTCATTCTACGTGGTGTTTCTGGGGCAGCATTACTTTTCATACGCTCTCCTGTGAGCTGATGACAGTGGTCCAGATCATAGTGGACATAAAAGGGTAGGTTTGGGGATTCTTTGTTCATGAAGCAGAGTCACACATGCACATAGTTTTTGAAGGGCTAGGATGATACATTAATGTGTATTGTATTTGGATGTAGGACATGTGCTGTGAGCAGTCTTCTGTGGTGTGTTGGTTTTCCACTTTTTGCACATCATAAGCTGTTTCGCTTCTCCCACCAAAAAGCATGTCATTTGCGGCCATGTGAATAAATTTACTTAGGCTTTCAATTGTACATGATTGTTTACATTTTCACAAGATAGAACCCATCAATTCTGATTAGTCAGAATGTGTTGTCCTCAACAGAGACCATAATTTTGCCCTATAGCCGCTGTAATGGTGCCTCTTGTATAGTAATGTTTTTGTGAACATTCTAGATACAAGTTTATTGTGGATGGAAAATGGATGGTAATGGATGGGTTTTTTCTTATTGTCATAATTGTTTTCTTCAAAGACAAAAGAGCAAAACCAGATAAATGAGCAGATTAGAAAATGAAGTGTGATCTGATTTGCATGAAAAAGCTTAGCAATTTGGTCACTATGCGGGACCATCATGTGGAAGATCACTGGTCAGTAAACTCTATGTGGACCATCATCAGAAGGTCCTTGGTTTGTGGTTGTAATTGTGAAATGTAAACGCCCTCCCCACTTGTCAAAATGTTTGCACGAAAGCTCTTTAGCAAGTGATCTCATCAGATTGGAAGTTCTCTACTATGTGTTGCTCATTTGATGAGCCACAGCTTGCTTTACTAACCTTGAGCTTGCAAACATGAGATGATGCGTGATGCCCATGGATTAAGGAAATGGTATATTGTAACTCAATGCATACCTGCCATAACCATTGATCCCACAAACTGCATCAAAATACTTCATGCACATGCAACAACACTGAACTTGACTCCTGAAGCAAATTATTCGATTTGACACACATGTGAATACATAGAGAAATGGGTGGGACAGTTTTCAGATCTGTTATCATGCGCAATGACATGAAAAGCACATGGTCTAATTTATCTTGAATATGGGTTGTGGGTATTTCTGTTTGAAAGCACAAGAAACATCCTAAGTCCTGTGCACAGTTCTACAGCATTTCCTGAATTATGAGATTTCAGTGCACTGAATGGGAGATTATGAGCCTCTATTGAGTTGCAACAGAATAGTCAGGGTTTGTGCAAGATTACCAAGAATGCCAAGGTCATTCCCAATGATCAAGGATGTAGCAAGTAAAAAATCATTCTCTCCAAGCACCCATATCATCAACAGATATATCATTAACTTCTTAAATCACGGAGTCTACTCTTTTTACTTTGGCACCACAACAACAAAAACTCTTGGTTGGTTCAGCTCCATGCATTGAATGACAAACAACACAAATTATGTTGCACCTTAAACACTGAGTGTGAAATTTTGAAAGAAATCTCAAAGATTGTACTTTAAAAAAATTTGTTGAATAGTGCAAATGGACAAGACAAGATTCCCTCTTATGCAATGACAACCAAAGCATAGTGACCAAAATAGATACCATGTAGATGATCATCAGTTTCTTGGCACTAATCATTGAACTAGAACAATATTCAACAAAGAGTAACTAACAAGGTGCAAAAAGATTGTTGTTCCTCATATGAGACTATCAATTGGTCATCAATTACCAATAGCCATGTGGGTAATTGCCATGCTTCTTATAGAGAAAAATAACTAATGATGGATACCACCATGTTCCATTGACAACAGGAAGCACACCTAAATCTGTCAGTTTCTATACCTTTCAGGTTAAGTTTATATAGGTAGGCACAGAAATTAGCACTGAATCAAATCATTGTAAAATGGAAGAAGGTACCTAATTCAGAGCTTGACAAAAGTCAATAGTGGGTAGTAGTCATTGCAACTTGTCATTGATCATATTCGTGATGAAGGTTCAGATGGTCTGGCTCAACAATTCCCAAGCAATTCTCATAAGGATCAACTACAACAGAAAAGAAACCCCAACAATTGGGGGAGAGAGAGAGAGGTGCACATGCACATACATGCACACACAAATTGTAAGTCTGATGGGACTCCCTCTAGTACTAGCATTTTAGTAGAAAAATATTTTACATACCAAAAAGAATGGAGCAACAAACTCCCCAATCCTTCTTCACTTGGGCCCTCTCTCTCTCTCTGTGCCTCTCTGTGTGTCTGAGTGTCTGTCTGAGTCTGTGTAGACCTGTGTGTGTGTGTGTGTGTGTGTGACTCTCAGTGTGTGTCTGTGTGTCTCTGACCCTGCCTCTGTCTCTCTGTCTGTGGAGTGAGGAAGATGATGCATTCAGGTGGTAGTAACACAGACAGACTGGGGATGAGATTTGCTTTGATTTGTGGAAGAAATTTGTGAAGAAACACATGAGGACATTGCTGCTGTTGTTGCAGTGGAGCTTGGGACGTGACTACTGACTTAGTAAGAAATCATGAGTTGTTGTAATTGTTCTCTTGTCATGTCTCATCGACTATGAGTGGAGTTGCGAAGTTGCTGCTAATTGCTGCAGCATCCTCCTCCTCATGATGATGACATGTAATAGCAGGACTGCAGCTTGCAGCCTTGAATTCCTCCAAAGATTTGTTTCTGGGAAGAACGTCAAGTCTCCTGATCCTGACATGATCGATGTCCTGCTGCTGCTGCTGCAAACTCAGCTGCTCGTAATCCCGATGATCGAGTTGCAGCTGCTGCTGGTGAATCACAATGTGGTGGAGGTGATGATGGTAGTAGACGTGGTGATGCTCGTGCTCCATCGTTACACTAGTGGTGCTGCTGCTGTCACTGCTGCTCTGTCGCTGGTGGTGGTGCTGCCGCTGCTGTTGAGACTCGGAAGTTGAAGAACCACTCAAGACTTGCGCCGGGAGCGAATGCTGCAGCGCCTTCTTCGCCACAGACCGGAAACTGAATGATCCACGGTCCTGCAGCTTCTTGTGCTTGCTGCTGCTGAGCTTGCGGCAGTCCACGACGCTGTCGGCCCTATCATCAGCAGCTTCTTCGACATAGCTCCAGCCGTAGTGAAACAAAGAATCATCTTGGAGCTCATGAGACGTGGAAGGCTTGCGTGGTGACCCCGGGGGGTGCGGCCGCCTCGCTCGCGGATGCAGCTGCTGCTGCTGGGAGGAATCGGTGGAGGACTCTTGGGGCGAGATCCGGGCCTTGTGAAAGAAATTTCGTAACTTCTCCTGGAAGCTCTGCCGCGCACTGCTGCTGCTGCCATCATCCATATCCATGCTGGAGTCGAGTTCGTGGGAAGAATTCATGTCCATGGAGCGCCGCGACTTGCGTTGCGAGAGGTTGAGAGGGTTGGGTGTATGGGCGAACTGCAGGAAGGAGCCGCCCCCGCCGCCAACAGCTTTCTGCCCGGCGAAGAACAGCTTGATACGAGGCTCTTCTTCTTCTTCTTCTTGAGTCTCCTCCTCCAGCGACTGTTCTTCCTCCATGCAAGAGCTAGTAGTTCTTCCTGGGGACGACTTGCAGCCATCATCCTGAGCCTTCTCTCGTGTGCCTGCTGCAGTAGGCTGCACGACGTCGTCGTCGTCGTCGTCGTCGTCGTCTCTGTACGCTGTATTCTCGACGATGGGTTTTGCTGGCGGCTGCAATAATATCGGTTGATCCAAAGTGTAAGAGTCTTCCACGAAATCCCGCATCCTTTCTGCAGGAGGAAGGATTCGCGATGCATGATCGAGATCATGATGACGACGATGACGACGATGACGATAAAGCGATTGTTGACGCGGAAATGGAGATTTTACGCGCGAAGTAGTTAGACTCCTGTCTGCAATCTGATGGCTCTCATCGTCTAGAACACATGAAGAAGAAGAAGACAATTTCGTAACGGCGGGAGGAGGAGCTGCAGCTTCCAGTCTACAAGAGTTCCGGGAAGTAGGGTTCCAGAGGAAGGCTTGGTCGAATTGTTTGGACAAGGAGTCAAGCTCATACGAGTCGAAGAGGGTGCTCCCCGCGTCCCACTGCAGGTTGTTCACCGTGGTGCACAAACTGGTCATTGCGGCCGCACGGCTACTTTCTGAATGAGCTCCGCCATTTCTCATCTGCGCTTCGATCTGCAGACGCAAAGTACATACAGCCAGCAACAACAACACATTCACAGATCGTCAGATACCATTTTCTGCCAGCTGCAAGTGCAGTGACACAGGGCTGCCGTCGGCACCGCTCCTCAAGATTGCTGCAACTTGTGATGACAACAGATGCATGCAGGAGGAGGAGTCCAGGCTGAGAGATGGGGAGATGAAAGTGATGATGATGATGATGATGATGAAATAGTTTCAAGAACGACCTTGAAGCGTGTGGCTCTTCCAACTGCAGCGATTCTAGAACCACCACCACCGCCACGGCTATAGCTGCTGCTTGTACCTGCTCCTGCAGCGCTGCCGCCTCCTCCGTGATGCTGAAACACTGCCCATGCAGCCGCTTTGGTCGTCTCGGACATGTGGATTTCCTCCAAACTCCTACTCCTCTGTGCAGCTCTTGTGTGTAACTGCAATTCCCTCATCCTCTATACTTCGCTTTACAGCTAGAGCGAGCTCGCGAGCTCGCTCCCTCCCTCTGCCAGAGATTTTGAAGAAGGAATTGATCTCGACGACCTTTGTTGTCACATTCAGCTGCTGCTCTCCCCAGAGCTTCTTGTTCTAAATTACCAACTCGAAGCTCGCCAAACTGCTGCTGCTGCTTCACAACTGCTACAGCATCAGCACCTGCACATGAGCCTTGACGCGCAACAAGAGAGGATCCAGAACCACACAAGTCTCAGCTAGTACATGCAGAATCAATCCATGGAAGTCTCCTGGGGCTCCAGCAAAACCTGCAGAATACTATAAAACCTTAACTCTCAGATGCTCAAGAAGCTCTTGAAACCATACAGGTCTAATCTCTCCACCATTCAAGATTTCTTCAAAGCCCAACAACAACAACAACAACAACCAATGAATGTCAAACAAACAATCCTCGATGCATGTTGTTGAAGAAATTGTATGGCCAGCGACTCTGTGCAAACTAGTTGTTCCATGCTCAGCTTCTTCTTCTTCTTTCATCAAACCTGCTAGCGCCTTCCATGGTTTCTAACTAACCTTGCTGCAGCAACAACAGCTGCAGTAAACGGGAAGGAAAGCATTGCTGCAGGAAAGAGAATCTTAATGCTAATCATCTTTTTCTTCTTCTTTTCTTTTCTTTTTTTTTTTTGCCCTAGAAATGGCCAATACCCAATGTATTGCATGGGTGGAAAAAAAAAATTAAATATTTTTTAAAATAAAAATAAATAAAAATAAATAAAATTATATATATATAATTTATTTTTCATTTTTTTCCTGTGATACTGGGCAAAATGAAATGTTCACCCCATTTTGTGGAGGATAATGTGCCCTCCAGATACACTAGAATTTTTCACTGTTGCTTTAATGAAATGCCTGCCCACCCACCCCTTTTGCGGAGGAAGAATTCCACTGGATAATGTGCTTTCCATATACACTACAATCTTTTTGCTGGTGCTTTACAAGATTATAAAACAAGTGGCTCATTGGGTAACGGCTTTGCCCATTATGGTGCATTGTTTAAACCAACAACAACAGTTGACATATAAAATGTTTCATGAAAATGAACTCACAATTTCACATTATCATTTGGGATGGTGAGATTCAGTGAGCCAGTGTTGAAATCAATTAATTTTAGGTTAAAAAGCCATTTTAGTGCTTAAAGTTAGAATTTTAAGGTTCCACACAAGAGGTTCTTAAATATTTCAACTCTTTCTTTTCTATCTATCTTTTTTTTCATAATTTATTATTATTGTTGTTGTTTCGTAAGATATCTTGAGATTATTCGAGATTGGTCTTGTAACCATAAATTCACACTAAGCTTAAATTTAATTTTGTTTCCATCACTTTTAATTATAGAGCTTCCTTTCTCCTCCTATGAAATATGAGCCATAGTTGAAGAGTGATGAAGCAACTTGTATTGTGAATTTGGCGGATAACTCAAGATTTTATTTGGTAAAATGTAATTAAACAACATGAACCGATTTTCACATTTCCATTGCTCTAATTTGAAACTTTTAGGATATTTATCTAAATAAATTACAATTTTTTATAACAATTTGTCAAAACTCTTATGAAATTTCTATAAATTCTCTTCATCCTATTTTCTTATTAATTTCCACTGAATCTAACAAGAAGGTAGGGTTCGTTACTAGAGTCCACAGTAAGTTAGTCCACACGAATAAGTTGGTCCACAATAAGTTCAACTGTATAACACCTGGTGAACATTCCTCAAAATGTGGGACCAAATGAAAACTACCTTGTTTGTACTCCTCCTTTTCTCCTTCACAAGGAGAGCCAACAATTTACCCATTTTGGAAATCATAGAAGCCAGCCTTCTACTTTGGATGGGGTCTTTGGCATGGTGCCAAAAGTCTTTGGGGCCAAGAGCATGGCTAATCTCATCTTCTCCATGTTTCCAGAAAATGCAAATTGCCTACCCACAATACCTTTTGGGTCCAGAACAATTTTTATTTCCCTTGAGGATTTTGTTTTCTTACCCTAATGACCTCTGTTTGTCAGAGATTTTCCAGTGTGTTGGGAGGGCACTTTCAATCCCTAAGATTCCTTCCTTCCTGACATGGGAGGTCATCTTCTGTTCCTGGGGGAGCCTCTTACACATTTTGTAAGGACTCGCTGTTTTTGTCTTCTCACTTGTGGCAGGTCATTTATGCATTATAATTGGAAGGGCGTGTCACCCGAATTCCTTACTTCCCTCGCCTGCTGCCTTGGGTGGGCACCTTATTCTAGTAATGGCCCCTTCTCAGGGCCTTACCTACCGCCCTCTAGGTCTTCGTGGCACATGGCCTTCCAGGGCGTGGCATGAGTATCCACAATGAAATAAGCAAAGCTCAGAAAAGCTTTCTTAAAAAAGGAATAATTTTTTTCCACTAAGTAACCAAAAACTTGACCAATTTTCTTCTTTTTTTCATTCTCCCACTTTTTCTCCTTTCATATATTATTTTTCCTCATCAATAGTTTTCTCCTCTTTAAAGCAATGAAGGCTGCTTGAGGTTAGACTTGGTTGAAATGATCAGTGTAGTTCTTTATCTTCTGGGGTAAGTGTGGGGTGGGGAATAACACCCGTGGAAAAACAATGCAAAGCAGCAATTAATTAAATAAATTGGTTTGGTTTGCAACTGCTATGATTCATGCAGGAGTTGACAGAGATATGGTGAGATTTATTTAGTATTAAAACTATAGGTAGCAGCCATGATAACAGTGCACTGCTGCCTGTTATGGCATCAGCTGCTCTTACTGATGAGGAAAATGAGTTTTTGGAGCAGGATCATGCAGTCAATGAAATTCAATGTTGCTACAAGCAACCTGATGAAAGCATGGGTGTTTACTTCAACAATCCACATAATATAACTTTGGGTCATAACTTGGCAAGTTTAAATAGTTGCATTATGATTTGGATTGCTTCATACATATATTATTGCAGACCTGCTGAGCAAGTTGAACAAACACACGCTACAGAGTATCATGCACTGTCATTCTCTGTAAGGTGTTGCTCCTCAAAATACTCATCAGTGTACTGGAATTGTTTTTAGTGATAATCCTCACCCCTCATTGATTCCATCTTCCATGTCCAGTTGAGGCCCAGTGTTGTGTGGGTATTTGAGATTTTGTTAATCATCTCTGGTGAACTTACAACTCAGATGAAAGAACCACCCTAATAACCAAGAGGAAATTGGGTGCCAATTCTGATACCCACATGGCAATGGTTGAGAGACACTCAAGAGGGGCTTCACAAGGCTCTGCTCATGCTAATTTCTAAACACTCACAGGTTTTCAGGGGGGGTAACTTAAGACCGTTTCCTCCAGTGATATTTGTTTCTTAGCTTCACCCGTGAAGTGAAGACTTCTCATTCCGGCAGGATAGATTTGTAGATTGAATCACCAACTGACTTGTGAATGACAGCTGAAGACATAAAGAACTGGGAATTTGTTTTCCCACACAAACATGGGAACCCTAAATTGCAAAATGGGTATCTTACAGGTTTTCCTTCTACTCAAGACAATCTTATAGGGATTTCCTCACAAAACAATGTCGAAATTTTTTACAAGCAATTGGATGAATGAATGAGGGTTTGGGGATAGAGGTTGAGGAGATATTTTCGATGTGTTAAGTTCTGAGCTAGACAAGTTTATAATTAAGCCAGAAGACAAGAGATGATAATTCATGTGACAAGGCCTTGGACCACTTGAGAAGTCAGTAATGGATTTAGTCCCACCTGTCTAGAGGTCAAGGTTAGTCCTAAGTTACAAGAAGAGTTTAAACATCGAATCTCATCAGCATGCCATGTGCAGATAGTATAAGTGTTTAGTGAGGTGCCTGGAGGGAGGTGAAGGCATGAAGAGCACCAAAATGGATCTGAGTACAACAACTTCCCCTATAATTAATGTACTCTCTTTAATCTATTTTCTTTATTAATTTCAAGTTGCATTCCAATTACTTAGCAAAATCACATGATTAACAGGCAGAGTCATAACACACTAATACAAGAGGTGCTTTGTAGTTTGTTTGTTAGTTTCATGGCCTAAAAAGAAAGGATTTTGAAGTTGCCACTATCCGCAAGCCCAGGTGGTGGGTATCCAAACTGCACTTATTCCCCCCAAACCCTTGAGCTTGTACCAAAATTTTCTGCCAACTATTGTTATCTTATAAATTTCCCTCAAGTTTGAGCTGCTTACGATCTTATGAATCTTGCATCAAGCTGCGTTCTACAAAACATAACTGGTTTTCATGTCTTCTTTAGGTACTTTCTTAGCCTTTATGAGTTTTATTTAAAAATCACGAGTGAAACCTAACTTGAAAATTGACTTTTTCATACAATGGAATTAGAACCTGAACCCGAGTGCTGCCCCATTTTATCAGGGTTAGGGTTTTCTAGATAGATACACATAACTTCATTGTCAAAAAGTATAAACTTGGATCTCCATTTTAGGCCACTTATTGCATTTGATTTAGGTGTACATTAATTAATTTTACTTAATTTCTAGTTTGAATTATGTGCATGGTTGAATAAACTAATATTATTACACAAATGAAAAAATTAGTTAGCTGCGTGTAACAGAGATGAAATTAGACCTAGTCTTAAACCAAATCAGTTCTATTTTTTTTTGTGAAAATGATTGAAATTTGGTAGTTTTAGAAATCCAAAGAACCAGTCTCAAGATTGGATCAGAGGCTCCATCAAAATAAATAAATAAATAAATAAAAATCAAGGTTGAAGGTTCCTTTTGAAATCAAGAACCAGAAAACACTGATAAAACGAGAAATTAAATATTTGAAAATGAAGTGAATTTGGAGGTTTTCAATCACCAAAAGAGAGAGAGAGAGAGAGAGAGAAAAAGAAAGAAAAAATCATCATTTTTCTATATTTTGTTTTCAGTGTGTAGCTTTTTTTTTTTTTTTAAAAGAAGATTTAAATTTTTTTCACTTCATATCTGGTGGTTTATAGCCAGATTTGGCTAAATCCTCCTGAGGATTATCAACAATTTTTATAGATCTTCCTTTATGGATGATCTCTCCACTTTGGCTACCAAAACAAATTCCTGAAAAAAATACTGGCCACTAGCACCATAGAACATATTGATGTTTAGAGTCTATAAAGTTCGGAATGATGTGGTAGAATCTCTTCCGAGTGCCGACAAATGACCATTGTTCGGACCTGGCTTGCCCGGGTCCTCCAACTGGCAAATCACCTAATGCATATCCCCAAACATCCCAGCCACAATTTTTATTTTTATTTTTGCCTCAGTTTGGTGGCAAAACAAAGCCACTTTGGTGGCAAAACAAAGCCACTTTAGTGGCTGCTTTGCCAAGGTCTATAAAACTGCATGGCACCAGCTGTTCTTTAAGCCTGCATTTTTGTCGCCAGCGGCTAGGAATGGACGGGCGGACGGACGGACGGACGGATGCAAATGTTGTCGTCATCTGATGAGATCGAGCGTTCATGAACTAGAGGAAGGAAGGCCAGGGGTATTTTTTCTTTTTGCCATCTTCGGATGTAGCCAAACTGGTGATCATGTGCAAAAAGATTTTAGCCAAATCTGGCTATAGACCAGATATGAAAGTAAAAAAGGTTTTAAGAATCCATTTCATATTTTGGTCTAGCTGCTCCTGGAACCAAGTGATTTTTTTTTTTCTTTTCCAATTTTCCAATGTTGCATCATTGGCTAGCATCCCAAAAGGGATTTTGCATTAAATGATATCAAGTTTTTAGAACCTGTCCAATTTTATTTTTTTAAATGCTACTAAATCAAAATCAGCGTCCAAATGTAGCAAAATAACTTCCAAAAAGAATTATTATCGAAATTTGTCGATTTTTTGCCAGAAAAATGGGAGTATTGCAACAGAATATTCCCTTCTTCTTCTTCTTTTTCCCTGTATTTTGGCGAAATTTTGCACCCCAAAAAACAGCTAGAGAGAGGCGATTCTGGAAGAAGCGTTAGCTTAGGTGATGCAGTAACCTGTAGGTAAGTAGTAAGTACCATAGTACCTTGTCAGGTTCGATATATGTCTGTTGAATAATTTAGTAATTAAATAATTAATTTGAACTTTTCATTTCAGCAAATAGAATATTGCAGGAGGATCCAAATATTTTCCTTAACAATTTTTTTGTTTAAAATAAAAAAATTTAAATTTCAACATTTCTGAAAATAATATAAGAAGTGTCCAAGCTGCCCAGGTAGCAGGATATTTTGCACAGGCATACTCCATTGATGAAAGAGCTGTGATGGAGCAGAGCCTCAGCAGAAAGAGCAGCAGCAGCAGCAACCCCAAGGTGGGCCAGTATCTTCTTGTGTGTCTGTTGCACAGGCGCCGCTGCTGCTGCTGCTTCTTCTTCTTCTTCTTCTTCTTTCCTGCTTTTTCTTCCCTGTTGACTGACTCGGTAGCTACAAAAACTAGCTAGTCGATGGGGGAATGGCGTTGCAAGCTACAAGGCCATGCAATGAAGCAACAATGCTAGCTCTCAAATCAAAACTTGTGTGGCGATCATTTACTGTCATGATGATCATCATCGTCGTCGTCGTCGTCCCTCACCCAAATTCTATGACTGTCTGGACTCCACAGACTCTGCACTGGGTGATGGTCCTGATTGCTGTCGTGGCTCATGCTTGATTGCTAATGAGAGGAGGAGGGGGCGGAAATTTTTGGTGGAGGAGAAAATCTTTCTTTGTCTTGCTTCACACCAGACCACTGGCGATGGATCTGATGAGGGTCCTTGTTTCCATATGGCCCAGCTTCGAATACTTTTATTGCCTATGGAACCCTCTAGTTTCCATTTTGTCCCATGTGAAGACCTCCTCAGATTTGTCTAGTGTGTTGTTTAGAGAGCAGGTTGCAGAGCCTAAAAACTCACAGGCAATTCGGAAATTGAAACGCCTTACAAGGGCAGAAATTTCATTTTCTGAAATGCCCCATGTCAAATTCTTTCCCATATCTGGCGGGTATCACATGAAAAAATTGAAAAGTGAAAATCCAAGAACAGTCATTACTCTTGGTAAAGCCCGTGGCCATGGACTTTAACAGAATTGTTGGGCATGTGCTTGGCGCCACCTTGTGCGAGCCCTTGCCTTCGTAAAGCTCATGGCATAGGGCTTTACCCTACACATTTTGAGGAATGTTCACTAGCAGCTGTTATTGTGTGATTTAACTCTGAGTTCCTTATTTGGGAATTTCATGGAACATAAAAAATTTCCAATGATACCCACTGGGTATCATGCCAAAAAAATGTGAAATGCCTGCCCTTTGTTAGGAAGCAGGCATTTTTGCTTTTCAAAACACCCTGCCCTTTGCCAAGGAGAAATTCCACTGGATAAGGTGCGCCCTCCAGACACACTAGAAATTTTCTGCCAGTGCTTTACACATCTTTGGCATTCCTCATCTTGCAGTAAAACCTGTGAAACTTTATTGCAGTAAAACTCTTCAACAAAGAGGCAAAAATGGGAAGGAAAATGAAAATACTGCAGGGCAGGGCTGTCAAAATTCTATATGGGAATAATAATTTTAAGTTTTTTTTGTGGTCAATTTTGTGTTTTTTTCTTTTTTGGCAAAGCTCACTACTACAAAATGTGGGTGCCATTTCACCATTCCCTATTCACTAGACCAGTGAATTGACCACAATATATATGCAATTCACCAATCCCTATTCACTAGACCAGAGAATTGACCATAATGTGAATGCAATTCACCAATCCTTATTCACTAGACCAATAATTTGACTATATTCTCAGTGAGGTCCTATTCACTGCAACCAATGAATTCACTCAAAATCCAATGAAATCATTTTACACACATAGACACATTTTGTTATAATGATTAAAAAAAAAACTTAAAATAACATGTTCACTGTAAGGCAAAGCCCAAGGTTGAGGGCATTACTGAAATAAGGGCCCATGCAAGATGGTAACTAAGCACGCGCAGACCTTTTACCTCACATAAAGTTCCACAAGAAGTTTCAATTTAAGGTGGATGTTAGAAGGAACAATACCACAAATGTAAAGCAGGCTCCAAAATCGTAAAGCCTGATCTGCTGCTGGTTGTCCAAGTACACTAGGAAATTTCTGATGGATCTTTACATCAAAGATTTGGCTACTCCATCCAAATTTTGAGTTGCCAGATTTCTAGTGGCTAAAGAAGAAAAGTGGGGGATCTCAAGGTTTCTGCAGGTCCAAAGTTCTTGTTCCTTGGTCTAGTTGAGAACTTGACCAGCCGGCCATTTTTAACATTGTAAAGCAATGGCCTCTTTATTGGCTCTGGCCTTCAGGGTAGATTCATTGTGATGCACCCACAAACAGGCCAAAGTTTGGTATCCCTGCATTCTAGCAGACTAGTAGAGTATAGAAACATTTGGGGATAACTAAAGGATCCACTTGGGCTTAATCACCAGGTATTTCAAATTTGGCATGTTGAATATTTATCATCCTTATGGATGTCATTTAAAGGGCAGAGCCATTACACAACTAGCCCCTTGTTTCCTTAGTTACTTGACAACCATTGTGGGAACCCCAAGCTTCATTTTGACTCTAATTTGTAGACCATCTTCCTTGCCTTTATCTTTAATCCTGGTTGCTACTGGTTGATGCTAATTAAACTATTGAGTTGCAAAATGAAATCAAATATATTCCATGCTAGTGAATAACTGTAAATATCCTTTTTTATATGGTAAAGTTTTGTAAAATAGCAAAATTGAATATAGAAAATGTGAAAATGAAGTGATTTAATGCACTTTTCAAATGCCAAAAATCAAAATAAAAAATGAAAATCACCGAATTTTTTATTTGGTTCTAGCTAATAGCCCAAAACATAAAAGAATGTTTTTCCCATTTTGATTGCTTTCATGTATGGTTTGTGGTCGAAGTTTGGCTAAATATTCCTATGGATGATCACCACTTACCCCAAGCCACAGAACTTTAACGGTATGTACTATACCAATTTCCCAGGTTTCATGCCCTCAAACTTACGGACAAGTGAAGGGATGGTGACCTACCATATAGACACTGGACAGACTAGAAACAAATTGGAAAGAAAAAGGTGAAGGGGAAAAAATGGCCCATTCTTTATACAAGAGAAGCCTGAAGGGTTTAGGGTTTAGGGTTTAGGCAGTGTTTACCCTAAACCCCCTTGATCCTCCCCTTTTTCTGGGTCCCCGCCATTTGGGAGCAGCTAGGGCACCTCAATGGGAACAAGGCCGTCTTGATTGTGTGGACTTCACCAAAATCAAACTCAAACTCATGCTTGGCTCTGCCTCACATGGGCCCTTATTTCAGTAAAGCTCACAGCTAAGGGATCTACCTAGCTACCACTTAAGCACATACAATAGCAAACACCACTTAAGGGCCATTCAGACCTAGAGTTAGTTGATTTCATGTTAGATATCATAACATTAAGGTTAGCATTTACCTACAATAACCTAACATGGCGCGTTTTATAGAAGTGATTCACACCTATGAAAAAAAAGGTTTAAAAGCATAATACAGCATCATAGGTGGATTTTGGCGTCATAGGTGACATTCAGCATTGTCCATTCACACCTTACATGAGGTAAATCTCCTACCCTTCACCCGCTTCACCTGCATTCCTGTTTTTTTCTTTCATCTTGCATTTTATTCTTTTAAATTTGTGTGTTTTTGTTTCTTCAATCTCTATGTGAAGTCTTTTTGGTCCTTGTTTCCATATGTTCTAATTCATTTTGGCTTTTTAGAGTTTTTGCATCTTCAACTTTTGTGATATTTTCTTTATGTTTCTATTTGTGCAACGCCATCTTTTTTTTTTGTTGCAGTTCTTCTTGATTTCAATGTCTTTTGCTGCAATATTTTTCATCTTTGTTAGTGTTTTTTATTTTCATTGTTTGCAACACTCTATATAGCTTCTATTATGTATTTGTTGCATTCTATTATATTATAGGTTATTCACAACTTTTTCCTTTTGTTTCAATTTTCACATACATTTCATTATTGGATGTTTCATTTCTAAGTTTTTATTTTTTGGTTTTGTTACATTGTAGGTTTGATTCATTGAATTTTATTTTCATCTCCTTTTTCTTTTTCCAATTCAAGCATTTGTAGTGTCAATGTTAGATCATTGTTCTCTCCGATGCAAGTTTGTTTTGGTTTCATTCTCACTCATGGATGATATTCAACTTTTTGTTCTGGTTTGTTTTGTGACCTACATTGAACTACTTCAAATTTTTCTTTAGATACATTTTATGAATCCTTTTTTGGAATTTGAAAATTAGTCTATAAACAATGCTTTGATTTCATGTCTATGTAATGGTTTGTTGTTATCACTGGTTTGCATGACTATTGATTATCATTAGTTTCAAACTTCTTGGGTTTAGAGCTTGGCCATTTAAAAAAACTAATTAAATCTACCATTTAGTTCTCTTGATTTTTCATGATTGAATATGATGATGGAAAATGGGTAGAAAATTTTTTAATGAGCAAATTCACATTGTTCCAAATTATTGAAAAAGTGTAGTCATTGATAGTCAAACAAGATACCAAGTATCATACAGCCATGCATGTGGAAATTTGGGTAGCATGTTCCATTTACAAGCTCACTCAAGGGGCAAATCCCTTCATTTGTAGTGAATTATTCACTATTGGTAAATCTACTAACTCTTTAGTTATTCATGCGAATTTGTTTATGCCATCAATGTTGTATATTGAAATTTGATTTGGTGGTCAAAAGGTCCTAAGATGTGAGTCCTAAGATCCATGGACCAATTTAAACATTGGTGTCATGGCTTACCTTGTGTTTAGAGAACAATTGACAATGACCCCTATGAGGTGACTTTCCGTCCCTCTACTCCCGGTTCTACAAGGTGATTGTGCTTGACAGCACAAATGCTACTAATGACGGAAAAATACAAATGTCATTCTAGATTTTAGATTGCGTTTGTAGTTGAAATTAAGTAACTCGCCTTCTATGCATAATTTATGATTAGGATTGATGGATATATATTTTCAAGTTCACACATTACACATCCTAGGACTTCATGTCAAGTTATCATTCAATCAACCAATGTTTAAGGACTCAACATCATGTCCAACATAACTGCAGACCACTAGTCACTTAAAATGTTGTTTCTCACACATGCATTGTTCAAATCTGGCTTGCTATAATTCTCTGGAAAGCTAACAACAAGGCGCACTAACCCACCAAATCTTAAGATCTGCAGCTACGACAGTAAGGAGTTATACTGCCAAACCCGAGAGGGTTTTACAAAGATGATGATTAAACCTTGCTGCAAACCACTAGTCACTTAAATTGTTGTTTCTCACACATGGATTGTTCAAATCTGGCTTACTGTAGCTTTCTGGAAAGCTAACAACAAAGTGCATCAACCCACCAAATCTTAAGATCTGCAGCTACGACAGTAAGGAGTTATACTACCAAACCCGAGAGGGTTTTACAAAGATGATGATTAAACCGTGTTGCAGACCACTAGTCACTTAAACTATTGTTTCTCACACATGGTTTGTTCAAATCTGGCTTGCTATAGCTCTTTGGAAAGCTAACAACAAGGTGCACCAACCTACCAAATCTTAAGATCTGCAGCTACAACAATAAAAAGTTATGACCTGAAACCCGAGAGGGTTTCTGAGATTTATCTAGAGTCCAAACCTTCCAACACTATCACTAGATTTTCATTCTCCTTTTCTTCCTTCTTCCCTCCACCAAGACCAAACATTATTTCCCTCTTCAAGAAGTTTATCAAACAAGTGCTCAAGATTGCATGAAAATTATCCTTGAGGCCAAGAGAGCGCTCCCCACGATCCGAGTCCGCCTTTTAAAGAGAAGGAGAAGGGAGGTGAAGGTGGATCCAAAGCTTGGTGACCAATGGAAGGTTCCAAAGCTTGGTGGCCATTGGAAGGATCCAAAGCTTGGTGGCCTATTAGAATGTGAAGGATAAACACCTTTTCACCTCTTCCATTTTCCCCCAACAACTTTACTTACACCCTCAATTTTTTCCTTTTGACTTCACGATTTTACTTTACCATGGTCCTAAGTCGTTACTCCCGCCTTTCTTTCCTCTTCTTCGAACTATAAATTACGATTGTGCACCTCAACGTAACAAGTCTTTCCCGCCTTCATTGTCAAATTGATTTCGATTGAAGATCTAACCTTTTTCTTCCTTTGCTTGAAATTATGGCGTCGCGCATGGTCTCATCTTACGGGTCGCAAGCCGCACAAGCGAATGAAGAACCACCTCCGGAGTCGTCCAATTTAAACATTGGTGTCATGGCTTACCTTGTGTTTAGAGAACAATTGACAATGACCCCATCTCTATTAGTGAACTTATTAAAACATATGCAAATGATTATGATTATTCTAAAATAAGAGGATATAACATTGTTGTTCAAATCTAGTTGATCGTAATTCTATCGGTCAACTATATAATCATTAAACTCCATGTGACTTTCATTCTTGATGTGTTCATATGTGCTTGCATCTTGCACAACATGCTAAGGTTCAAAAGTGAATTTCACATTCAATAACTAATGCACATTCATCAGTAAGAATCACAATGAAATCATCAAGGAAATTTTCAGCCAATACTTTGATTGATACTAAACCAACACAATATGGCATTGAAGGCCAAGAGTAATCTAGAGAATAAATTTGAAAGGAATTAACCATTTACCTTGGCTAATAGCAAAATGTTTTTACATGAATTAAGTTTCCTTCACATATTCTATCAAACCTAACATGCATTATACCAACTCTTGTTTAAAATGAAATGTAATAGTTTCAATTGAAGCTTAATCAAATATTGCATGTAATAGTTGATAATATCATCTATAAATTTTCATAATCTAAAAATTGAACAAGAATTTGAAAATAGTTCATCTTGAATTGAATTTTTGAATAAAATCAAAGCTTTAACATGTTATTGAATGGTTGTTGTTGTGCGTGAATTGCAATCACATTAACATGGCCTCTAATAGTTGCAAAGGTTAAACTCATTGCATTTGTAAGATTGGTAATGGCATTCACCAAACTCATTTGCATTGTTTTCATTTCCTTGTCTTTTAAAATGTACTAGTCCAACTATTTCTACATCAACTCAAATGCGTTTTTTACTACAATTCAATGTTAAGGCTTGTTTTCTATCGTCTTTCTTTGACAACAAAACTAGTTGCAATTAAGCAACTAATGGAATTGACCATTATCTAACTTTTTCTCTATGTTGCCTGCCTCTACCATACTTTTGTGCATCAAAAAAAAAAAAATTTAATGCATGTGCATAAAAAAATTGACCAAAATCTCATCATTTCTTGTTGATTAAAGTTGGCATTAATAGAATGGGTTGTGGGATTTGCAAAGGTGGCATTGGGTATTCTTATTTTAGAGTTGGGAATGTGACTATTCATTTGGTGTTTTTGCAACCTATGGGAGGGTGCATGAACATCCAATTGCGTTTGGCAAGTCACATGTGACTATAGTTGTGTTTGACAAGTTGCATCATGTAATCATAGTTGCATTTGACAAGTCATATGTGAACATATTCGAAAATCACATAGTCTTTGGATGGAAAATAAATGTCAACAAAATATATTTTCATCGTTTGATTGAATGTATACATATTTGTTTTTTACAACTAACATGCAATTGATTTGGCTACCACTAACATAATACATTGACATCTTGTAGTATTTTTTAATATTTCAAATTTATTTTTATTTACTCTTTAAAAAATCCACATCAACCATTTTGCATGGTCTTAAATCATGACACATGGCACAATAAAAACTTTCCATGTGACATACGAATTGTGTTAATTTTTAAGGTCAATTATTTGGTGGCATGTGGCACATTTTTCCCTTTTTTTTTTCTTTTGGTTAATTAATTATGTTTAGATCCTTCAATTTAAGGTCAATAAGATGTTGACACAAGGCATCTATGTAGATAGGGAAAGAGGCTAGGCCAAAGGAGATAAGTAAGTAGGCCTAAGCTAGTTAGGTAGGTTTTAGATAATCCCACTTTATTTTACATTTAACTTTTAGGGTTGAGCTTCTTTTATTAGTTCATCCATTAAATGGCACTTGAATATATCTAGGGCACCTAATTATATATTCCACACTAGAAGAATGGAAGACAAACTATATGGGTTAAACATTTTAGTTGTAAATGTATCAACTTAGTCGCAAGTTATTTACAACTATTTCATAGTATTTATTTTATATTAACCTAATTTACCTACTTACTATACTATCTATTATAAGTAATAATAATTAAATATAAAACTAATAATATATTATTTTAATTATTTAATATTAACTTAAAATATTTTATTACTTATTAAATTAGTATTGTGATAACTAATTTGGACTAGTTATTTTAATATGATTATTATTTTCACTTGTTATATCTATTAATTATTATTATAATAAATATTTAATAATAATAATAACCAAAAATCAATATGGGGAGGTGCATAAGTTATTAAATTATATGGGACAAAGGATGTGGGATAAAGTTGTAGTGTTTCTCTTGAATATTAGAATTTATCCCATGGTCCACGACTTCAATTTTATAAACTATAGTCATAATTTGCATTAGAAACAATCTTGAAATGCAAATGTCCCTTGGGATGGGCCGATCAAAAACTAGGCTTGTCCTCAACAAAATAAATAAGATCTCACCTACATATATATTGACCTACTTAGGTTAAGCTAAGTTAGTTTGAATAGAAACCACATGTCATGTCTATAATCAAATGTTTGTGATGTTGTAATCATGTTTATAGTCATATGTCCAATCATGTCTCTAGTCATATGTTAAACTTGACCACCATCATTGAGGTCAAATTGATCACCATTTATGACTACAACAATGTCTATGACTATATGACAAAAACAATGAATCTACATTGATTGCATCATCATGTAGTCATGAGTGCCACACATGTTCATAATTCAATTAACAATGATGCACCCTCAAACTCCTTGAGAGACCCAAATGCGGGTCCCAGAATGAAACAACAGAAAAAAGGAATCAGGGCATGCTCCTTAGCTTGCAACACTTTTGGGGCAAGAGGATGTGCTAGAACGAACTCACAAGAAAGAGTTCAATATGAAATTAACCTACACAACTAAACAAAGAAGGCAATTAGTGGAAATTAAACGCAAGTCGTGTGACAAATGTAGTAAGGACGACCTCAAGTGTTACACAACCTGCAATTTTTGGGAAAGGGCACCACTCCCCTCCCTATAGTATACTCTCTAACTCTCTACATGGGCTACATCCAAATGGCACTTTTTTTCAGAATTCCCAAATGGGAGTCCCAAAATCGGGACTCTCATTGTCTCAAAATTTTAATTGTTTATATCTTCTTCAAATCAAAGCCTGTTTGGAACATGCAAAGGCAATATCTTATAGGATTCAATAAGATCTTTTCAATAGTGTATGGTAAGCCCTAATTGAAGCTCATTTGGCCCCTTCTCTAAAGGGTTTTTGTGGTCGGGAGTCAAATTCCCAATTTGACTTTCGGCCCTTCTTTTGATCATAAGTTATGCATTTCAAGTTTAAATGAACAATGCAAAGACACTTTAAGTAGCTACATTTTAAAACCTTTCCAATGGTATCTTGGAGGCCCAAATTGGTGTTTATTTTCACTTTCAACTAAAGCTCTAAATATTTGGGACTTCCCCACGAATGCAACTCCTCAAGTGAGAATGCACTTTGGGAATCATTGGGTTCACTCTCTTACACTTTCCCCCACTTGTGAGAATGTGTTTTACTCCCAAACCTATTTTCTTGGCCTCATGTGCTTTTGCACTCGACACTTATTCATGAACCCAATGTTAAGGTTACAACATACAAGGTTTTTTGGACTAAATTTTTATTGAAATGGAATATGACTTTTGTTTCCTCTTACTTTTGCTTGTTTTGCTTATTGAAATGTTTTCATCATTGGGAAATAATAATCATAATCAACTACAATGAGATTAATCCTAATTTGTAATAATAATTATAATGTAGGTCTTACAACTATTAGAAATATTGTATTGTGTAGCCATTCAATTTGCGATTGTATTCAATTATTATCATTTATAACTATGTTTTATCATTTACAATACTCACCATACTTTTAAATTTTCTATTATTTTTGTGATTATGTTGTAATCACAAAATTGCACATCCTTCCATATTGATTAACTTATTGGTAATGAAAATTAAAAGGGGGTCAATTTGAAGGCAACTTCACATGAAGGACCTAGGCATAAAATAAGTGTTCAACTTGAAATTCCTCTTGATTGCTTGAAAGAATCCATTGTAATCATATCTTAGTCTTTTTACGCTCAATCGTTCCCTTTCAAATAAGGAAGAAAAGACACCATTGTTAAATTAAGAAAATTAAAGTGCCATAAAACTACATCAAAAGGGTTTCGATCTAAGTGGTCCATGGGAAAGGGTGCAAATACGGTCAAATGAGACAAAAATAATTTCAAATAATGGTGAAAACTATAAACATTTTTACATATATTTTTGTTTTGACATTTTAAAATTATTTTAATCATTCCAAGTTGTGATAAGTGATTAATATGAGTCTTGAGGAGTTCAAATTAAAAAATCATTAAATATAATTTTGGGTTTTAGTTTTAATTAAATACTTTTGAACTTGAACAATAGTTGTAGTAAAAACAATTTTGCAATTTAAATAATCAATTTTGTGAAGGACTAAGGTAAAAGACTCTTTTCATAAGAAATTTTGGTGGTCAAATCTAGATGACAATAACCTACTACCCACACTAAAAAAACATTCACAATTTAAAAGTTATGGAATTTGAATTCTTTTAAAATTCAAAATGTGTTTCAAATTTTCAATTTTCAATAGTCATTTTACCCATGTAAATGGGGTGTAACGAGTGAATGCAAGTTATGGTGGTTCACTTTTGGAGTAAGTAATAATTTTTACAAGTTGAAAAATGTGTTTAAGTGTTTATGGTGAATAATTTAATTTAAATACATTAAATGACGACTCATTTTAGGTTAACAACTTGATTATGAAAACATTTTCATTTTTTTAAATTAATGTATTAAAAAATATGGACTAATTAGTTGATTGGATTATTACAAATTTCATATTGAATTCCATTCCAAATTGTTTATAGTGACTAAACATGGGTTGAAGAATGAAATCATAAAATTAAATGTGAAATCTTTTTTTGTGAAACCTTAACAAAATGGTAGTTATGAACATTTGAAGGGTTAGAATTGAACCTTGTTTTCAAAAGCCGTTTTGAAGTGATTTTTTTTGCCATTTGTAATTTTTTTGTGTCCAATGGATACATTATTGAAATATTTAAATGGGCTTTTATTTTTATGGACTTTATGGGTTTTCTTTTAGGATTTTCAAAGTGATTTCACCATACTAGCTAATAACAACATTTTTCAATATGAGTTTTGATTTCATTTTAAGAAATTTCATAACTAACTAAAACTTTAGTAGTCAAAGATTACACTTATGAAATTTTAAATTTTGAAACCATATCCATATATGGATCATTTATAAAAACTTACTTGTGACTTTTATGAATGTTGTATTTACCTAAATTCAGACACTAAACAATGCATACACCTTAATGCACATCACATATAAAACAAGGTTGTAGCTTATGATACAAGAAATTAAAATTAAATAATTAACATATTTTGATATAATTTGAAATTATGATAAATTTTCAAAACGAAACATTAAATCTGAAAAAATCCACACATTTTGAAATTTTTCATATTTATTCAACAATGACTAACACAAAACATGTGATATATTGGGGCAACTATATGTATTTTTAATTACAAGTTGCAAAAAACTCCATTAAAAAAAAATCATATGAAAAAATGAAAATGATTAAAAAAATATTCACAATATTTTTATAAAATAATCATATTAGTTGTTTTGAGTGTATTTGCATCCAAAAGTGGAAAGCAAGTTGCACCTCTCACCTCAAGGCCCAATCAAAATGCATGAATATAAATGTAGTTGGGGGAATCCCAAGTGGAAAGCACCAAGGGGGTCCAAACTTGAAACCTATGCCCAAGGGGGGAGGGGAGGAGGCCTAAAAAAAGGGTTGAAGCAACCAACTCGCCGCCCAAAGAAAGAGCCTAAAAGACCAAATGGTGCATTTAATGACAAGCCATGTCATGACATGTAAACAAGGCCCCATAACTAGAACATGAGATGTCAAAGCATGGTACATCCTTAGAAATTTCCATCCCACCCATCATCTTATAGTGCAACTTGATCCAATGTGTGAAATATGCTTGGAAACTATAGCTACCAAAAACTTGCCCTCATGAGACATGACAATTTCACAAACACACACACACACATATATTAAGACATCATTGCAAGGTTATAGCATTTTGGAAGTTGAAAGGCACCAAAGTGATTTGCAATTGAAGATCCGGCACTAGTGGCATGTGATTGGAGAGATAGAAGGCTACTTGAAGTGCACTAGTCAAACTCACAACTAGAAACAACCAAACTCCTTCACGACATAGACCTATAGTGCCAATGGAAGCATCAACCTAGATTCCTTACCAATACACCAAGTTCTTGCTACACTAGTTATTTCACACATATTATGTGTACCCTTTCCAATGATCTCCATGAAACATAGCAAGATACCATACAACACTTTTTTATGGTCATAGTATCCAGGTTCTCTCCCTTTCACAAAAGACAAATTATTTTCACTTATGGCATTTGACATCATGCCTAGGTATATTTATTATTGTCAATATCTGGAATGCACCTAATTTATCATTTTCTATCATGATTTTCACCTTGGATAACTACATTAATTTAATGTTTTCATAAATGTTCCCCCAGCTGGATATGTAAAGTAGTTGGAAAAAATTCCTGGTGCATTTGGAGGGCACCTTATATCCATGAAGATCCCTCTTAGAAAAGAGTATGGATCTTAGTCCTAATATTTACGAGTGAGAGGTACCTGATACTTGTCTACGTACCTTCCCAGACCAAAATAGTAGGCATAAGATCCATCCTACTCCTACCACCACATGTATGTATGTTTAGGCTTATTATAAGGTTCTCCTCCTAATTTACATTGGATAAAAAGGGTTGGTGGGGGGGAGGTGTTCCCAAAATGCAGCCTCAGACTTGAGGACTGCCTTGTCCTAGGCCCTTTATTTTGGTAATTGCCCTACCCAAGGCATTACAAATTACCGTACACTTAATCCACATTCCTATAAAAAAATTAACATTTAATTGTCTATGTTTAAAATGAGACTTGTTAGGACCTCCATTGCACTTATTATTACATCTAGCATCCCTAAGACTAAGTCACCTTCGTAATGTGAAAAAAAAAAGGGGGGGCGGGATTTAATAAGGGTTTCACAAATCTGCTGCTTCATAGAATATATAGTGTGGCCTGTGCCATTGGCCCAAGTGTTACCATGTCCTCAACTGATTTTTCCTTCCAAAACCTGGTTTTTGGAAATTTCTTTGAATTTTCAGCGGCAGAAATCACTTCAAAATCAATACCCCCCACATTCTGAATCCAAATCTTAGGAAATGAATTTCATTAAATCCTGCTCATCAAGATCTTTCCAAGAACACCAAAGGCACATTCCAATTCCTCGGAAATTTTCAGCTACAATTTAATTTAATTTTCAGTGAAGAAATCATTCAATAATTCAAGAACTTTTGCACCACAAGTCCAAACATCATGAAACCACGCCCATGATGCACCCCTCCTCATTGAGAGCTTTCCAAAGACACCAAGAACACAATCGGAAGCATCCGGGTTCAGTGGATCTCATAACTACAAAACAAACTAGCTTCCTTCATAGACAGATTAGCTCTCCCGACCCTTCCTCCCCCTAACTCTCTTCATGGGTGATGCTCTTCTACCTGTGCTAATGTTGGAGATCAAAAGGAGGAAAGTGTAGGGCAAAACAGCTGAGGATGATGCATTCCCAAAATAAGCACCTGCCCCAAGGTGGAGCCAAGAGGCGGCTTATTTTGAGAACACCCCACTCCTCAATTGTTACCCGGCATAAAGACCTATGAGAAATCATTTTTAAAAAAAACTTTCACTATACCCACCAAGTATCATGGAAAAAAGAGGGCAGGAATTTCATTTTTTTGAAATGCCTGCCCACCTTTGTGGACACAAAAATGCACTTTAGAACATATCCTCCAAATGCACTATTGAATTCTTCCCATGACTTTAGGGATGAGGGTGGTTGCGAGACAAGTTGTATGGGAATGGCAAATGTATAATGAATTGGGGTAAAGGACAAACACAAAGAGAAGAGTACACTGGAGATGGAAGCCAGGCTTGGGGTGGCTTAGGCTAGCTTAAGAAAGAAAGAAAGAAAGAAAGAAAAAGTGGGAAGCTTGGTTGTGTTAGTGGGCCCTTGTTGCCGCCGACTATTATCATCCATCTTGTGGACCCTGACAAGTGTGTCAGAATAGTAAGTAACCTCAGGTTAAAAGGCGTTCTTGCTCTTGGCTTTTTCTCTCTTTCACTCACCAAAGGTCATTACATATATCTGGAAGCAATCCATACACCCAAAATATTATACATTTGTGGTTCCTATTGGGAAAGAGATGGAGCTTTGCCTTGATGGGTCTTTGTTTGCTTGCCCTCCATTTTGTTTGTTAACCCCTCCCCTTCCCCTTCCCCCACCCCCTCCCCCCCCTCCCCCAAAAAAAACCACATGAATGGGTCCCATTACCTACTTGTTGTATGCAAGTGTGGAAGCCTTTTGCTAAGCTGTAAAGCTAAACACATGCTGTTGGATCAGAAGGATGAGCATTTTGTCTCTTGGAGTGGTGGTATCTATCAAGCAAGCCTCATCTGGACCTTGCCTTCCCCCACCCACACCCCCCTTCCTCCCTACCCATTATTATTCTCATTTAGCTAGAGTGAGTTTCCATGGAAAACCATAAAGCTTTGTATTAAGCAAGGCCATGAAGAATCAATCAGATGTGTCTGTCTGCTGATAGTCAGTTGCTGCATCTTGGTTATAGTGATTAATTAATTAATTAATTAATTAATATTATATATTACTATTATATTATATTATATTATATTATATAATAAATATCCTATGACACCAGCCAGCTTTGGCTGGCATGGCTGAAAGAGTCCCCAATGTGGAATAGACAGTGAAACAGAAAAATATGTCACATTGCGTGCATGCTTTGTGGCCTTCATTTATAACTCTTCCCAAATATCAGCCCAATCTAGGTATTCTGTACCAAGGCCCCCCAAGTACAAAGTGACCCCCAACTCCTCTCCACTCCTCCCCAGATTGGCCTTCAAAAACTGGCCAAGTGGAATTTTGTTGGACCCAATCGTACAGCCCCTCTACAAGGGTACTGGCATGAAGAAGTTTCCAAAGGCCGTAGAAGACTATATAAAGTATCCCAAACTGCAGGTACTTGGCCCCAGTTTTGTCAAAACTGGGGACAAAATGAGAAGTCGCAATGAAAACAGTACGTACACTGGGGGAAAGGAAAAGAAAAGAAAAGGGGACCAAAACTCTCACCTAGATTGCTCCCCAGGGGAATTTCACCCCCAGTTTTGGATTTGCCTTATGTCCTGCGTCTTGAACTGTTAAGTCAAGCCTTAACAGAACAAGATCCTGTAAATCTTCTGAATTGATACCCAGTTTTGTGAAACAGAACCCAGTTTCACTCCCTTTACTGATACTAAAATTATGGATTGAAACAGGGTTTGGAGGGCTAAACTAGGTCCCAAAGACACAGTGACTTTACCAATGAAACTAATGTAAACTTTTTGATAAATTCCAAGATGAGAGAGATTTAAGTTAGGTATTTTACACATGCAACATATCGGGAATCTCTGTATGTTACAGTTAACAATTCCACTTCATGCAAAACAACAAACCTCGAATGAACTATCTTATTGCTTTAAAGAAACTTCAAGTTCAAGAAAGCTTGGAAGATGCAGAAACCAATACAGATGTAATCCACAAGTACA
>Ga0116229_10001155_pt1 | contig 40240 bp, 28 predicted proteins | sample S1TSphgellanicum_3_FD_87313 | JGI IMG/M metagenome (GOLD analysis project Ga0116229, IMG submission 87313) | Host-associated microbial communities from peat moss isolated from Minnesota, USA - S1T2_Fc - Sphagnum magellanicum MG | ecosystem: Host-associated > Plants > Peat moss > Unclassified...
ACATAAAAAAAAAAAAAAGAAAAAAAAAGAAGCCCATAAAAACAAAAAAAAAGGAAAACCCCACCAAAAAAAAACAAAAAAAAAAAAAAAAAAAAAAAAAACCACCCAAATTTGTGCAAAGCTCCAATGTTTTTGAGATCCAAAAACCAAAACCCTCAAGGTGAATTTGGCAATGCTCCAATTTTCACAAACCCAAAAAAGAAAGAAAGGGGATCAAACTGAAAAAACACAATCATATGATTTCACATCATAACTGAATGATGTCCTAGTTTCAAAAGAAGAATAGCTTCTCTCTAAGTCTCTGGCCCCCCAACAACCAACAAAAGCTTGTAAGTAATCCCCCAACAAAAACTCCATCAAGCTTTCAGGCAACAACAACAACAACACATAAACCCTCCACACAAGCACACACAAGCACTTGTTGGTCAAAGACTTGGGGTAAACCCTAACACAGTACCTTCTAGTGATTGGCCAGGGTGACCCAGCACCTACCTTGGTACCTTCCCCTTCTAGAGTGAAGTCCCTTGAGAAGTGGGCTTCTATTTAAGACCCCTCAGGAAATGTGAAATTTGGACTCACAGATCCTAATTTAGGATCCATCCACCTTCAACTTTAAAATGCTTAGAAGCAACCCCCAAAACAAATTTCAGAGAGTTTTTAAACATGGTACCAGTGTAGGTGCTGTGCTGACTCACCCAAGGTTTTACCATGGTAGCATCTACACTACCTGGGTCAGTATGACACTACTTAAATTATTTATGAATTTTTTGAAATTTTGATAAATATTCCATAATTTTGTCAAAACTTCTAAAAACCTTAGCCATCACACATTGAAACTTCTTCATTTTGCTTTTAGGCTTTGCTTTGCTCTCTTCCACTTGTTGATGTGCTTATGTTCTTTTCCTTTTGATCAAGGTTGTTGTTTTCTTATTAATAGGGTTGATAAATGATTGAAGAATACGAGTGTTTGCTATGGATTTGAGTGTGCAAATTGATTCCCACTACCATTTTCAAAGAGCTTGAAGAAAAACTACGTGTAAAAAATCATTGTCCAATTTGAAGGGCAATGGGGAAACACGTTATCATCATTTTCATAACTTCTTGAACTACAATAAGTTGGCAAGTGTATGAGCATGGATATCCACAAGAGGAAAACATATGAATGCAAGTAGTAACAATATTAGGGAAGGACACGGGGATGAGATGAAATGAAGCTTTCTTAAATAGTAGCATAAGCAAGGTCGTCGTCTCCTAAGTAATTATAAAACATGTCAACCAAGGGGAATAGGTAAAAGTTCATTCATCACTACCATATTCACCAAATGAAGGCAAAACCAATGTAACAACATCCATGCACAAGTGATGAACATGTTGTTGAAGAATCCCACGACTCTACAAATGGAATTATATGATGTAAAATTATCTAGCTTCTAGATTGCCTATGTCACAAAAATTGGTAATTTCTTTCATTACATTTTTTTGTAGCAATAATTTTGCAAGTGTGTTTTTCACAAGATCAACTATAAAATGTTATTGCAAATATTTTTTATTGATTTAATTAAGGTTTCACTATGTGTGTAGAGTTAAAATAATATTATTTTGTCACCTTTCAAAGGAGCCACACTGTAAATTGGTAATTTATTCTATTTTGGTTGAGTTTCATATTGGAAAAACCCAACATCCCAAAACCACATTTGCATTTACATTTGACCTTAAAATCGAGTATCTTGAAATATATGATGGTCTTTTTCTACGATGACTACCATTACAGTTTTATTCCAAATCAATTGGATGTCAAGACAACTAATCATTGTTTATAAAAAAATTGAATTGAAAAATATGATTTTGACTTGTACAAATCAAAGGAATTTTCAAGGAAAAGTTATCCAAATTTTCTAGATTTTGAAGAAAAAAAAATCCAAACCACTAAATTTTTATGATAAATTTTAATAGGTAGCCAAAATTATGGAAGGATTACATAATTATGTTTTCATATCTAGTATGTAGTTAAATTTGGCTAAATCATCTTATGGATGATCGCCACTTGAACTACATCACAAAACTATAAAAAAACCCTTGTAATTAATCTAATGCACATCAAACTGATGGTTTAATAAAAGATAAACAATGTGTAATAAAGTGGGGATTGATGTTTGGTAAGACTCTTGGGCGAATTGGGTGTGAACAAATGCCCAATAACAAAATCTATAGTTGTCATATCTTCATATCTAGCTAGCAATTCAAACTTGGGTGATGATTATGATGAAAAATGTGAACTTTGCATTACATGTTTAAGCATAGGTTTGTTTTATTGTTGTTGGAATCACAATCCTTTGTTTTTAACAATTTCATGGCCTTCGGTTGAAATCATCAAAGCTTTGGAAGAAAGACATCTACAATCTATGATTTATTCAATTTGTTAATTGAAGCATGGGTTTTTTTTTTTGGCAAGTTAAAAAGTTAAAAATTGCTAGTGTGGTTCTTTATTCCAATTGCAAGCTAAGAAAGGAAAATGGAGGTTAGGTAAGTGATTGCATGTAATCAAGTTTGTTTTTTGAAGTGATTATTTGGGATGGTGCTATGTGGAAATCAATATGAAGATTGATTTATAGTGGACAAGTAATTTTTGCAAGGTAAAAGGCCCAATTCTAAATGAATGAAAAATTCCTTCTTTTGTATTGTATTTTTGTTCTTTATTAACAATATACCAAGGTGTCAACCACTTCCAAACACATGATTTTTTAGACATTATAATGAGGAAAAAATTATGTAGGTTATCATAAGATTCTTAAATATGAGTTTATCTTCATTGATTTTCTCTTGAGTCTAATAAGGAGCAAAGGTCAATTGTTCATAGGAGGGGAAGGACCAACACTGGTGATGGCTTTTAACACAACACCTCTTCCTAATACACATTAACACATTAACCAATAACAACCATTTAGGTTTTTCTTTTTATGTCCTTACTTATGAATTTTTTACGTTTTTCTCAAAGGAACTTTCAAATTATAGACTTTAATTGTTGCATATTTTTTATAGTCTTCCTCAAGGAGTTTGTGCATCACAAACCAAGGAAGCTTGAAGAAAAAAGAAGATGTTGCATTCAATGAAATACATAAGAAAAGATGTCATCATGGAATGATTACAATTAGATTGACTCACAAAACTTCCCCATTTCTTATTCTCTTCTATGGTAACATAATGGCTTATATAATAATGGTGAAACCATTCCATGATAATATTAAGGTCTTGGGTGGCAAATTCAATAATTTTTATACTAAAAAATCATGTTCAATAAACACATTTTGTTATTGTTAGGAATGTATGATCATCATTGGAAAATTGTGTGTTATAATGTCGTCAAGAAAATAATTTAATCTACTACCCCATACTTTAATGATGTTGAAATGAATTGGAAGTGAGCCTCAAATGGTTTGTTAATCACAATCCACAAATGTTGGACACCTATTTGTGTAGTATGTACATGTTTTAATGTATGTGTTTTATTGAAATTAGATGTCACACTAATGGATTTTGCTCAATTTGAAATTTTGCCCACTAAACAAGGGCATTACTCATCTCTATAATAAAAACAATTGTATGTGTCATTCAATACCAACCTATTTTGAGCCTAACTAATTAATACATGCCCATCAATATAAACAAGAAAGGGCATGTAGCAATGTCCATGGTATCTATACTATGAAATTTTTGAATTATGTTTGTGTTTTTAACATGAGAATTGAAACAACAATTTAATATGGTCACAAAGGGCATGTAGCAATGTCCATGGTATCTATACTATGAAATTTTTGAATTATGTTTGTGTTTTTTTTAAATGAGAATTGAAACAACAATTCAATATGGTCACAAAGGATTGAAACTTGAGCAATTCAATAAGAAATTAAAACAACAATTTAATATATGATCATAAGGAATTGAAACAACACTTCAATAAGAAATTGAAACATCAATTCAAATATGATCATGAGAAATTAAACAAAGTTTATATGACGATGAGAAAAAAATGAAACAACAACCAAAAAACAATTTGAATATAAACTTGATGAAACAATCTAGAATCATCATGCATGCATTGTGCACACAATGATGCTTTTCTCCCTTTCTGCACGATCATGCATTGTAACATTCATGAGAATCACAAGCATCCCGACTAGTTCACATCCAAATCCTACACAATTTGTCCTTCAACAAAAATGTATGTCTGCGAATGTGCAAAATCCAGTGCATCAAGATATTGAGACAGGCACAATGTGTAGTAGTCAAACTTATACGGAGTGCAGCTCGCATACCTCTTGAAATGCTTACAGCATGATACCATAGCTTGTTTCTTTGGATTGGTAAGAATCACACATACAATCATACTCTGGTGTTGAGAACAAATGACAAGACTCTGGGCAATAATTTCTAGTATACCTTCACATCTGAACCACTGGACATTTAAAGAAGCTACAATTCTGTGTAGAAGAAAACTCATTGAGATTCAGAAGCGAAGAAGAAGACTGGTTATTGAAATTGTGTGAGCTAAAAGGATGTAACCAGTAGAAATATCACTAGAGCGAAAAACCAAAGATAATCCCCAAACATACTAACTTCTTCTGTGATTTCTACAAGCTGAGAAAATTTGGAACTTGATAACAGATGGTCTTTAAAAATTTAGGGTTTCAAAGCAATGGTGACCAATAGACCACATACTAGGCCTACTGTATCTAGAAAAAAACACACCCTCAAAAGAGTTGAGGAATTCTGGGCTTTTCTTTCAAACCGAACCTAATAGAATATACTGAAGAAAAATGCATACAAAGTTCAGGATTCAAGACACCAACTGACTCTCAATGCAATCTCAAAGAACTATTTTTTTAATCCCAAAAAGCTCATTGCAATGAGAACTTGATGCAACGGGGGAAAAAAAATCTCTGAAAGAATCATGCAAATCATCTTCATAAAAAACTGCAGGTTTACAATTGCATAGCAAATGATGTAACTGACAGTAGTGTGTGTGCGTGAGAGAGAGAGCATCCTGCCTCTTTCGAGCACAGGCTTGATCCAAAACCTCAAACCTCTTGTGTATTACAGCAATGCTCCTGCTCCCATCTCCCTGTCCTTTCCATAGTTCTCTCAGTACCTATTCTGCTTCACCAAGAATGTGTCTCCAAGGAGAAAAACACTAGTTCGTGTTCCAGAGCATTCAGATTTAGGGTTAAGAAACACGCAAGCTTGTCGAGCGATCTATCAGGCAAGTGCACAGCTTGTGGTTGGTGGCATTGTGCAGGAGCTTCTTGCTTCAGAGACACAGGTGAAACCCTTTGAGCGTTCATTACGGTTGGGCTGTTGTCGTTCCCTTCCATGAGCGGTGGTAGAAGTGTGCATAGGCTATGGAGACCTGCGGCTCAACGTCAGGTGCGCAACGCCTGGGCAATGCTCCATGCCCATCGCTCTGCCTGGACTACATCCTCTGTTGCGCTCGTGTCCTCCGCTACGGCTCTGGTCAACGCTTCTCTTTCTCTCAGGTTCTAAAACCCTAAACCCCAGAATCCTAAGCTTTTTTGCATTCTGAGAAAGAATTGAAGTAAGTGTGCGCACACACGGATGAGCAAACCTTCCATTATGTGTTAGTAGTAGTGGGTGCCTGCAATCTTTCTGACAAAACCATGGTTTTTTTTGGGCAGGTATCTGCAATCCATGGATCTCGGGGTGTTGGAGGAGATGGATGGCATTAGGAATAAGGTGCAGGTGAAGCTGCAACGGCAGCAGGCGTGTTCTCTCTCTCTCTCTCTCTCTCTCTCTCTCTCTCTCTCTCTCTCTCTCTGTCTTCCTCCTGTCTCTCCTCTAGCTCTCTTTCTCTCTCTGTGCTCATATTGATTTTTTCTGCAAATATGGTTCTGTTTGAAAGTTATCCAAGAACATGGGCTCACATTTCTGCAAAATAAACATATCATCAAGAAAATTTGCAAAGAAGAATGGGTTTGAGTTTTCATGATGTTGTATCCCTCGAAGCAAATACAGGCTTACCTTTCTGCAAACAAACATGGATTCAGGAAATTTTGCAAAGGAAGAATGGTTTTGAGTTTTGATGATGTTGTATGCCCTGGAAGCAAATGCTCAACAATTCAGTGGATGGAATGCTTGATATCTTTCTGCATCAATGAACCCACTCTGGGAGAATGGAGTGTTTCAGAAGGTCACTTTTATATGTGTTCATTGTTGATGACTGTAGGAGGGATTCTTGGAACAGCTGCTGGCAAGCTATGGTGCTTTGGTATATATCTATGTCCTCCCTCTCCATTCTCTGTTGCAAATCTCAGAGACACAGTTTCAGTTATGGCAAGATTGCCAAACCTAGCTAGCTCCCTGAGCATCATCCTACATTGTGTAATTTCCACTTATAGGGACCATGGAGGTTAGCAGGAGTCTCGAGCTTTCTTGCATAAGCCCTCTGAAATCTGGTGGGAATCCTGCTGCAGGTTACAGCTTTGAATCTTATGTTACAGATATCCAAATTAATGAGAACATACATCAAGGGCTCTGGAGATGGACCTATAATTGAGTTCTCCAATGAGCCATCATTAGATGGTGACAATGGTGATGGAGCTGGAGTACCAGTGTTTGCAACTCTCCCTCTTTCTGCATTTGGTGAGAGCTCACCTGAAGTGCACGGTTAATGATTCACATGTAGGGTTTAGGGTTTGACCCAAAACCTAAACAGTAGACTTGACCCCTCATCTCAAAGATTTGAGAGCAATGGTGGTTTTTGAGATTGTTGGATACTCAGCAGTTTCTGTTCATATGCACTTTTGGCTATCTCTTGTATATCTCTTGTCTAGCTTCTCTACCTATTCTTGTGCATATTTTGCCTCTATCTATTGTGCCTGATGTGATGGTCTTGGTGCTGGAACTTGGACAGAGATGCTGGCAGATGAAGTGGTGACTATGTATGAGGCTGAGCTCAAAGTTAAGGTACATGTGAATCTGGCTGCTTAGTGCACCAAAAGTACTCTCCTTTGTGATGCAATTTAGTGAGCATATCATTGTCAAACTTCTTGGACACTTGAAATCGTATCTTTCTTCTATGGTTACTTGGTTATGCTAGTTGGATAGAGGGACATGTAATTGAACTGTACCCTGAGAATGCTTTCAACTGGGCAGTGGCTTCTGGTATCAGAACTTTACTCAATTGTATACCCAGAGGCTAAGGTGGATTTAAGCCAAGAGGGCCTGGAGAACTTTCACAAAAGTGAAGTGGAGTTCAAAGACACAACAGAAGAAAAGACAAGCCTTTTGACTGGGTTGCCAAACCTTGTGGCAAAGTCAGATTTTTGGAACATGAGCTGGAGCCAAGTGATAGACCTTGCAAAGAAGCGACCAAAAGGTGAACTGCATCGAGACACCTTGCAGGTAATTTTGCAAGTTCTTACACATGCAGAGTTGACCACGATGTGAAAACAAGTAAGATGTGCACATCTGTCTCTCATGTTTGCATGTGCATAGAAACAAAATGCAGGTTTTGATGAAACTACTGAGCAATACAGACCTTGATAGATCTTTGGAGCTCCTCAATCTCCTTCAGACCATTGTCATAGTTTGGGACAGTATACAGCCCAGAAGTAAATCTTTTGATATTGATATTGATATGTTAATATGTCAATATCAGTATCAATATCAATGTCAATTTTGATATGTTAATTTTGGGTTTGTATCTTCCAGATTGACTATGTCTATTGAATGGCTTTGTAGGGTAGAAATCAATGTTGGTAGCCACCAAAGCATTAATGACCTCAAATCTGCAAATTATCTAGAGGTCAGCAAATTCTGTGACATTAGGATTTGCTCTGCTATACCTAGTGCAATGAGTTGGGTTGATTTTTTATTTTGCTGTTTGCAGGTATACTTGACAACATTGCTGGCAGAAGTGAACATTGACAAGAATCGGTATGGCCTCTATTGTCCTTCATAACTCTATTTACCAGTTGAAGTGTGACCACTTTCATCTGAATAGTAACCAGTTTTATTACTACTACTCACTGTAACATTTAGGTCAACAACATGCAAATTGACTTATTCCTATGCATTATGCTTATACTTTCAGGATCGAGGACATCACTGCCATGGTGAATGATGAAATGAATGGAGTTGTACCCAGTAGCCCCACTAGAATCTCCAAGGCAATTTAAGTCATAGTAAACATGATAGTGAATCCCTTCCTTTTGAAGAATCAATGCCAAGGGTTTCAGTGTTGTATTTAGATATATATGAATTTCAGCAATTTTGCACTGTGAAAGGAGGAAACTGCTGCAAAGTCTGCTGACAAAGTTTGAATGAGCAAGAGCTAGAGGAGAGACACCAAGGCAGGAAGACAGAGAACACCTGCTGCTGTTGCAGCTCAAACTGCACCTTGTTACTAAAGCCATCCATCCTGCAACAACCCGAGATCAATTTATTTCAGGTACCTGCAAAATAACTATATCTTGTCAGAAAGATTGCAGACACCACTAGGAGACAGAGGATGATTTCTTCAGCTGTATCCACACTCTTTCTCAGAATATAAGGCTTAGGATTCTGTGTTTTAGGCTTAAGAACCTCAAAGAAGGAGAAATGCTGATGAGAGCTCTTGCATGGTGACTTGCTTGTCCACCCAGCCCAGCAACTCTGCTCTGCTTCATCAGTATGAAAATTTATTGGATGGAGAGCAAAAAAACAAGGTGTTGGACAGTGAAAGAAGCTGGCAGAGTTGTGGAGGGCCAGGGGCAGGCTTGTGCATCAGCCTTGCCACTAAGCCACAACATCAGTCACTGGCCAGCAAGTTTCATCACTTGACCCATTGGACTTCGTTGCATGTGCACGGGCTTTAGATTTGATGCAGTTGCAATCCATTTTTTTGTGGGTGCCTAAGTCTGTCTATGTGTGTGTGTTTGTATGGGTCTATGTGTGTCTGAGTCTAATGTTGGGTGTGTCTGAATATGATTCTGTGGGTCTGAGTGTTTGTGTCTGACACTCACAGGTCTGAGTTTGAGTTTGTGACGTGTGTTTCAGTCTGAGACGTTCAAGAGTGTATGTGTATGCGTGTGTGTGTGCATGTCTGCATCTGTCTATGTTGTGTGTATGTGTATGTGTGTCTGTGTTTGTGTCTGCAAATGTGTTTAGCTGTCTGAACTACTGTTGTGAAAGAATGACCTAGCATCAAGCAATGGGCATTTGATGCTGAGAGATTTTAGTGGCACTTATGTGCCTCACCAAATAGCTCCAAAAAATTAAGGCTATGTGAACATATTTACATGTTCATTTTGTAATACTCGCCAGTGTTTTTTTTTAAAGAACTTTTGTTTTTAGCCAAATTGGCAATCATCCATTGGAAGGTGTAGAAAATGTGGCAATCAAATATAAAAATCTGGTGATTTTTACTATTATTTTTCCTCACTTCTGGTGATTGAAGACCTCCAAAATCACCTAATTTTTTAATTTTGAATTTCTCTTTTGGGCAAAATTTGCACCACCTGAAATGAAACACTGAATCTTACCAGCATTTGCTACTGTAAAGTTGGATATCTTACCAAACTTTTAATGAAATTTTTCTCTTGTACAGAGCCAATTTTTTACTTATGCTTCCTTTGTTTTGCTAGAAGTTTCATATTTGAACATTTGCAATATTGCTATACATGCACCAAAATTGTCTTAATAGGAACCACCCCTTTGAAATTTCAAAAACCTTTTTAAAAAATGGACATAGCTAAACCATGTAATGAGGGCAATATCATTGAACTGATTCTTTCCTATTGTTTGCCCCCATAGTTATCCACATGGTAACTGTAGCCATATAGTTGACATAATGGTGATGATGATTATTATAATATGGCTATAATAGGTAATAACTAGCATGAACCACAACTCTAAGTCTTGGTGTTTAACGTCTTGTCAGAAGCATTTGTAATACGGCCATGTGTTTGAAGCAATGTTGGGTGGGTATTTGAATTTTTTCATAAAAATTGGGTCCATGTTTTTAAAAATTCAAAAACTCATGAGAGTCTAGATATTTAAAAATGGAAAAAAAAAAAAAAAAAAACCTTTCAGTTCCAATTTTTTAAAAATTGAATATGACGAATATGAATGGGGGGCAAATGTTTAACTAGATTGGGTTGATGGTTATATGCTTAGGGTATTTGACAAAAACCCAAAAGAAGACATCTATTGGTTTTTGTCAAATACCCTAGGTGGGAAAACTAGGCCAGTTCTTTCAAATGGCATTCACTAAGCATGGAAAAACATATATTTTAAAAACAAATGCATTATGTATCTTTAATTGTCTTTTGCTAAACATATATAGCATGTCTTTCAAAAGGAAAAATTGAAGTTCTCTCGAATTAGAATTTTGTGTTGTATTTTGTTAAATATAGTTTCCCATTTCAACTTCCCCTAGATGCCCCTTGTATGCTCAAAACTTGCAAAACACAAATGTTTTCTCACAAGATTGCCCAAATCCCAAACAAAAACTTTTGAAAGTCCCAAGACAAATTACATACCCAAAATCAAACCCCAATTCTAACAAAACTCAACCTTGTCACTAACATCAAGTTCCCACACCAAAACAAGTCAAAGTCTTTTTTCCCCCACTCTACAATAATTGCAATAGAAAGATAAAGTCACCCCCTCGAACCTCGTCATCCATAATATGTATTTCAACCTAGAAACTAAAAACCTTGACACGTTCCGATTTCATCATTTTTGAGAGGTTACTTCACCTAAATATTAGGGTAGAACACCCCATCATCGATCAAAAGTTGGTGAGCAAACACATGTTTAATGGGTTACAACATCGGTGTTAATTTTTGCTTATGTTGATTATTGTTCGAATGAACAACCATGACCAAATGTTTGACTAGACATCTTGTGTTTTAAAATTTATAAAATGCAAAATGCCTTTGAAAATTTAATGTTTGGGAATAAAGGTCAACATGCTCAACTTAAAACAATGAGCATTTTGGAACACATACCTTTTTTTCACTTTTGTGCAATTTTTTGTTTGATAATAGAGGTCTAGGGTAACATTAATAAACAATGTTATGATTTTTAATTTAAAACTTCATGCACCAAAAAAAAACACCAAGTGTTTGGGAATGTCTCCTTGGGTGAATAGAAAACAAAAGACATAACATACAAATAAATAAACTAGCATGTGTTGGAATAGATCACGCACAAGAAACAACTGCATTAAAACAATGAAAACAACTTTGGATACCATTATATCAAGAACCAAGTAAATCCATTAAAGGCTTTCCCACCAAAACTCACATATGGCATTGTCCCACCAAAAGTCATGAAGCAATAAGGTAAAGGTAGATATCACATAGCTTTGCATTGCAATCCTATTATAAAACCTTGTAGTTATAGGCTAAGCACATCACATCAAAGTGAAAGTTTGTTGTAAGAGTTTCAACATTTTCTACAAGGATTACAATTTGGGATTAATAAGGGATTAGACAACAATTTAGTTACAATTGATATCAAAAAGGTAGTAGAAGTCCACCCTAATGCAAGGGATGTGAATAAAGAAGTTCTTGCTACATTTGACATTAGGGAGAAAGTAGAAAGAGCTCCTATTGGATTTGTAGTCAAGGAGGAGGTAGAAGAGCTTGAAGGAATATAAATAGTGCATAAAAAGGTAAATATGAGTGGTATACCAAAACTAGTACAAGAGTACAATATCAAGTACTCAAATTACCTCTATTATCACTAAATTTAGTAATCAACATTCCTAAAGCAACCATCTTGCTCTAGTAGTAGCACTAGTCTTAGAATTCATTTTCTTCCCTCACATCACACCTTGAAATAATTTCAACTACCTACACATCCACAATTAATGTCACATTAAATTGGGTTGACTTTGTCGAATTTTATGAACTTTAGGTTTCAAATGAAGAGCTAGAAACCTATGCACTTGAACACAATCTAGATCTAACACATTTTTTGATTTCTTGGTCTTCATACAAGAACCATAGATTCCTACCTCTAATAGGACCTAAACGGACACCCCAAGTGCTTGGAGATTCATACTAAGAGGAATAGGGTTAAAATAAGTGCACCAATGCATAGTTGGGCCTTGCAATGATCGTCATAACATGTTAAGGGCGCACCGTGAACAAGCTACACTGCAACACATTTGAATGTTTCATGAAAATGATGAAGTGGCATTTTAGGTACCATTTGTGCATAGCAAGATAATTGACCTCCACAACTTATCACCCCAACAATGTAAGAGACTCCACAATCATAACCAATTCAAGCACCAACACAACAATAATGGCATCCTCCCATAGTAAAAATAAAAAGGTCAACCATAAGTAATAAAATACCTAATGCAACTAAGCGAGCCAAATGGACAAATAAGCATCTAGAAAATGCCATGGACGTAGTGGAAAGGGGACACATTTTTTTGCAAAAGGCAGCCAAGTATTGGAACATTCCACTTACCTCATTTTCAAATCATCTCAATGGTAGAACTGGAAGAAGGAAAGTGGGACCCCAAGGTGTACTAATAAAATGAGAGGATGCAACAATTGTCACTTGGGTTTTGAACATGCAAACTGCTAGATTATTTATCACCCTGCAACAACTAAAGCTAAAGGTTGTTAAAGTCACACATTCAGACCTACCCCATTTCAAAACTTTATTCCATAAACAAACTAGTAACTAGTTTAAAAATTGTCATTTAAAGAACAATATTTGATTTGTAGAAGGATTAGAGGTTTTTAAGGCAAAATGATTTAGTAGGGAAGCATGCCATACCTTCTATTCCAACTTGAAAAACCTATACACACAACACAAATATGTATAAGATCACATTTGGAATTCAAATGAGACAAGAAGTCAAGTAAGGCATCAATTTGGTGCTAGGGTTTTGCCAGGCCAAGCTCATAAGATGTTTATAACACCATCCTTAAATTTCGGGAATAGTTGATTATGAATTGCATTGTTAATGCTACAAGGGTAGCATTATCTATAGTTTACATTTTCAAAGGTTCAAGGATGCAAGAATACTACATTTGAGATTGTAGACCAAGAACATGCATGGCAATGCAAAAAAAGGCTTAGATGATAACTTACTTTTTCAAGCAATGGCTAACTTATTTATGTAGTTTTGTTCCAAAGGGGCATGGTTTTCACGTTATAATACAAACAGTCTAGAACAAGTAATAGAAGTTGGGTTAAACATGGTCACCTAACCTATTCATACTTCACATGTGCTACAACCATTGGATGTCACTTGCTTCAAACCATTCAAAACGACTTTTAGAAAAATATTTTTTTTTGCCATGGCGAAAAAACAATTACCTTGAACTAAACAAAATTACACTAGCAGCATGGGTGGACAAAGCCTTGCAATAATCCTTGAAAAATGAAAACATAAAATTAGGGTTTAGGGTTTCTAGAATTTGGCTACTAAATCTTATAACCATGGTTGGAAAAATTGGTCCAAGTGATGTATTCACTGCAACAAACAAAGAGGAGCACGAGCTCTCATATCATTCAAATGCAACATATGAGCCTAGCAACAGTGAAGCTGAAGTTGCCATAATGTGTTGAACATTACAAAGACCTTTCAAGCAAAACTTCTAACTACTTTTGATTGCCCCCCTTCATCCATGCCACGTTACTATGTCAAAATGCCAAATAGTTTTGGCACAACAATAAACAACCATGTAGAAGATCAATTGCTAATGGACTTGGACGATGTAATTCCGGAATTACAAAACCTAATTGGTTCAAATCAAAGCCCAAGAAGTTGGATTGGTTCACTTGTTGTTAATGCCTGCATTACTAACAAAGAAAGATAAGGCAATGAACCATTAGTGGATTATTCTAATTCACATGTGGTAACATCAGACCAATATCTAACTATTCTAAAACAGAATGTTGTGGACAAAACAATTATAAATAAATTGAGGGAGTAGAAAATTAAATAAAGGGAAGAGAAAAAGCCCAGAAAGGTTAAAGGTACACAAGTCACCCAAGTTGAACAATCAATTCAAAGGAAAATTGAGAAAAAAGATAAAGGTAAGTTTAATGAGGCATGGTTTGCTACTTATATTAGGGTTGTTGCTGAAAGATTTCACAATAACTTCAGAGTAAGGTATCGAGCTCATCCTTTAGGCTACATGGGGTTTGGTGTAAAAATCACTTCTACACAACAAAGAAATGTTAGACATCAAAGAAGGGGGGAAATGTAGCTTATTAAACATGTCCTAGCAAAATTGTAACGTTCCATTCAAATACTATAAGTGAAGGAGGGTATGTGGTGGGTTCTAGTGGCAAGTCAAAGAGGAAATATTTAAAGAATAGAGGGAAAATACACAGGTCAAGGAGTAAGGGAGATACATGGAGTATGGTAAAGATAGGGGATGAGGTAAAAACAAATTGAAATAAAGATAGGGAGTAAGGTAAAAAGAATTGAAATAAAGACAGGGAGTAAGGTCAAGATAGGGGGGGTAAGGTGAAGACAGGGAATGAGGTACATGGAGTAAGGTAAAGTCAAAGAATAAAGGAGAGAGAATGAGACACAAATGGCAAAAACAAATGGCAAATGAGAGACAAAAAAAGGATAGATGGCAATGTTTGCGTTAATGCGATGGCCTCTAATCTATGTCAATAGTGATGGCCTCTTGTTTGTGTCAATAACGATGGCCTTAGCAAAGAGTATCTAATGATGGCGTCCTAGGCACATAGTGTACATAAACATTCAATTTGTTGGAGAGGCAACTCGACTAAAGAGCTTGCTTGAAAGACCATCAACATGTAGTGCAGGAACATTAGGGATGAGGACCATTACTGAGGAAGTGTCAACAAGGGAATGTTAGTAGGTTTTGGCAATGACATCTTAGGCATTCACAAATAGGCATTGACAAAAGACAATGCATAGACATGCACAAAAAAGTTAACGAGGGAATGTCGACGGTGGTGGTGTTAATGTTGTCTTCCTAGAGAGGTGCACAAAACATAGGTGATGGTAGACATTTTCTTCTTGGAAAGGCACATAAAATAGAAACGCACAAAGTGTAGATAATGGCACTGACATGTCTTCTTGGAAAGCCACACAAAATCTAAGCAATGACATCTAAAAGGGACACAAAAAGAGAGACGGAGCATCCTCAACTTCTTAAACTTGGATACACATAGACTTAGGGAAAAAGTGCCATGATGCTCCTTGGACTTGGACACACATAGATTCAAAAAACAAAATCAGCTTCCTAAAATAAACACAAACATTAAAGAAGAATAGAGACAAAAAGAGAAGAGTGATAGAGAAGGAAAAATCAAAACAAACTTGAAGGAGAAAGACAAAAAAGAAAGACAAGGAGAGGTTTGGACTCTAGAGAGAACTACAACGGCAATGTTGCAACATGCTTCTATTAGATCTAAGGAGAAAACTATAGATTACAAAAATTGGTGTCATTGGGGTCATTGATCTTAGGGTATTAGGTTTCTATTCAAATGATCCTTAATTCAAACCCCTAAACACCCCTATGACTATGTGGCTACTATTGCAAATATTTGGGCTTATTACAAGTTTTAAAAAAATCTAAATGATAATGAAAAAAAAGTTTACACTTAATTAAATTATTAATTTCATATTTATAGGAGGACAAGTGTCTTGGCATAAGGTTTCAAATGTATGTTCATAAGTAGCAAAATGCATGAAAATAAAAGTTTAATGTGTTATATCCAACTTTTTTCAAACAACAAGACCCTTTCACTTTGGGGGGTCATAACTTTCTCATTTGAGCTCAAAGTCAAATGATATAATGGCCTACTAGTGCTATGATTGAAGAGGCATCTAAATTCTTTGAAGAAATATTGCAAAAAATGCACAATTATTAAACTCTAGGAGATTTAGTTCTTAAGTGTTTGTTCATTGACCTTTCTACCTTATCACAAGGCAAATTGTAGTTATTTGCAAAACAAACATACAACCACTACATGCCATTTATTGAATCAAATATCCAAGGGACAAACATTAGCTTTTATTGCTTTTTATCCATATTAGAAATAGTCAACACAAACATTAACATAAATGTACTTGCATTTTTCAACATACATGTAAAGATTGGATACACCATGTCACAAGTCACAAACCACAAATACTAGGAATTTTTTCCCTTTCAACTTCATCTTCAAATTCCACATCAAGCTCCTATGTTAAGGCCAATTCTACTTCACATGCACTTACAAAGTTAGTCAACTTCAAACACCCAATGTGCATATTGACTAGTAAATTATAATTGAAAAAAATAATTTTGTCAAGATGGTCAGTTTGAAGACGACATTTGTGAAAAGGATTGTTGTAACAAAAAAGATCCTCTCAATTTCAATTTGACTTACATGAATGCCAAGAATGTGTCTAACCAATTTAAAAATGGCAGGGAATTTGTGTTCTTTTGTGCACCATGTGGATCAAAACACACTTGAAATTTGCATCAACTAGATAGTAGCAAAACCCGTTCAACTTTTCTGACACTGAGTGTTAAGATTTGTTGTACATGTAAAAAATAGATCTTCAAAATCCACTTGTGCAACTTGGAACGCAAGCTTGTCAACTACATTTGGCCTAAAGGATTTGTAACACTCCACCAACAACTTTAATAATTACTCATCATAAACACCAACTAATTTAGTCACATTTTCCTATCCCATATAGTTAATGACCAGTGCATACCCTTAAACCTAGAATCCACCATTAAAACCAAGATGTTATGGTTTTTTTCCCTTTCAAATCCATGCAAAAAAAAAAGGTGGAAACATTTCCAAAACCTAGTGTTTCATATGAAGCATTGTATTTTCCAACTTTACATCAAAAGCATTTTCTTATGGATCAACCAAATGTTGGGCACAATTTGATTTGTAAGTAACATAAGGGATTAGAATTACAAAATAACTATTGAATGGCAACCCACAATCCATTTATTCTAAATGGGGAATTCATTTTGCAAATTTGCAATTTAGTCACAAAACAAAAAACCATTACCATCCTAAAAGAAAAAATTGCACCAACAACAAAAAGATAAATTTGAATGCAAGTAATAAGGTTTGAATGTCATTGGTGTAAAATTAAAATATGGAGGTTACAAGTAACAAAAGGTTCACACTAAAAGGAGAGATCAATAATTTTAACCTAACAATTCAATCACAAAATACTCAAGACTTTTATCACCATATATAAAAAAAGTATTTGTGACAAAATATTTCATTTTCAAAAAATTGTGTTGCATTTTGGTGATTTTCAGCACAAAAAAATTGGTCGAATTTTTTTTTGTAATTTTCCAACATTTGGAAGGTGCATGAGACCCATTTTTTGTTCACTTGATATTGAAAGACACAATTCAAAATTACATAAGTGTCACATTTCACTATCACAATTTTGACTTAAGATTATTTAAAATCTATTAGAGTTTTGATTTTAGATTATAAAGCGTAAACTTGGAGTTTTTAGACATAGAAAATGGCAACCTAACGTAATGGAATTATATTTACATTATAATCACACCTAATGTTTAGTTGATGTTAAGTTAATGTTAAGAAAGGCAAATATTTTGTTGCATTCATATTATGAATGTTAACCTACTTAACACTAAGTAGAATCATAGGTGGCATACAATGTTAAGTGGTTGTTAAATTGATGTTAAGTAGGTGTTAACAACAAGTGTTCAAAAAACATAAATTTTGGAATAAAAACATAATATTAGGTAATAGCCCATAAAAACGTACTTTAAAAGCTAATGTTAAGTTATAAAATATTTTTCCATGGCTTTTCTAAGTGTGAATGAGTAACAAAAGGTCTATGCTAATTAACATAGGTCATTTTTTTCACTTGATGTATCTAAATGTTAGTCTATTTAACATTATAAGGCTTAAACCCAAGTCCAATTACAACTTTAGAATATTAAAAACATAAATATAGAAAGTTGTGTTGGCTGTGATCTTATGATTTGTTTCTTAAATTGTTAATTTGATTTCATCGAAAACACATAAGTCCATAATTATGTAAAGAAATACTTAGTTTTGGTCCTCGAATTTCAAGTGGCAATGAAAAATTAAGAACCACACAAAAATGCAGGTAGGTGACGAGCACCATTGATTGGCATGCTCAAACTTATAAACAATTTGCATTGAAAATATAATATGTTGAACTCGCTTAATGCTTGCCTTAGTTTCTTAGGCATATCAAAAGAAATGATCAATCAACAAAATTTAAAATCAAGAATTGTTAGATGCAAAAAGTTGAAGCCACGTCAATTTTGTTGAAGTTGTTTAGAGATTTGACCATTAGAGTTGTTAACCTTTCAATCTATATGATGGGTAGTACCCTCTTCTTTTTGGGGGGGAGGGGGGGGGGGCACTTTGCAATAGGTTCTATAATTTCAAAGTTTGTCTTTACTACACACAACACTTTTGTCAAAACAATGTTTGATTTTGTTCCATGATTTCATGATCCTTGTTACATGGAAAGGTAAGTTAGGAAATGCATGGAAACCATTGTGAGTCAACAAATGCATTGAAGCTTTTCTTCACTTTTCAAACAAGCTCCTTTGGTGTGTAGGGGACAACTAGTGCACACATGTGAGGACCTTGCATTGAGTGTCACTTGTAAGCTTTTGAAATGTGTTCCCTTATCCTTTCCAAAGGTGCACGGATTATATGGTTCACCAATCGATCACACAACAAACTTTTGTTAGATTTTCCCTTGCATTCCCATATTTTGAATGACAAGTTTTTTTTTGCAAGCCCCATTATTAGGGGATTGGAAAAGTAAGTCATCATGAATAGCATTCTAAACAATGAAACAAATCCCAAAACCATTTTAGATAATGCAATTAAAGCCTCTTGACTTGGTGTTTTTTATACTTTTTCATCAAACTTTACATTGTGAGAGAAAGAGAGAGAGAGAGAGTTTAAAATATACAAAATGTGCATTGTATATTTCAATTCAATAATTGATTAGTGGGTGTTCGTAAGATTTATTCTTCTTTTCAAATGATGAGTTTACTTAATTAGGCGATTGCAAAAGAAAAATAATAATGAAAATACCCAACTATAAAATTTAACTTTATCTTTGTGTTTAGGGCTACATTTGTAGTCAACAAAATACTATTACAATTATTGGGCAAATAATATGGGATAAGTAATTGTAGTAGGGAACATGATTAAAAGCATATGGGCACACAATTGTAATTATTCCCCTTATTGAAAATTCTTTTTACGAAATGTGAATGACTTTTCATTTTCCCCCTTTTACCAACTTATAAATATTTTAAAATATGTTTTTTTTTTTCCTTCTCTTCTTTTGTTAAAAAGGGGAAAAACTTAGGCTTTACATGTTTTTTTACAAATTGCTAAAAAAGAATTAACAAAATAAAATTACCTATGGAAGGGTCCATAGAAACAAAGATTGTACATTTTTCTTACAAATTACTAAAAATCATATGAAAAATAAAAACACCTATGGAAAGGTCCGTGGTTAGTATTACTAATTTTTTTTCAATTTTTTTTTTAATGTTGTGTCAAGAGGGATTATCTTAAATGGTGACATGGTTTTAGAACTTGTATAAATTGTAGAAAAACTAGTTAAACAAATTCTATCAAACTAAATCTGATCCAATTGTGTCCCATAAATAAATAAATAAATAATCGAGATTTGAGCAAAAAATTTTCAATAAAAGAGAATATTCCCCTTTTAAAATTTATTTTTCGCATCTTGGCAACAAAATTTCGCACCACCAAAAAAACGCTGCCGACTCAGCAGGTTTTCAGGTCTTTCTGTGACGGCAGAATCAGCTACCAGGGCCGATTCTGTGATTTTCCTACCTACCTAAACTACTGTACGACCTACCTGTTGACCTTGAAATGTTTGTAGGTAGGTAGTAGGTACACGAGGGGCTGAAAAGATTCTAGATAACCATACGCCAGCATGGCGGAGCTTATCGACTTCCCCAGCACACGTGGCTATGTGAAGACGGAAAGGATGAGAGTCACGAGCGTGTCTGACATGACACGTCATCAAAGCCGGGATTTGGCCGTTCTTATTGTTGATATTGTGGGTTTGTAGGAGTTCGTTGTTTTTGTCGCCTCGTCGTCGTCGCTGTCGTCTCTCTCCCCTCGTCTGTTGTTGCTTTTGGATCTGCATCGCTTCGATAATAGCCAAATACTTGAATTTTCTCGGCGGACGAGCGAGATACTTGGCCTGTTCACGTTTTTCCGCATCTACCGAGCTTTTCCTTGAAGAAAACGGCCACGGATTTTGGATTTTAGGAGTAGATTGGTTTCTGAAGAAGACGAAGAGTTGTTGAGCGTTGAGTGGAGTGATAAGGAATTTTTTTCGCAGATACTAAGTACTACTGCGGCGTCTCTTCCGTTTCTTCTTCAGTTCTTGTTATTTGCTTTGCTTTCTTTCCCCCCTCCCCTTGCGATCGGCGTAAGTGTGCTTTTTGTTTGAGGATAATAAGGGATAAGATAAGAAGAACGGGACGTTTTGGCATTGGAACGTTCTTGATGGAGTGAGAGAAAGAAGCTGCGACCCCGTGAAGTGGAGAGAAGAGCGGTTTTTTTTCCTTCTGTTTTTTCTTTTTTCCATAGCAGCAGGGGTTTTCGAAGGAGGAGTTTTGTGCAGTTTTTTCGTGTATCTCTCTCGGATTAGATACAAAAACAAAATGCCTGTGTTGCATGTTTCTGCTGTTGTCCTCTCTACTGCTCCTACTGTGTTTCGTACTCAGGCGTCGTCTTCTACTACTCCATGCGGGGGTCATGGCGAGGGTTCCGTCTCTCAGGCTAACCCCTGTATCGCATTTTTGGGGACACATACACCCGTCGATGCGACCAGGAGTGCTTCCGTTAGCTCTTCTTGGACCAGCAGCAATAGAGTCCGAAGGTAAAGCTTTGCTGCTGAAACTCTTTCTCATCGCGGCACCGCATGGTTATGTGCAAAATGTCTTGGTCCTATTCTGGCCTCTGCTTGCTTGCGGCCGCCTTACAGTTACCAGGGAATCTTACATTGCATTAAACGAAGACGAAGAGAACGACTCCGCTTTTGTTTGAATTGGGGGAAACTTCTTCTGAAAAGATTTGCAGTTCTGAAATCATTTTTTGGTGTGCTAAAAGCCTTTTTTTTGTCATTTCAACGAAACGGTTTGGTTGTAGGTTGCAAGTGCAAGCAAGGCACGAAGAGCCGCTAACGATTAGGACTGTGCCAGTGCAAGTTGCTCATGAGCTCATCAATGCAGGCCACCACTATCTAGACGTCAGGTGTGCTTTCTCTTCGTTACCATAAAGCTCTGAAAAGCCTACTACGAGGAATTCCTCTGTTAATGACTTTACTGCCTGCAATCCAAGAAGAATCATTCGGAGAATGTGACAGAGATTGTGTGTTCCAAATTTTCTGGATTTAGGGTTTTGGTTGGGACTCTTGGGATCCCTTGAAGCTCAGTAGTAGTTATGGTAGATTATAAAGAGTAACACAATGGATTCCTGAGGCCTTCCTTGTGAATCCCTGGAATCTTTCTAAGCGTGAAGTTGTTGCAACTCTTGGGATTGCTTTCAGCCGAGGATTGGTAGTCTGTTCTGATATTCTGTTTTTGAATCTTTCATTTCATTTGTTTGTCTTCTGCCTCAAGGTCTTTAGGTTAACTTTGGGTTTCATAGAGTTTCATTCTGTCACTGGAGCTGTGAGCAGGACAGCAGAGGAGTTTGCAGCAGGTCACGTGGAAGGATCAGTGAACATACCATACCTAGTGAAAATGGGCCCAGGTACTTGCCTGCATTATTCTCCCATGCACATCAGGGTCTTTCCCTCACAAATCTCAGTAACCAATAACCTATTCATACCATTATTATTATTATTATTATTATTAGTTTGCACCACCAAAATCCTCTATTCACATCATATGGACTTACAGAGTGGTATGTGTGTAGTGTATGAGTTGAAGAGGATCTTTAGAATCCTCACAGCATTCTTGTCTAAAATCTTTTTGTCTCCAGTTGGCTTTACATCTGGAATGTGTTTCAATGTCTTTCACAGATTATTGTGCTTCCTTCCAGTCTCATTTTCATTAAGGATTTGATTAAGGATGACACAGTTGATCTCTTTACATTGTTGATCAGGGATGAGCAAAAATCTTAAATTTGTGGAGGACGTGTCACGGGAGTTTGACAAGGATGATGAGATTGTGGTGGTATGTGTACTTTTGAGTTTTTCTCCTTCCCTTTTGGGTCAATCGCCTCAAGAGCAGTGATGTTCTGACAAAGCAAAGGGTGAGAGTAGAGAAAAAAATTTAATCAGATGGGTGTTCCAGTTCTTCCTGGAAATGTAACATGTAATAATGTAAGATTCAGATTATTGTAGAATCCTTTGCCCCTAAATTTGGACAGATTATTGTAATCTTATCAATCAGTAGATGATGAAATCAGTGGACAGTAATGCCAGCTTGTCATTGTTGTTTATGATGAAGGTGATGGTCTGCTACTTTGTGAGCAACCAACCACTCATAAGATTATGACTATCCATTATTGTTATGTTTGTTTTAGTTTGGTTGGAACTGATGTGACAATTTTTTGGTTACCTTACATGTTTTTAGGAGATTCTCTCTGCAATCACATTGATATTTATTGTAATGAGGAAGAATGTGATCTGAGAGATTTGTGATGAGTGATTTGGTATACAGAATCCTATTCCAGATGATACAAGAGCAGTTCAAGTCTCAGATGTGGAAGTTTGTAGGCCAAGATATGTCCTGGGTGTTGAACTGCCAGGGCAGGGAATGTAGAGAAATCTGAAATTACCTATTGATTGGGTTTCAGGCATGCCAGAGTGGGCGTCGCTCTTTGATGGCTGCAGCAGAGCTGCGAGCAGCGGTATGCCACTTCCCCTTGCAGAAATCTGACACTATGTTTTGAGAGCATCCAAAATCCCATTGACAACTTTGCAATAGTATTTTGTTCACACATTCTCTTTACTTCCCTTCTGGGAACCATTTAAACCTCACTTGTGAGTGGAAATGTCACAAAGCAGTTCCAAGTTTGTTGTGACCAGGACTGAAGACCGTACTTCATACTAAGGTGGGAGATTTGGGCTTGTGAATGGTGCAGAATTTCTCGGGAGTAACTGATATGGGAGGTGGCTATAGTGCTTGGAAGGAGAGTGGCCTCCCTGTTCAGACCCATCGAGCTCAGCAGGCCCGTAAAGCTTGAATTTGTTCCATGGAATGTAGACACTGAATTTGTCGATCTTGCAATTTTACTTGTCAAAAGAGCTATTTGCCATCAGTCATGTGTGTAGGGTTTTGGATAGGCAAGTGCTGCCATTGTGTCGGCACTACATTTGACTCTGGACAGTTGAATGTGTGTAAATGCCTATAAATCACAGAGATAGGTGAGAGGTGACAACTACTTTTGTAAAAAAGACACAATTGCTGTAGAAATGTGGTTGTAGTGAGAATCAAGGCCTTGTTTGATTTTGCTCATAGCTTGGATTTTCTGTTTTGTGAAATGGGCCCAGATCTGGAGGGGAAAGAGGATGATGCAAGTCAATCCTCTCAGTATGCAGTACATAAAAAATGTGTATATTACTCTCCTGGACTTCATTTTTTCAATTACATTAGATTCACTTGTTTTCTCAGTAAAATGATGCGTTGATGATAAACCTGGCCCTGGATTCCTTCTCCTAAGTATCATATCCATACAGTTTTAAAGTACTGGATGTGTTTAGGGTTGAGAACTTCAGCTGTTGGTGGCTTAACTGCTGACCAGTTCGAGTTGGATTTGAATATGCACAGGAAATCTAATGTAGTACAAACTTGGGCCATGACAAAAGCCTTTTAATTCTGGGTCCTTGATACATAATCTCTCATCTTTCTCTTTAAAATATGTTTCTGCCATGGATGTGAGTGTTTTGCCAATCATCAATAAGATCACCCTTGTGAAAAAGTTAAATTGATCTGTGTATGTCAAGTTTGGAACAGGGGTGTCAAGCAATTGTGTGTTGCAACTGAACATTATAATTGATTTGCTGCAGGTCCTAGTGTACAGGAGAAGGGTCCATCTTCAGACCCCTCTGGGATTTTAGGCAATTGTAATGAGACCAATAGGTAGTGCGCATTGTTGAAAATCCTGCAAGGGTCTAAAGATAGACCCTTCCCCTGCATAAAGAAAAGAAAAAAATATCTGCTTTTCTTTAATCTTTTGCCTTGTCTTTGAGGGTTGCCAAGTACCTCAATTTGCTGTTCAGCTTTGTACTCTACTTTGTGCACCATGAGAGACAAGAGGTTGCATTCTTTTTTCTTTTGGCTCACCAGTGATGGCGCTTTCCATAAAGCTCATTTCTTTGTGATGTTAGTACGTTTTGTGATGTGAGAGGTGAGAGCTCTGCCTCTCTTCTGTTTGTTCATGTTGGCAATGGTTTTGTACTTTTTTTGGGGGTGTCTAGTGCTTTGTCAAATGATTGCACTTTTGTGCTGGTGATTTGCGCTGTGTTATTTTCTTTTCTTAATCTCTCTGTCTCTTCTTATGCATGCCATCACTTCCTGTTCATTCTATGTGCATCAGGACTTGTTTAGTTTCTGCATCATCACATGTGAGGTTATTTATTTTTGTTTACTTTGTACACCATTGCATTTGAGGTTCATCAATTTCTGTTCACTTTGTGTGCCATTGCCTGTTAGGTTGATGCCAGCAATTTGTTGTGTGTGGTGTTGCTTCTGCAAATCACATCCTTTATGTTTTGTGTGCCATCACTTCAGCTTCGTTTTGTGCCCCATCACCTGTGAGTTCATATTGCAATGCTATTTGGCAAGCTACTTAGGCAACTCTGCTTCTTCACAATGTTGTATCTTTTGTGCACCATCACTTTAGGTCATATTGCAATGTTCTTTTTGGTCATGAATTGTGACTTTGCCTCTTCATAATGTTTTACACTATGGCTTAGAGATTTTGATTATCTCGCTTGCTATTTCTACCTTGTTGCGCAGAGAGGTTTTTAATTCTTCCTTTTTGGTTTTCCTTTGTGCTTTGCATTGTGCCTTTTTTCTCAAGTTGTCATTCCATGTCGTCTGAAGCAATGCTTTTCCAAGTTTAATTGTTGGCTTGGAATGTCATCAATTCAATTTGTTGCTGCAAAAGATTGTGGATCAGGACATGGAACACAATCTATTTGTACACACACACCTGTTGTTGTGTGGTCTGATGATACTTTCAATACACATTGGCCATGATCTTCCATGGCACCTCCGGGAAATGGAAGGCACAATGACAAGTTGGCTGTGATCTCTTCCATGATCTTCCATGAGCTAGAAGGCACAATGACAAGTTGGCTGTGATCTCTTCCATGATCTTCCATGAGCTAGAACGTCCTCTGCAAGATTTCTCTTTATAATCATCCTAAAATAAGATCACCATTCTGCTTGTTCTTTCCAAATATGACCAAGGTATCAATCCGTATTGGGTGGGCATTTGATTTTTTCTAATAACTTCTGGTTTTGATTCTTCCACACCCTTCAAAGAACCCATTGTTTTCATGAAAGATCCATTAAGTTCAAAATAGACGGTTGTCTGATTAGTGATTACTTAAACCGTTATGAAGTTTATATACTAGAGCTGGTTCTTTGATGAAATGTGGTAGGTACCTTTTATTTGTGGTTTGGTATTTGGGTTCATCCTACTTTATCAACATTGGAAAATTGATTATGGTTTACAGAAAAGCACTCCGAAGCTATCTATTTCCTTGGTATGAAAAAACCTGCCTGCATGGAAGATGTTTTCATCAACATAAGGTGCTTCTGCCTCATGGCAAGGTGAGGTTTTTTAAGCTGTCTAGCTTTAGTTTCATTGTTGAAGCTGCGGATGACTGGTAAGAAATAATTGAGTAACAAATATAATCAAATATGATTGTTAGAGCTCTTGAATGATGGTAAATTATTTTGATACGTATTGTAACAATGACTTTTTGATGTATTTCAAACTAGGTAGAACTTTTAAAATAAATCTTAAGTCTTATCCCAAAGTGTAGACCATTACAATTAAGGAAAATGCAATTTTCAAATACACCATATTGCCTACAAAACTTTATTGGAGAAAAGGAGAGGGTAGCAAAATAGGTAGACATATTTTATGCTTGGGAAGACCTACTCCCCCGGGTCTCCCTTAAATTTTTGTGCCTACAACCTCAAGCTACTGCCTTCAAATTGATGAAGTCCCTGGGGACAAGCCTTCACCCATAGAATCAAACACCTTTTGTATGTGAAGGGTTGGCAATAGCAAGGAACATTTGCATCATAGTGTGCTAAAAGCCCATGAAAATAGGAGACAACAAGGTTTATAATGACAGATGTAAATAGCAAACAAATTATAGTACACTAAGTCAAAACATATTTCATCAAAACTGAATGAAGTTGGTAATAAATGCAAGTGGGTAAGCAGGATCTAACTTTGGAAAATCAATTGTGAACTAACCCAAGAGTTTTAGTATTGGGATCAAACATGGGTTCTCGTTGAAGTTAGTGCCCATTTTCAAAGCTTCTCACATTCGCATTTTGAAATTTGCAAGGTTTTATTCTTCCTTGAATACCAACATTTTAATTCAATTTTTTTTTGGAGTACCTAACTTGTCATTATGGGTGCCATGTTAGGAATTAGGATGCATGAAATAATGTCATTTCAATGAAACATCAAATCCAACCTCAGGTAACACCTACTAGGTCTCACATGAGCTCAATCTAGCTTTGCCATCTCATCATCCTTAATTTGACTTTGGTAAAAAAATTTGCCAAATATTTATGAATTTGTAAATTTCAAATCCAATGATTAATCTTGTAATCCCATTCAATAATGAGTCAATTAAACTAAATTTCTAACTAAATTTTTGAATAGAGGTAAAATGTGTGTAGAAAGGGCCTAAGGTTTGCAAAAAGGACAAGCTAGCCTTTGGGTGTCTCAATTTTTTATCTTTGACACCCACTATTTCAATATCAAAATGATTTCAAAGCTTTTTTATCATTCTTGAAACATTAAAGGTGTGAAGATCATTAGCATACACAAAAAACTAAAGTTGTGGGTCCAATTCAATGGATGGAAATATTTTATATTAAGTCAGTGGAACAAAAACTTGCAAATTGAATATGAGTTTTCACTTCATAATCATGTAACGATGTGGAGTACGAAACATTATAGTTGTGAATATGGAATTGAAATTTCCTTAAACAGTTTGCAAATGAAAGTTGCATATTACACAAAATTGTTATCAACCTTTATGTAAGACACACTTGTGTATTTTTGTTGTTGGGTGTAACCACAAAGATACATATCATTGCTAGTGTGATAACTCTTTTGTTTTAAATGTCTTAGGGTCAAAATTTTAATTTAATGTCCTTATATGACAATGTTTTTCATATCTTACAAGAACATTTGAATAATTCGAATGAATTTAATGAATTTAAAATACTAATTTTAAAAAAAAAGTAATGCAACCAATGTTTTAGATTGAGATACATAATAGCAAGTGTGACCTTAATATTTATCACTATAAAAATCATGAATTTGCAATCTCTTGTATTCTATAATTAGTATTTTCAATCTACCATGTCAACTGTCCTATCTAACCCATTGTTTTCTAAAGAGTCACCGAAATGTGCATTTGTGGCTCCTATTATTATGTTTACACCTTTTCCCCTTATGGTCTATACATTGGTTTACAAGTAATTGTTGTAGAATGACCATTGAATAATGGTACAATTTATGATAAGGCAACATAGAATATGATGTAAGACTTTATTTTTCAACATTTTCATGTCTTAATTTACATTTGTGGCTTCTATTAAAAGAGTGTCTAAGAAAGGTGTGAGGGACAAAGTTTGTGATATTTTTAAAGTTTTTGATTTATTTAACTAGGCCCTGATTTTTTAATTCAATCCAAATAGGTGTTAACAAACAAATTTATATGATATGAATTCCATAAGATTTATAAGGAGACTAAGGTCTAATAACACAATAATTTTCAATTATTATAGTTCAAATAATGTTCAAAAGATTAACATGTGTTGATCTTTAACGTATATGTGAATGAAAGATGTTGATTACACAACATACATAAAATAACATATGTAGATGTATCAATAAGACCCATATGAATAGAATAAATGATGATATGAATGTCCAGTAATCATTTCATGTAATGGGTGTGAGGGTGGCATATAATAACAATATTTTGCAAGTTTTATTTCCACATTTTCACCATGGGATATTGAAAGAATTAAATGTCATGTGGGTTGTTTATTTGGTAATAGATGCCACAAATGTTAATCTACAATACCACATTCTGATTTTTGTTTCAATTTAGCTATTTTCTTTACATTTTAAATCAAATTGATGTATTTAGCTTGCTAGAGTTAATATGTATGTAACTTCCACCTACAATTGATTACATATGTATAAATATATACTTGACCTTGAATCTTCGATGGTGGGATAGGAACAAGTGTTTTATTACCAATGTTGACCTACTTGCTTAGTTAGATAGGTTAATTGGTAGGTAACTATATTGATGTATTTAACATGCTTATTATTTAGTTAATTTTATAATTTTGTTAATTGAAATATAAAACCTACAAATAGTAACAATAGGGAACATAATGAAAGACACCAAAATATTTTCTAAATATTTAACAAAATAACTTTTCCATTGATGATTATCAAGTGAAAAAAAATTCAAAACAAAAAGAATTATATGTTTCTTCATGCATATCATATGTAATATGTGTTGTGGCATCACTTCATTTGTATATGATGTATAGATATTTGTTTCATTTGATGTGTATGTTTTGTTTGAATTCATACCATGCATATGTGTTGTTTAATGGTCATTTTCAACTCATTTTAATTTGTTTCACAATTGGTTCTTCAAAAAACAACACTAAAGAGTGTCATAGTTTCTTTCATTTGGATCTATAGATGTAAAAGAAGACAAATATGTTGGATGATTGAATAGAAAGCAAAAAATTGTACTATTTGTTAATAAGAATGTCAACCACACATTCTATTCTCCATGATGTTTAAAATAAATTTATAAAAATATTTTAATTATTCAAATGAACAACATAATATTCAAATATGACAATCATATTTTAAAAATTTGAAAAGATTAATATTTAATGTTTAATCTATTAAATGAAACATGTGGCAACATGTGGCAAGTGTGCCCTATCCATAGTGCACACCATGCATTGTTTGGACCACCTCCTTATTTTTAATATTGAGTTAATAATTATAAACAATAATTTGACCTTAATCTTTGATGTGAGAAAATTAACAATCATAGTACCCGATAAAGAAATAAATAATGATATTATGTGAGTATTTGAAGCAACAAGTTTTAAAAGATGGGTTTTAAATCAAGAGATGGTCATTTGTTCATAAACAATGAAAATGTCATACAACAATCACATAGTTCTACATTGATATATGCAATTCATAATAAAATTAATCACTTGCCTTTTTGATCAATCTTTGGATGCTTTTATTATCATTCACCAATAGTTATTCAACTTGGTTGTTCAATACTAATGTATTGGCTTTGTTGGACCCTTGTCTTGACAACTTGAAAAGTGGTTGCAAATTACGATTTCTCAATTGTTAGTAAGGATAAATGTGCCATAAAACAATGGTGTTTGATAATTTCATCTCAAAACATATATCATTTTTACAACTATTCATAATTTGTCTTATGATGTTTCAACATGCAGCTTGCAAGAACAATGTATCATTTAATTGATGAATGGGACATATGAGATTTGGAGAAGAATATATAATGTTCAATTTTGATATTTTTGGAAAATTTCAAAATGTATTATTAATTAATCAAATTTCCTTACAAAAGATTGGGGGTGGTTTATTTTTTCATTATTTAGAGCATTTTTGCATCACCTGATCAAATTTGAAGAAACTCCTATCAATTATAATCATTTCCAAAATGGATGGTGGAGCTATCTTAGGAATCAATATGCAAAAAAAACTCTTATTAATTGAATTAAATAGTGTAGTCACTTATTAACCAATCATAATTGACAAAAAGGAAACTAATCACCCTCAATGAAATTTAAGGGTTTTCAATTGGTTATTTGAGTGGAAAAAATGTACATTTTTTTCTAAACTAGACAATAAAAAATAATAAAAACCCATTTCATAACAACTTTTGCTGCCATATAAAAAGGAGTTGCCATTCAAAGTGTGTTGAATTGATTCCATTTGTTTAGTTATAGAAATTTCGTCAACAAAATTGTGATATGTTTTCCAAGTAAAGTTTTGAATTTTTTAAACACAAGGGATGTAATCCCCAATGTAAAAAACTTCATTTCAAAAATACTTGCGCACATTCTTTATACAAAATAAAATATCTTGTCATGAATACACTTTAACAAAAGTATAATAAATGAAATGATGAATTTGACATATATACACCTTTTGAATTACATGATTATTGTAATGAATATTGAATTAAAACCACTCAAAGGGTTCACATCTAATACCATAATGGTGATTAATGTCATTTAATTAAATTTAATGATTTTATTGGAATTTTTTTCAAAATATCTTGAATCTTTTTGCTTCTCTTGCCATTTCCCTACTCACAAAACCATGCTAAATCTTCTTCATGCTAGCACCATGGTTGACTTTTTTATAAGTTATTTTAATATGATACATCACAACAAAATCACCTTAAGCTATTTTGTTGGTTTTTATCTTTGTGAATTTTTGTTGACAATGTTTCCAATGTTATGAATGATTAAACTTTCAAATTAGAAAACACGCCCTTTAGAGTTTGGTGCCAAACAAGTAAATTATTTTTTACAATGTTTGCACAAATAATTTTGGTGTAAGTTGCCATACCATACATCAACAATGTTTTATTCCAAATTCCATACATCCCATTTCACACATATTAATGTTAAGAACTTTGGTGTATTAAAAGAATGTGCATTGTTTGTTGAAAACATTTTCACAATCTTGTAATTTGTGCACCCCATTGTAACTTTCATCCCATTTGTCATTTACACTTTCAAACCTATTTTTAATCAAATGAATATTTTATCTTGAACCCACCTTGTTGGAAATTTTTCTCTCAACTTAATGAAACTTGGGCTTTCCATTGGTGCACACTACTAGCAACGATCAACTTTTTTTTTTCTTCTTACATTGTTTTACATTGTTCTTTGTTGAGGTTCCAATGACACTATTGACAAAGGTGATGAAATTGGTTGCATTGCTTCCACACTATATTTTCTCATGTCTTTACTCATCTGCATTGTGATATTTGAAATGAAAAAAGACACTTGAATCATTTGGCAAACGTAGCTTACGAGTATTGTCATCCTTTCCCTTTTTATTTAGAGTTAGCAAATCTTCAAAAGGTATGTGGGAGACCAACTCTTTTCTTCATTGGGAAACAAAGCAAACACTACAAGTGGGAGTTGTGACTTTTGTGTGATATGTTTGGGCCCATTGGCCTTGGAGTCTTTTTGGGTGCCTTTTGGGTGGTAGCTCATATCACAACTTGCTTCCATTCACTAGTTGACCAACAACAAGTAATCAAGGAATCCGAATAATCCCTACTCTCTATGCTTTGCACTACTATCTTCCTCTTTCTAAATTGGTTGAGTGTATGGGTGTACATACAATAAAACAAAGGGCACAAGTAATGTGTTAGAACCTTGTCTATAAAGAATTATTACACATTGACGGTTAATTCACTCAAGATAACTAAAATAAAATAAAAATTCAAACCACAAAATCCATTGGCCTTGGCCTGAAAAAATAAATCTTCAAGTCTACGCACAACCCTATTTTGTTGAACATTGAAAATAATGATCCCTTTCTATCGATCCTCTAAAATTCTCATAAACTTACCAAACTTTATAACACATTTACCCACCAAACTTTATCACACATTTAACTATTAGTTCACTCACAATAACTTTTTTAAAAAAAAATCTCAAACCACTAGTTCCAGCAATTTCATTGGCCATAACATTTCAAATGGTGGAGACGAAAAACCACCGAACACTTGGAAGACTATTACCAAACACCGAAAAAAGTTGTTGAAAGTCTCTCTATTGCCTTCATGGTTCAAAGATGATTTGTACATCATAAGGTTGCGCTCTTATAACACTTTAAATCACGTAAATAGAACATGAAATGAGAAAGTTATGAGCATTGAAAGCAAGTAAAAGCGGTGGTAAAAGTGAAGAAAAGAGAAGAAAAACGCGTTTTATAACTTGGAAAAGCTTATTTTTCTTCTTGGCTCTTCTATAATTACTACTCCATTGCCTCTGCGGCTCAAAGACGAATTGGAGAGCTCAAGTTAGCGCTCCCATAATGTTTTAAATCACTCCAAATGGAGAAGAGATGAGGAAGAGATATGAATAAAAGTGTTCGGTCATAGGACAGGCTAGTTGTTTGTGTTCAATAGCAGGCAGCAGCAGCAGAAGGGAATCAACAATCTCTGCAAATAGTAATGGCAAAAGTACTTTTTAGTTTTGTAAATGAGAAAAAGGGGCCAAAGACAGCAACTGAACTCATCAGTAAATACGTGTGATGGGTAAGGACCAAGTGAGCGTTGGGCAGGTACCTACCTACCTACCAGCTTTGGTGGTTAAGAATGTAAAGAATCAATCCCCAAACTAGAACTAGGTGTTTTTTTTTTCCTGGCCCTATATATATATATATATATATATAATTTTTATTTTATTTTTCAAAATTAAAAATGATAAAATCAAGTGCTTTTTGAGATTTTCAAAAGCCAGAATTCAAAAGCCAACATTTAAGAAAAATCTCCAGATTTCTATATATGGTTCAAGTACATTAGCCAAAAATATAGAAGCATGTTAAAATTTATTTATTTATTTTCATGTTTATTTAGCTTTCAGCCAAATTTGGCTAAATATTCATTTGGATTCATTGCCACTTTTGACTGCAGCACATAATTGACAAAGAAAAAAGAAAAAGAAAAAGGAAGACACCGAATTAGGCCCAGAACTACAACTTATACAACCTGAGGTTCTTCATAAATGTAAATAGAACTGCCCAACTCTGACTTGGTAAGGACCCAGAATGGGACTGTAGGGTCCCATGCAGCGCAAGCAAGCAAGCAAGCGTGGGACCCGAATTCTCATAATAGCCCCTTTTGAGTCCTTACCCAACATAAAAGAATCAATAGATTTTACTTTCGGAAAACGCATGGCCATGGATTTGTTTGAGAGGAGAGGAGAGGAGGCACATTCTTAGCTTATCTTACGGTTTTAAGGTATCTCGTTTTAATTGAGGGTACTTATCCTCTCAAAACCGAGTATTGCTTCATTTTGATAACCATGATTATCAACTATGATACCCGGATCGATACCCGATGAGGGGTTTGGTGCAAAAATTTAATACCCGTCCCACTCTGGGTGGACTACTCACTCTTTTGGAAGAAGTTTGTGTGTAAGGTGCCGTGCTCTGTTGAGAGGTGGAAACTTTAACAATCGGAAGGCACTAACTACTCCATGTCGAATAGAAAGATTCTACCATTTCTGTATATTATGGTGTGTTGGGCTTGTTCCACCTGAGAATGTGGTAACCCTGGTGGGGTGATCTGTTGTTCCATAGTAATACCTTGGTAGCTTCAACATTAATCAAATTATTTATTAAAATGTTTAAATTTTCCTCAATTTTTTTCATAAAAATTTGTGAAAGAAAAATAAAGAATTTACAAAAATATTCAGGAATGTTCCATTTAAAAATATGAAATCTTCAAATTTAATTAATTATTCGACAGACTAATTGTGTTGAAGCTGCTGCCCTTGCACCACCACCACCACCACCACCACCACCACTAGTAGTGCATGAATAGGGCACACAGAAATTGGTTAGGGGAAAAGGGGTTTTAGGGTTTTGGGGGACTTGGAGAAAAAAAACAAAATTAGATGACTTCCTTTTTTGATTAGTGAATGAATGTAGTAGTTTTTTGTCAACTCAATTATTGATACCATTTTAAAGTTCTTGGGGCTAGCTAGCCCTAGCCTTTAGCCTATTGGGTTGTGGCTGGTGAATAATAATTGATTCATAAAAACAACATTACCAAAGGGGAGGAGGAGGAGGAGGAGGAGGAGCAATAACAAATTTGCATGTAAGTTTTGCTCAGATATGTAGGTAGTAGTACTATTGGAGTGTGTGTGACCAACCCCCAATTACCCAGACGCATCATGGCATCTCTCTGGTGTAAAGTATACCTATGTATGAGAAGTGCTGTGAAACTGTTAAAAAGGAGTGTTTGTTTGTGGTTTTTTTTTTTTTTTTGGGGTGGATTTTTAAAAATATTTTTTAAAAAATATTATTTATTATTTATTATTATCATTTATTGTTAATATATTATTTATTATTAAAAAATTGTTTATTGTTTGGTAAGCTATGAAGGAAGGACTGACTGACTGACTGTCTCTCTCTCTCTCCCTCTCTCTCTCACATGTGTATTATTATTATTATTATTATTATTATTTTCCTCTTCATGTTGCAATTCCTTTCTTTGACAAGTTTACCCACCAATTGCCAGAGACCAGAAAGTGAATATTGGAATTTAAGCATAATAATAAAATAATAAAATTGTAGTACTTTTGGCAATAAGCTTTATTCTCTGGCTCTTTAATTTGTTGCATGATGAAGGTCGTGGCTCAGTTGCTGCAGAGCCCTTTTCGCATTTGGGATGAAATACTTACTTGCCATAAGTGGGACCTCGAAATTAAATGAAACCCCATATTTCCACTTGCTTTCCATTATGTAATTGCTAGAGTTGTACAAAATCCCCTTTTCCAACTCTCCTTAAATCTTTAAACCTTATGGGATGAACACATTTTTGGCCATAAGTGGGACCTCCAAATTTATATCAAACCCTATATTTCCACTTACCGATTATGTAATTGCTAGAGTTGTACAAAATCCCCTTTTCGACTCTCCTTAAGTCTTCAAACCTTATGGGATGAAACATTTCCCATAAGTGGGACCTTGAAATCAAACCCATAATTTCCACTTGTTGATTATGTAATTGCTAAGAGTTGTACAAAAGACCCTTTTCAACTTCTTAATATTTAAAACGTTATGGGATGACATGTTTGGCATAAGTGGGACCTCCAAGTTAAATCAAACCCATATTTCCACTTTTTGATCATGTAATTGCTATAGTTGTGCAAAATCCCAATTTCAACTCCTTAAAAATGTTTAAACCTTATGGGATGAAAGCTTTTGCCCATTTCTCAAAATTTCAAGCTTGTTTTTGGAACACAACAAGTCAGGCCGGCCTATAACCATAGAGGACACAACAAGGATTTTGTTTGCTCACTAGTGGGTTAAACTTGGGATGGTTTTGTTTGCTCACTAGTGGGTTTAATTTGGGACGGTTTCGCTTGGTCACTAGTGGGTTTAATTTGGGACTTTTGTGGTACCAAATGGGGGTCATACCATGTAACCCTCACCCTTGAGGGCAAAAAGATCTCAACTTTCACATCTTCCAATTGCTTCACAATCTTTCAATTCCATTTCAGGTTTTTGAAATTTTAGATTCTCCATTGTTTTGGTTAGAATTACTTTCATGTCGAATTACAAACCCAGTCTTCAATTTTCCCATGTCCCGTTTCTTAATTGCTAAGGGGTTGCATTTTTGGGGGATGCAATTTGTAGGTTGGGATCAAAGGTCCACCATTGCCCCTACTTTTTTTTTTCCCTACTTGAAGCTTGTGTTTACTTGTTCTTGAAAATTTAGGTGGTTCAAAATTATGGGTGCCAAGCTTTTGGACTTTGTAACAACTTCAAGTGTGTGTGTACCTATTGTTGGTTCTATTAATTGGTGGTGGGTGCATTCTAAAGTTTTATTCTTATTATTATTATTATTATTATTTTGGTGTGGCAATGAGCCATTATCATTTGCCCATGGCAAACTTTGGAGAGTCTCCCAATAGAAGTTTGCACTTATAAAATACAAGTATGGAAAGTGCATCCCTTTGACTCACCTAAATAGATTATGAGAGGTTCCCAACTTTGAACCAAGGTTATGAGATCAAGTGTGTTTGCAATTGAGAACATCTTGAGGAACACATTGGGAACTTGGGGAACATAATTGAAGCAAAGCTCTTGAATCATCAGCTAATTGAGGAGTTTAGTTTATTGGAGATGCCACTATCAAGTTACAAGGCAATTGTGACAAACATTGAATAGTGCCTGTTTAGTAACTGCTGAGCCATGAATGAATGAATGAAACATGATGAGAATTTCTTCTCACCGAAAACAATTCGACAAACTAACTCATCATGATGGACGGGTGAAAACAAAACTCAATTGAAACTGAACACCCTTTATGAAGCTTACGGATTATGAAGACAAAGCCTCCAGAACCTTGTAAGAGACGTACTCTCCTTTAGTTACACCAACAACCATAGGCCAACTTGCAGAGTTGCTTCAGGTGGCAGCTCTCTTACCAATACCATGTCCCCTTGGTAATATAGAAGCTGGTGCGGTTCAATTTTTTCCTCTTTTAAAAATGTTTTAATAGAAGCTGGTATGATTCAATGTTTTTTCCTCTTTTAAAACTCTTCTAATAGAAGTAGGTATGGTTCATTTTTTTCCTCTTTAAATCTTTAAAAAAAATCATGTCAAGGATATTAGAAACCTTGGGAAACCACAAAAAAACACATATCAAGTTGTTGAAGAAGTTCCAAGTTGAGGTATATAATTAAATAGGTGGGTGGTGGTATTTGATTCACTATTAAATTTTTTGGTTTTTTTTGGATCTCATGCAACTCTAAAGTTTTTAGGGTTTATGCTTTGGGGGTAAACATAGATGATGAACTACTCTCATTTGATTGTGCTTCCCAATGGGCTATATATGGTCTTTTCTTTGTCCAAAACTAGGCATGATTAGTGACCTAAAGGTGTTCAAAGCAGCCTTTGGGTGAGGGCGGTGGTGCAAAGATTTGCCTACAATTTACTTGGTACACATGTTTGTGAACTAGGCAAAAGGAAATGTTGCCCTAAAAAAGGTTGCACAAACCCCTTAACCTCAAACCCTAAACCCTTAACTTCTTTGACTTAATGAAAAAGTGTACATGAGCAAATAAGACAACCTACTCACTCCCGCATGCATGTGACCACAATTGAACCCAATTGCTACTAGCTTTGCCTCCATTGGATTGGGGTTGTTGAGTGAACCAAACCAGCATGAGAATTTTAGAGTTGTTTAAAAACAACAGCTTTTTTCTTCATAAATGAAGGTTCGTTTGTTGGTATGAGTTTTATAGATTATTATTATGGCACTTGGAGGCGCACACCTAATACCTCCCAAACCAAAATGACCAAAATGAAGATTGCATGGGTAGAACCTAACACCTATTATGGATTTATTATGGCTCTTTGGGGCCCATAATACCTCCCAAACTAAAATTACCAAAATTAAGATTTGTATGGGGATTGTGGGCCATTATTGCACTTTGTGGCCCATAATACCTACCAAACTAAGATTTACTGAAATTAAGGTGATACCCATCACCTTGTTTCCTAGTTGCATTTACTCCCCCCCCGGCCCCCCCTCTTTTTTTAGTTTAGGCCTCTCTAACCTGTAGCCAAATCCTAAACTTCTTTGCCAGTATTGCCTTATTATTGCCCATGTTGAGGTTGGCCTCTATTGCATAACTAGTAATTATAGGGTTGAGGGGCTTCTTTAATTTGGTTTTCAATGAATGGTTAAAATTTATTTTCCAAAGGGGGAAAAAAAAGGGTAGATGGGCAATGAAGGAAATTGAAGAAAAATCAAATGAAATGTGCCCAACATGGCATTGAAGAAAAATGAAACAAAACAAGCCAGAAAAAAAGAAAAGGAAAAAAAAAAAGAAGGGGTGATGGGTATGAAGACAAATGAAGAACTGGAGTTAAGCTACATACCAGTGTTGGGCGGTTATCTGAATTTCCTTAATAACCTTCTGGTTCTGGTTTTTAGAAAAATTGGGAATTAATTAAAGAACCTCCAATCTAGTTTTTAGGGGAAAAAAAATTCCCAACCAAAGAACCTCCAGTTCCGGTTTTTATTAACCAGCCCCAAAGAATTGGGCAGTCTTCACAAAATATGGGGCAAAGAACCGCTAGCTTCATAAAAGACTATTTGACAGGTTCTTAGGTTCTTGAAAGAGGCGTGATCTCTTTTGGGGGGGGGGGTGTCAGAATTAATTTTGAGAACCGTGGCTGTATACATGGGAATCCGTTATTTGAATTATGGAGAACCATGGGTATATATGGGAACCATTCATTTTGGTCTTGGAGAACCACGGGCATCCTAGTTTCTTTGAGAGCCAAACCTGAGAACCTCCGGTTATTAAAGTCCCCCACCTTTCTGATAACTGCCCAACACGGCTGCGGACCTGATGATGCTGCACTTCAACAAATCTGCTTCTGACATTACTTACTTTGTTACTTACTTCGGCACTCACTCACTTGTATGGATGTGCAAACTTCCACTTGAGCAAATGACATGAACTTAATATGTGGAATACAAGAAGAGAATACGAACTGAAGCTCAGAGCTTTGGGTTGGTGGGCATGCCTCTGTGGAGGAGGATTCCTTTTTAACATGACAAATGATCCCTCAAACCGAACCCACCTGCAAAGACAAACAAAAAGGTACACTTCAACTACGGAGCTGCAACTTCCAAAGCGTCCCAAACTAAGCTCTCCTGCCAGAACTGCAACAGAGCCATCTGTTTGATACTTGACTACCTCAGAATTTGCAGTTTCTGTTTCTGTGATCAAATTGATGAATGCAATAGACCTTTTTTTTTGAAAGAAATTTCCCAACAATTTACATATATGTATCTACCAGACGGATTTTCCATAATACCTATGTTGATACTAATCAGTTTTTTAAATTTTAAAAATAATAAAAATAATAAAAATAATAAATTATTATTAACTCAAGATTGTGAGTTAGGAGGGTTGGTGATCATGCAAAAAAGGATTTAGCCAAATTTGGCTACAGGTTAAAAGAGGAATGTAAAATTCATAATACAAATTGGTATTAATTTTGTAGTGATCCCATAGTACCAGTTTCATATGGGTATTGAAATTTTTGGAGACACCTATATACCAGGACCAGATTGGCATTAAAAATAAAAAATAAAAATGATACATACCAGACCAAGACTGGTAAAAATTAGTGCACGTGAAATCATGCCGATTAATATTCCAGAATTTATTTAATAGAAGTAAATATTGCATGTGAAATCATGTTCATCCGGATGTATGGCCGATTCCTCACATACAAAAAGATAAAAACCTATGCATGTGCTTTTACACTCAACACTTAGCCTCTCTATCTATCGAAAGAGTCAGAAACACGCCGCGGCATATGAGCAAGTGAGCAAGCAAGCATGGGTAGAGACAAAAAACATTTTGACCTATTTATTTTACATAGGATGAAAATTTAAAAATATTAATTTATAATGTAATGTTACAATAATAATAATAATAATAATAATAATAGTTGATGCTCAATTCATTAGTGCACTACACTTACAAAGAGCTCACATCTCACAACCTCAGAAATTGAATTAAAAAATAAATCCTTTCATCGCATACCTCTTATTTCAATCTCAAACATGGGTTTATCTGCAAAGTGAAGAAATTTTATTAAATCTGGGTATGAAATATTAAAACTCAGTACCAAAGTATCAAATGCATGCGATTCAAATTAATTATAGTAGTAATACATACAGCAATAATGACAAGTGCCTAAAGGATTTTTTAAAAATAAAAAAGAAAGACAAGATGAAATTCAAATTACACTAAATTTGTGATAATATAAGTTTCATTCCTCATCTAATAAAAATGCATTTTTTTATTATTTAAAAAAAATCTTACTCCCTTACTAACTAAACTTTGGGTACGGATAATATATATATTTTATTTTATGGATATCTCTACTAACTAAACTTGCGGTGCGGATAATATGTTTTTAAAGGTTTTTTTTTACAGATATCTCTAATAAATTATTATGAAATGTGCGTTACACCAGGATCAAATCAAATCTGTTCATTAATCCCTAATTTGTGTGTAGGATACTTTGGGGAGGTGGGGGGGGGGGGGGGGGGGGGGCTTTTTTACGAACTATCTTTTGTTTTTTTTCCTGAGCGTTA
>Ga0116229_10001160_pt1 | contig 40198 bp, 37 predicted proteins | sample S1TSphgellanicum_3_FD_87313 | JGI IMG/M metagenome (GOLD analysis project Ga0116229, IMG submission 87313) | Host-associated microbial communities from peat moss isolated from Minnesota, USA - S1T2_Fc - Sphagnum magellanicum MG | ecosystem: Host-associated > Plants > Peat moss > Unclassified...
AATGTAAAAAACTATGGAGTAAAAATTAACTCTAACCCTGTATTCCCCCCCCTCCCCCCCCCCCCCCCCCACATTCCTAATTCTTCTAATGGCCAAGGTGAGTAAAAATTCTTGCAATGGAGATTTTTATAGGAGGCTTACCTATTTTATTTTATTTTTCTTTAGTCAAAACACAATTGTATTGTGGTTTATTTTTGGAATTTGAGGTTGTAGTAATATATTCATTCATGTGCAAGTTTCTTCCCAAGATAGGGTTTCTTTGCAATGTTATTTTTGTAAATAATTCAGAGTTCAAATGTTTTGTAAGAAGGAAAATTTGGGGCTTTGGTTACTTTTAAGAGTTGATTAGTTTTGGGATTGTGTTGAAGGTGAAGGCATAATTGTTGAAGTAGATGAGCCAAATCAATAGAACCTCCATGTTGTTGAAGAGCCAATGGCTAGCCCTAATGTGTTGATTGAAAATGAAGATAATGCAATGTTAGCAAATTATGCCAAAAAGATTTGTCTTGCTATGAAAGGTATTACAGTTTCCATTTGTGAAAAATCACATTTTGCAAGAATAATGATAACATAAGGAAATTTTGTTTTAGATGGATTTATTAAACATTCTTGGCATCTTTTCCATTTGAGAAGGATGGGTGGGGTTTTTTTGGCAATTTTTTGTGTGCAATAATTTTACTTGATTAGGTATTTTAATTTATTTGATGTTAGCATTATTTTGATTTGCATAAAGTTACTAGGTCATGTGTATGCTACAATACCTTAAAAAATAATGTTTTAATGTCATCTTCATTAGATCAATACCTTCATTAAATATATTTTTAATGATAGTTTCATTCTTAAAAAATTACTATTTTTTTGGTCATGTTTTGATATAACCAATTGTGGGGGATTTTTTAAAGGATGTTTAATAGCGACAGTTCAAATTCTGCCTTGGAAAATGTGTATAGTGCCATTGGTGCCCACAACATCGCAAAGGAGGGGAAAATTTGGGAAATATTAAGGGTTAGATACATTTACAAGTTTGGGGGATGAAAAAAAACTTTTGTAGTTGTGGCTTCTTTGTAGGCATGCTGACAAAAACCATTTTCTCAATATGCTGGCAAGTAAACTTGGTCACCTTTCCATTCATGAAGAAAGACCAAGACATCAAGACCATGTTGACATATCTTGGGTAATCCTTATAAAAACCATAAGCAAAATGAAGCCAAGGCTATGGACCTTGTTAAAATCAAAATTGCAACAAAATTTGATAAGTTGCAAATTGAAACATAACATGTGCCAAAGGTACACAACCTATCCTTGTGAGACTTGCAAACTCCATGGTTCATAAAATATTTGGGATAAAAGCATGGGGTGTGGGATTATTAACAAGCACAATCATTTCCATCTTGGAAAAGGATGATGATTTGGTTGCGTTCATTAGAAACATAGTGGCTTAATTATGCCAAAGAAATGTGTGTGGCATGGGACCTTAAGCATGAGAAACACGGGCCTTCCAAGGCAAAGCAAAAAGAATAAATGCAAGCAATTGTATATTACCATGAATCACAGATGATTCATGGCCGATAAGTTTGCAATTATTTTGCTACTAATTTATTTGTAAATCTTTTGGCATTGTTGTGATTTTTGCAAAAACTAATTTTGAATTGCATATGCAAGATTCATGATGTACCACAAAAGAAGAATTTGTAATAAAAGGCAATCCGTCTCACTTTGAAGACTCGAGCCATGTACATAGTGTAACATGCACATCTGATAGTTCAAACTATAGTAGTTTATGAGTGAACACATTCAATTAATGATGACAATACATAGGTCTTTTCATCTAAGGCTTAATAACTTATAATGTACACTTCAATATAGAAGAGATATTTTTGAGATTTTATTAACACATGCATTTTTGTAATAGTTTGCCCATGACCACTTTGTAGCATTTATCCCCATGAAATTTTGTAAAAGCTTGCCCAAGACATTATTACAATTAACTTTTTATAGCATTTGGCATTTAGAGGTATAATTTGCACCCAATTTGAAGTTATTTCATATGAACTTTTTACAATACTTGCATCAATATATAAACCTTCACTATGGATGACCAAACTTGTATTACTAATGGTTTTTTGGTCATCTTTCATTGCGTACAATACTAAAACATGCAATACATGCATCACAAAATAATCATCATTGTGTAAATCATTGAACCTTCAATACCGTCATCCGATTATAAAACATTTACTATGTACATGTAATACCTTTATATGTGTTTCTTAATGTTTATTGTGTTTTATAAACATCCATGCAATACTTGCATATAGGTTTTTATGAGATACCAAACAAGGATTTTTTTCACTTTTTTTAATAAACTCCCATAATGTTTATAAATCAACTTCATTTATTTTGACATAGTGTGTTTGAAAATTCCATGGGCATTCAATTATCTTAGAAAATAGGTTGTTTCTTCCTATAAGTAAATTTAATGCAACCCAATCAAACCTCATAGGTGGTGAAAGGAATTTCTTTGTATCATACCATTAAATAAATGAACACTAACATTTATCACTAATAATAGTGGCATTGCAATTCCTCACACCCACTTTTATAGCATTATATTGGTATATGGATGGGATTTCATGGCATGTCATGGATATCTATGTATAAGTCTTCAACACTTTGGAAATTATCTATTCACAATCTCTCTTTTTACAAGTGTTTATATGCTTGAACATGGATTCATGCCAATCTTTTAGTCAATTAATTGAATTGCCTTTGGCATCATCCACACAATGAAAGACCATTCCTGGGTGTAATGATTCATAAGCTTGAATAAGTCGAATGTTTTGGATATCTAATGCAATGTTCAATTTTCAATAATGTTGTGGCATGCAAATCATATAGTTGGATTCCACCAAATGTACATTCATTGGTGATCTCTTGCATTGCATCTTGTAATTGAAATAATGTTTTTTCCATGGGTGCAAATGACCTTTCAAGCTAAATAATTATGTCTGAAGTGTCATTTGTATTAGGGACGTTAACAACCAATATCAATGATTTTTGACTTTTTGACTTGAACATATTCATTATCTTCATCATCTGAGGCTCCATCATCAAGTTGTAAATACCTCGGGTTTATAAACATGGCTTTAAAACCTCCACAATTAAATCCAAACCATGTTCCACAATACTCTATGATATTCTCCTTGAGAAGATTGGTACTTGGTAGGAGAACAATAACTTGATGTTTGCACAAATTCCCACAAATTGCCCATTCACATGCGTAAGATGCATATTCAGTAAAAGGGGATTAAAGTTTGTAAACAACATTGGGATGTTGTTGATCCCGAACCATCCAAATTCCATCATCCTCATAACCTTCAAATGTGGGTTGGAGAACATGGGTGGGTGGGATTAATGCCACCTTCTCAATGGTTGCCTTACTGATGCACTTCATTACCTCATTTTTTATAAAACCTCGTTTCTTCATTTATGTTGTGTGCATGTAGTGTTATGTTATTGTTTTGTTTAGCTTCCATAATAACAAATCAATGTGACACTGTCGCAACCCTAGCCTTGGGCTCGCGACCAAGGCAAAGGGCTTGCAAGGGTGTGAGCCAAAAAGGAAGCCCAAGAGTCAAGGCAAAGGCATTCCAAAGGTGCGGGCCAAGAGGAAGCCGGGGAGTCACATCACATATTCCCGGGAGTGTAAGAAGTGTGAGGGAGTGAACACTCACACTCCCAAGGCAACTCCCACTTTGGGAAATGGAGTCCCGATGGACTCTTAAAACTTCAGAGAGCGATTGCAGGGTTCAAAACTCAATGGCTTGTGGCGTTCTTTATATCATTGGAAAGCTATTGGAGCGTAGATGTCTAAAATGGGCTCGCATTGCTCATTTGGACATCTGAAACACAAGTTATGGCCAAAAGAAGGGCTAGGGGTCGGGAGTTAAACTGCCAGTTTGACTCCCGACCACAAAAAGTCAGGAATCGACCCAATTTACTTAGCTGCAGGGGGCATGCCACATATCGTTGAAAAGCTCTCGACGAGAGCTACAACTTTGCTTTAGATCGCATTGCGATCCGAGGTCTGTTCGCAAAGTTATGGGGCTCCAAAGTTGCGGGAGTCCCATTTGGCGCAATTTCGGGACTCCCACTCGAGAGTCCCGAGAAAAATAGCCATTTGGATGTAGCCTCTGTGGAGAGCTGCAGAGTATACTATAAGGGGGAAGGTGGTGGCTTCCCCCAAGTCCGGGCCGTGGTGAGTCTTATGTGTCCGTGTTGCCCGTGGCTGGTCCCAGCACCAAAGGTGCTCTAACTATGCACTAACCACTTTGTGTGGGTTGTGTGCAGGCCCGTGTGAGTGAGTGAAGCTTGTCAACTCTTCCTAGTCCCATCCCGAAGCTCCAACATGCCCTTCTACCCCTCAAAGTGTTGTGAGCTAGGGAACGTGCTCCAACTCCTCCTTCTTCCGTTGTTTTCCTACTTGGGCTCACATTTGAGCCCTTTGAGGAGTTGGGAGTGCATCAGACGCCGTCTAAAACCCTTTGTTTCAAGAGATACTACCATGTCAATGCCCATGATAAGACTTTATACTCGTTTGTGTATCTTGGTTGGAATGCAATAATTGTCAAAGGTCAATCGTCCACAATTCTACAACACACATAATGCATGAAAGGATATACGTTGGGTTATTTTCAAAATAATTCAAGAAATGAAAATAATTGCATATGTGAGATACTCAATATAACAACCCAATGATGAAAGTGCATTAACATACCAAACTGATAATATTAAGCCCAAAAATATTATGTCCGTGATTCACCGAGCTTATGTCATTCAAAACTTTCAACCACCTTTCATTTCCCACAATCTTTGAAGGATTCAATACTCTCATATGGGTTTATGGACATGTACATGACCTCATGGAGGCCATCAAGTATTGATAGCCGCATTTTTTTATCCTTGATTTTTTCCATTGATCGTAGATGCCTTCAAGACATGCCATGCATAAAGGAAAATGGGCACATTGTCCCGATTCCACACAATCCTATGCATAGATATAAAAAATGTTTGACATCTTTACCTTAAATTTAAATTTTGCACATTAAAACACTTGAAAACACACAAGAAAGATGGAGGGAATTTAAGATTCATTGTAGTGCGCATAATTCTTGTGGGGCATCATCAACAATGAAACAAGAGGGTTTCCATTTGGACATGGGTGATAAATGTTTTGCCCTATGTGCATTTAATCATTCCACCAAGTCTTCACATTTTTGTCAACTTGTGATGATCCAAGCCATTGGCATTCTAGTGTGATGTGCATCAAAATCCATCAATGTGAGTACATGAAATTTCACATGATTGGTGCCAAATGTGGCATCCATTAAAATCACCCCATTGTGGCCACACAAGATCATAGATTGCAATTGCATGGGGGTTTGGATCCCAATTGTGAATGGGACATGAACCCCATTTATTTCACTCACATCTTGGAAATAAAAAACATTCTTTGAGTGATTGAATGCCCGTGTTTGAATAGAATTGGATGGCTTTTTGTGTAAACTCCAACTTCCTATCTTATGTTTCTATTCCAAATAGGTAATATCTTATTGTTGAATAAGATCAACTCGTGTCATGGCTTTTCCCACATTGACCCATGCCCACCAAATTGCCTTGTGTTTGTCATATATTTGTTTGACAATGTGACCTAAACTCAATTGGTCCAAATGCGATCATTAAAAGCTTGGGACATTCATGGAGCATATCGTGACATGTGGGCCACATTTGGGATGTTAGCCATGTGCAGGTTTACCATTTATTCGAGTGTGTGCACAATGGTAAAAGGATAGCTCCACAACTTCAAGCCATATGTATAACCATTTGATGGAAAATGTGGCTAAACAACTGCATTTCATAGATCTTCTTTGGTTTGGGTTTTCGCAATGATTATCAAGACCATACCCACATGCATACCTATAAAACATCATATGATAATTATGAACCATAACCTATTTGTGTGAAATGCAATTTGTTGATATCAAATAACAAAGGTATGGGATATGACATTTACCAAGTATGCCCAAGGTGGTGCCTAATTGTTGCATTTTTTATATTCTTTTATGTGGACACATTTTTGAAAATGTTCCATTCTACCAGGGTATGCAAATTACCTCGTTCACCTTCCAAAAATCCATGAATATGTGCATGTGGTATATATATGCACATTCAACAAGGATCTTGTTTGTATTTCCATGTCACTCACCCTTCTTCCACACCAAGTCCAAATTTGAAAATGGTGACTTTGTAGGGTTCTGGACCTCTATACTTTGACACTTGGGAGTTCATCCCATGATTATGATTATCCAAAATGTGCCTTACAAGAAGGGAACCATGTCAGAACCCACAAACATGGATAAACCATGCACTATCCCCACTTGTTTGCAAACCTTAGTCTTCCATAACCAATACACAACCTAAACCCTACAAGTCATATGTGCATTGGTGCCAATTACTTTAATTATATATATATAAGCATGAAATAAAAAATAGGAGTTATTCTTACCCTTTATATTGAAATTAGTTTCTTTTTTCCTTTATGAAACATCCAACTTTCAATTTACCTCAAAATTTGCAAACATAATACCCCACATTTCCTATCAAAGCAAAATGATTACAAATTGAAAAACCCAAGCTATTTTTTTATTAAATTGAAAACATAGTTAAACATGCAATACTTTCACATGTTTACAAACCCTAATGTAGAAAAACATTAAACTAATCAAATGTTAAAAATGGTAAATGTATTGGTGGCACTTATTTTAATAAATTAAAAATGATATAAATGTGTCAATATAACTAACTTTTATGAAGATTTAATCATATAAAAAATGAAAGTTATTGAAATAATAAACCTTAAAGGAGGAAAAGGAAGTAATGTTCTCACCTTTCATATTGAAATTCATTTCCACTTCCTTTCAAAAGAAAACAAATGATTTGAGCTTGCTCTATATATATGTAATTGAACACAACTCTTAATCCTACCTAAATATTTTGTGATTAGATTTTATTTAGTATCTAGAGAATGGGTTGCAAAAAACATTTAGTGTCATGAAAGTATGGCACATTTCCCTAACCTTCCAAAAACACCTATATTCATTTTTGCCCAAGAAAATAAACATCCCTAATTGTACATCATGCATTAAATGGGCCAAAGTGGAAATGGAGTTGTTAGAAATATTGAACCCAAGTGCAATACCCACATTTGGGTGTTAGCATATATTTTCATCAAGCCTTTGCATAAATCGATTATGAAATGTGCCATGTAATACCTACATTTGGTTATTTGCATATTCTTTAATGATCATAAGCTTGAATGGAACAATGAATAGGTAAGATTATAGTGGACCAAAGTGGTTTGATAATGTTTTCACATTGAAAATTCATGTACTATAGTAGAAAGGTAGTTTCAGCAACAAATAATTAATTGTTTAAGAATGCAATATTTTCTTCCTATTGTCAATGATTTGTTGATTTCCCTCACAACATTAGGTTTTTGAAGAAAAACATATTTTGAAAATTTGGGATATCTAAAAAAATACAATTAATGTCAAAACTATTAAGGTATTATGATATCATGATCATAATAAAAATTGTGTTATAACAGTATGATGTTTATTTTTGCTAACCATTATTTATATTTGAGAAATTTTAATTTATTGTAATTAAAATATATTCAAATAAGTTATACAAATTCATTGTGAAGGGAAAATTCAATAATGCCTTCACAATTTTTTCCAATATTTAACAACCTAATATTATAACAATGTTGTTTCATTCACACCAACTACCTTTACACTTCAACTAAAAATGCAAGTATTGCATAAGTCAATGAGATTTGTGAATGCAATATTTACATTAGGGGTACATCCCAAAATGAATAGCCATTGCGTTGGTAAGCTTTGACCAAACATACATTACAAAATGCAATACCTTAATTTTGATGTAGATTTAATTGTAACCAATGAATATGGGAATTTTTTTATAATACCCCCATTTACATTACAAATATTTATTCATAATGTTCAAAATTCTAAGTTAATCCAACTCTTACAAAAAAAGATGTTCTAGGTCATTACAAATTTGACCCATTGACAATACCCACCTTAGGTTGGTAGAGGTTTTGCTAAAAGGTAAAAATTCAGCCATGATAAAATAGAGGTTTTGCTTATACGTAAATGTTTAACTAAAAATATATAAAAGTTTTGCTAACAAGTTATAAAAGTCTAGCCAATAGACAAAGATGTTTTACCAATAGATAAAAATTTAGTTAAGAAGAAATAAAAGTTTTGTTGAGAGGTAAAAATTTTGCCAAAAAGAAATGGAGGTTTTGCCAAAAGGTTTAAGTTTAGTCAAGAATATGTAAAAGGTTTGTTAATAGATAGAAGTTTAACCAATAAAAGATGATGGTTTTGCTAAAAGGTAAAGGTTTGGTAAGGAAGATATGAAGGTTTTGTTAGAAGGTAAAGGTTTCACCAAGAAAATATAAAGGCTTTTGCCAAAAGATAAAGGTTTAATTATGAAAATATAAAGATTTTGCTAATAGATAGAGGTTTAACCAATAAAAGATGGAGGTTTTGCCAAAAGTTATAGGTTTACTAAGGAAGATATAAAGGTTTTGCCAAGAGGTTGAAGTTTTGCCAAGAAAATATAATAACTTTTACAAGAGGTAGAAGTTTAACCAAAAAAAGATAAAGGTTTTGCCAAAATGTAAAAGTTTAATCAAGAAATGTTAACATAAGGTTAGTTTTACCTTATAAGCCTAATTGTTATTTTAATTAAAGGGGTCACCTAATAAAAAATTTACCGGTTGTAATTCTTATTATTATCTCCCTTGGGAGGTGACACCCACTAGTTAGCTAGGATTTAGCTTGGTAGGTAGAAATATCAATCCATGCCTTCTAGAAGGTGGGGGGTTGGTAAGTCATATACCTAGAAGGTAGGAATAATTCTAGCAGGTAAACTGCCTCCAACTAAATTAGTGGGAAACTTTTTTGGGTGACTTTTGGGTGACCTTTGAAGGATTGTTAGTTAACGGTCAAATCACCCTTTGGAGAAGGGAAAAAGGAGGGGCAACCCCTACTCCTTGGGGGTGGTGTTCTTTTTTGTGGGTCTACTAGGATTTTGGGGGTTGTTTTTTCCGTAGTTGATTTCCTCTCACTATCTGATTCTCCTTTATCATTGTCCTTTTTTTTTCTTTCTTCTCTTTCCCTATCTACATTATTCATTCCTTGGTTGACCTCCCAACATGGCAAACACGCACTATGGTTTACCCACGTTGTCTTTCTTATTATTATTTTCCCTTTATCTTCCCCTTTTTAGTCCACTTAGTTTTTCTTTAATGTTTATTTTACTTTGGTGTTGATGAAAACAACAAGGGGAGACTAAGGAACTATTTCCTTCATTGTTGCAATAAAAAAAAAGAACCAAATGCTTCAGGATACCCTGGTGTAATTTCCATTTATGTTTTTTTACTCTGTTAGGATAGTAGGAATAAGAGGTAGGTGATAGCAGCATGGGGTAGGCAGTAGGAAACATGTGTAGAAGGTAGGAAGGGTTTAAGAGAGTTATAAACCTTTAGAAGTATTAGATTTTAATGTAATTTACCTTCTAGGGAAATGGTTACCTTTTACTTTCCTATGATAGTAATTCTACTATAGGGTAAAATGATCATCCATGTACCCACAATCTTGTTCTTTCATTTTGTTGCTTTACTATTCCATAGGTTGTTACCCTTGTTTACATGCTACTATGAAGGTAATCATAGTAGTAAGGTAGTGTACCATCTAGTGAATGAATTTATTTACTTCATATAATGTTTTGTCATTATTATGTGAATAGTTGTAGTAAAGTAATTAAGGAAGGTAAGTTGATATTTAAGATCTAATGAACTTACCTTCCTCAACATTATCGTCATTCTAGAAGTAATTACTAAGGCTTGAGAAAAGGTCTATTTATAAGCATACATAAAGGTTTTGTTAAGAGGTAAAAGTTTAACCAAGTTTATTTAATAGTTTTTCCAAGAGGTGAAGGTTTAGTCAAGAAGAGATAGCGGTTTTAGCAAAAGGTAGGGGTTTAATAAAAAAAATTAAAAGTTTTGCCAAGAGATAGAGGTTTAATCAAGAAGAGATAATGGTTTTGGCAAAAGATAAAGGTTTAGTTAAAAAGATATAAAAGTTTTGCCAAGAAATAAAGGTTTTGCCAAGAAGTAAAGGTTTAACCAAAAAGATATGGATGTTTTGTTGAAAGGTAAAGGTTTAGTTAGGAAGATATAAAGGTTTCACCAAGAGGAAAAGGTTTAGCTATAAATAAATAAAAGTTTTGTCAAAAGGTAAAAGATTAGTTCAAAAGATATAATTTTTTTGTTAAAAGGTGCAATTGCGATTGGGGTACACAAAAGGAATGTCTCACCCCAAAATCACTCTCAAGACATTATTTTAAATGACTATTACATTTACAAAATAATTTATTTGGTAGATTTTCTTTTTTCATTAAGTATTCACATACTTCTTGATTAAAATGGTGGTGACTTTTTATGATTTGGATGATTAAAACATGTCCTTAAGTATCCTGAAAAATGGCTTAGGAACGTGTCCCACTATACAATTTTTTTGAAAAGGACTCAACATGACTAGTAATATTTGTTCAAATTACTCCATATTTTAACCACAAATAGAATAAATTATGTTCAATATGATGGCATACTTTTTTAATATGGTAAATCATCAAATTTTGTGGAATTGATGCTAGAATCTTGGATTTTTCATAAAACAAATATGTTAATAAAGACAACCAAATTAAATTTGTTAATTAAAAATTTACATTCCAAAGGTTTGGAAATAAGTATAAGAGACGTGGGTGAAAGAAAAAGGACATTAGTTGATGTTTTTAATAGGGTTTTGGCACTCCAAACGAAAGTATGCCATTATGGAATGTCTAAATAGCCCTACATTCCTTTTTGGTTTATACTTGAACATGACATTCAAAATTTGTTCAATTGATTTGAATGAATCATTATAACACTTATTGTTGAAAGCCTAAACATACATATCCCCCTTTCATTGTTAACATCTTAGAACATTCATTTTGGTAAGTCTTTAATTTAGGACTCATGACACAGGACAAATGGGTGTCATCGTTCTTGTTATTGTACCCAAACCATGATTGCACCTTAAAATGTGAAGGTTTAGCCAAGAAAAAATTTAAAAATTGCTCAAAAATAGGAGTGTAATAAATTAAAAAAGGATAAAGGTTTTGCCAAAGGATAGAGGTTTGGCCAAAAATATATAACAATTTTGCTAAGAAGAAATAAAGGTTTTGCCAAGTGATAGAAGTTTAGCCAAAAAAAATTTTAAAAATTGTCAAAAGATAAATGTTTAGTCAAAAATATATAGAACTTTTGCTAAGAGGTAAAAAGTTAGTCATGGAAAGATAAAGGGTAGCTAGGTATGGTGGGTAAATAAGGGGGTTGAAAGTTGATTTATAGGTAGGGCCAAGATGTAGGTTAGCATGATAGCTATGTGAAAAGGTTAGATGGGTGGGAAGGTTGTTGACATGCCCTTATAGGCGGACCTTCAAGTGTGGGGGCTCGCCTAGTCTGAACCCAAGTCTGGACCACCATGGGGTGGCCCCCATGGTAGCTCGGGTTACAAGTCTAACTATTGGGTTAGGTTTGACTTTCGGTTTGACATGTTCATGAGCCACATAGGTGTTGGCAAATGAGGGTTTGAAGAAGGGGGCCCAAGGTGTTGGCTTCAACGCATTAAGTCTTTGAACTAAGCAAAGTTTACGGTTAGGCTAAAAGATAGGAGATGGTAATATTAGGCAACAAGGCCTTGGACCGCTTGGGAAATCTGCAACGAACATTAGTCCCACTTGTTTAGAAGTCAAGGTTAGCCCAAGGTATTGAGGTAAGTCTAAATGCCAAAACTTCACCAAGTGCGTGGTTCGCCATGTACAGGTAGTGTAAGTGTTTAGATTGGCATGAAAATGGAACGAGGCAACGTTGGAATGACGCTAAGGTGTAATCAGATGCAATAGGTGGTATTAGAGCAAGCTCCTAGGGTTGAGTGTGAAATCTTTTAAGGCATTTGGGGAGGTGAATAGTTGAAGGCAAATGGCTTCGAATGACCCAATACATAGGTTGTGGTTGAACCCAAGGCCAAAAAGAAGTACAAGACCAAAAAGAAGAAGGAGAAAGACACCATCATGGGGGAGTTGGTGATTGTAGCCTAGACCGTGGTGGGTGGCAAGCTTCATGATGAAGAGGTTTGAAGTTTAAGGAACTTGGTGGAGGAGGTAACACAACTTGCTCCACAAAAATCTAAGAAAAAAAAGACAAGGATGGATGAAGTGGCCCTGAACAAAGAAAAGGCCCATGAGAAGACTCCTTCCCCTGTCAAAAAAAAGAAGGGAGTGGACGAGGTGAGTGTGGGTTCACCGGTAAAGACTTTCACGGCTCCTCAGAAGCATAAGGGGTAGGAAAAAGTTCCTGAACCAATGGTGGAGCTTATTCATTTCATTCAAACCTTGTTGAAGGAGCACACGTGGGAGTGGTGGATGTCCCAAAAGTAGGAGACACCCAACCTACTTGAAACCCTCACTTGGAAAGAGTTCAAGTTGCAGTTAATGGGAGGTTCACATCGAAATCACCTAAAAAAATTAAGCTAACCCAAACAATGGGAGTAATGGAAACAAACGTAAGTGGGGCCAAGGTAAGTCGGGGCCTGAAAATGATAAGGAGAAGTTGGCAAGCAAGGAGTCTTTGGTCAAGAAGGTGAAGCGATACTGTCCAAGGTCAAATGTTTCAATTATGATAATTATGGACATTGATGAAGGACTGCCCCAAACCACCTTGTTTAAGCGTGTGCATTACCCAAGGTAAGTTGATTTTCCAAGGAGGTTTCGTGGCCAAAATAGGGGCACATGAAAATGAGGCCTCTAACTTGTTAAAATTAAATTGTAAGATAAATGACGAACTTGTGGGTTGACTCTTGGATTCAAAAGCAACAAATTTGTTCATGACTTCACAAGTAGTGGAATGACCTAGATTCAATATCGAATTAGTGGCAAACCCCATCATTGTGTAATTGGCATAAGGCATCGATGCGAGTGAGTTTGCTATAGGTGGGGTGTTCATGCAAGATGGACACCCAATTGCATTTGAAAGCAAGAAATTTTGTGGGGCCCAACTATGATGGCCAACTCATGAGAAGGAGTTGTACGTTGTTGTGTGTTGCTTGAAAATGTGGCAACACTATTTGGGGACACATAATACCAAAGTCTACATTGATAATGTCTCTTTGTGGTATTTTGAAGCATGGCCAAGGGCCTCAATGAAACAACTGGGATGGCATGACACATTGGCATTACTGGATGTGGAGTTGATCCACAAGCCAAGATGGGACAATATAACCCCTAATGCACTAAGTAGGAAAGAGGAATTCCAATTGGAAAAACCCTCAACCAAGACCCTAGCATTAAGGGCCATCTTCCAGGGCAAAAGCATCTTGGAATGGAAGATAAATGAAACCTATGTGCAAGATCCGCTCATTTAACATTACTTTAAAGAGTTGTGTGAATGACGAAAGGTGAAAGCCATCATTTTAAAAGAAGGGTTGCTTAAATGGAAATAATCCCAAATCTATGTGCCAGGGGGGAAACTGCACACAAAAATCATGCAAGAATAGCATGATGCGCCCATGGTGGGCACCATGGGGAAAGAACCATAAGGGTGGATGTAGGAAAGAGATTCTACTAGCCCAAAATGAAGTACAATGTAGTGCATTTTGTGTGCACTTGTGTTAATTTTCAAAGCACAAAGTCTATATATAAGAAGAAATATGGGCTATATAAACCTCTACCAATTTTGAGCAAGCCATGGGAAAATGTTTCTATGGACTTCATGACCCAACTACCCGAATGGATTGGAATGGATGCCATCCTTGTGGTAGTCAATCGATTCTCCAAGTTGGTAAAAATGGCTCCAACTAAAATGATTGTAACAACTTTCAACTCGGCTAAGTTGTTTTTCAATATGTGGGTTAGGCATCATGGGATGCCACAACTTATCATTAGTGATAGAAATGCCAAGTTTACGGCAAGCTTCTGCAAGCATTTGTTTCGGAAGGTGGGGATGAAATTGTCGTTTAGTACGGCATTCCACCCACAAACTAACGGCCAAATAGAGAAGGTCAATGGAGTGTTAAATCAATACCTTAAAAATTATGTTGGTACCGATCAAAAATATTGGGGTGAACATCAAGGTTCGGCGGAATTCTATTATAATTCCACAACGCATTTGACAACGAAAATGTCTCTGTTTGAATTAATGTTGGGAAAGGAACCAAGAAATTGATGGACTCTTCCCATGGGACGTAAATATCACTCCAAGGAAGCTATGGAGATGGACAAGGGGCATGAAGAAAAATACACATGAACCAAAAAGCTCATGGAGTAGGCTCAAAAGTGATATGAAAAACATGCCAACAAAACATGAGGGCATGTTGAGTTTGAGGTTGGGCAACATGTGTGGTTGAACATTCGGGATTTCAAGATGCCCGATGGATTCACCCCATGTTTCATTGCCAAGTATGTGGGGCCTTATGAGATTTTGCATAAGCCACACCCTAATGTGTACACCTTAAAATTGCCAACTAATTTTGTGGCACATCCAGGCTACCTTTCGTGTCTCAAAACTTAAGTTATTTTTAAGTGATGACCAAAAACCAAATCAAAAGCAAAAGGTGCGACTAAAAGTTGATGCCATTGAACACAAGTTAATTGTTGAAATCAAAGGCATATTTCATGCAAGGCAAACATGCCTTAAAAGCAAGGAGTATTTAGTGAAATACAAGGGTTGCCATCATAAGAAAACAGTATGGATGAAGCCTACTCACCTGGACCATTTGCCATAAATGGTAAATTAATTTGAACAAGAATACGGTCACGAACTTGGAGTGAAAAGGACTTGAAAGAAAAAAAAACTCACCTGCAAACGACCTTAATGTTGATGAATACATCAACCTCTAAAGTGGGGGAGAGCACCCACAAAATTAACTATTCACTAAACGAGGATTAAGGGTTTTCACAAACATGGTCGGCTGTGAAAAGGCTAAGGTTCACAGGGAGTTAGTGGCTGGGAGTGGCAAGGGAGTGGCAACTAACGAAAATGGACTTGGAGTTGAACTCAAATAGAAAAAATTCAAGGCTCAATCAGGCTTGATCGGGGTGGCGGTGTGTGCGAAAAAAATGGCACATCCCTAAATGTAGAAGTCAAATTTCCTCTACATGAACTTGTGATTCATGTCCCAATTGGGTAAAAGGGATTTGGATTGTAGAGCCTGGTCCAACACCATCTGTTGGTGTGTTTGAAACCTTTGTCCGATGTGATGGTTGGAGCTTTTAAACAAAAATTTGAAGCGAGCTTTAAAGATGAAAGAGACGATGGTCGAATAAGGGGGATTTGATGGAAGATGCTAAGTGAGTGCATTGCATGAAAACAAAAGACACACCTAGTAAAACCTCTTGCACTAAAAACACAAAGACACGGTGTGAATGGGCTCTGTTGATCAGGAAGTAATTAATTCAAGAAAAAGGTCAAGAGAAAAGATGATGAAAATGCTAAGGGCAATCACCCCATAGAAACGCCAATAGGGACATTGACATCTCTAAAATGGGGAATAATGACATGCCCTTCTAAGCAAACCCTCAAGTGTGGGGGTTCGCTTAGTCGGGACCCAAGTCCGGACCACCACGGGGCAGCCCCTATGGCAGCTTGGGTTACGAGTCTAAGTGTTGGGCTGCATTCGACTCCCGATTTGACATGCTCACGGGCCACATAGGTGTCAACGAGTGAATGTTTGAGGAAAGGAGCCTGGTTGTTGGCTTTAACGCATTAAATCTTCGAACTAGGCGAAGTTTGTAGTTAGGTCGGAAAATAGGAGATGGTGCTCCTAGGCAACAAGGCCTTGGACCACTTGGGAAGTCCATAGTAGGTATTAGTCCCCCCCCATTTAGAAGTTGGGATTAACCCAAGGTAGTGAGGTAAGTCTAAATGCCAAAGCTTCACTAAGTGCATGGTTCACCATGTGTAGATAGCATAGGCGTTTAAAACAACATGAGAATGGAATGGGGAAACATTGGAATGACGCCAAGGTGTAACTAAGTGCAATAGTTATACAGAGGTTAGGGTGGGAGGAAAAAATGGCCTAAAAAAAAGACCAAAAAAAATAATGATCAAAGGTCACCAGCCAAAAAAAGGTTAATTGTGGTGCAGTGTGGGTTAACACAAGGTCAACAATCAAATAAGAAAATGCATCCCATTCCATGGATAAAACAACCAACTGGTGCGTTTGTGGGTGCTGGTTCACTTTGGCCACATAGGACCACCAAGGATATTGGTTACAAAATGCATTGCAGGGTAGGTTATGAAAATCAACCAACTAGCCAAGAGGAACTTTGAAAAAGGTGTTAGGGAGGCACAAAAATGTTAGAAGGCAATGAAATATGAAATATAACTCCTGAGCTAAATTTCAATGGTGTGCAACTATAACAAATTTTTAACTTAGGGTTTGGATGTGTACAGGAAGGAGGTTTAAAGTTTCAAGGAAAGAACATTTTCTCCTGTTTTCGGCTGGGAGTGTTTACTCATGATGACAATGGACACAAGAAAAGGGAGCGAAGGAGATGCGGTGGTGTTTATGGCTTTGATGTTTTTATGTCATTTTCTTTTATTTGGGATGAATGAGCTGACGTGGATAATATTGGACATTGGCTAAACGTGAGGTAGGGGAGCTGCCAAATGATGGGGAGCCAATAGGTAGAGGTTTTTTGAGAAGGAAGGCTGGATTTTTGTTTCCAATAGAGGTACAGAGAAATTTGTTGCCCAATGTACTTGAAAAGGCAAAAATTTAGTCTAGGAGTTGGGTTTGAAGGTTGATAAGGGGGATGATGAAAATCTTAGGGATCTCAAAAATGGCCTAGAATTTTCTCAATGTGTGTGTCGGGTTGATCTGTATGTGAATGTTTTTGACTTGCATATCATGAGAGCACCTTGACTACTAGGAATTTCGAAAAATAGCCATAATCCTTGAATTTTATAGGGTGGACCATGTAGGGGGGGGGGATGTGGTTCTTTGTAAAACTTGTGAAGCAGTCACTGAGGAGTTGAAGCGTGTTGTTTTTTTGCTTTTATTTGTTGTCAATTTGAGGGATGGTGTCATGAGCACTAGTATATGCAATATATTTGGGTTCAGGGATCTATGTTACAAAGTGTAATATGGGACTTAGGTTCTTGTGGAAGCTTGATGTGGTTCTAGGTTTATATGTTTGAAGAAATTGAGAGGAAAAGGAAGGCCAATGAGTTCAAGAGAGAGAGATCTGACCCCTTAGAAACCTCAAACCTCTATTTGTTGAAGAAAGCAGGAACTTAGGTGGTCTCATAATCTAAATTAGGTGGCCACATGCTCATGCCATTGGGTAATTTTGAGAGTGTATCACCATGTAATATATGTGTTCCATGTTTTGATTATTGTGTGCTTTAGTTTTTGGTATCGGAGCAGCTCAACTTAGGTACACAATTTATTAATTTGGAAGAAGATTATGTGTGGTGACAAGTTTTATGTCTTGGAAAGCCATGTCCAATTCTAATTTTGATTAGTTTGTTATTGATCTTCAAGTAATCCATGATCAACAAATAGTTAGGAGTTTCAACAACCTTTCCAATCAACCATTTCCTCAAGTTGGATCTATGGTCTTAAGGTTAGTTGGATTTGGGGTGGTAACTGTGGTGGGATTCAACCTTGTAGAAACAAAAGTTGGAGATATTTCCATCAAAATCACACATATTGGGTGTGTTTAGGGTGAAAGTGTGGGTGAAGGCACAGGATGGAGCAAGTGGCTGGTACACAAGTGCATAATTGCAATAATAATTCCACTTCACCTCGTACCTTGCATAGATTTACCCACATTGTGTCAGATAAAACCAAAGAAATTCCTAGGGCTCTCATTTTGCGAGATCTCCTAATCACTTCACTAGATTTTTCATGTTCATAATTGAGGTTTTGTTCTAAGCAGGTGACAGGATTCTTAGAGTTGAAGCATTACGTCTATCATCACGATTGGTGTGCTAAAGGCTTTGGCTGAATGTTGAATTTTAGTAATCATGGCAACTAAACAACTCAGATGAACAAACTTTCTCACCTTTGCCAATTGCTTTTCAAGATCTTGTTCTAGTAGTAGAAGAAGAATAGTAGGAGTTCTTTGAATAGATGAGCATAGGATAACATTTAAGTTTTGTTTAGGAAGAGGTCATGAATTCTAAAAACGCAATGGAATCATATCCTTTAATAAGATTGTGTTTTCCCAAGAACATAGTGCAAGGTTTGTAGTTATTAGATTAGTTGATTTTCATTAATAACCCGAGTTGGACTCTATCCTTGAGTTCATGAGAATTGAGACTTGATTGTTAGAGTTATTCTAAATTCTTCATGAAGGTGGCAACTTGGATGCAAACCAAATGTAGGAATAGATATATCATGTAGTGTCTTCCTTTTGTTAACATTCAGTATTTGTTTTTGGGATGAAGTAGAGGTATGGTTGTTTAATGTGGTGACATGAGCCATATTTAAAGCATGATACCACACCTAAACCCTTATATTTTAATCATGTAATGACAACATAGAGAGAAGGAATATTCTATGTACTAAGTAAACCTGAGAAGGGAAAATGGATTAGTAAAGCTTGGGATCATGAGAATTTTCTCTTGAATTAGTTGGTCCCAACAATTTTCACCATTTAATTTGAATCCAATGAATCACCATGACTAGTCTTCAAGGTATGGATGAGTTGTTTTGGGGCAGGGACCATGAGGATGTGAATGATTGGGTTGAACATTTGACTTGGCAGTTGAGGTCAAAGATCTCAATGATGACAAGTTGTTTAAGATAGCCAAATTGAACTTGCGCGGCTGAGCTAAAGAGTGGTTCAAGAAACTCAATCCACCACTGGCAGATTGGACTATTTTAAGGATTGCATTTATTCAAAAGTTTGGTGATGTTGATGTAGATGAAATTCGTGTCGAACTTGATGCAATCAAACAAGAACCCAAAAAGCGAGTTGAAAGGTATTTTGAAAGGTTGAATAAACTTTTTTAGAGAGGGAAGATTGGAGATGCTGAATAAAGGAAAAGGTTTCTGGCTCGACTAAAGCCAAAACTCAAAATATTCCTTATGGTAAAGACCTACACAGACATCAAGGAAATGATGAGTGTAACAACAGAGATTGAGAGGGTGCTAGGAGACTTGGGGGAAACACCATATGATCCCCTCAGGGAGGAGAAGGATGAGGATACAACTGGAGAATCATCTATAGATAAGCAATTGTCAGTGTCGAATGAGACCTTGATACATTTTTTTAAGGATTCTGGCAGTAGAAATGGAGCTAGTGTTAACTTTTCTGGGAGTACATCTAGGTGTCAATTATGCCAAGTTGATGACTACATTGTAGTGGCATGTCCAGAGCATAATGATATGTGGCCCAAATGCAGCAAATGTGGTGGACATAGGGTTGAGAATTATGGCATAAAGTGTTCATTTTGTAATGGTTTAGGGCATTCAAAGGATCGCTATTGGAAGAAGAAAAACATTAAACCTTCTAACTACACTACCAACTACCTTAAGGTGTTAGTCAATGATGAAGAGGCCACACTAACAAAACTGAACATGATTTGTGGTGCTATTCACCATTTGTCATCTAGAAATAGGATTCCCAAGAGAAGGCTTTCAATGTAGGTTAATGAAGCAAAAAGGATTGTTAAACAAGCCAAAGGCACTAAGGCAGGAAACAGATTCAAGGAAGCAATGCTCGATTCTGGAGCAAGATAAAAAATTCTTCTACATTTCATGAAGGGCCGGATTTTTCTAACCCCCATGGAGATAATCATGAGGATCCCTAGAAAATTGGAGTATATTGAAGGGTTGGTTAAATTGGCAGAAGAAAGAAAGATGAAGAGACTAGCAGGAATTAGGTTATAATTGTCAATAATACCCCTACTGTTAAAAGATTTCTATGAACAAAATTTACTAAGGGAAAACCATGCACTTGCATGTGGAGATCAATAATGGGATGATTGAGGGACTTGTGGATATTAACGCATCTATGTTAGTAATGGTAGCCAGTATAATAGGAGAGCATGGGATCATGCATTTGGTCTTAGGACATGAGACATGCAAAACGGCATCTGGAACTGTTACCACTATTTTGGGGAGGCTAGATGACATACATGTGCGTGTTGGCAATGTGGTTTGCAGTATGGTGTTTTGGGTGGTGGATATAGATACATATGACCTCTTGCTAGGTTTAGATTTCCTCATGAAGATTCGGGTAGTGGTCGATGTAGAAAAAAACACCATACAGGTTAAGCATGGACATGGGGCTGATGTGGAAATGCTACCTTTGAATGTTGTGAACATTGTATAGTACGGGGAAACACAGTCTACCTCTTCAGTGGAGCAAATTAAAAGTCTTGACAACATGTTCTAGTAATTTCAAATGGAGGACTTGCTTGTTTTGGAAAGGTGGATGCTTTTCAAACCCAAACCATCCTAATGATGAAGGATCATTTGATGACAACATAGTTGAATTTGGGAGTGAAGCTAATGAGGAAGATGTTCACGTAAGCCTAATCATTCAGGAAAATGATGTGGCATCTAAAGATGATATGAGGGACCAGGGGCTAAACCATCTTCTTCAACAGGAATCCGTCAATCAAATTGTAAATATGATATTACAAGATCGGCACTATAGACTATTGGAGGAATATATAACAGAAGGGGATGATTATCCCAATAGGCTTCAATGGGTAGCTGTTGAGGAATTAAAAAATCTCAAGGGATGTTCAGTTAATGTGCATCTATTAAATATAGTGCATTTGAATCATGAAAACATGCAACAGGGTGTTCTGTTTGGAGATGAAAGATGGGATGAAATATGAAGTAGGATAAAACTTGACTAGGCCTTCGGTGAAAACCAGGCCAGAAGACTATGGACTCTATTGGAAGACTTCAAGGATGTCTTTACTTGGCATAAAAGGGATTCGGGGTGTTGCATAATAGGGGAACATGTAATTGACACACAAGGCTTTCCCCCATGTCGCACCACACTTGGGAGGCTGTCTTATTAGGAAGAAGCTGAAGTGAATAGACGGATTCAAACATTGATCAAGCTTGGTAAAATGAAAAATAGTGACTCTAAATATGCTTGAAGGGTCAATCTACATGTTAAGAGGAATGGAAGTAGGCAGTTCTGTGGTGATTACAGACCATTGAACATGCAAACTAGAAGGGATTCATTTCTAGTGCCTTTGATTGATGATGTTTTCTTTCAAATGGGAAGCATCCAATGGTTTAGTGCATTAGATTTGCAATATGGCTTTTGGTATATTTGAATGTCGCTATATGATGTCAAGAAAATAGCCATAATCACAAAGTATGGTCTCTATGATTGGAATGTGATGCCATTCAGACTGAAGAATGCAACAAGGATGTTCTCCAGAACCATGGTAGAAATGTTTAAGGACTGGATGGACTAATTCTTGAAGGTTTTTATTGATAACGTCAACACACATAACCAAACATGGGAAGAACACCTTACACACTTGAAGGTTGTTCTTACACAATTACGAGAGGTGAATTTGAAGTTAAACCCTGATAAATGTTCTTTTGGTGCATAACTAATTGTATTTCTAAGACATGTTGTGACCAAACAGGGCCATATGTTGATCCAAAGAAGGTATAGGTTGTTAAGGACTTTCCAATACCTAGGACTGTAACTAATGTGCGGGCTTTTTTAGGTTTGACAAGATATTACAAGAATTTTGTATGTGGATATGCCAAAATTGTTATGCCATTTTTTGATTTGACCAAGAAGGATCAGAGTTTCCTTTGGACCCCTGCTTGTCATGAAGCTTTTGATACACTCAAACTCAGGTTGATTGAGGCACCCATCCTTGTAAGACTTGACTTTGACAGGCCCTTCATACTTGATGTAGATTAGTATATAAGAGGGGAGGGTCGGTCTTATCCCAAAAGCAAGATAAACATGAATGTGTGATTGCATATGCAAGAAAGGGTTTTACACCCTCACAAAGGAAGTTCCATCCTATGGAGGGTGAGTGTTATGCTCTAATATGGGGGATAATGCATTTTTGGCAATATTTATATTAGACTTCCTTTGTTGTCAGGACTGACCACAAGCCATTAAAGTGGCTTGCAACTGTATCTGATCCATTTGGCAGGAGAGGCAAGTGGATATCCATGCTCCAAGACTTCAATTTCAAAATTGTCCACAGGGCAGGAGCTAGGTTTGCAAATGTTGATGCTTTGAACCACAATCTAATTGGTTCACATGATGAGGATGAGGATTTTGGGGTGGAGATACAAGATGTGAAGAAGAATGTTGATGTGGCATAGGTTTAGAAATCCACCACTTTGAGTCCACATATCTTTACTATCCCCCAGGCTGTTGATGTTAAACTGATGCATAGGGGAGAACAAGAAGAAATTAATTAGTTTGGGGAATTTGCAGAATATAATTCCAATCTCTTAACTAAGGTACCTGCTCCAAAAAGGAAGGCAAGTAGGATTTCAGCACTAGACACTAGCTATTGGGGGTTGATTTGTGAGGCCCAGGAAATGGTGAATGTAGAAATAAACCCCATTGATGTGAATAACAATGAAGAGGGCATTGAAATAGACGAAATAAGGAGGTAGATGGACATCTGGAAGGATGAAACTAGCATGATCTTGTTGTTTAGAGGCACTTTAGACCAAATGCTAACTAATGCTATTGAGGTTGACCGAGCCAAAAAAAACTGTTGAATTATCACTTGAGAGAAGATATGTTGTTCTTCAAAAATCTAGTGGTGCCAAAGTTCGAGGAAAGAAAAGTGCTGGTTAGAGACACACATGAGGAGATTGGGCACTTTAGTGAAGGAAGAACACTAGCTGAGGTTAAGAAAAGATTCTTTTGGCATGATAGAATAAAAACTGTGAGAGTGGTGGTGAGACAATGCCAATGTTGTCAACTTGCCAAAAGTTTAGGAAGTATCAGATTAGGTATTGAAGAGATGAAAAACATTCATGTATATGACCTATTATATAGGGAGGCATTGGATATTGCTAGGCCTTTGCTTGAAACTAAAAATGGAAATAGGTATGCTCTGGTTGCCATTGACCATTACTTAAAGTGGTGTGAAGCAAGGCCTGTCAAGGATCATGATGTTGTTACTTTCACAAGATTTCTAGAAGAGTAAATCACATGCTGATTTGGTGTGCCCAAATTCATTATCACTAATAATGGAAGTGAGTGGATGGTTGAATTTGATTTGTGTGTAAAAAATATGGGATTACTCATTAGTTCACAGCTCCACAATGGCCTCAATGCAATGGAATGGTGGAAAGGATGATTAAAACCTTGAAGAATGGATTATCTATTGTGTTATTTACTAATTTGGATACCCCAAATTTTTTTTGGCTATAAAAGTGGTGTTTAGGCCAACACCAAATTTTTTCCTTTCATGGTGATGACTGGAAGAACCCCAAGGTTCACATGTGACAATAACCTTACTACATTCACAAATGTGGAAGAGGAAGAACTCACTTTGGAGGAAATGAAGCAACTAATGGTAGAAAAGGTCAAATTCATCTCCAATATGCATTCATAAGTGTTGGAGAATGTGGACTAAGCACAAAAGAGGCAATGCAAAAGCTATGTTGCATGAAAAGGCAAACAAGAGTTTATAGGATTGGAGGAAGGAATAACTATGGTAAAGATGAGAAAGCCAAAAAAAAGGAGGGCACTACTTGCTAATTGGGAGGTTTGTATGCCTTTGTGAAATATAAGGACGAGAAGGGCTATAGAGAATTTGATGATGGTAGCCGAATCTGCATCATGAAAGGGATTGATGGCAAGCAATGGCAACGTGCTAGGCTTGATTTGTAAGTGTTAAACTAAGTCCAAGATCTGTGTGGACACAGATGAATCAAAGAAGGAGGTGTCACATGTGTAACAAAATTTTAACTTAGGGTTTGGATGTGTACACGAAGGAGTTTTAGGGTTTCAAGGAAAAAACATTTTCTCCTATTTTCGGTTGGGAGTGTTTATTCACAACAACAATGGACACAAGAAAAAGGGAGTAAAGGAGATGCGGTGGTGTTTATGGCTTTGATGTTTTTATGTCGTTTTCTTTTATTTGGGATGAGTGAGCTAATGTGGATAATACTAAACACTGGTTGAACGTGAGACAAGGGAGCTTCCACGTGATGGGGAGCCGGTGGAATTCTCACTATGGAGCGAAAGGAAGAGGCATAACAAAACAGATAAATGATAAGGGGGGAGATTTTTTTTTTTTCAAGTAGGTAGAGGTTTTTAGAGAAGGAAGGTTGGATTTTTGTCTCCAACATAGGTACAGAAAAATCTGTTGCGCAATGTATTTGAAGAGGCAAAAGTTTAGTCTAGGAGTTAGGTTTGAAGGTTGATAAAGGGGATGATGAAAATCTTAGGGATCTCAAGAACGGCCTAGAATTTTCTCAATGTGTGTGTGTCAGGTTGATCTATATGTGAATGTTGTTGACCTACATATCATGAAAGAGCACCATGATTACGGGAACTTCGAATAACAACCATAGTCTGTTGAATTTTATAGGGTGGACCATGTAGGGGGGGGGTTGTGGTTCTTTGTAAAACTTGTGAAGCAATCACTGGGGAGTTGAAATGTGTTGTTTTCTTGCTTTTATTTGTTGTCAATTTGAGGGATGATGTCATGAACATTGGTATATGCAATCAATTTGGGCTCAAGGATCTATGTTACAAAATGTAATCTGGGATTTGGGTTTTTATGGAAGCTTGATGTGGTTCTGGGTTTATATGGTTTGAAGAAATTGAGAGGAGAAGGAAGGCCAATGGGCTCAAGAGAAAGACATTTGACCCCTTAAAGACCTCAAACCTCTCTTTGTTGAAGAAGGCAAGAACTTAGGTGATCACATGATTTGACTTAGGTGGCCACAGGCTCATGCCAATGGGTAATTCTGAAAGTGTATTTACCATTTAATATATGTGTTCTGTGTTTTGATTATTGTGTGCCCTAGTTTTTTGTCACACAACCACATAAGCGAGACTCTTCCTATAGTCGATTATGTTTTTTTGACTACCTAGTTCAAAATGTGGTAAAAATTAGATTTCTCCACAAACTCTCAAAAACATGGGGAATCCCCAAAGGGTCAGTCCCTGTTTTGCATCTCAAATGAAGAAGTGTGAAGTTCGATTTAAGTCTTGAAAGGAGAAAGGAAGAAAGTCCATTAAAAACAGGAAGGAGGAAAGTCCCTTGATAGAACCCAAACTTTGTATAGGGTAAGGAACAACTTTGATACTTTTCTTGGATTCAAGTCCAAGAAGAGCCTGAAAGTTGTTCAAATCCAAGAAAAGCCTCGAACTGTTCATTACCCTAGGCAAAGAAAATTTCAAATTTGAGCAACCTTTCATTTAAAGTAAAGCCTAAGGGGTAGGGCTTTACCAGAAATAGGCCCCCCTGAGATGGAGCTGAGGGTGGGCAAAAGTTCAGGAAAGCCCATTCCTGAGGGGGCGTGACACGGTGTAAAAATTGTCACCGGTTTTTTAAATTAAAAAATTGCTTGTGATACCCGGAGGGTATCCGTCAGGTATCATGGGAAAAAGTGATGGTAGGCTTTTAAAAAAACGTAAAGCACTGCCTAGATTTTTCCTTTGTATCTTCTGCTGTGGAAGGTACCAGCCAGCTTGTCACTATTTCTAAAAAGTGAAAAAATCCCAGCTCTGCTTTATGTAGGAAAAGGACCTCAGTACAGGGCCTTCCATGATTTTCGACCTGTTCCCTCTCGGCCTACCGGCCTTAGAGACCTCAGATCTCAAATCACAGAAGAGCGTGTATCCAGGCCCTTCTCCTATACACAATGCCTGTTTCCATGGGTATTACGTGTTTGGAAAACCTCGCCAGGATATTGTGCTTGGTAATGTGCTATCCAACTACACTAAAAAAAACAGACCGAAGTGGAAGATACTGTTTTGGTGATCCTCCACTTTTGTGAGGTCCCTCAAAGTGAAATTCTGCCAGGGGAGGTGCTCTGGAATGCAAAGACCGAATTTTGAAAATTTCTTTATTCTATTTGTCTGTAAATGAGGGCACAACATACTCTACGTTATATCTTTCAATCAACGGACGAATGAGTGCAGCAAAATGGCTTTGCAATGGACTCCATCACTTTCACTTTCTTGTCTCCACTACCGAAAAGTCCCACTCATTTTTTTTCTCTAGCAAAGAGACTGACACACGCCTCTGTTTGGTCAGATTTATTTCTGTGCCACAAATGCCTAGCAAAAGACAAATTCAGCATCCCAGTGAAGTGATTCATTGTCCATTCTCTTGTCAAAAAGGAGTGGCACTTTGGGGCTGGGTATTAAAGACCATGTGTATGATCTTCAGCATTTTATTTACTGGCAAAAAAAAAGTGAAATTAAAAAAAAATTAAAAGAGGTTTTCAGTCCCCAGAAATGAGGGAAAAAAAGGGGGTAAAAGTCACTAGATTCATTTACTTGGTTTTCATCATGTAGCCAAAAATATAGAACAATGATTAAAAGCATGTATTTTATTTGTGGTTTATAACCATATTTGGCTACATCTTCCTAGGGATGATTGCCACTTTTCCTACATTTTCCTATGGATGATTGCCATTTTGGATACAAACAAAAAATCCTAAGAAAAACACTAATGCTCTTTAGGGGTTTAGTGTGAACCACCCTACATTAGGTGCGGGCATTTGATTGAGAACCAAGCTACAATCATCATGGCAACAATGTAGTTCACCATCACCATTTCATGCTCCATATATGAATGATTAGCTGGATTTTTGTACAAAATGATTGAAATGTTTAGTGAATTTTGCCCCAATCTCCTTTGTAGCATACCCTGGTGATGACAGAGAAAAATATTTACTATTCCATGGATGTAATCATCAATTTTTTTGTCCTTCCGTCCTTCTGCCTTGTTTCTCAAGGCATCATGAGCAACTGATACGAGAAACTCTCATGAACACAAGAAGAGACAAATTTGTTGCTCTAGATAATTGGAATTTCAACAAGTCTGGAAGCTGCTTCATGAATATATCATCTCATGAATAGTTTGTGAATGTTAGGCTATCACTAGAAGTTAAGTTAGCAACGACAAATTTGCAAAAGGGCTTGTAGAATGATAGAGCTTCAGAGAATAATTGACAACCACTTGCATGAATGGTTCCTTTTTCTAAAATGTGATATTCTCATTAGTAGAAAGTGTTATATTCATAGTCCTTTGTTGACAAAGAAATGGATGTCAACATCATGAGGCTGCAACCCCTCCTGATGTTATACATATGTGTGTTTCAGCTAGACAAAATATATTTCCTTTATATGCATAATTATGTGCTTTGGAACCACACCAATTGTATAAGGATTGTAACAATTTAGATATACCAAAATCAAAATCATGTCAATACTATATTTACATAGATAGAATTAACCCTCTTTAATTGAATGATTTAATTGGGTTGATCCTTAGTACATTGTCAAGGTATTTGTTTTAAATGGGTATCTCACTAGTACAATCAAGCTATAGTTATAAAGTAGTTTGGAAAAGCTTCACACCTTATAGGGCCTTAATGGATATGATATAAAATAGGTTTCAATGGTTATTTAATAAGTGATGTCATGACTTCAACAATTTGAACATGTAAATGATGGAAATAGAGATAATCATTAAAGACACAATTCATGGCAAGAATCTGTCAAATATGATAACACTAGCACAACAACTAAAAGAATAACAACAATTTAACGATTGCGGGAAAGACAATTTTTTGAGTAATCTGCCTTACAATTGCAAAGGTTTGTACACAAAGAAGCTTCAACTCGATAAAAAGATGATCCTATTAGCAAATTAGATCAGGATGTCCATGAAATCCAAGTCTTGATTGAAGTCTTAAAATTCAGCTTTGCATTTTTCAACTAATTGAAATTACTGAAAGATCTGCAGTTTTATCACACAAGATGATACTTATTGAACATCCACTTTCAAAACAATGTTTGTTTTTCTTTGTTCTCTTTTTTTTTCTCAATTTTTTGATGTTGTTGGATTGTTGATCATCTGAAAGATAATTTAGCCAAATCTTTCTATTAAAACAATGAAATTTCTTTTTGTACACCCTTCTATATTTTTGGCTACATATTATAAATTCATATAAAATTTGATGATTAAAAATAAATTAAGATATTTTTCAAAATTTTGAGGGTTTTTTCTAGAAAACCTCAGTTTTACTACACTAAATGATACTTATCAAACACCTACTTTCAAACCAGAGTTTTTCTTTTCCTTTTTCTTTTAATCTTCTCAAAATTTTGATATAGTTGAATTGGCGATCATCCAAAAGATGATTTAGGCCAATCTCGCTATAAAAAATACGACCTTCTATAATTTTGGCTACCTATCAGAACTTCATATGGAATTTGGAAACTCAAAAACAGTGTGAGAAAATTTGAGAATCCAAAAAGGGAATTTGTGATGGAATATTCCTTTTTAATTTTGTGAGGTCTAAAATTTGTGAAATTTTGCCCATTGTTTCAAACCTAAGTCAAACTTTACTCACCATTGGGATCCAGGAAAAAAGAGAAAATAACATGAATAACATGAACAAGATATCATAAAGTGTGAGAGTTGTAACAGTATTTATGCAAAACAGAAAAATAACAAATCCTCATATTCCACTGGTTGCATGGTCATTACAAGTGGAGTTGGAAGTTTAATTCCCCCCAACTCAATCTATCAAAGATAACATTCAAAGATAACAAGGTCAAAAGACTTTCATAGACATGATCGGATGATCCATCATGGTTCCAATAAAACTTTTGAAAAAGATGGTTGATGATTCCAAACATGGGGTTTTAGTTAACTTGGAAATATATAAAATAATGCAAATGCATTGCAATTGCACAATGTATTGTCGATTATAGCAAAATTATTATAGGCATGAATCAGGGCTTGTGGTTAAGGACTCTGGACAAGCTAGAAGGGCGGATTAACAAGACACATGACCCCCATGGTAAACATATTAAATTTGAAAACCTTGATTTTATTTATTTATTTATTTATATTTCTGTTTGTATGTTTTGGGGGGTGGGGGGTGGGGGGATATCAATATTCAACAAGCTTAACAATGATTTGTGATGTAACATGATGAAAGAAGAAAATCATTTTTCTACACAAAAATTTGCAACAATCCATATTGTCAAGACACAAGACAACCAGAGCATCAATCCATTATTCGAGTCACCACAATCCATTACTGGACCTTAGATGCAGTTGTGTGTTCCATTCACCACTAACTAGACCATATTAAACATTACTTATGATTACCAACCTAGACATAACATATTAACTTGGAAAATTGGTCATCAAAAAAATTCCCAATAGGCTAAAATCTGTGTACCAGTACTATACTATTGTATTGGCCTCATTAGAACAAAAGGGACATACATTTGAGATTGTAGCCCTATGGAATGGAACACTCTTGCGTTATATTGAATTGGTGAACAGATTGAATGCCTTTCTCGACAATGCAGCGCTGGGGCCAAATCAATCTATTATGGGCATGATACAAGCTTGCACATGAAGTTGGCCCACATCATAGGACAAAGCATGAACACTTTTATGACACCAATATGTCTCCTTATCTCTTTCCTTTTTTGTGGAACTGTATGGTCTGGACAGTGGTCATAGATGGCCTCCATCCCTACATTCCATTCTTGTGTAAAAAAGTATCAAATCATGTTCATACACCAGTCCACAACACTTGATCCACAACCCACAAAGTTTACCCAACATTCTGAATTATTATCTTTCAGGGTGTGCTTCAAAAGTTTGGAACCACAAAAGGGTGAGAGACTGTTTTCCTGTGCACTTTAACACCAAAGTACCCAAAATCAAAATCCCATTGTTTGGTAGGCAAAATGTATGTACATACCCAATCTTACATCGTCTAGATACATATGCACTTTCCAAAAGTGGACTGTGGACTGACTAGTGGGTGGCTTTTAGGGTGTTGAAACCATGAGTCATGAGTCAAACAGCTAGCAATGTGGGATGCCAAATAAGCTCAACTTTGAAGAACCACTGAAGAAAGACTGAAAACTCATCACTGTCCGAATGGAGGTGAGAGATTGACTTGTTGGTCAGCAGCACTTTCTGAAAGGCTAATAATAAATACTTAGTAAAACAGCTTGTGATCAATCTCTGAATATAGAGGCTGGAACCACCTAGACTATCACTTCTGAAAGGATCTCATCACTTTTTGAAAGAAGGTAAAAGAACCAATGGCGGGAGGTGGGGGTGAATATGACTTCTGAAAAAGGAAGCAATAGCCATGGATGGAGCTTAGCCATATAGCCTGCAAGATGCTTAGCCAAATAGGCATTCAAAGGAGGCAATAGCCATCATACTCAGAGGGGAGCCTTATCGCCTAAAACATACAATTACATGTGGGAATGAGGGCCCAATGCGAGGTCGGCAGAACTGCCCCCTTCGAGGTCCTTGTCAAGTGTAATGATCTGGCATATTGTAGCGGCAGCAATTTTGTTGGAGAAGGAGAGGAGGCACCTTACACTTAAGGTTCCAACAGCAGAAGTATTAATGAGGGTAAGGCATTATACACTAGAAAAAAATTCCACCTTTCACAGGAGGCAGTAGCCGTGATAACTTAGACGGGAGCCTTGTGGCCTGAAACAATGTCTGTTTCAAAACAAGGTCCTTACTTTTGAAACAAGGTCAATAGCCATACATAGTGCAGAGCCCAATGTTCAGCCTGAAAAAGCTTCTTGGGAATTACCTTTGAAAGGAGGCAGGCAGTGAATCAAACATTTAGGAAAGAGCCAAATGACGTAAAACAAATAGCCACTGGGGCATGACAATTGAGAGGAGGCTGTATCCATGTATGGTGGGCAGCCATAATAGTACAACCACTTAGTCACTTTTTTTGTTGGCAAGTAAGGTAAATCTGTGTGGGCAGTTTTGGTGTTTTGCATCATAGTATGGCAGGTCGGTGGGTGAGTGAGTGGCTTTCATTCTAATTTTGGCTCTTTTCTACTGAGGCAGTGATTCTAAGGTACGAAAGGATACCCACTATTCAGAATATCATCAGCAAGAATCTTGTAGAAGTGGGTGGTGGGATGGAAACCATCCCAAAACAGGAATGAATTTGCATCTGTACAGGTACCAGGGGTTGCTTCATTGCAAAGAATGCCTGCCTCAAGGTACCCACTTCCGCAGCAGGCCTTTCTCGTCTCTGTAAACCCTGCAGCAATCACACAGGGGGGGAGGCACACAGAAACAAGCATAAGCCCCAGGAAACAATCATAATGCCAGCCCTAGAAATAGTGATTTCACATGCATGCATACTGTGAGATGATTGGATCCATATTAGTGTGTATCACAGACCAGCTACAGTCAGTTTCCATGTCGTCCAACCAGTCAGTACACCCAACATCAATAAGTAAAGGAATAAGTGAAAATATAGTCAAAATCTGCAAAGGGTTTCTTGCTCCTAGCATATCTAAACTTTTTCAACCACATTACCATGTACATCCAATTTTGTTCTTGACCTTTAAACTTTTTGAACACCTGACAATGCAAGAGTGTGTCCATTCGTTAGATTGGCACATGTCAATACAAAGTGATGCTACTAAAAGTCTTGTGGGTAGTTGGAAGGACCAACTAGAACACCAAAATGAATCTCCAGAAAATAGACAGATGACATTAATGACATGGAAACATCGCTCAGTCACTACTCATCACATAATAGTTGTATAGTGAGCCACATGGAAACTAACTTTTATGGGACTTCCAATAGATAGTGATTTAGAAATGAGTTCTCTGTGTCAAATTGGTGGCTACATGCCAAGCAGCCACCTTGATTTTAGTTTCCAACAAGTTGAGTAGGTTTTCTCAATCTTTAAGGGTGGGGAGTCTCTTTATTTCCCTCTCTCAGATCATGTTTTAACACATTTTAACACATCAAGATCAAAGGAAAGGTTGAGATCAAAAGGGGTGAGGTTACCTGAACTTATGAAAAGTTCTCTGAAAACCCAAATTTTCTCAAAATAGGTGTCACAACTCCTTTTTCAATAATTCATTCTGAATGGCTAATTTCAAAGCTCCAATTATCTCTTCAATGGAACTTCTATATTACATTGCCAATTTCTGACACTCACTCTTGTGATCAGGATTGATCAAGGAATTGATCAAGTAGGTTTTTCCTGATGAATATCAATCAAACTTGCTGCAGGATCACAATGCACGTGAAGGTTAAGACGATGATGGATGACAATCCTCAACTGCAATTTGCAATGTATCTACTTAGTTTAGAGGGATAGTTGATGAAAAACAGTGTACCATGTTTTGCTGGGTTATTGAAGGCATCCAGGAGAATTGTATAGGAATCAATGTAGAAGATCGTTGCTTCAGGCATGTCATTGATCCATTGTTCGAGTTGTATTTGCAATTCGGAATTGAATTGGACAGCCAAATCATTCAAAAAGCCAACACAATCTGTAGTTCCATTGCCTTGGAGTGTGATTTCAAATGGCAAGCAACCAACGGCCGGTACACCGCTGAGTCCAATCCTACGAGCACCTAGATCATAGATCTCCTGTTTATGTGACAAGTCCGATCACTCTAGCTTGTGAGAGAACACATAATGTTACACCAATGCCCCTAGTGTATAAGCTTGCATTTCATCATCTCCTCTTTTTTTTTTTTCCTGTTGATCATCTCTTGGAATTTTGGTTTTCTTTTAGAGCATGGTCTTGCAAATAAGATCAAAATGCTTCAAATGTATCTCTAGACAGGTACTTTTGGCAAGAACCTACAAACCTGAAGGTGTTGTTTCGCATTTCCAAGAAGATTGGCTTGTAACTGAGGGAGAGTGTCATATAGGGGAGGGGGAGTGACATAGATGAGAAAGTGGTCAATGTAGTCATTAGCACCTGTGCTAACAAAGTAAAGGGCATCGCTGATCAACGTGTTGCCATTCTCTTCTCCCACCAAAGATATCACTTCATTTTTATAACTCTTGAACCATTCAACTTGGTTGTCGAATGTCTTCACATTCTGTAACCCAACAAAATGATTATACATAGTGATATAGATTAGCCAAGCATGCTCTCACCATATCAAGACCTGTAGAAGAATCGCTAAGTCGCACAAAGCCCCTTCCAAGATGTTTTGGGCAATCCATTCATTACACCACATGATAATGAATGGATTTTTCTATTCTTAAGCAAAAGAAGGGATTGAACTCACCAAAATATTAGATGTATCTGGATTCCACCCCGAACCAGATGATGCAAAGTTGATCCCTGTAAGAATAGCCTCTCCGTGTGCATTGGGGTCCAAATAAGGAAGTGAATACGGAAACCCCATAGCGTCAGCTACATTCAAAGCAACTCCAACAAATCCAAAGTTGATCATTGATGAGTCTTATACCGAAAGATGGTGATTTCTTCCTAATGTCAAAATTGAAAAAGGAATGAAGCTTTTTGGAATGGAGTTCATGAAACTAGCTAATGTTGAATGCAAGCACATACCAATGTAATCGGCGACCAGTTTTCCATTACAGAACCGGCCTGTGGCTACACCACCAGGAAAATCCCTACCATAAGGTGGAAAGTCTGCCTTCCCCAAATTTACAAAGAAATTGTTGTTTCCTGTATCCACTGTTGAGTCACCAAACGATATGATGCCTGTCACTGGGCCTCCTGAATCGAACAACAATCGCCGCCTAGCTACTCTATCAGACGTTGTAGCCACACCCAACGAGCAACCTAGTAACACTAATATAGTAGTCAAACGCGCAAGCCACACTCGATTTCGCCCACTATAACTTGTACACACAATAGTGGTTTTAATCAAGTCCATGGTTCCCAGTTTTGTTTCACAAATGTTTGTGAAGGAGAGAGTTGATGGGAGGGTTGCAAAAGTAACGCGCAATTGTATGCACTTGCACATGAGAGTTCAAAATCCCATTATATGAAGTGCAGGAACTGAACCAAACTCCGAATTGTTGCAAACTAGCTGTACAAGCTGGCATACGCAAGAGGCGGACTCCCACAATGGTCTCCTCAAGAACGCTCTGAAGATCTTGGTTGCAAAATCAACACTATAAGAGTGGCTGAGGCATCCAATTTGGATCCACAAATGATTGACATGGGAACAAATTTTGTGTGGGTGGGTCCCCATTGTGGCCCTAATAGGGCCAGTGGCCAGTGGCGTGAGAAACACACCAGTGAAATTTGCTAATGATTGCCAGAGTCAGTTACTCCACTTCCGTATTGAATTATTATTACTTTTGTTGGTTTAACTTTGGTGAAGGTCCTTGTGATTTTTTTGGACCTTTTCACCGCTTCCTGCACTTTGCACTACTACGGAATACCACTTTGCTGGGGGCTTTTTTTTTTTTTTTTTTTGGGGCCAAGTTCAGTTTGCCAAATTGCCAAGTCGGCAATGCACATTGCTTATTTTTCTATTTTTGTCCACAATGCCCAATTACCCATATATTTCTATTTCACACATTTTACAAGTCCACTTTAATTTGCAAACTTATTAAGTCCACATTGCCTGATTTCATGTCCAAGGTGCCAAGTCTGCATTCCCAAATCACCAACTTTACATCACAATGTTGGTATTGCCCAATTGTCAAGTCCAAGTTGCCAAGTCCACAATGCACATTGCTATTTTTCTATTTTTGTCCATAGAAAAATAGAATCGCATGTCCTTAATGCCCAATTACCAACATATTTCTATTTCACACATTTTTCAAGTCCACTTTAATTTGTGAACTTATTAAGTCGACATTGCCCCAATTTTGTGACCAGCCTCTCCATTTCACTACCTATACGCCACAGTTCATGCCCCTGCTATTAGCCTAGGCTTAAAATGGTAAAGAACAAAGGTAGGCATAGAAATTCTTGGCAACCAATGAGGTGAGCCAGCATGTACCCAGGGGGCCCAATTTTTATTTTTCTTTTCGGGAGGGTGGGACATGGCAAAGCATGCTTCTATTTTGGGGAGGGAAGCAAATTTAGGCCTTTTATGTTGGAGAGTGCCCCCATGTTCCTAAAATATTGGTGATGGGCCAACCAAATGGCTCGTTCTGGGCCCCCAAAAAAAACAAAAAAAGAAACTGTGAGCACATCCGCTCACTAACTAATACAAGCATGAATAAGTGCCATCAGTTCTCTCTCTCTCTCTCTCTCTCTCTCTCTCTTTATTAAAACCCTTGTCTGTAGATACAGAGTTTGTATAAGAGAGAGAGAGAGAGAGATGGAAGGACAAGAGGAGGTGGGTGAGGGAAGGAGGGGTGCGAGGCAGCCTGTGAAAAAATCAATCCATGTACAGTCTGAGTTTTTGGGGCAGAAGTTTGGGCAGATTGGGAAAAACAAATCGGGCATTTTACAGCCCAGAAAATTTATATTAGTGGGCAGGTTGCAGCTCATTCGGGCAGTCCACAAGCTGAAGTGGACGTGACAGTTTGGCAATGGGAATGCAGACATGGCAATGTGGACTCATTTTATTTCATTTGTGAAATTTTGCCAAAAAGAGAAATTCAAAATTCAAAAATAAGTGATTTTAAAGGTTTTCAATTGCCAGAAGTGAGGGAAAAAAAATAGTAAAAATTGTTGGATTTCTATATTTGATTTTCAATGTATAGCCAAAAATATAGAAGGGTGGTTAAAGTCTTGTACAATGTTGTTTTGGTATCAGGTTTTGCAAATAACAGGAGGTTCTTGGTGTCAATTATTTATATTTTAAAATTTGGGTAGGGTTTTTTTTTTAATATATAAATTTAATTCAATTTTTTGGTACCACTGTGGTGTCCATAGCTTGCCCGCTGAAAATTGGCAACCTCAGTATCCATTGGCTATGTGGGTGTTGAACTTGGCGAAATAACAACTCAGGTATTGGTGTTTGGTTTAGGGTTTTTAATTGTTAATGTGTATGTTTCTACCTAGAAAAACGAAGTGCTAGGATCCTAGGAAGAATCACAAACAACTATGAAAACAAGCATTCAATGATTCAAGAGTCAATCAATAACATGCGCATGTTAAACTTGTGCAACAATATATTCAAAAAGCTATAATCAATAATATATATTAGCATTTGAAGGCAATATCAAAATGCATGAGCAACCCATCTAACATCCTCAAACACATGATTATGTCTCCTCAAAATAGCTTGCCTTTTCAAGTAACTCCTCATTTTCTTTTAGTAACGTCTCCTCTAGCACAAAAAAATTCTCCCAATCTATCTCCAACAACTAGCTTGCAATTGACCCTGACGCGCTCCCAAGTCCCAAGTTAGCCCCAAGTTGGGGCTAGGTCATTCAAATTGCGGAATTTCTGGGACTCGGGGCACGCTCCCAGCTTCTAGCACTAAAGGGGGTGAGAGGGGCATGCTGAAAGCTCCGGGATAGACTAGGAAGAGGGACAAGCTTACTCAATTATACGATCTTGCATCCAAATCCAACCAACAAGTTGGTTATAACTCATTCTGCACCCTTTTAGTGTTGGGACAAGCCACGGGTTACCTTGGACTCACTTGACTCATTATGGCTCGAACTTGGGGGAAGCCACCACCTTCCCCCGTATAATATTCTCTGCAACTCTTCGCCGCACTTGCATCCAAATGCCTCTTTTTCCCGGGACTCCCAAAGTGGAATCCCGAAACTGTCCTGGTTTGAACTCCCGGGATTTTGGGCACTCATAACTTCTCGCCCCGAACTCGGATCGGGACGAGGTCTGAACCAAAGTTGTAGCTCTCATCAAGAGCTTTCCAACAATGTGTCACGCTTCACTTGCACGCACTGGAATTGGGTCGATTCTCGACTTTTAGTGGTCGGGAGTCAAATTCCCAATTTCACTCCCGGCCCTTCTTTTGACCATAACTTGTGCTGCAGATGTCCAAATGGCTCGTGCGAGGCCATTTTGGACATGTACATTTGAAGACCTTTCCAACGGTATAAGGAACGTCTCAATGCGATGTGTTTTGACCCTTGCAATCACGCTTTGAGTTTTCGGAAGTCCCAGAGGACTCCCAAGTCCCATTTTCGGGAGTGTGAACAACGACGTCACAACTCCCTCAAAGTGGGGTTGCGACAGACTTGTGCATCAACAAGCCAATTTTTGTAAATCATAACAAGTTTGTCAAGATTCTCAATGTCAAGACAACACTGTCATAAACTAGTGAGCACATTTGCAATGGAGAAAATCCGTTCAATCTCAATTTGTGAATCTAGGATGCCTAAAATCTATCGTGCCAAAAGCCCGATATTTGGGAACTTAGATTCATTAATAGACCACCATATCAAAGGATCAAGGCCATCAACATCCTCCACATTCAACTTGCGAAATAAAGATAACTCAACTTTGAGAAGGTTTTCAGTTGTTTCTTGTGTTGAAGCTATTGACTCAAACAACATAATTGAAATCAAAGGTAGTTGGAGTGATGGAAGAATCGAGTTTGCAACTTGATTTGGATTCAAAAATCCCATTACAGCTTTCGACAAGGGCATCATATTGTTGTAGTAATATGGCAACTTGATCCCTACCAATGTAATCCATGATGCAATCCATGCCTTTGAAGCATGCATCTAGCATCAAAGCAACCATGTTGTGGGTTCTTTTTCGAAAGAAAGATAATGCAAAACTTTAAAAAGGACACAGCAATGACTTATGTAGCCATTCTACCATACAAAATCTCAATTTCTTGATCAAATTCACCACATTGAAATGGAGGAACAACATCAACTTGATGGTCATTTTATCTTCATTGTCCCCATGATTACCAAAACAACAAACAACACATTTGATAGTAACCAATACCCTATGTTTTGATTGAACATTGACGAACAACTAGGTTTAGGGTTTCATTTACTACCTAAACAATTGCCCATGTGAGCCTATTGGGAATCCTAATTTGTAAATATGAACTTTGCAAAATGTAACATATGTTGATAACATTCGCATATTCCAAGATCTCTTTGAATAAAATCACTTTAGAAGCAAAACGAATTTTCATGAGGGATTTGAGTTTTTTGTGCTGCAAACTAACCTCATGAAAAGCCTTCTCACATTCATGTTTGCCCTTTCCAAACTTCTTAATCCAAGTAACTGTCTTCTAGATAGCAACCTGCACATCTTTCAAACTGACTTCTTTCATGCCCGCACCCACCTTAATTTCATTCGTGGCATACTAACATGCCTTTGACATAACATGACCAAAACAAAAACCAACAAATAGTTGAAGCAACTATAAAGGCTCAAATGACACAATAAAAGTGAATACAGTCATGAAGGAATTTAGATTAGTTCTTTCATCTTTAACATACACGATGACATTACTTATCAAGTTGAACTCAACCAATAAAACCTTCACTTGCTTTTTAAAAGCTACTTTAGAAATATTGAGTGCTTCGGATAATCTAACAATTATGTGACAAGGAACCCAACTCGAGCTAATGAAATTAATTACCAAGGCAAATGTGTCATACCCTGACCTTGACATCCATAGGTCAAATGTTGTTAACACAATTGCACATTGGCCAATGGCAGGAAGCACATAAACTTCCATGGTTTTTTGCATTAAAACAAGGTGCTTAGGAACAAGTGAGAAGGAAACTGGACTTGACCATAAAAACACAACACCATTCACCTCAACCAGGGGCTTTCCATAATAAACAATCGCATTTAGCCCTTATCAATTATCAAAACAAGATCCTCAATGAACCCCATTTGAATTGTGTTAGATTTTTTGTAAGGCCTCACATCTCCAAAAAAATTAGTGATGGTTGTAAGTGTGACAGATGCCCTACTTCTACATTTATGTCTCTTATTATTATCTCCACCTTTTAGATCAATTTTGTGCATTATGTACTTCACCAAATATGGACCATGTTCATTTATAGCATGTTTTTTCATGGCTGTGGTGCCATGCTCAGGATTGTAAATTATGAAACCTTTTTGAGACTTGGTTGAACTCTGAAAACTTGCATTTCATTTTTAAAAAAAGTGACACATCCCACACCTCATGAATTACATTCCTTGCACATCAACCTTGGTGTTGTTGTCAGGTAAAGTTAGGTACTCTTCATTTGGAAGTATGGAAACTGGGGGCATGAGCGAGGCCTTTTAGTGGCAATATTTAACCCAGGAATGTCACATGGACCATAGTGGTCAGGTGCCCACCCATTTCTCCTACCTACATATTCTCAACCTAAAATTTGATGACCATAGTGGACACATCATACTATGTTTCTCACCCTTTTGATCTCCTATTCACCTTTCTCAAGCCAAGGTGACACTTTTTTTCAAGATTGGGCAAATCTAATAACTCCAACTTCCAATTTTTTTTATCTACCCATGCAACAAAATAGTGGGAATGGAGGAGGGGCTGGGTCGAAAGAAGAGTTTTTCAAAAAATTGTCTTTGCTTCATTATGTGTGGATGCACTCTCTATGCATCTTTGACCATGCATTTCTTCCTCATCCAAAGCCCTTTTTGTGCAGGCTTTTTTCATCCAATTCATATGGATGCCTTGTATCTACCCATGAAATTTTTTCACCATTGAAGAGTGGTAGTAAGGTCGAAATCAAAAACTTGGAATTGTCAAGGCTACTCAAAATAAAAAAGATTCCACTTTCAATGGTGGGGATTTTCCATATTTCTATCAAATCTACTTTTTTTCACATGGAAAGATCTGGCTTGAAGTCACCTACAACAAGGATTTCTTTTGGATTTGAGTGAAAGAAAACTACATTGGATTTAAACTACATTTAACTAAAATGGACTTTTTTCACATGGAAAGATCCAGCTTGAAGTCACCTACAGATGGGACGTAACTCCCCAATGTGGTTGTCCTTTCACCCTGCCCATTAGAAGCAACCCAAAAAAAATCACGCCTTTTAGTAGGGTATTAGTATGCTGCAAGTTTCATTAAACCTGTTGAGAGGCTATTTGGCTATCACCAATA
>Ga0116229_10001161_pt1 | contig 40189 bp, 26 predicted proteins | sample S1TSphgellanicum_3_FD_87313 | JGI IMG/M metagenome (GOLD analysis project Ga0116229, IMG submission 87313) | Host-associated microbial communities from peat moss isolated from Minnesota, USA - S1T2_Fc - Sphagnum magellanicum MG | ecosystem: Host-associated > Plants > Peat moss > Unclassified...
AGGCCGCGTACGCGAAGTAGCAAAAGTTTTTTGCTTCTTTTTTTCAAAAAATAAGTCCTTTCTTGCTTTCGGTGAAAGCTAGGGCGGATAAAAAATCCGCCCTAAGCGTCTAGCGCTTGCCTCAGGTCGGCGATGAGGTCGTCGGGATTTTCTATGCCGACGGAGATGCGGACCAGGTTGGGCAATAGGCCGAAACGTTTCTTGCGTTCCTCGGGGACGGCGATGTGAGTCATGCCGGCGGGGTGGGAGGCGAGGCTTTCGGTGCCGCCCAGGCTGACGGCGAGTTTGATCAGCGTGAGGCGGTCGAGGAAGGCGAAGGCTTCGCGCTCGCCGCCGCGGACATAGACGCTGATGGTGGAGCCGGGGCCGGCGCATTGGCGGTGGTAGATTTCGGCCTCGCGGCCGCCGGTGGGCAGATGGCCGAGATAGCCGACGCGTTCGATGCCGGGATGGTTGGCGAGGAAGTCGGCCACTTTGGCGGCGTTCTCGCTGGCACGGGTCATACGGAGTTCGAGCGTCTCCAGGCTGCGCATCAGCAGCCAGCCGGTGTGCGGGTCGCTCATGGTGCCGAGCGCGCTGCGCATGCTGCGGATGGGTTTGAGCGCCGCGGTGCGGCCGAGCACGGCGCCGGCGACCAGGTCGCTATGGCCGCCGACATATTTGGTGAGTGAATAGATGACCATGTCGGCACCGTGGTCGAGCGGGCGTTGCCAGAGCGGGCCGAGGAACGTGTTGTCCACCATGACGACCGGGCGGCCGCCGGGCTGGCCCGCCAGGCTCGCGGACATTTTGGCGCAATGGGCGATGTCGACCAGGTCGTTGGTGGGGTTGGCGGGGGTTTCCAGCATGAACGCCGCGATGCGCGCGCCGGGCTTGAGGCCGGCCACGGCTTCGGCGAGGCGGGCTTCGATGTCGGGTGCGTCGAGATTGGCGGCGAATTCGACGCCCTGGATGCCGAATTGCGGCAGCACCTTCATCAGCAGCGTTTCGGTGCCGCCATAGATGGGGGCGTTGAAGAACACGACGTCGCCGGGGCGGGCGACGCTGAGCAGGGCGGTGGCGATGGCGGCCATACCGCTGGCGAACACCAGCGCGCTTTCGGCGCCTTCCCAGACCGTCAGGCGATCTTCGAGGATTTCGAGGTCGGGGTTGTTGAAGCGGCTGTAGATCAGGCCGGGTTTTTCGCCTTCACGCAGGTCGCGCAGGCCGGCGACGAGTTCGAAGAAGTCCTTGCCGTGCTGGGCGCTGCGGAACACGAAGGTGCTGGTCTGGAAGATCGGCACCTTGACCGAGCCTTCGGAGAGCGCCGGGTCGTAGCCGAAGCCCATCATCAGGGTCTCGGGGTGCAGCGTGTGCCCGGCGATATGGCGCTTATGATAGTCCATGGACGGGCCTCCGGCGGTTGAAGCAGACCATTACCGCACCCACAGCACGGCACCAAACGCGCCAAAGTTTTTTGCTTCTTTTTTTCAAAAAAGAAGGGCTTCTGTCTCAAGTTCGTTGCGGCGCCAAGGCGGTGGGATGAAGCTCCCCTACGGCGGTTCGGCCGGCTAGAAGCCGGCGACGGCTCTCGGCTGGTAGGGGGATTCCAGCTGGGCGGTTTCTTCGGGGGTTAGTTTGATGGTCAGGGCGGCGACGGCGTCTTCGAGGTGGTGCATTTTGGTGGCGCCGATGATGGGGGCGGTGACACCGGGGCGGGCGAGGACCCAGGCGAGGGCTATCTGTGCGGGCGGCGTGCCGCGCGCGGCGGCTATGGCGCAGACCGCTTCGATGATGGCGCGTTCGGTGGCGTTCTGGCCGCTGTAAAGCGTGCCGGTGAACTGGTCGGTGCCGGCGCGCGTCGTGGGGGTGGCCGCAGTCGGGGGGCGCGTCAGCAGGCCGCGGGCGAGCGGGCTCCAGGGGATGACGCCGATCCCTTCCTCGGCGCAGAGGGCTAACATCTCGCGCTCCTCCTCGCGGTAGAGGAGATTGTAATGGTTCTGCATGGAGACGAAACGGGCCCAGCCATGCAGGCGGGAGAGATACAGCGCCTTGCAGAATTGCCAGGCATACATGGAACTCGCGCCGATATAGCGGGCCTTGCCGGCGCGGACCACGTCGTGCAGCGCTTCCAGCGTTTCCTCGATCGGCGTTTCCGGGTCGAAACGGTGGATCTGGTAGAGATCGACATAATCCATGCCGAGGCGCGTCAGGCTGGCGTCGATTTCGGTCAGGATCGCCTTGCGCGACAGGCCGCGCCCGTTGGCGTCGGCGCGCATCTGCCCGTGCACCTTGGTGGCGAGGACGATTTCGTCGCGCGGGACCATGTCGCGCAGCGCGCGGCCGACAATCTCCTCGCTGGAGCCGGCGGAATAGACATTGGCGGTGTCGAAGAAATTGATGCCGTGCTCGAGCGCGCGGGCGATGAACGGGCGTGAGTCGGCTTCCGGCAGGGTCCAGGCGTGCATGCCGCGCTGGGGCTCGCCGTAGCTCATGCAGCCGAGGCAGATGCGGGAGACTTTCAGGCCGGTGCGGCCCAGGTTGATGTAGTCCATGGGTGTGCCTAACGTGGCGTGTGAGGCTGACGCAAGGAAGGAAGTGTTCTTTTTTTCAAAAAAGAAAACTTCCTTACTTTTTACCTGATGGAGTGTCGAGCGTGCGCCTTGCCCTGTTTGCCCTGCTTGCCCTGGCCGCCGCCGCCCCGGTGAACGGTGACATTCCGCCGAAATTCGAAACCGATACGGAGAGCTTTGATTTCGTGCGGCGCGCGGTGGAGATACCGATGCGCGACGGCGTGAAGCTGCATACGGTCATTCTGCTGCCGAGAGACGCGCATGATGCGCCGATGCTGCTGGAGCGGACGCCGTATAGCGCGGACAAGGCGACCGGGCGCAATGACAGTCCGCATATGCTGTCGGTGCTGCCGATGGGCAACGATGTGATCGTGCAGGCCGGCTATATCCGCGTGTTCCAGGATGTGCGCGGCAAGTACGGGTCGGAAGGCGACTACATCATGAACCGGCCGCTGGTGGGGCCGTTGAACCCGACCCGCGTCGATCACGCAACCGATACGTACGACACAATCGACTGGCTGGTGAAGAACGTGCCGCAGAGCAACAAGCGCGTCGGCATCATGGGAACATCATATGACGGTTTCACGTCGCTGATGGCGCTGGTCAATCCTCATCCGGCGCTGAAAGTGTCGGTGCCGATCGCACCGATGGTCGATGGCTGGATGGGCGATGACTGGTTTCACCAGGGCGCCTTCCGTGAGGAGATGATCAGCTATGTCTATATGCAGGAGGCGACGAAGAAGAGCAGTGAGACATGGTGGTCCGGCAAGCTGGATGATTACAGCGATTTTCTCGAGGCCGGGTCCGCGGGGGAAGCGGGACGCCGGCACGGCATGGAGCAGCTCGGGTTCTGGAACGATCTGACCGCGCATCCGGCCTATGATACATTCTGGCAGAGCCAGGCGGTGGACAAGATTTTGGCCACGCGCGGCGTAACGGTGCCGACCCTGCTGGTGGATGGGTTGTGGGATCAGGAGGATATTTACGGCGCGCCGGCGGTGTGGCGGGCCGTGGCCCCGCATGATACCGGGCATCTGCTGCATCTGGCGATCGGGCCGTGGCGACATGGCGGATCGAACGGCGACGGCAGCACGCTCGGGCCGCTCCATTTCGATCAAGATACGGGGCTGTGGTTCCGGCAGAATATTTTGCTGCCGTTCCTGAACCAGTATCTGAAGGACGGCGCGCCGCGCGCCGATGTGCCGCCGGTGCTGGCGTTCGAGACCGGGACCAACACATGGCGGCGGTATGATGCGTGGCCGCAAAGCTGTGCGGCGGGCTGTCCGGCGGCTGCCCAGCCGCTCTATCTGCTGGCGGATGGCGGGCTTGGATTCAGCAAGCCGGCTCAAGCGGGCGCGGACGAATATGTTTCGGACCCGGCGCACCCGGTGCCGTACCGGATCCGGCCGAACCGGCCGACTTACGCCAAGGACAGCACGTGGCGGCAATGGCTGGTCGATGACCAGCGCGAGTTTTCTTCACGCCCTGACGTGCTGACATATAGCACGCCGCCGCTGACCGCGCCGGTGCGCATCGCCGGCCAACCGGCGGCGCATCTGTTCGCGTCGACCACCGGCACCGATGCGGACTGGGTGGTCAAGCTGATCGATGAATATCCGGACGAGATGCCGAACCAGCCCGAAATGGGCGGGTATCAGTTGATGGTGGCGGCGGATATTTTGCGCGGGCGGTATCGGGCGAGTTTTTCGGCGCCGGCGCCGATCGCGGCGGGCAAGACATTGGCCTATACGGTGATGTTGCCGCAGGCGAACCACGTGTTTCTGCCGGGGCACCGGATTATGGTGCAGATCCAGTCGAGCTGGTTTCCGCTGTATGACCGCAATCCGCAGAGCTATGTGGACAATATATTCTTTGCCAAGCCAGGGGATTTCCGGAAGGCGGTGCAGCGTGTTTTTCATGCGCCGGAGGCGGCGAGTTATGTGGAAATGCCCATCGTTAAGTAAGGAAGAATGTTCTTTTTTGAAAAAAAGAACCAAAAAACTTTTGCTCCCTCGCTGACACGGCCCATATCGAAGTGGGCCGCGTACGCCCAGGAGCAAAAGTTTTTTGCTTCTTTTTTTCAAAAAAGAAGTCTGCTTCCTTTTCTTCTCCTAACCGCAAGCTGCGCCGACAACCGCCACCTGCGCGTCGGCGACATCATCCCAACCAGCCCGGCCGAGCATTTGCAGGCAACGCTGCCGGCGCATTGGGTGGTGGCGCACACGGTGAAAACGCTCCAGCTCGATGCGCTAGAAATGGTGCCGGAAGGACAGTCGCGCGCGCACTGGACCGATATGCTGACGATCGTCTGGATCGATCGCGCGGTGTATCATAATCTGACCGACCAGGCGGCGGCTTTGGTGCAGACTTTCCAGAAAAGATGTGCGGCGCCGGCGGTCGAGACCGGGCCGGACTGGATGGAAGATGGTGCGTATCACGCAACGATGCAGACGCTGCGGTGCGCGCGGTCGCCGGAGGGGTTTGGGCACGTCATGATGGTAAAAACGATCAAGGGGCACGACGCCTATTACCAAGCGCAGCGCGCATGGCGGCTGCCGGCGGACGACGTTACGGTGCCGGCGAGTGCTATGGACGCGGCCACGCGGCTGCTTGACGGGATCAATTTGAAACCAGGACCGTAGCCCGGATGTCATCCGGGACTGGCCGGCGCGGCGCGACCCGGATTACATCCGGGCTACGCTATTACTTTGGCGCCTTCAGGCCGTGCAGCGTTTTGGCGGTGGGGGGTTCGGCGGCGAGCCAGTCGAAGGCGACGATGCTGGCGCGTTCGGTGCGGGGGGTTTCGCCGTCGGTCAGCACCACCGAATCGCCGGCTTCCATGCTGGCCTGGTTGACCGCCAGCGCGTTCAGCGCCGGCATGTTGTGCTTGATGCAATAGAGGCCGATCAGGCCGAGCGCGGGTTTGATCGCGCGGGCGGCGCCCTTGTGCGGGTAGCCGATGGCGACGGCGAGGTCGCCGTAGGTGATCTTGGCGACGGTGGTGGACCCGGTCTCGGTGGCGCGCTTGACCAGGATCGGCCAGATCGCGACCGCCTGCTCGATGGCGGTCAGGCGCACCGCGGGCTCGGCGGTGTCGCCGGCGGGCGGCCCGCTCAGCTCGGCGAGGCGCGCGTGGGCGGCCTGGGCGACGGCGTCATTGCGGATCAGGCGATTATGGTCACGGCAGGTGGTCAGCCAAGGGGCGTCCTGCGAACGGGAAATAACGTCCAGGAGACGGTTGGTTTGCGACTGCGGCGGGGCACGGAGGGGGCGGGTCATGGCGTTCATGGGATTGTCTTACCACGTATTCAGGCGCCTGTCCGATCTTTCGCGTGCTAAGGGAAAAAGGAAGTGTTCTTTTTTGAAAAAAAGAACCAAAAAACTTTTGCTCTTGCGCTCTCACCACGTGGCGCGAACTCCCGTAAGCTTGCGCGTACCTGAACGAGCAAAAGTTTTTTGGTGCTTTTTTTCAAAAAAAGAACACTTCCTTTCTTAGGGGCCAAATGTCGATATCTGCACCTTTTATCGCCAGGCCCATAGCCACCTGCCTGCTGGCCGTCGCGGTGCTGCTGGCCGGAACGCTTGGCTACATGGACCTGCCGGTGTCGGCGCTGCCGCAGGTGGATTTTCCCACGCTGGTAGTGACCACGCTGTATCCGGGCGCCGGCGCGCAGACTATGTCGACGCTGGTGACGGCACCGCTCGAGCGGCAGCTGGGCCAGATCAACGGTATCCTGTCGATGCAGAGCAGCTCGTCGGCCGGGGTCAGCGAAGTGACGCTGCAATTCGAGCTGACGCGGTCGATGGACGGCGCCAGCCAGGATGTGCAGGCGGCGATCAACCAGGCGCAGGGCGTGCTGCCGACCACCCTGCCCTACCCGCCGACCTATGCGCGGGTGAACCCGGCCGACGCCCCCATCTTCAGCATCGCGCTGACCAGCGACAGCGTGCCGCTGGATGCGCTGGCCGATGCGGCGGACACGTTCCTGCAACCCAAACTGAGCCAGGTAGCCGGCGTCGGACGCGTGACGGTGGAAGGCGGGCTGAAGCCGGCGATCCGGGTGCGCATGGATCCGGCGCGGCTCGCCTCCTACGGCCTGTCGATGGAAGACGTGCGGACGGCGGTCGGCAACGCCAATGTCAGCGGCGCCAAGGGCGGGTTCGACGGGTCGCGCCTGGCCTACGGGCTCGGCACCAATGACCAGCTGACATCGCCGAAGGCCTATGCGGACCTGGTGCTGGCGTGGCGCAATGGGGCGGCCGTGCGGCTGTCCGACGTCGGCAGCGTGATCCACGGCGTCGAGAATGACCGGGTGGCGGCTTGGTATAAGGGCCATCCGGCGGTGCTGCTGGATGTGCAGCGGCAGCCCGGCGCCAATATCGTCAAGACGGTCGATGGGCTGCGGGAAGCGATGCCGGAGCTGCAACGCGCGCTGCCGCCGGGCGTCCAATTGCAGGTGACGGCGGACCGGACAGACACGATCCGCGCCTCGGTGGATGACGTGCAGGGCACGCTACTGCTGGCCATGCTGCTGGTCGTGGCGGTGATTTTCCTGTTCCTGCGCAGCTGGCGGGCCACCGTGATCCCGGCGGTGGCGCTGCCGCTGTCGCTGGTCGGCACGTTCGGCATCATGTCGTGGCTGGGCTATGGGCTGGATAATCTCTCGTTGATGGCGCTGACGGTGGCCAGCGGCTTCGTGGTCGATGATGCGATCGTGATGATCGAGAACATCATGCGCTATATCGAGGCGGGGGAGCGGCCGCTCGCGGCTGCGTTCAAGGGTGCCGGGCAGATCGGCTTCACGATCGTGTCGTTGACCGTGTCGCTGGTGGCGGTGTTCATCCCGCTACTGTTCATGGGCGGCGTGGTCGGGCGGCTGTTCAAGGAATTTTCCGTTACCTTGTCGGTCGCGGTGATCGTGTCGGCGTTCGTGTCGCTGACGCTGACGCCGATGATGTGCGGGCGGCTGCTGCGGCCGCAAGCGCCGGGCGGGCCGGGCGCGGTCGATCGCGCGTTCGAGCGGCTGCTGGGCGCCTACCGGCGGTCGCTGATATTCTCCATCCGGCATAACCGGGTGGTGGTGGGGATTGCGGTGCTGACGCTGATCGGCACGGTGGCGTTGTATGCGATCATTCCCAAGGGGTTCCTGCCGCAGCAGGATACCGGCGCGATCGTGGCGACCACGGAAGCGGCGGAAAACGTGTCCGTCGCGGCGATGAGCGCGCTGCAATTGCGCGCCGCTTCGATCGTCGAGGCGGATCCGGCGGTGGCGGGGGTGGCGAGCCTGGTCGGTGCCGGGGCGGTAAACCCGTCGCCGAATGTCGGGCGGATGGCGATTACGCTGAAGCCGCGGCGGCAGCGGGACGGCGCGCCGGTGGTGGTGGCACGGCTGCAGCGGGCGCTGACCGTGATTCCTGGGCTCACGACCTATCTGCAGCCGGTGCAGGATATTCAGATCGGCGCGCGGGTCAGCCGGACGCGGTATCAATATACGCTGATGGACACCGATGCGGCGGAGCTGGCGCAGTGGCTGCCGAAGCTGATGGCGCGGATGCGCGACATGCCCGAGCTGCGCGATATCACCAGCGACCAGCAGGCCAATGGCTGGTCCACCGACATCGTGGTTGACCGGGACGCGGCGACGCGGCTGGGCGTCACGATGCAGTCGATCGAGGACGTGCTGTATGACGCGTTCGGGCAGCGGCAGATCAGCACCATCTTCGCGCAGAGCAACCAGTATCGCGTGGTGATGGAGGCCACGGACGCATTCACCACGGATCCGGGGTCGCTGTTGCGGCTGCGGGTGCCGGGGACGGTGGCGAGCATCGGCGCCAACGGCACGGCGGCGAGCGTGAGCACGACGGTGGCGACGACGAACACGGTGGCGCAGGTGCCGCTGACCGCGGTGGCGCATATCGAAAAGCGCGTGGCGCCGCTGGTGATAACGCACCAGTCGCAGTTTCCGTCGGCGACGATCAGCTTCAACGTGCGCGATGGCGCCGCACTTGGCGACGCGGTGACCGCGGTGCAGCAGGCGGAGCAGGATATCGGCTTGCCGGGCACGATCACCGGCCAGTTCGGCGGCGATGCGGCGGAGTTTCAGAGTTCGCTCGCGGCCGAACCATGGCTGATCCTGGCGGCGGTGGCGGTGATCTATATCGTGCTCGGGGTGCTATATGAGAGCTTCATCCACCCGATTACGATCATCTCGACGCTGCCGTCGGCGGGGATCGGCGCGCTGCTGGCGCTGATGCTGACGGGCGCCGATCTGTCCATTGTGGCGCTGGTGGGAATCGTGCTGCTGATGGGCATCGTGAAGAAGAACGGCATTCTGGTGGTGGATTTCGCGCTGGAGGCGGAGCGCGCGCGGGGGATCTCGCCGGAGGAAGCGGCGGTCGAGGCGTGCGTGCTGCGGTTCCGGCCGATCATGATGACGACGGCGGCGGCGCTGCTGGGTGCGATGCCGCTGGTGGTGCAGCGCGGCACCGGCAGCGAATTGCGCTGGCCTCTGGGTGTCGCGATCGTCGGCGGCCTGCTGCTGAGCCAGGTGATCACGCTCTACACCACGCCCTCGATTTACGTCGCGTTCGAGCGCCTGCGCCGATCGCGTCGGATGGATGTACTGGCACCAGCGGAATGAAGAGCAAAAGTTTTTTGCTTCTTTTTTTCAAAAAAGAAGACCTTTCTTCCTTGGAAAATATCCGCGCGGCTGGTGCGAAGAAAATTAACCACGACGACACGAAGAACACGAAGATTGTCACGAAGCGGGCGCAGCCGGTTTTTCTTCTTGGTGAAAAACGTCGTGGTCTTCGTGCCTTCGTGGCTACATTTTTTCTTTTCTTCAAAGAAGAAGAATGTTCTTTTTTGAAAAAAAGAACCAAAAAACTTTTACTCGTTGGTTTCTTGTTTCACATCCCGGCATGCGCTTTGGGGCAGGGTTATACCATTACGTTGCCTACGGGGTTGGTGCCGGCGCGGTCGCGGGTTTTGTCGATCGATCTGGAAATCGCGCCAGGGCACCTCACAGGTATTTCGGGGGTGCCGGCCGGGTGGCGTATTTCCGTCAGCAATGATGGGAACCAGAAGGTTCATATCGTGGGCGGCTGCGCGCTCGGGCCGGCGACGCTGCCGCCCAAGGACCTGGCATCATTAAGATTCCAGTTCGCGGAGGATACCGACGCGGAAACGGGCTTCAGTTGCGCCGGATCGCTCGACGCGACCAGCGATTTCAGCTCGACCACGACATACCATTTTTCCGGGGAATCCTGTAACAAAACCCGGGCCTGGCGATGAATTTTTCCACGCCGTTCATCCTGCGGCCGGTGGCCACCATCCTGCTGGCACTCGGCCTGATGGTCGCCGGCACGGTGGCGTATTTTCTGCTGCCGGTCGCCGCCCTGCCGAATATCGATATTCCGGGCATTGTGATTTTCGCCAACCGGCCGGGCGCCGATCCGGCAACGATGGCCAATTCGGTAGCCGCCCCGCTGGAGCGGCGGCTCGGCGATATCGGCGGCATCGATGAGGTCAATTCGATCAATTCGACCGGCGCCTCCACGGTGGTGGCGATTTTCGATTTCAGCCGCGATATCGAAGGGGCGGCGCATGACGTGCAGGCGGCGATCAATGCCGCGCAATCGGACCTGCCGTCCGACCTGCCGCTCCGCCCGTTCTATAAGAAGATAAATCCTAGCGATTCGCCGATCATGACGCTGTCCATGACGTCGGACACGCTGTCGATCGGGCAGATTTATGATGCCGCCGATACGGTGGTTGGGCAGCGCCTGTCGCAGGTGGAAGGCGTCAGCCGCGTGGCGATCCAGGGCGGCCAGCAGCCCTCGGTGCGCGTGCAGCTCGATCCGGGCGCGCTGCGCGCCGCGGGGATATCGGCGCAGGACGTGCTGAACGTGATCCGCAACGCCAATGTGCTGCAGCCGACCGGCGGCTTCGAGGGACCACATCGCGCCGAGCAGATCCAGGTAAATGGGCAGATTTCGCGCGCCGCGGACTATGGGCGGCTGGTGCTGAAGACGCATAATGGCGCCGTGCTGCGGCTGTCGGACGTGGCGCACGTCATCGACGGCGTCAGCAACAACCGGCTGGCGGCCTGGAACGGGCGCAAGCGTGCGATCCTGATCAATGTCTACAAGATCGCCGGCGCCAATGTGATCCAGACGGTGGATCGCGTGCGCGGCGTGCTGCCGCTGCTGAAGAAATGGATATCACCCGACATCGACGTGACGGTGATCGAGGACAAGACCACGTCGATCCGCGCCAGCACCGGGGACGTGCAGATCACGCTGCTGATCACCGGCGCGTTGGTGCTGCTGACCGTGCTGCTGTTCCTGCGCCGCGTGACCGCGACGGTGGCGGCCGGCGTCACGGTGCCGCTGTCGATCGCCGGCACCGCGTGCGGCATGTGGGCGTGCGGGTTTTCGCTGAATAATTACTCGCTGATGGCGATCACGATTTCGGTCGGCTTCGTGGTCGACGACGCGATCGTCATGATCGAGAATATCACCCGGCTGCGCGAGCAGGGCATGGCGCCGATGCAGGCGGCCATCCTCGGCGCGCGGCAGATCGGCTTTACCGTGCTGTCGATCACGCTGTCGCTGGTGGCGGTGTTCATCCCGTTGCTGTTCATGGGCAGCATCCTGGGCAAATTGTTTCACGAATTCACTTTCACCCTCACCATCGCCATCGTGGTCTCGGCGCTGGTGTCGCTGACCCTGACGCCGATGATGTGCGCGCGCTTCGTCGATCCGCCGCCGACCGGGCGCTGGCTGCGGATCGACCAGGCGATGGAGCGCGGGTTCAAGCGCATCGTGGCGGCCTATGCGCGGCAGATGGAATGGGCGCTGCGGCATCGCGCCCTGATGCTGACCGTGACCGTGCTGACCGTGGTGATGACGTTCTGGCTGTATGGCGCGGTGCCGAAAGGATTTCTCGCAACCCAGGATATCGGCATCCTGCGCGGCGAGACGATTGCCGCGACCGATATTTCGTTCGCGGAAATGAGCAAGCTGCAGCAGCATATCGTCGATGTGATCCTGCAAGATCCGGCCGTGGACAAGATAAGTTCCAGCGTCGGCGTGGCGGACGGGTTCGACACCGCCAATCGGGGCGAGCTGGAGGTGATGTTGAAGCCGCTGAGCCAGCGGAATGCGTCCGCGACCGGCGTGATCGACCGGCTGCGGCCGCTGCTCGCGAAAATCGCCGGCGTGCGCGTGATCATGGCCCCGGCGTCCGACATTCGCGGCGGCGGGCGATCGAGCGGCGCGGATTATTCGTTCGTGCTGCTCGACTCCAATCTCGACGAGCTGGCGACCTGGACCAGCCGCGTCGAACGCCGCTTGCGGCAGGAGCCCGGATTTACCGAGGTGTCGTCGGACCAGGATGAGGGCGCGCCGCAGGCGTTCGTGACGATCGACCGCCAGGCGGCAGCACGATTGCAAATATCGGTCGCCGCGATCGACCAGGCGCTGAACAATGCGTACGCGCAACGGCAGATTTCGACGATTTACAAGGAGCGCAACCAGTACAAGGTGATCCTGGAGACGCTGCCCTGGTTGCAGACCGATCCGCGCTATCTGGATCACGTCTATGTCGGTGCGGATACCGGCATGCAGGTGCCGCTCAGTGCGGTGACGCATCTGATCTACAATACGGCGCCGCTGAGCGTCACGCATGAGGGGCAGGTCCCGGCGGCGGATATCAGTTTCAATATCGGCAAGAGGTATGCGACCGCCGGCGTGCTGGACCGCGTGAAGAAGATCACCGAGGAGATGGGCATGCCACCCTCGGTGCACACGGATTTCACCGGTAATGCGAAATGGGTGATCGACAGTCTGGCGAAGGAGCCGGCGCTGATCGCGGCGGCACTGCTCTCGATCTATATCGTGCTGGGCGTGCTGTATGAGAGCCTGATCCATCCGCTGACGATCATCTCCAGCCTGCCGGCGGCGGGCGTCGGCGCGCTGCTGGCGGTGCTGGTGACCGGGACGGAGTTCGGCGTGATGAGCATCATCGGCATCGTGCTGCTGATGGGCATCGTGAAGAAGAACGCGATCATGCTGGTGGATTTCGCGCTGGAGGCGGAACGCGAGCGCGGCATGACGCCGGACGAGGCGATCCGCGAGGCGTGCATCGAGCGGTTCCGGCCGATCATCATGACGACGCTGGCGGCGATCTGCGGCGCGTTGCCGCTGGCGCTGGCGTTCGGCACCGGCGCCGAGACGCGGCGGCCGCTGGGCATTGCGGTGGTCGGCGGGCTGATCGTGAGCCAGGCGCTGACATTATATACGACGCCCGTTGTGTATCTGGCGCTGGAGCGGTTGGTGCGGAAGCCGCGAACGCGGATTGTGCATGCGGCTGCCGAGTAAGACTGGCCATGCGTGGATTTGGTGGGCTGCAAAGCAGCCCACCCTACGATCGCTTGCGCCGGATGGAAAAAACGAAATTATGCAACCGCAGATGAACGCAGATAGGGCTCGCGTGTGGGAACCAGATTCCCTCGACATCGAAGTGGCTCGCGCAAGGTTGTGAAGAGCGGCGGCATCTGCGCTTATCTGCGTTCATCTGCGGTTTTAACTCTTAGAGGTTCCGGCTGCGGCTTTCGCCGGTCGTCGGTCATAACACTACCGGTATGGTTATATTTGGATTTTGAACCAAAGCTGAAGACATGCTGTTTTCTCAAATGGCGTTGACATCAACTCGGCCCGTCATTGCGAGCCCTTGCGAAGCAATCCAGGATCACCGGCGAGACGTCGCGTGCGGTCCTGGATTGCTTCGCAAGGGCTCGCAATGACGTACGCGGCGTTTGTCGCTTGGCAACTCCACGCGCCCCAGGCCTGCTTATCGCCAACCGCGGCGAAGTCGCGGTCCGGATAGGCCGCGCTGCTTGTGACACCGGCTATCGCGCCATCCGCGTCTTCGCCACGGACGAGCCGGTCCCGGACGGCGACAGCATTCCCCTGCCCGGCCGAGGCCCGTCCGCCTATCTGGACGTTGTGGCGCTGATCGAGGCGGCGCGGCGCGGCGGCGCGGCGCTGCTGCATCCGGGCTGGGGGTTTCTCAGCGAGTCGGCTGATCTGGCGCAGGCGTGCGGCGAGGCGGGGATTTCATTCGTCGGGCCGTCACCCGAGCACCTGGCGCTGTTCGGTGACAAGCGGCGGGCGCGGGAATTGGCGGCGGCGCATGGGGTTCCGATGGCCGAGGCTGCCGCGACGCCGGACGCGGCGGTGACGTTGTTGCGGCGCGGGCCGGTGATGCTGAAGGCAGCGGCGGGCGGTGGCGGGCGCGGCATGCGGGTCGTGCGCGACGCGGAGGAGATGGACGCGGCGTGGGCGGCGGCATCCGCCGAGGCACGGCTGGCGTTTGGCGACGGCAGCATCTTTGCGGAAATGTTGGTCGAGCGGGCGCGCCATATGGAGGTGCAGATCGCCGGCGACGGCGACGACGTGGTCAGTCTCGGCACGCGCGATTGCACGCTGCAGCGCCGGCATCAGAAATTGGTGGAGACCGCGCCCGCGGAAGCTCCCGCAGGGCTGGAGGCCGCGGCGCTGTCAATGGCGCGCGCAGCTGGCTATCGCACGCTCGGGACGTGGGAGTTTCTGGTCGCCGGCGATGGCTTCGTGTTCCTGGAGGTCAATCCACGGCTGCAGGTGGAGCATACGGTGACCGAAATGGTCACCGGGCTCGACCTGGTGGCAGCGCAAATTCGACTGGCGGCGGGGGAGAGCCTGGCCGCGGTGGGCCTGCACCCGCCGCCACGGGCGCGCGGCTTTGCCATGCAACTGCGCATCAACGCCGAGACATGGGCGGCGGACGGCACGTCGCGCCCGGCGTCCGGACGGCTGACCGCGTTCCGGCCGCCCTGCGGGCCGGGCGTGCGCGTCGATACCGCGGCTTCGGAGGGGATGGAGGTCGGCACGGCGTATGACAGCCTGCTGGCTAAGCTGATCGTGCAGGGGCAGGACCGGCCCGCGTGCCTGGCGCGGGCGGCGCGGGCGCTGGACGAATTTCGCATCGAGGGCGTGGCGACCGGACTGAAGATGCTGCGGGCGCTGCTGGCCTTGCCGGAGGTTCAGGCCGACGCGATCCACACCGTGTTTGTCGAGTCCGTCGCTTCCCGCATCGCGCCGGCCGAGGCCCTGCTGGTGGACGCCGACGCGGCACATCTGGTCGCGCCAATGCCGGGCACGCTGGTGCGGCTCGATGTCGCGGCCGGCGATAATGTCCGCGCCGGCCAGGCGATCGGCGTGATCGAGGCCATGAAGATGCAGATGGAGGTGCGCGCGCGCGGCGCCGGCGCTGTGGTCGGCGTGCACGCGGCGGTGGGGAGCATGCTGCGCGAGGGCCAGCTGATCGCCACGCTGGCGCTGTCCGGCGCCGCCGCGGCGGAGGCCGGCACGGACGCGGTCGATCTCGACGCCGTCCGTGCGGATCTCGCCGCCGTTCTGGCGCGGCAGGCGGCGACGCTGGACGCAGCGCGGCCGGAGCAGGTGGCGCGGCGCCATGACGGCGGCAAACGCACCGCGCGGGAAAACCTGGCGGATCTGTTCGATGCGGAGAGTTTTTCCGAATATGGCGCGCTGGCGGTGGCGGCGCAGCGGCGGCGGCGCACGCTGGATGACCTGATCCGCGCCAGTCCGGCCGACGGGCTGGTGTGCGGCATCGGCACCGTGGCGCAGGTGCCCACCGCGGCGCTGGCCTATGACTATACCGTCATGGCTGGCACGCAGGGGTTCCTCGGCCACAAGAAGACCGACCGGCTGCTCGGCGTGCTGCACGCCACGCCGATGCCGGCCGTGCTATTCGCGGAAGGTGGCGGCGGGCGGCCGGGCGACACCGATGTGATGGGCGTCGCGGGGCTGGATTTGTCGACCTTCGCGTCGTTCGCCGCGCTGAGCGGGCGGGCGCCGCTGGTGGGTATCGCCGCGGGCTATTGCTTTGCCGGCAATGCGGCGCTGCTCGGCTGCTGCGACATGATCATCGCGACGCCCGATAGTTCGATCGGCATGGGCGGGCCGGCGATGATCGAGGGCGGCGGGCTCGGGGTGTTCCGGCCGGCGGAGGTCGGGCCGGCCGCGGTGCAGACCGAAAATGGCGTGATCGATCTGCTGGTTGCCGATGAGGCGGCCGCCGTGGCGGCGACGAAGCTCTATCTCGGCTATTTTGCCGGTCGCGCGGCGTCGTTCGAGGCAGGCGACCCGCGGCGTCTGCGGCATGCGGTGCCGCCGGACCGCAAGCGCATCTACGACATGCGCGCGCTGATCCGCGACCTGGCCGATACCGGCAGCGTGCTGGAATTGCGGGAGAATTTCGGCCGCGGCATGATCACCGCGCTGCTGCGAATCGAGGGCGCGCCGCTGGGTCTGATCGCCAATAATCCAGCGCATCTGGGCGGCGCGATCGATGCGGCGGCGGCGGACAAGGCCGCACGCTTCCTCCAATTATGCGACGCGCATGGTCTGCCGGTGCTGAGCCTGTGCGACACGCCCGGGTTCATGGTGGGGCCGGACACGGAACGGACGGCGCAGGTGCGGCATGTCTGCCGGATGTTCGTCACCGGGGCGGCGCTCGGCGTGCCGGTCTTCTGCGTGGTGACGCGCAAAGGGTATGGGCTGGGTGCGATGGCGATGGCGGCGGGCGGGTTTCACCGCACAGGCTTCACCGTCGCATGGCCGAGCGGCGAATTCGGCGGCATGGGGCTGGAGGGCGCGGTGCGCCTGGGCTACCGGCGCGAACTGGCCGAGGCGCCGGACGAGTCCGCGCGCCAGGCGCTGTTCGAGGCAAAGCTCGCCGAACTCTATGCCGAGGGACAGGCGATCAACATGGCATCCTACCTTGAAATCGACGCGGTGATCGATCCGGCGGAAACGCGGGCCTGGGTGACGCGCGGCCTGCGGTCAGTCGTGGTGCGGGCGAGTCGCCGTTTCGTTGATAGCTGGTAGCGCGCGTTCGCGTCATTGGTTTGCCCGGCGCTGAACCGAAAAGCCGCGTTCATCCGAAAGGCGCCCTGGGGCCGGCGCGCAGCGCACCCGGCAATTGCGATGCAAGTATCTGAGGAAAAACGGAATAAACGCGGTATAAAAGTCTTTCTGCAACAATATTGCGTGGCCTTGTAACATACATTCATAAAAATCTTTTTTTAGACCACATAAATGTCTATGCTGTTAAATAGACGTCGGCTAAGCGAATCTTGTTCTGGAGGTTTGTTGCGCCGATTTGGACGACCGTGTGGCCGCTGGCCATGACGTGTCAGGCTCGTTCGGCGCTGCAGGCTTATCGTTAACCGCCCAGCCGCCACGTGGGGACGACGCATGAATGCGATGATCGAATTTGTAACCGGGCGCTGCACGAACGACATGTTCTGCGCCGTGGCGAGTTCCGGCGAGGACATCAAGCTGCCGGCCGGCGCGCGGTTTGTCTGTTCGCATTGCGGCAAGCCGCTGACGCCGTCCACGCCGGCCGCCAAGCGCAGCGGCTTGTCGATCGGACTGATCGCCGGCGGGGGCCTGGCGCTGACTGGCGCCGGCCTGTTCACGGCCGGTGCGCTGCTGAGCGGCAAGCCTGCCGCGCCACCGCCGGCCCGGCCGGTCGCGGCGGCCGTTGCTCCCGCGGCACCGGTTGCTGTTCCGCCGGCTGCCACCGCGCCGGCAAATCTGCCCGCTTCACCCCAAGCGGCGCCGACGCCGACCGTGGTCGCGATGTTGCCGGCGCCGCATGTGACCGATCAGACGCCACCGGCGCTGAAGGCCGTGGTGCCGCCATTAGCGAATGCGGTGGCGCCGGCCGCCCCCCCGGCACCGGATCAGAGCGCGCAGGCCACCGCCCGCGCGGCCGAAGAAGCGGCGCTGGCGCGGCAGGCGCAGGAAGCGCAGGCCAAGGCCGATGCCGACGCGAAGGCTGCGGCGGCGCGGCTCCAGCAAGCGCAGCAGCAGGAAGCCGCGCTCGCGGTGGAGCGGCGGCAACTGGAAGCGGAAGCGGCGCGCGTCGCGCAGCTCAAGCAGGCGGAGGCGGATGCGGCAACGCGGGCGCGCGTCCGTGAAGAGCAGCGCGAGGCGGCGGAGAAAGCACGCGACGCCGAGCAGGCGAAAGCGGCCGCGGCCGAACAATTGCGCGCGCAATTGCGCGCCCAGCAGGCTCAGCAAGCGGCGCTGCGCGCGCGCCCCGCGCCGTCGGTCGTGGCACCGGCGCCCGTTCCGGCCCCGGTGCCCCTAGCGGCGGCACCAGCGCCGGCGCCAAGCGGGCCGACACGCGGATTCTCGGCGCGCGCGATCGCGGGCGGCGCGCCGAGCTATCCGGAGTCGGCAGACGATATCGGCCGGGTAACGGTGAGTTGCCGCATCGAGACCGATGGCAGCCCGGTTGGCTGCCGTGTGCTGAACATCCATGGCGGCGTCGCGTTCGGCACCGCGGTGAAGGCGTGGCTGAACAGCGGCAGCGTGCGTTTCGCGCCAATCCTGCGCAACGGGCAGCCGGTCGCCGAGACGCATCAGTGGACCATCAATTTCCAGCCCTGAAGAAGGCGGGGGCTCCGCCCCTCGACCCCGCTGGGGCCTGAGGCCCCAGACCCCCATCTGTTTAGTCGGGGGACAAGGAGGGGGCATGCGGTGTGTTATGACGGTACGTATACCCCCCGCCCTGTCCCGACCAAGGTGCGGGGGTTTGGGGCCTCAGGCCCCGTCACGCGAATGCGTGCTTCGCACGACGCCCCCCGCCTTCCTTGATGAGTCACATTCAAAGCGGATTGGTATGAGACGGGCAGCCTTATCGGCGTGCCGATGCGCTTATTCCGATGCTGCCCTGAGGTCCGGCGACGCGACGGCGGCGCGGGCGGCCGCGATATCATCGGCGGTGACGTCGCTATCGCGTCCGGCGAACTGGGTGGTGACGTAATGGGCGGCCGCGGCCAGTTCGGCGTCGCTGAAGGATTGCGTGAAAGCGTGCATGAAAACCAGACGGTCGTTGGTGCGCAATTCGGAGCCCTGGGCGAGGATTTGCAGCATGTTGGTGCCGCGCGGGTCGCCGGCGGAATGGTCGCCGGCAAGCGCCGCCCAGGCGGATTGCCGACCCTGGCCGTTCGGCAAATGGCACCCGGCGCAGGCGGCGTTGAACACCTGTTGGCCGAGCGGGTCCGGCGCGTGCGGCGTCACGTTGGCCGCGACCATGGCGGGGCCGTCTGGCTGCGGCGGAATGTCGCGCAGATACGTGACCATCGCGGCGATGTCGGGCGCGGTGAGGTAACGCAGGCTGTTGGTGACGGCCTCGGCCATCGGTCCGCTGGCCGGGCCGTGCCCGGGCGCCGTGCCGGTGGAGAGATAGTGGCCGAGGTCGGCGTCGCTCCAGGCGCCGATGCCGTGCGCCTTGTCGGACGTGATGTTGTAGGCGAGCCACCCGGCCTGGTTGGCGCCGGCATAGGCGCGGCCCTGCTTGAGGCCCTGCATCCAGTTGCGCGGGGTGTGGCATTGGTCGCAATGGCCGAGCGCCTGGGCGAGGTAGGCGCCGCGGTTCCAGGCGGGGGATTTGTCGGCGGCGGGCTCGAAACGGTGGCCGGGATTGTTCGCCTGGTTCCAGAACCACAGCGTCCAGCGCTGGTTGAACGGGAAGCGGAGCTTGTTCGGCGGTGCTTCAGCGTGGACCGGCTTGAGACTGAATATATAGGATTTGATCGCCAGCGCGTCGGCCCGCGACATCAGCGTGTAGGAATTGTACGGCATCGCCGGGTAGAGATATTTGCCGCCATGGCCGACGCCGCGTTGCAGGGCGCTGACCCATTCGTCGTCGGTGTAGGCGCCGACGCCGGTGGCCACGTCCGGCGTCAGGTTGGGGGAATAGAGCGTGCCGACCGGCAGCTTGAAGGCGCGCCCGCCAGTGAACGGCGCATGCCCCGGCGCGGTATGGCAGGCGGCGCAGTCGGCCGCGCGGGTGAGATACTCCCCGGAGTCGGCATGTGCGGCACCCGCACCGAGCCACAGGGCGGAAGCCGCGAGCATGTGACGGATGCCAAAGGGCAAAAGTTTTTTGGTTCTTTTTTTCAAAAAAGAACAGTCTTCTTTTTTGAAAAAAAGAAGCAAAAAACTTTTGCTCATTTAGATCTGCCCTGTTTCGGCCAGTTGGCCGGTGGCGAACGGGATGCGCCTCAGGCGGCGGCCGCTCGCGGCGTAGATGGCGTTGGCCAGGGCCGCCGACGCGGCGGCGGTGCCGGCTTCGCCGACGCCGCCGATGGGCGCGGTGGGATTGTGCACGATATGCACGTCGACGTGGGGGGCCTCGTTGATGCGCAGCGCGCGGTAGTCGTGGAAATTGCTCTGCACGACACGGCCGTTCCGGTGGGTGATTTCGTTATACATGGCCATCGACAGGCCGAAGATCAGGCCGCCCTGGCATTGCGCGGCCAAGGTGTCGGGGTTGACGACGGGTCCCACGTCGATCGCGACATCGGCTTTTTGCAGGGCGATTTCACCGCGTTCTGAAACCGCAACTTGCAGCACGATGGCGAGATAGGAATTGAACGCGAATTGCAGGCACACGCCGCGCCCGGTGCCTTTCGGCAGCGCCGTGCCCCAGCCGGATTTTTGCGCGGCCAGGTTCAGCACGGCGAGCGCACGCGGGTTGTGGCCCAGCATGCGGCGCCGGAATTCGACCGGGTCGACGCCGGCGGCGGCGGCCAGTTCGTCGACGAAGCCCTCGACGACGAAGATGTTGTGGGTGGGGCCGACGCCGCGCCACCAGGCGACGGTGACGCCGGGTGATTCCGCCTGCACGAACTGGTTGGTCTGGGCGGGGAAATTATACGGTGTTTCGATAGCGCCCTCGACCGTGTCGGGGTCGAGCTTGCCGCCCATGGTCATGCCGGGGGGCGCCCAGCGGGCCATGACCGAACTGCACGTGGTGCGGTGCGTCCAGCCGACGATGGCGCCGTTGGCGTCGAGGCCAGCGGAGACGCGGTCATAGTAATAAGGACGAACCAGATCCTGGGAGATGTCCTCCTCGCGCGACCAGATCAGCTTGACCGGATAGGCGAGCTGTTTGGCGATTTTCGCGGCCTGCTCGATGCTGTCGACATCGAGCCGGCGGCCGAATGCGCCGCCCATATATTGGTTGTGGACGGTGACCTGCTCTGGCTTGAGGCCGGCGTTGGCCGCGACGGCGGCCTGGGCGCGCGGCGGCACCTGAGTGCCGACCCAGAGGTCGGCGCCGTCGGGGCGGACATGCAGCGTGGTGTTGATCGGCTCCATCGGCGCGTGGGCGAGGAACGGGAGCTGATAGACCGCGTCGATGCGTTTGGCGGCGCCGGCGATGGCGGCGCTGGCCTGGCCGCGGGCGGCGGCGGTGACGCCGTCCTGGTCGGAGGCCTGCTTGAGCGATTTCACGATGCCGGCGGTGTCGAAGCCGCCATGCGGGCCGTCATCCCAAACGGCGGCGGCCGCGCGCAGGCCGCTGATCGCGGCCCAGTAATGGTCGCCGATGATGGCGACCGCGTCGTCGAGCTTGACGATGTCGCGCACGCCGGGGACGGCGCGGGCGGCGGCTTCGTCGATGCGGCGCAATTTGCCGCCGCGCACGGGGCTGGCGGCGACGGTGCCGATCTTCATGCCGGGGATCTGCACGTCCATGCCGAATTGCAGCGTGCCGTTGACCTTGCCCGGCGTGTCGAGGCGCTTTTGCGGCGTGCCGATCAGTTTGAAGTCGGCGGCCGGTTTCAGGATCACGTTCTTGGGCACCGGCAACGCGGCCGCGGCGGTGGCGAGTTCGCCGTAGGTCGCGGTGCGCGCGGTGCCGGCGTGGGCGACGACGCCGCGCGAGGCCGCGCAGGTGGCGGGATCGACGCGCCATTGTTGCGCGGCGGCCTGGATCAGCATGGTGCGCGCGGTGGCACCGGCGATGCGCAGCGGCTCCCAGCCGCCGATCGTGGATGTGCTGCCGCCGGTCGCCTGCTCGCCAAGATTTGGGTCCGCATACAGCGCGGCGTTCGGCGGGGCGGGTTCGGGGTCGATCTGGTCGAGGCCGACTTCGAGCTCCTCGGCGATCAGCATGCTGGCGCTGGTGTAGATGCCCTGCCCCACTTCGGTGTGGGACATGATGAAGGTTATTTTTCCGTCTGGTTTGATGCGGATGTAAGCGTTCGGGGCGAACAGTGCCGGTGCGGGGTTCGGGTCCGCCGCGCGGGCACGGGCCGGCATGCGCAGGCCGACGAGCAGGCCGCCGCCGACGGACAGGCCGACTTTCAGCATGTTGCGGCGGGTGGCGGAGAGCGGGGGCATGTGGGTCATGGCGCGGCCCTCACGCCGCGGCCGCGGCGTGGATGGCGGCGCGGATGCGGACATAGGTGCCGCAGCGGCAGATATTGCCGGACATCGCGTCATCGATGTCGGTGTCGGTGGGCTTGGGCGTGGTTTTCAGCAGCGCCGCGGCGGACATGATCTGGCCGCTCTGGCAGTAGCCGCACTGCACAACCTCGAGGTCGAGCCAGGCTTTCTGCACGCGCGCGCCCTCCGGTGTGGCCCCGATGGCCTCGATCGTGGTGATGTCGCGGCCGGCGGCGTCGGCGATCGTGAGCAGACAGCTGCGCACCGGGTCACCGTTGGCGTGGACGGTGCAGGCGCCGCATTGAGCGATGCCGCAGCCGAACTTGGTGCCGGTCATGCCGAGCACGTCGCGCAGCACCCACAACACCGGCATGTCGGCAGGCACGTCGACCTGATGGGCTTGGCCGTTGACGCGCAGTTCGAACATAGCGGCACCCCTTAAGCATGTCTTAACGTTGTTGATTGGGGGCCGGTTGCCAAGGGGGCACCGTGTGGGCGAAGCAGAAAGGAAGGTCTTCTTTTTTGAAAAAAAGAAGCAAAAAACTTTTGCTCCTTTGCTGGCGTGGCCGCCGGTGAGGGTCGTCGCTTAGGCGGAGAGATAGCCGTACCACAGGATCAGCAGCAGCAGGCGGGGGGCGACGGCAGAACCGCCTAACGCGGCCAGAGCGGCGGCGAGCGTCGATGCGGCCGCGCCGGTGGCCAGCGCCAGCGCGAGCGGTGCGGCCGCGCCCTGCCCCAGCATCGCGGGTACCGCCAGCACCACCGAGACGCAGGTTCCGGCGGCGATGAAGGCCGCCCGGCCGGCCCATACCGCGACCGGCATCGTACCCAACAAGGCCTGCATGCCCCGGGCCTCGGTGCGCCCGGCCTGGGCGCTGAGCCCGAATATCAGCAACAAGAGACAGGCCGGACTGGCGACGTGGCGGTTATCGCCGGCAAGGCCAGCCAGCGCGGCCAGCGCCGCCAGACCAAGAGCGACGCGGCCCGGAAAAATCAGACGTGCATGGCTCAGCACCACGCTCAGCCATGGCAGCCCGACCGGACCTGCCGGCGGTGCGGCTGCGTTGGCCTTGGGCGGGGCGCCCGGCGTCAGCCAGGCGGACAGGCGGGATGAGCGCCTGGTCCGGCGCGGGCGGTGCGGCCGGTAGACCACGCCGGCAGCGATGGCGATGCAAGCCGCGATCGCCAGCCACAGCAGGCGCGACGGGATGTAGCCGGGGGAACAGACGCCGGCCAGCACGTCCAGCTCCAAGCGGCCCGGCGCGACGGGCGCACCGCCAATAGCGATATCGGGGTCGCCCGGTGGGGCGGCATAAATCAGCGGCCGGGCAAAACCGGCGAAATCGCGGAGATTGGCGCCGACGCCCGTGCCGCGGCCGGCCAGCCCCCCGGACGCCGTGATGCTGGCCAGCCAGAATATGAGAAAGAGCGTTTCGCCCAAGGCACCGCGGGTCCAGGGCAGTGCGTCGCACAGCAGCCGCAGGGCGGCCAGCGTTGCCAGCGACGGGGCCGCGATCAGCCAGAGCGGGTAGGTGACCTGCCACAGGTCAAGCCGGCCGGGGGCCACCACGATCCAGGCCAGGAACCAGCCGGCCAGGGTGAGTGCCACCAGGACGATGGCGAACATTGCACAATCGGCGGCGAAGCGGCCGAGGCCGATGGCGATGCGGGAGGCGGCCGTCGCTTCCTCGATCTGCCAGGGCTGGCGGCGCGTGGTGTTGGCGCGGAGATAGATGAAGCCGGCGGGCAACAGCAGCGTGGAGACCACGATGCCGAGCGATACGCCGACCATGCCGGCAGTGGCGACCGGCAGATGATGGTCGACCGCAATGACGATGGCCGAGCCGTCATCGCGCGCGACCATGAACCGGGCGCCGATGACGGTGAGAACCAGCAGCGCCCATAGGCCCCAGGAGCGGCAGTAGCGCAGCCAGGCCGTGGTCAGGGCGGAAAGTGCCGTCCTCACGCCGCGTTGGCGGTTTGGCGGTGCAGGGTTTGGCCCTCGACCCGCAGCGATTCGGTGGCGGCTTCTGCCAGCTCGCCAGCCAGATGGGTGGTCATGATGACGATGGCGCTCGCCGCGCGGGCCAGGATGAGGGCGCAGACGCGGCGCGCGGTGTCCGGGTCGAGTTCGGCGGTAGGCTCGTCCAGCGCCAGGATCTGGGGGTCGCCGAGCAACGCCTGGGCGAAGATGAGGCGCCGGCGCATGCCGCCGGAAAACGTGGCGATGCGGCCATTGATGTCGGCATGCAGGCCGATCGCGTCGGTGATGGCGCCGAACTGGGCGTCGGCCTGGCGGCGGTCGAGCCCTTTCAGCGCGGCAATGTGGCGCGCGCATTCGCGTGCGGTGAGGTCGTCCGGCAAATCGGCGGCTTGCGGCGCGTAGCCGAGCCGGCGGCGCAGCGCTTTGGTAGCGCCCGGCAAGCTGGCGCCGTTCCATAGTATCTGGCCGGCGCTCGGGCGTTCGGCCGTGGCGACCAGGCGGAGCAGGGTCGATTTGCCAGCGCCGCTGGGGCCGGTGAGCAGGGTGAGGCCCGCCGTGAAACGATGGCTGACGCCTTTCAGGACGGTGCGTTGCCCGTATCGTTTGACAATATCTCGTAAGATGAGATCAGACACGGTGCCCCCTGGTGCCGTTGCCGGCGGCGCGCGCATGCCCGCTAAGGCAATTCGCGCGCCGGGGAAAGCGATGGCTGTCTTGCGCCGGTGATGGACGATCCCGACCGCGGACGCCGTCTCGGGCCGCTGCATTGAAAGGTGCCATGGCCGATGATGCCCCGGGTGCCGATGCCGGCGCGCGGTCATTTGCACTCAGTGGCCTGGTTCGGCATATCCCGCCGCACCGTAGGAACCCCGAACCAGACCATGCTCTATTTCAGCCGCGCCAGGACGCTGCTTATCATCGCGGTGTGCGTGATCGGCGCGCTGCTCTGCGTGCCCAATTTTCTGCCGGCGCCGGCGCCATGGCTGCCGTGGCGGCAAGTGCATCTGGGGCTCGATCTGCGCGGCGGGTCGTATCTGCTGATGCAGGTGGATCTAGCGTCGATCGAGCGCGAACGGCTGGAGAGCCTGGCTGACGCGGCGCGGTCATCGCTGCTGAACGCCAAGGTCGGCTACCAGAATTTGGGGCCCGAAACGGCATCCAACCGCGTGTTCCTGCATGTGCGGGACGCGGCGCAGCATGACGCGGCACTGGCCGCGCTGCGCGCGCTGCCGCAGGCGGTGCCGGGCGAATTCACTGTCGACGACCTGCCGGGCGGCAATGTGACGCTGACGCTGCAAACCGCGGCGATCGAGCAGCGGGCGCGCGACGCGGTGACGCAGTCGATCGAAATCGTGCGCCGCCGGATCGACGAGACCGGCGTGGTGGATCCGCAGATCACGCGGCAGGGCGACAGCCGCATCGTGGTCGAGTTGCCCGGCGTGGAGGATCCCGAGCGGATCAAGCAATTGCTCGGCAAGACCGCGAAGATGACGTTCCATCTGGTCGATGAGGGCGTGGCGCCGGGCCCGGCGCCACAAGCCCCGCCGGGCGAGATCGCGGTGCCGCTGCAAAAGACGCCGGGGATCAAGATCGTCATCCATAAGCATATCGAGGTGGACGGCGCGGACCTGACCGATGCACAGCCGACGACTGACCCGACGACGGGGGAATGGGCGGTCAGCTTCACGTTCAACAGCCTGGGGGCGAAGCATTTCGCGGCGACCACCGCGGCCAATGTCGGGCACCAGTTCGCCATCGTGCTGGATAACCAGGTGATTACCGCGCCGGTGATCCGCAGCGTCATCGCCGGCGGGCATGGGCAGATCACCGGGTCGTTCCCGGATGCGGAGAGTGCGAACAATCTCGCCATCCTGCTGCGGGCGGGCGCCCTGCCCGCCCCGCTGCAGGTGGTGGAGGAACGCACGGTGGGGCCCGAACTCGGCGCGGATTCGATCCGGCGCGGCGCCTATGCGCTGGGCTGCGGCTTCGTGCTGGTGATCGTGTTCATGGGGGTTTTCTACGGGCTGTTCGGGTGGCTGGCGAATATCGCGCTCGTGGTGAATCTGGTGCTGATGGTGGCGATCCTGAGCCTGTTCACGGCGACGCTGACACTGCCGGGCATGGCGGGGCTGCTGCTGACGCTGGGGATGGCGGTGGATGCGAATATCCTGATCAATGAACGCATCCGCGAGGAAAGCCGCAACGGGCGGACGCCGCTGAATGCGATGGAGACCGGGTTCCGGCGCGCCTTCTCGACCATTCTGGACAGCAACGTGACCGCGTTTCTGGCGCATGTGATGCTGTTCGTGTTCGGGTCGGGCGCGGTGAAGGGGTTTGCGCTGACGATCACGATCGGGATCGTGACGACATTGTTCACGGCGACGGTGCTGGCGCGATTGATGATGGTGAAATGGTATGCCGCGAAGCGGCCGCAGTTGTTGCCGGTATAGAAGAAGAAAGTCTTCTTTTTTGAAAAAAGAAGCAAAAAACTTTTACGCCTGCGCCTGAATGACGTGACGCATAGCCAATTGCCTTGCGCGTGACCCAACAGATAAGAGTTTTTTGCTTCTTTTCTTCAAAAAAGAAGGCCTGTCTTCCTTAATTTTTTCAGAGTTCCAGAACCGATGTTCTACCGCCCGGCCCTACGCTTCGTTCCCGATCACACACGCTTCCGCTTCATGCGGGCGCGGTGGTTCGGGCTCGCGGGATCGTTTCTGCTGTCTACAATTTCGATCGGCCTGTTTTTTTATCCGGGACTGAAACTGGGCATCGATTTCAAGGGCGGCATCGTGATGGAGGCCGCGGCGAACGCGCCGGCCGACATCGCGGCGCTGCGGACCGCGTTCGCGGCGGCGCATATCCAAACGGCCGGGCTGCAAACATTCGGCAGCCCAAACGACTTGCTGATCCGGCTCGATGCACAACCCACCGAGGCGGGCAACCAGGCCTTGCAGGCGCAGGTGCGCGCGACGCTAGAAAAAGCCCAGCCGGGCACACGCATCCTGCGGGCCGACGTGGTCGGCGCCAGTGTCAGTCACGAGCTTTTTACCAACGGCATTTTGGCGCTTGCGATCAGTCTTGCAATGATCATGGCGTATATCTGGTTCCGGTTCGAGTGGCAGTTCGCGGTCGGCGCGGTGGCGACCTTGTTGCTGGACGTCACGAAAACCATTGGATTTCTGGTGGTTACGGGAATCCAATTTGATCTGGTCATGGTGGCGGCCATTCTCACCATCATCGGTTATTCCACCAACGACAAGGTTGTCGTGTACGACCGGGTGCGCGAGAACCTGCGAAAATATAAGAGTATGCCGCTCCGCGATCTGATAGACCTTTCGATTAATGAGACTTTGAACCGTACTCTCGGCACCTCCAGCACTGTTTTCCTTGCCAGCCTGCCGCTCGCCCTGTTCGGGGGCGAAACGCTTTCCGGCTTCGCATGGGCGATGTTGTTCGGGATCGCCATCGGCACGGTTTCTTCGATCATGATCGCCGCCCCGATCCTGTTGCTCCTGGGGGAACATCGGCTGCGTCGGGACGTGGCTACGCCGCCGGGCAAGATTGCGGCGGCCGCAGGGACCGCGGGCCAGCGCGGTGCCTGACGGTGGACGGCGTCTGGCGGCCGGCGCGCCCGCGGGTGGGCGTGCTGACGACGACAGGAGCCATATGTCCGCGTTCCCGAGCCCGCCCGCGGACATCCGCCTGTTGCTTGTCAGCGCCGACCCGCGGCTGATCGAGGCCGGCCGCATGGCGGCGAGCCGGCTCGTGGCGCCGATCGATGTGATGCCGACCGTGGATGCGGCGCTGGCGTGGCTGCTGCACCGCACGCCGGATTGCACGCATGTGCTGGTGCCCGCGAACCTGCCGCCCGGCGAGCTCGATGCGCTGGCCGGCATGGTGGCGGAAGTGACCGAGGGTACGGCGACCCTTTTTCTCCTCGGCACCGCGCATGGCGACGGGCGCAGCGTGGTGGGCGTGGAGCCGTTCGATGCGGCGGCGATTGCGTGGGCGGTGCACGACCATCGCAACGCCGCGCCGCCGGACCCGCCCACGCTGGACGCGGCGGGGCTGCGCGCGGCGCTGCATGACGGAAGGCTGCGGGTGCGGTTCCAGCCGGTGCTGGAGGCGCGGTCGTTACGGCTGATCGGGGTGGAGGCGCTGTCGCGGCTGCATCATCCGCGCCTGGGGATATTGCGGCCGGCCGCGTTCATGGCACAGGCGATCGCGACCGGGCAGGACCGCACCTTGTCGTCGGTGGCGGCGGCCCGGGCGATGATGGATTTGCGCGGGCGGCCGTTCATGCAGGGGCGGTCGGTGGCGTTCAACATGCCGATGCCGGCGTTCCTGAACGAGACGGCGCCGCTGCGGGCGCGCGAGATGTGCGCGATTGCGTCGCTGCCGCCGGAGCGGGCGGTGGTGGAGCTGGTGGAGACGGCGGACCCGCCGGATTTTCGCGCGCTGTCGGCGGCGGCGACGCGGTGGCGCGAGGCGGGGTTCAATCTGACGATCGACGATGCCGGTCCGCGGCTGCCGCATTGGCGCGAGCTGCTGGACCTGCCGTTCACCGGCGTGAAGCTGGATGGCAGCCTGGCGCAGCCGGCAGCGGACGCGATGAAGATGGCCCGCGATATCGTGGCCGAGGCGAAGCGGCGCGGCATGTTCGTGGTGGCGGAGGGCATCGAGGACCAGGCCGCGCTGGAGCGGATGCGCGGGCTGGGCGTGGATGCGTTGCAGGGGTTTTTGTTCTGCCGCCCGGTGCCGGCGCGCGCGCTGCAGATCTGGGCCGAGGCGTGGCAGTCCCTGATCGGGAACGGCTACGCAGCCTAGGCGCGTGCTTGGTAGATCTCGACGTTGGCCGCTCACGCCAGCGGGCAAAAGTCTTTTGCTTCTTTTTTTCAAAAAAGAAGGCCTGCCTTTTTATTGCTCCCCCAGACACGCGGCAACGCGCTGAAACACCTCCGCCTCATAAGGCGCCAGGCGGTGGCGGCAATCGACCTCGAAACAACGATCCGGGGCGGCGGGGTCGAGGCAGCTTTGCCAGGCGACGATGCCGTCGCGGCGTGTGTAGAGCGACGCCCACGGCACCGGCGGCGGCTGGCCGATCATGTAGCTCAGCGCGCCGATATCGATGTCGCGCCAGAGCGGCAGGAACGGGCGGATCGGCATCCAGGCGCTTTCGACCGGGTCGCGGAACGGGCTCGCGACGCTGATCACCTGGCGGACCAGGGAGGTGCGGCGGTGGGCGAGCCAGCGGGCGAACAGGCCACCCATGCTGAAGCCGATCAGCCGCACGTTGCCGTGTTTGGCGGCGAGTTCGGCCAGGCGCGTGGTCACGCCCTCCATCAACTGGCGGGAGGGGCCGGCGTTGACACCGAGATTCCAGCCGACGGCGTGGTAGCCGAGCGTGGTGAGCGACTCGCGGAACAGTTTGGTTTGCGCGTCGCTGCGCCCGATGCCGGGGAGAACGAGGACGGCGCTGCCGTCACCGCTCGGGCAGCCATGCAGGGCGGCAACGGTAATCCGTTTGCGGGGGCCGAGCGCCAGATAGTCTTTGGCCGTCGCGGCCAAGGTTGGGCGGATAGGAATGTAAGCCATTGGCGCGACTATTAAGCCAAAGCCGGTGCGCTTGTCAGTTTAAAGGCGCGGACGGCTAGCTTCTGGCGCGCAGGGCGGTGGCCAGGGTGCCTTCGTCCAGCACGTCGAGCGCGCCGCCGATCGGGACGCCTTGGGCCACGCGGGTGATGCGGATGCCGCTCACGGCGAGGCGGTCGGTGAGAAAATGGCTGGTGGCGGCGCCATCCACCGTGGCGCTGAGGGCGAGGATGATTTCGGTTGCCTCCGCGGCGGCGACGCGGGCCAGCAAGGGGGCGATATTCAGGTCATCGGGGCCGGTGCCGCCGAGCGCCGACAGGGTACCACCCAGCACGTGGTAGAGACCGTGATGGACGCCGGCGCGCTCCAGCGCCCACAGATCGCCGACGCTTTCGACGACGCAGATCTGGGTACGGTCGCGCTGCGGGTCGGCGCAGATGGCACAGGGGTCGGTGCTGTCGAGATTGCCGCATTGGGTGCAGTGGCGGACGGCGCGGGCGGCGGCGGCCAGCGCCTGGGCGAGCGGCAGCATGCGGGTTTCCGGGTGCTGCAACAGCTTGAGCACGGCGCGGCGGCCGCTGCGCGGGCCCAGGCCCGGCAGTTTGGCGAAAAGGCTGATCAGCCTGTCGATTTCGGGGCCGCCCATGAGGCGCGCTTAGAGCATTTCCGGTGGCGGTGGAAAGCTTTGCTGGTCCGCGCCACGCTGTTGGGCGGCCGTGCCGGTGTAGTGCTGAATTCAACCACGAAGGCATGAGAAACACCAAGGTAAATCACAAAGAAAGAGTTTTAAAAACAACACGTTAAACTTGTTTCTTCGTGATTTCCTTGTTCTTTGTGCCTTCGTGGTTAAATACTTCTCTCGTCGGCGCGCCTATGGATTGTGATGACGAGACCTTACGCGCGTGGCGCGACAATGGCGGGCTGAGGCGTAGCCTACTCGCCGCCGGGCTCCAGCAGGGCGCCGGTTTCGACGACGGTGGCGAACTCGCCGTGCAGGTCGCTCAGCGCAGCGGCGTGCACGTCGGCGGCGGGGCGCATGCGGCCGTCCAGGCCCTTGCGGGCGAAGGCGGCGGTGGCGTCGGACACCACATAGGTTGCGAAGCCGAGATTGCCGGCCATGCGCGCGGTGGTCGAGACGCAATGGTTCGATGTCAGGCCGGTCAGCACCAGCGACGTGTGGCCGCCGCGGCGCAGATCGGCCTCCAGCGTGGTGCCGATGAAGGCGGCGTTGACAGTCTTGGCGATGATCGCCTCGCCAGGCTTGGGCGCGACCGGAGGTTTGAAATTATTGCCCCATTGGCGCGGGCGCAGCGGGCTCGCCGGGTTGATGCTGTCGTGCCGGATATGGAAAATGGCGCGGCGAGTCTGGCGCCAGAACGCGAGCAGCCGCGCGATATTGCTTTCGGCATGCGGGTTGTTGCGGGCGCCCCAGGACGGGTCGTCGAACCCGATTTGCACGTCGATGACGAGCAGGGCGGGCTTGCCGGTTAGGTTCATCGGCGCCGGCTCAGAAGGGCAGCTTCATGCCGGGCGGCAATTGCATCCCGCCGGTGACCTGCGCCATTTCCGCCTGCATCGCGGTATCCAGCTTGCGCTTGGCGTCGGCATGGGCTGCAACGATAAGATCTTGCAGCATTTCGGTCTCGGCCGGGTCGGCAAGCTTGGGATCAATGATCACCGACTTGAGGTGCCCCCCGCCGCTCAGGCTGACCCGCACCATGCCCGCGCCCGACTGTCCCTCGATGACCATGGCTTCCACCTTGGCCTGCATCTCCTGCATCTTGGACTGCATCTGCGACGCCTGCTTCATCAGCCCGGCAAGATTCTTCATGAGCGGCTCCTGTAGTGCGCACGCAGGTAACGACCGCGGCTGCTGGCCGCAACTGGCAAAAAAGGAAGACTTCTTTTTTGAAAAAAAGAAGCAAAAAACTTTTGCTGTCTTAGTCGGGGAGTCGCCAGCAGCCCCCGATCTCTTGGGCGCGGCGCTCGGCGCCTAGTTTTATCAAATGAGCCAGGACGGTGCGTTCGGCGGCGCGCTTCAGGCCGGTGTCCAGGCCGGTGTAGAGCGCGTCGACGATGTCTGCGGGCGTGCGCGGCGCATCCGTGAGGGCGGCGCGGATGGCGGATTCGCGGCCCATGCGGTGGCCGAGCATGGCACGCACCAGGCCTTGCGGATTGGGCAAAGGCGGGCCGTGGCCGCCCAAATAGAGCGTGTCGTCGCGGGCGAGCAGCGCGCGCAGGCCGCGCATATAGGCGCCCATGTCGCCGTCCGGCGGGCTGACGATCGACGTGTTCCAGCTCATCACATGGTCGCCGGAAAACAGCACGCCGTCACGCCAGATGAAGCAGAGATGGTCGGACGCGTGGCCTGGCGTGTGCAGCGCGGTGAGGCCGCCGATATCGTCGCCGTCGGCGACCGCGATATCAGGGGCGAAATCCTTGTGCCAGGGGCGGCCGAAACTCAGCACCGGCGCGCCGGTGGCGGCCTTGAGCGCCGCGGCGGCGCCCACATGGTCCGGGTGGGTATGGGTGAGCAGAATCCGTGCGATGGCGCCGCCGGTGGCGGTGACCAGCGCGGCCACGTGCGCCGCATTGTCGGGCCCGGGATCGATGACGGTGAGGCCGTCATCGGTATCGACGAGCCAAGCGTTCGTGCCGTGATAGGTCATCCGGCCGGGGTTCGGCGCGACGATGCGGCGTATGCCGGGGGCGATCTCCTCCGCAGTGCCATAGGGCGGGGCGGGCTCGGTCAGGAACGCCATACGGGGCCATCATAAGGAAGGAAGGCCTTCTTTTTTGAAAAAAAGAAGCAAAAAACTTTTGCTCCGGCGGTCGGATCACCTGGCGCTGCACTGAACGAGCGTGCGCGGCTGCAAACGGACAAAAGTTTTTTGGTTCTTTTTTTCAAAAAAGAACAGCTTTTCTTCGGTTAGGGTAAAAACCCTAGCGAAAGGGCACCATGCTGGCAAACGCATGGATGGCGCGCCGTGGCGGCCTAGCCTTGCCGCGCACCCTGCCCCACAATTGGCGCACTGGCATGAAAACAATCGGGGACGTCGCATGAGGGCTGTGGTCTGCAGGGAATTCGGCCCCGTGGAGGCGCTGGAAGTGCAGGACCTGCCCGATCCCGTGCCCGGCGCCGGCGAGGTGGTGATCGACGTGAAGGCAGCCGGGGTGAATTTTCCCGACGGGCTGATGGTGCGCGGCGAGTATCAGGTGAAGCCGCCGCGCCCGTTTACGCCCGGCAACGAAGTCAGCGGCGTGGTCAGTGCGGTCGGCGCCGGCGTGACGTCCCTCCACGCAGGCGACCGGGTCGTCTCGCTGTGCGGGCTGAGCGGGTTTGCCGAGAAAGTCTCGGTGGCGGCCGAGCGCGTGCTGCCGATCCCCGATGGCATGGATTTCAACACAGCGGGCGGGCTGATGCTGGTGTATGGCACGTCGCTGCACGCGCTGAAGAACAAGGCGCGTCTGCGCGCGGGCGAGACGTTGCTGGTGCTGGGCGCTGCCGGTGGCGTGGGGCTGGCGGCGGTGGAGCTCGGGGCGGCGATGGGCGCGCGGGTGATCGCCGCCGCCTCGACTGATGAGAAGCTGGCGCTGGCGGCCCAGCACGGCGCGGCGCTGACGATAAATTATGCCACTACCGATCTGAAATCCGAATTGAAGCGGCTGGTGCCGGCGGGCGTGGACGTGGTGTACGATCCGGTGGGCGGCGCGCTGACCGAGCCGGCCGTGCGCGGCATGGGCTGGGGCGGGCGTCTGCTGGTGGTGGGGTTCGCCAATGGCGAGATCCCCAAGCTGCCGCTGAATTTGCTGCTATTGAAGGAAGGCGAGGCGATCGGCGTGTTCTGGGGCGCCTGGACGCAGCGCGATCCGGCCGGCCATGCGGCGAATGTGGCGCTGCTGATGCAATGGTTCGGCGAAGGCAAGATCAAGCCGCATATCGGCGGCGCGTTTCCGCTGGCGCAGGCGAAGGACGCGATCGATGCGGTGATGAGCCGGCGCGCGCATGGCAAGATTGTCATTACGGCCAACTGAGCGGCGGCCATTCAAAGTTTCCGGGCGAGGATACGGCAATGAATTTCGACTATAGCGAAAAGACGCAAGACTACCGCGAGCGTGTCGCGACGTTCATGGACAAGCATATTTATCCGAACGAGCAGCGCTTCCACGACGAGGTGGCGACCGGCGATCGGTGGGCGCCGACGCAGATTGTCGAGGAACTGAAGCCGCTCGCGCGGGCCGCGGGGCTGTGGAACCTGTTCCTGCCGGCAAGCGGGCATGGCGCGGGGCTCACCAACCTGGAATATGCGCCGCTGGCGGAGTTGATGGGGCGGGTGGAATTCGCGTCCGAGATTTTCAACTGCTCGGCGCCGGATACCGGCAATATGGAAACGATCGAGCGCTACGGCACGGATGCGCAGAAGCAGCAATGGCTGGTGCCGCTGCTGGAGGGCAGGATACGGTCGTGTTTCGGCATGACGGAGCCGGGTGTCGCGTCGTCGGACGCGACCAATATCGAAAGCTCGATCGTGCGGGACGGCGACGAATATGTGTTGAACGGTCGGAAATGGTGGTCGAGCGGCGCCGGCGATCCGCGCTGCAAATTGTTCATTTTCATGGGCAAGACGAACCCGAATGCGCCGCGCCATGCGCAGCAATCGATGGTGCTGGTGCCGCGCGAGACGCCGGGGCTGACGGTGCTGCGGTCGCTGAGCGTGTTCGGCTATGACGATGCGCCGCACGGGCACATGGAGGTGGATTTCCGCAATGTGCGTGTGCCGGTGAGCAATATTCTGCTCGGCGAGGGGCGCGGGTTCGAAATCGCGCAAGGGCGGCTCGGGCCGGGGCGCATCCATCACTGCATGCGGTTGATCGGCAAGGCGGAGCGCGCGCTGGAAAGCATGTGCAAGCGCGCCAAGTCGCGCGTGGCGTTCGGCAAGCCGGTGTCGGAACAAGGTGTCACGCTGGAGCGGATTGCCGAGGCGCGCTGCATGATCGAGCAGGCGCGGCTGCTGACGCTGAAGGCGGCGTATATGATGGATACGGTCGGCAACAAGGCGGCGCGGGCCGAGATCGCCATGATCAAGGTGGTGGCGCCGAGCATGGCGACCCAGGTGATCGATTGGGCGATCCAGGTGCATGGCGGCGGCGGCGTGAGCCAGGATTTTCATCTGGCGTATCATTACGCAAGCTCGCGTACATTGCGGTTGGCCGATGGGCCCGACGAGGTGCATCGCAACCAGATCGGGAAATTGGAGCTGGCGAAGTATAATTGACGGCGGGACGGCGAGAGCTCGATATGGGTGCGGGAGCGGCTTCAGGCTAACCGGGAAACGGGCATCAGCCGCCAAGCCGCTCCCGCTCTTTGTCTGAGCGGGCATTTCATCAGCCTTCGGGCCGCCGGCTCAATGGGCTTCGATCCCAACCAGGCCGGTCGTGCGCTAAACTAACCGGTTCAATATGGTCGACGGGGACAATCGGATGCATTTGTAATGGCCGCCCTTCGATTTTCCGAAATTCAGGCCGTATACTGCGCTTTCGGCATGGACCACCGTGTATGGCGCGCCGACTGCATAGGCCGCGCCGCCGTCCAGAACAAATGCGACATGCCCTTTGAAGCACAACACATCGGCTGGCATAAATTCCTCGCCAGTCTTCACCACAGTGCCGAGCGGCTGGCCGAACTTATTCATCACGGGTCTTTGATCGGTGATGGATTCGAAGCCCCGAACGCTGACGCCACACACCATTTGCACGACATATTGCACGAAACCGTTGCAATCGAAATGTTGCGTGTCATCGCAGCCTTCGCCCCAAACCACTTTATTTAGCAATGGGCCGCCGCCTTCGTAGTCCGTGGGCGACCCCTGGGCATCGTTATTCGTGTAGCCTAGAATGCACCTCGGCGTCAGACCGCCGGTCCATCCAACCTGTGCGCCTGGGTTTGCGGCATTCGCCTTGACGAACTTCGAGACATCGTCAGTGAGCGTGTTCCAAATCTTCTGAACTGGCAATTGCAACCATACATCATGCGCACGAAACCGGCCGGCGCAGACATTCCCGTTCAGGGTTGCAGCGCAAAACTGCGTATTTGCCAAATTCGCGCTGTCGAGTATTGGGTTTGCAAGGATAACCGGGCCGCTTGGTGCCGGCTTTTGCCCTTGGGCACCCCAAAGATAATGACCGCCCTGGGTGCACAGCAGCTTCGCTTGCGCGATGATCGCGGCCCGGCGATCGGCACATTCCTGTTCGACAGCGGTGAGCATTGTTTGACCCCTCCATACCGCCATGCAGCTTCTGGCTGGTGGCGTTATACCGATAGGTCATTGCATGTCTAGTTTGCGAGCTCGCATTGAGTTTGACATACCCAAAGCGTTCGTCGGAATCGCCTTGCGCGGAACCAAACAGACAAAAGTTTTTTGGTTCTTTTTTTCAAAGAATAACACTTCTGTCTTGTATACAAGATTGGCATGGCTGATGGATTGACGTCATGGAGGCGATGACCGACAGGCATAACGATCGGCTTGACGCGGCGGTGTGGAAAATCGCCGCCGTCGCCGCAATCGGATCATTTATGTCGCAGATCGATGCGACCGTGGTGAATGTGTCGCTGGCGACGCTGGCGGCGGATTTGCACACCAGCCTCGGCGTGATCCAGTGGGTGACGAGCGGCTATTTGCTGGCGCTGGCGCTGATGCTGCCTCTGAATGGCTGGCTGGTGGACCGCATTGGGACAAAGGCACTGTATTTGTGGTGCTTTGCGGGTTTTACCGTAACGTCCGGCCTGTGTGGCCTGGCGTGGTCGGCGCCGTCGCTGATCGGGTTTCGCCTGTTGCAGGGCGTGGCAGGCGGGCTGCTTTCGCCGATGGCGCAAATCATCATGGCGCGGGCGGCCGGCGCGCGCATGGCGCAGCTGTTCGGCTTCGTTGCGATGCCGGTGTTGCTGGCGCCGCTGCTGGGGCCGGTGATTGCGGGGGCGATCCTGCAATTCGCGTCGTGGCGGTGGCTGTTCCTGATCAACCTGCCGGTGGGTGCGCTGGCGCTTGTGCTGGCCGCTATGTTTCTGCCGGCAGGCCGGGGCGAAGCGCGACCGCATCGGCTCGATTTCATCGGCTTGGCCGTGTTGTCGCCGGCGCTGGTGATGTTTCTATATGGGTCCGACCATGTCAGTGCGGGCATAGGCATGCTGGCGCTGGCCGGGTCGGCCGTTTTGTTCGGCCTGTTCTATGCGCATGCGAACCGCATGCGCGACGCGGCGCTGATCGATCTGCGCTTGTTCCGCGCAAGAGCTTTCTCGGCTTCGGTCGCGACATTGTTCGTGGCGAACGGCGCTTCGTATGGCGGCCAGATGCTGATCCCGATCTTTCTGGTCCGCGCGTATGGGCGCTCGCCAAGTGAAGCCGGGTGGCTGATGGCGCCGCTCGGGCTCGGCATGATGTGCGGTTTCCCGTTCATGGGGCTGGTCATCAGGCGCTTCGGCGCGCGGCGCGTGGCGGCCTCCGGCGCGTTGCTGTCTTTGGCGGGCACGTTGCCGTTTCTCTATATGGCGACGCATGGTCTGGTGATCCCGCTGGCGGCCGGCGCCCTGTTCGTGCGCGGCTTGGGGATGAGCGGGATCGGCATCCCGTCCATCACGTCGGCCTACGGGTCGGTCGCACCGCGCGACCTGCCGATGGCGACGACCGCGGTCAACATCATGCAACGGCTTGGCGGCCCGGCGCTGACCACGCTGCTGGCAACGTTTCTGGCGTGGCGGATGGCGCAAGCGCACGTGGGTGCAGCCTATGGCAGCGCGTTTGCGGCGTCGTTTGCGCTATTATGTGTGTTGCATGGGGTGCTTTTTGTGGCGGCTTTGGCGCTGCCGCGCTTATCGAACGATACGCGCGAGCAAGCGTAGGATGGGTGAGCGAAGCGCTACCCATCAACAATCGTGATGGGTAACGCGTCGGTCACCCATCCTACGCTTGCGTTTTGCAGGAACGTTCTAGGCGCGCTTTTTCACCTTGGGCTTGATTGGCGTTACCAGCGGGGCAAGAAACCGCCCGGTAAAACTCCCCGCCGTCCCCGCCACCGCCTCCGGCGTCCCCTCGGCCACAATCCGCCCGCCGCCGTCGCCACCCTCCGGCCCCATATCGATAATCCAATCCGCGGTCTTGATCACCTCGAGATTATGCTCGATCACCACGACGCTATTGCCCTGATCGACCAGCGCATGCAGCACTTCGAGCAATTTGCGCACATCCTCGAAATGCAGGCCGGTCGTCGGCTCGTCCAGAATATACAGCGTGCGGCCGGTGGCGCGGCGGGCCAGTTCCTTGGCGAGCTTGATGCGCTGTGCCTCGCCACCCGACAGGGTCGTCGCTGATTGCCCGAGCGAAATATAGCCGAGGCCCACACGTTGCAAAATCGTCAGCCGGTCATTGATGCGGTTGACCGCGGAAAAGAACGGCTGCGCCTCGTCCACGTTCATGGCGAGGATTTCGGCGATCGACTTGCCCTTGAACTTGATTTCCAGCGTTTCGCGGTTGTAGCGCGCGCCCTTGCAGGTGTCGCACGTCACGAAAACATCCGGCAGGAAATGCATTTCGATTTTCAGCACGCCGTCGCCCTGGCAGGCCTCGCAGCGGCCGCCTTTGACGTTGAAGCTGAAGCGGCCGGGCTTGTAGCCGCGCACCTTGCTTTCCGGCAATTCGGCAAACCAGTCGCGGATCGGCGCGAACAGGTCGGTGTAGGTCGCCGGGTTGCTGCGCGGCGTGCGGCCGATCGGGCTCTGGTCGATGTCGATAATCTTGTCGAGCAGCTCCAGCCCTTCGATGCGGGTGTGCGCCGACGGCACCTCGCCCGACCCCATCAATTTCCGCGACGTCGCCTTGTACAGCGTGTCGATCACCAGCGTGGATTTGCCGCCGCCCGACACGCCGGTGACACAGGTGAACACGCCCAGCGGAAATGACGCCGTGACGTTCTGCAAATTATGCCCGGTGGCACCGACCACCCGCAGCATGCGTTTCGGATCGACAAAGCGCCGTTTCGCCGGCACCTCGATCCGCCGCCGGCCGGACAGATAATCCCCCGTCAGGCTGTTCTTGTTGCGCGCCACCTCGTCCGGCGTGCCTTGCGCGATGACATGGCCGCCATGCACGCCGGCGCGCGGGCCCATATCGATCAGATGATCGGCCTGGCGGATCGCGTCTTCGTCATGTTCCACCACCAGCACGGTGTTGCCGAGCCGCTTCAGCCGCTGCAACGTGCCGAGCAAGCGTTCATTGTCGCGCTGATGCAGCCCGATCGAAGGTTCGTCGAGCACATACAGCACGCCGGTAAGTCCAGACCCGATCTGGCTCGCCAGCCGAATCCGCTGGCTCTCCCCGCCCGACAAGGTGGTAGACCCACGCGACAGCGAGAGATAATCGAGCCCGACATCGACCAGGAATTGCAGCCGGTCGATAATTTCCCGCAGAATGCGCCGCGCGATTTCGAGCCGTTGCGGCGTCAGCGTATCCCCGACAGTGCGGAACCACTCGAGCGCATGCCGGATCGAAAGCTCGGATGCCTCGGCGATATTGCTGCCACCGACGCGCACCGACAGCGCCGCGGGCTTCAGACGGGCGCCGTTGCACACGCCGCAAGGCTTTTCCGCCTGGTAGCGGCTCATTTCCTCGCGCACCCAGGCGCTATCGGTTTCCTTCCAGCGGCGGGCGAGGTTTTTCAGCACGCCTTCGAACGGTTTGGTCACCGCATAGGCGCGCACGCTGTCCTTGTAGGTCATTTCGATCGGCGTATCGCCGGTGCCGTTCAGGATCGCGTCACGCACACGCTCGGGCAAGTCCTCCCACGGCGTGCTGGTGCGGACCTTGAAATGCTTGGCCAGGCTTTGCAGCGTCTGGTCGAAATACGGGCTCATCGCCCCCGTCCAGGGCGCGATGGCGCCGTCCGCCAGCGATTTGCGCTCGTCCGGCACCACCAAAGCCGCGTCGAAAAATATTTCGATGCCGAGCCCGTCGCATTCCGGGCAGGCGCCGTGCGGCGAGTTGAAGCTGAACAAGCGCGGCTCGATTTCCTCGATCGTAAAGCCGCTGACGGGACAAGCGAATTTCGACGAGAACACGATGCGCTCCCCGCCATCGGCCGGCTCGGCATAGACAATGCCGTCCGGCGCCAGCGACAACGCGGTCTCGAAACTGTCGGCCAAACGCTGCTCGGTGCCGGGGCGGACGACCACGCGGTCGACCACCGCCTCCACCGTGTGTTTCACCTTGCGGTTCAGCGCCGGCACGTCGGCGATATCGTAGAGTTTGCCGTCCACCTTGACGCGCGCAAAACCGCGGCGCTGCAGGTCGGCAAGCTCCTTGCGGTATTCGCCCTTGCGGTCGCGCACCACGGGGGCCAGCAGCAGCAGCCGCGTGCCCTCCGGCATCGCCAGCACGCGGTCGACCATCTGGCTGACGGTCTGCGCCTCGATCGGCAGGCCAGTGGCGGGCGAATAGGGCACGCCGGCGCGCGCCCACAGCAGCCGCATATAGTCGTGGATTTCGGTGACGGTGCCGACGGTGCTACGCGGATTCTTGCTGGTGGTCTTCTGCTCGATGGAAATGGCGGGGGACAGGCCCTCGATGCTGTCCACATCGGGCTTGCCCATCAGCTCCAGGAACTGGCGCGCATAAGCGGAGAGGCTCTCCACATAGCGGCGCTGGCCCTCGGCGTAGATCGTGTCGAACGCGAGCGAGCTCTTGCCGCTGCCGGA